>Ga0334888_1001733_pt1 | contig 26728 bp, 29 predicted proteins | sample GraSluR1_MG_FD_207227 | JGI IMG/M metagenome (GOLD analysis project Ga0334888, IMG submission 207227) | Sludge microbial communities from methane-producing bioreactor in Wageningen University, Netherlands - Granular Sludge_3_08-R1 | ecosystem: Engineered > Bioreactor > Anaerobic > Unclassified ...
CGGAATTCTCAAATCAAATTCACCGCTCTCATCTCTTTGAATCAAAACTTTCATCCCAATTGGTTGCATAAGCACCTCGAAAAAAAGGTCTTTCTTCACTAATACTATATGCGTAATTTACACCTATTTTCTCAAAAATATTGCGATACATAGCGATTTCACGCAAGATAGACTTTGTATCCTTTCTTGCCCTTGCGAACCTTGACCTTGCCTTCCAGGTGATTCTTAATGAGGCGTTCGGCTGTTCCCTTCGACCATCCAAAAGCCTGGTCAATTCTGTAGTAACTGATCCCTGGGGTCGTGTTAACCAGTGTAAGGATAGCATCGGCCTCCACGGACCGGTCTTTGTTTTTATATTCTTTAGACGGGATTATACCAGCCTCCGACAATATAGCTCTCAGTTCTCTGGTTATCGAATGTCTAATAGGGCGACCGTCACCTCCGAACTTTTTGTTGTTGTTACGACTACATCGGGGGCATGTGTACTCTGCTTGACCTGTCTTCGGGTTGACGTAAATGAGGATGTCACCCTGGTGTGTTTTGGGCGGTGGCAATTCCATGTGTCCACTTCCATAATCGGTGTTATCCTCAAAATAACTGCATTCTTCTAACTCATCAGGCTGAGAACGATCAGGAACACCCTCCGCTCGGACCATTGCGGATATCTTCTCCAGCTCCTTCTTCATCACCGGGCATTTGAACGCCCACCTATATGGTGCACCCTCGGGAACACAATAATAATTTGGTAGGGTGTCTGCTATGAATTCAGCAAGCCCTTCTTTGGCCCTGGCTCTATAATAACCTTCATCAGACTGATCCCATTTATAGCAAAAATTGGGTGATCTAGGAGTATCGTCTAAATTCTGAGATAATAGCGAGCTGATTTGTGTGGGCTTAACACGTTCGCCTAAGACCGTTTGCCAGAGACGTGATGTGTCACGAGGAAATTCAACGCAGAGTTGACGATATTTGCTTGTTCCTTTGGTTTTGCCTTCAAGCCTGCCATTTTTATATAATTTTACGGATTCGCCAGATTCGTTAATCCACCATTGGACTGGCTGCTCGATGGTTATACGTTCGTTTAATTTTTGATCTTCATCGCTTGTAGATGTAAGTAATGAAGATAGATCGATAAGCTCTGGTTCGTCGTCTATTTCTGTGGGGAGAGGACGCTTGATTTGCTTTAGCATCAATCTTGTATTCTTGCGAGGGGGTTTTCCCAGGTCTACACCTCCGAAGTACCATAGTGAATTATTTTCATGGAACTTCTATAACATCACACATGAGTATTTAAACTAAATCTGTGCGGGGCGAAAGTAACCTATTCCATACCTTGCAGGATGGGGCTTAAATTGCTCAGTGAAGCGCCTCAGGGACAGAGCCACGCACATCCTCGACCGCGGCCAGATTCATTATTTAAAAAGAACTACACCACGGTAAAAGGGATGACTGGAGCCAGCCTAAAGGGAATATGAGATGGGCGGTCTCCAATCCTAACAAGTGATAGTAATAGTTGAAAAGGTTCATCCGTGCGCGGTGAAAGTGATTTATGTCCACCCTTCGCAATGCTCACATTTAGTTCTATGACATTATTAGAGAGATTGGATTAAATGCCATAGAACATTTCCGAGCACAAAAGAGAGATTATCAATATCGATAACAATCAGCCTTTGCTCTTCATGATTTCCTACATTAAAAGAAATTATTTATATGATTATGATATTTGTCAGAAGCGTAGGAGGAAGCATCATCAAAGACGTTACTATCAAGGTCGCAGACAAAAAGGACTTGGAGTTCATGCTGGGCCTGGAGACCCTGGGCATGAAAAGAACCGTGGCCTGCGTCATAACATTTCTCAAGGATCTGGAAGAAAGATCTTCCAGGGATATCGAGGTGGCCACCGGCCTGAGGCAGCCGGAGGTCAGCATTGCCATGCAAACCCTACGGGAAAGGGGCTGGCTCACTGAGCATGAGATCAAGAGCGAGGGAAAAGGCAGACCTTTGAAAATCTATGCTTTGCGAGCGACCATCGATGAGATCATAAATTATTGCGAAGCGGAGAAAAGCAGGGAATCTGCCAGGTTCTCTGAGGCCATCCAGAAGCTGAAGGAGTTAAGCTCTGAATAGTCTCAGAAAGAGATCTCTCCTTCATACACTTTTGCGCCCAGACTCGTCGCCTCCTCGACTGCTGCCAGATCCTTCATCATGAATATCCTCTCGTTCGCGGTCTCCTTGAAGGCCACGGAGTTCTTCAGGATCTGCGCATACTTGGCGTGCTTGGGGAGCTGGACCACGTAACCCTTCAGGTCCTCCACCAGGTCGTAGTCAAAGCCATTTCGCTCCAGGAGCTTGAGGGCATTGTTCCTCGCGCCGATGGACTTGAACTCGAAGCGGTAGAGGTCTTTGTTGTAGTAATCCAGAAGCGCATTGAATAGCTCATGGTTATCAAAGAATTGCTTGAAGACCCAGTGCTTCCCGAGCTTGAAAAATGTGATGTGCTTGCGCCTCTCTATCACATCGAAGGTATTGGCCTGCATATATGCTTCCAGAGAAATACTGCCATCTCAGTTCTATCTGGCGTTTGCGCGCCGGATCTGGGGGGAAGAGAGGGTAGGGTGCGGGGAGGGGGAGGAACCTGCCAAGATCGGACCAAAAAAACACCCGCTGCGACGGCTGAGATTTCTTGGCAGGCGGCCCTGATGCATATTGTTTTACCCTGCCCAGAGGACTTGGCAGTTTTTGACTCTTGGCAGGGTCGATTTGGGCATGTTGGGCAGGGTGAATTTCGGCATGCTGTGCTTTAGATATTCCCGAAGGCTGGATCTTGGCAGGGGTTACTTTCTGGCAGGCACCATAAGCTCAAAATGAAAGGGATCAGGCCTCTACCGGGCCGTTTGCTTTCTGACCGTCCGGGCCTATCCACCCACCGGTAGGCCTGATGCTTCCCGGCTCTGTCACTGTCGCGGCGGGCTTCGCGGTCTCCGGGAAGTATTTCCTCATATGCTTGCAGTTATGTCTAAACTGATTACCAGGGCATGAACACTTCGCAGCGGTGCAAGTGTAATAAGCATCTTTCTTATTGCTCAGAATCAGCACTAAGCGACCATTATCAAGGCTCACGTTCGAGGGTAGCGGATCACTTGCCCTGCCCACAAAGGCTAACAAGTTCTTAACTGCCTCTAATGATTGCGTTACCGGGCCGGTTCGGACCTTTTCTAAGAGATTCTTAGACATCACATTTCACCAATAACTTAATAGTCATTATGACTATTTTAACTCTTCGGTATTAATACCGTTAGAGGAAAAGTATTTATTTAGAGATCGCGTAAGGGTGTCTTGGAGATTATAATGCCTAAAATTGAAGTAGAGGGAATCGGCAAGCGTGAACGCATCAGAGATCCTGTATATAAAAAAGTGGATCAGATTGGCCGCGTGCTGGTTGGTAAAGAACTCGCGGGCCGCGAGGTGCTTGTCTTGGTCCTTGAGCCTGAGAATCCAAATGATAAGGCAAACTACGTCAAAGTGTAAAAGGGATAGCCGAAGCCATCCCTTAGCATCCATTTTGGTGAAATGTGATGCTAATATACAACTTCCACTGACAGGATTTAGCTTTGCCGATAAATAACTTAATTAAGCCGGAAATAGAATCACGGTAATAATAGTTGTAATAAAAAACTGGTTTCCGGCCAGGGCACTCGCAATGCCCTGACAGGAGAAACTCCAAACCGCAGGAGTACGTACGTATGACTAACGTAGCTGATGCTAGCATAAATACCTTTGGGACATCGCCCAAAGCCGATATTGCACCGCCAGATGATCCTATTCTTGAAATTCCCCTTTCAGAACTGCAGGCCCTCTCTAATTCCACAGTGGCCTTGTTCAATGAAATCCTGGACTTTGCCAGAGAGGAGCGGCTAATAGACAAGAAGGATTCAGCCGAACTATTGATAAATGCCCAAAACACAATCAAGAATGAGAAAAGCCCTATCCAGAAGCTTATTTTACTCAATGCCTACATAAGAAAGGCATTCAAGCCCATCCGAGAAGCTATAAGCCGAAGGCCCGCCGCCAATGCGGCAGAAAGGATAATTCAAGCGTCGACAAAGATCAAACTCCGCGCCGTGATGCTCTATGAGCATGTAAAGACCATCGCGAAGAGTGAGAATAGAAAAAAGGATTTTGCTTTTGGCTCTCCAGACGTTCGCACCTTCTTAGCTGGCAAAGAAGGCCAGGCCCCTAGTCGGCGTGATGCAATCCGGGCAATGGAGAAGGCAGAAAGACTTTTTCCGGCTCTGAAGTGTGAGCACACGCCAAATGATGGCCGGGCAACAATGCGACTTGTGGCTAAAGTTGATGATTTAGATTATTGCACTATTATAAAAGAAGATCGCGAACGTGACAAATGGCAACGGTTCAGAATGACTGAAGTACTGCCCTTTATGAACTGAGGATATAAGATAATGCATTAAAATTTGTTCTTAAAATATAAATCCGAGAAGGATAACAACCATTTGCTGCCAGCTTTAGTTTACCTGCTAATACCGTTTCGGTATCGTTTCTATTAAAATAGCAGACGAATATTATATCGAAGGGAGGATAGATCACCTTCCCGAACCGTTGCCAAATGAAACGTTTTTTTGATCTTAGATCACTTTTCACCGTTGCATAGATCACAAAATTCTGAGAGAATGACTTTGGTTGATAAGAAGATCACTTGAGCTTAGTCACTTTAGCACGGAGTACATCGCCTCTAGTATCCATGTCCTTGAATATCATTACACCGTGTTGGAGATCGAAGCCCTTGAAAATAGATACCGTGTCTTCTACAATCGCATGAAGATACTTGATGGCCTCGATTGCGTCTTTCTCAGAATCTTTGCCACGAGAATGCGCATAAGCATTGCGAAGCGCTCCAAGTTCTCGCGCTGCTGTGGCTGCATCTTTACTTAGTAGTCCAGCCTCATTCAAGAAATTGACTATACCGAAAACTTCGACACGTTCCAACTGATCAAATGCAGCTTCACTTGGACGTTGATTTTTCTCATCCTTTTCAATCGAAACAGAATTCCGCAGCACGTCTTTAATGAGCCGTTCACCAACAATACCGCACATAGCAACGCAGGAATAGAAATAACCATTTACAAAGAGTTCACGTGCTTCAATCAGGAGATCTGGGTAGGGCTTGGAGACAGACGTAATATTGAGGCATGGAAGTTCCCAGATACGCTCAATCGTTGCTGGTAGATCCTTCATGAATCTTTGGGTTAGGTCTGCTCGAAATTTCTTGCGTTGTTCATCGGTATGCGGCGATCTGGGCCGATTGTCCATATATGCGTCATCATCGCTCATTTTGCAACATCTCCAATTTCCTGGCTCTAAACCCCAATTAGCAGAAATTTTGGTCTGGGGCGATTCTCATCGGTCATCCTTATCTCACTTCCAGAACCGCTACCTGCTCTTCGACCTAGCCTCTTCCTGGCTTGGTGGTAAGTCTATAGTCAAGAACCCAAAGAATGATACTTATTCGCCATGTTATGACGCCAATGCATGTGGATTATTAGCTTCAATCTTTGGGTGCTGCACTATAGTTGGCTTATGCTTTGGGTGAGCTGCGCCACATGGCCGCAAATGCACCAAAACGCCGCAAACCTTTTGCTCCATTCATCCCACAACCTTCATAACCATTTTTGTTCTATATCTCATCGGCCCGGAAAGATCGTTCATACTCCCAAGTGGTTCGGTTTTTCTTCCGGGCCATCTACTATCCAGGTTTGTCGTCTCATCCCCTGCCTACATAAGATCGCTCAGTAGGTGTGGGGGAAAACATTGAGGGAGGAGAAAGTCAATTCTAGGGCACTACAAAAATTAATCGCTTCATGATTATGAAAATAGCGGTCGGCTATTTCTTATGTAACGGACTTTGTCTCTCTTGATACATAAGAAAGCAGCATTGGGGCACCGGGAGATATCTATTCAATTTCATGTCTTCTTCCTCCCTTTGTATCTAAATCGTTTATTCCCCACATGTAAAAATGGTCGCTTGATATTGATTTCTGGCCAAAGTACTTATTCTCATCCGGCCTATTTGCTCATCATGGCAGGAGTCTTTGAGCAACTATTCAGGCCACAGCAGAAGACCATATACCAGGATCAGAAGGCTATGGAGCTGGAGGCAGCTAAAGAGATCTTGGCCGAGGTCTTCAGGATCAGGTTATCAGAGGTCGATGAGATGATCCGGAGCCGCTTCGAAGCTGAGGATATTGGCTCTATGGGCTCGGAAGATGACCTATGGCCTCAAGAGTTCTGTCTAGTGAAGTGAGCTTTCGCTCCTATCGATTTCGGTAGCTATTGCTAGTGCTTTTTATATCTTCTTTCCCATATAGGCATCAAGTTCTTTATATTCTGTTCCTGCAGTGAGCGATAATCTTCCGCCTTTTTCCAGAACAATTTCTGCCATAATCAACCTCTTTACGGCTTCTATAGTTTCCCAATTTTTAAACGGGAAGGATCGAGCCATTAAAGTAGAAACTTTTGGACTGCCATATGTTATAACAGAAATTGAAAGATCATCTATTCGACTTGGATCCTCAAAGTGATGATCATCCTCGTCCGTAAATTGCATATCTTCCTGATCCAATTTTAAAAACTTAATATATAACTCGTTGCGCCGCTCAAGCTCTTTATATTTTTTTTCTTGATCTAGTTTTTTTTCTTCGATTCTGCTCTTTCGCCATTCAATTAAGTAATTCGTTCCAGAACTGATAAGACCGCCTACCACTGTAGACGCGGTTGATATTAATGCTATCAAGAGCGCTGTATTATGATCAATGTCAGCCATTAGTTATCACTTCCACGAGTGCGGCTAGTTCTTTGCCTTAGTATTTTATATTTTATTGGTGGCATAGTGAGGTCTTCTCCAAGATCCGGATAATTCATCTCTTCAGCCCTTCCCTTATCCTTTGCACCAGCTCGGGATATTCCCTCTCCAATCCTTCCTCAATCCAGTGGCTTGCTACTTCACTGATAGAGAACCGGGGGATGGTCCCTTTCAAGTACCACATGGCAGCCGCTATAGTAGGGCTCCATACGCCTATCATTCGCCGCTTGCTATTTGCAGCCTCGATAGCCTCATCAAGGAGCTTAAGGTCTAATGCCTTAAGGCTTAATGTTTCATCACTTAATGTTTGGTTGCTTAAGGCTTTATCACTTAAGGATTCTGACTTTTTGGCCTTGATATCACTAAAAACACGGTCCATTAAGTCTCCTGGCATTCGATCACCTCATCAGCAAGTTGTGCATATGCCTTAGATGCTAGCGACTCAGGATCTATCAGGTGAATGGGCTTCCCATAGCTCGGAGCTTCAGCTAATTTGATGCTCCTCGGAATAACTACCTTAAAGACATCCTCTCCGAGCAGCTCCCTAACCCGAGTGATTACTTCTTTGCCCATCTTTGTCCTGGCATCGTACATGGTCAGCAGGTATTTTAGCCTCAGGTCCTGTCCTAGCCCTTCAGAGATCGCCTTTGCCAGGTCCAAGATCATAGATAGCCCTTGGATCGCAAAGAATTCTGTTTGGATGGGCACAAGGACCGTATCACTGGCAACCATCGCGTTTATAGTCAGAAATCCAAGATTGGGCGGCGTATCGATGATGATAAAATCGTATCCTGTTTGGGTCCTCACCTTTGGCTTCAGGATTCTCTCCCTGGCAATGGATTTACCTGCAATCTCCATCTCAGCTTTGCCTAGCCGCTTGTCTGCAGGGATCATATCCAGCCCCTCGATCTCAGTAGGCTTGGTGATCTGTGATAGGCTCAGATCGCCCATCATGGCCTCATACATGGTGTTATCGAACTCACTGATTGCCAGGTGAGTTGTAGCCGATCCCTGAGGATCTAGGTCTATTAGCAAGACCTTCTTCCCTTTGGCAGCAAGGCAGGCCGATAGATTGACGGCGGTGGTAGTTTTGCCACAGCCCCCTTTCTGGTTTGCTATTGCCACTACTTCCATGGATTAAGAATTAAGCCTTAAGACTTAAGAGAGTATCCATTAAGGATTAAGACTTAATCATTAAGGTCTAATCCTGGCTAACAGAACTTAAAGGTTAAAACGAGTGCTATAGATTCATCAAGGAGCTTAATGCCTAATTCCTTAAGGCTTAAGACTTCATCACTTAATGTTTGATTGCTTAAGGTTTTATCACTTAAGGGTTCTGACTTTTTAGCCTTAGTGCTCTAGATCAGGACGCGAGCCTATAACCTCGATCAAGGCTTGATCTTTCTCAGATCAGGCTTGCTTCATCTCTGATCTTAGCTGATCTTCTGCGATCTGAACTATCTTTTGGCCTAAAATCGATTTGGTGGGCATGATTATTGGGCTGGAGCTAATCATTCAACAATTTATATATATTTATGTAATATCGTGTCTCTAGTTTTCCGGCTTTTATTGCTTCCATTTGGGTAAATCCTAAACCCGATTTTAGATAGAGATCGAGAGCATCTTTTTTAGGATCTACCGTTATGTATCTACATCCTACTGATTTGCAAACCACGTTTGTTACGAGGCCAACTGCCCAATTTAGAATATTGGTTCCAATGCCTTGGCGCTCATATCTCTTTACAACAGCCAGGCGGCCAATTAGGATGCATGGAAGATTTGAATATAATGATTTGTAGCTGTCTTTTTTTCTTACCAGATCGTCCCTTCTTAAACGTGGTGCCGAAACAGAATCGGCGCTTAGCGAAACGAAACCAATAACGTCCCCCTCATAAGAAAACAAGTAGGTTCTGCTTAGCATGCACTCCTGTTCACGCCGTGCATCGTTTTTTATAAAATCGTTTAAATCTTCATTAGCACAATAGAAATCGCTAAAATCGTGATCGCTGTTCAATGGCTCAACGCGGATATCATCCCATTTGAAGGGGGCCATTAGAACTTAATCGGATGAGACTGATAAATTCGTTGCGCTTCTTTTAGCTGAAGCTTCTGTTGCGGTGTGACGGCGTAAGCTTCCTCGCTCTGCCAAAACACCTTTGCATCTTCCTCACTTAGAGTTAATCCAAGTCTAAGGGCTCTTGCCATCTCACTCCACTTCCTTTGCTGCAAATGATATGCATGTTTACACATGTAATACATGTATATACGTTTATGCATCATGCACACATGATACCCCTAAGATCTCGATCTTCATCTTCCGAGCCTTCTGCAGGGCGGTATCGTGATCCACCTTCCTGCAGCTCCCCAGGTGGACATTCCGGACCTTCCCACCTTCTCTCCATGAGGCCATCCAATAGAGATAGCTCTGAGTCCCTTTCTTGGTGGTCCTGGTCTTCTCCATCTGCCAGAGATTGATGTCTTCCAGCCTGGCAGCTCCCTTAAGGGCCTCAGCCTTCCGCCTTCAGGGCCTTTCTTCTCTCTCCGGCGGCGGTCTTGTGCATACAATATAGTTCTATGACATTTTACTGGCAGGTCGTTGTGACTGCATATTGTTTAGCCAATAGGATTACTGATAACGGTTTGCTGGAAGCATTACCGTAAAAAAGCATTGAAAAGGCAACTGGTCAAAGTTTAGCCAATACCTTTTTGCCTGCCTCTGTGAGCCCGTAATATCTGCGATTCCCTGAGAAGATCAGCCCTCTTGCTATCATCCTATCGAAGGCTTTGCGTGTTGCTATATAGCCACTCATATACTTCTGTTGCCCTATCTCCTCTTTTGAGAAGCGTTTGTACTCGTTTTGTGGCCAACCGTAATATTTAGCCATTACATCCTTAAGATCAATGTCGCCATACTCATTGAGTTGCATCGTGAGCATCGTTTTTTGTAGGTCACTCAATCCTCTACCCATGCACCATAGTTTAGCCATTAGAATATATAAATCTATTGGCTAAACTTACTGGCAGGGATGCAAGTTGTTCATACCACCATTATACAGGTTTCGAAATCACCCAAAATCGTCTTTTGGTAAGGACCTCATTCCACACACTATGGAATGATGCGCAAGCCAGCTTGATCGACCTGCTCATAGCGATCCCCTCCGGCCACTGATAGCGATTCCGATAAGCCCATTTCCCAGAGCGTACACCTATGCCTTATGAGGTCGAAAGCTTATTTATAAAAATATCTTGTGGCCGTATGCCTGAAAATAGAGCCGAAAAAGAGAGACGGATTCTTGCGGGTTATATGTAGTTGGCCTTATTGGGCCTGCCTGAGCTCACCACACGGCCTAAGATTGGAGAGAAATCTGACCATTGCGACCTAAACAACTCAATGATACTATAGCGCATAAGTGGACATATAACAACGTTTATGGAGCCTCGCTCTCTTGTTTATGCGGCGCTCCTGCGTCGGTAATCTACCGATAATGAGTTGTTGGACATGAAAACCGCAACAATAGACATCGTCTAAGTAGATGTGCTTATGGGGAGTCAATCCGATGCAATCAACTCCTCGTTTGACCGTAATTCAAGCTAAAGAGGATCGATCAACTCAATGAAGGTGGACTACCCCTGCGTCAAGAACGGCAATTCGATTCGCACGTTCTTTGTTCTTGGCCAGCCCCGCTTAAGCTTTCCTGCTCCCAGGAGTCGCGCAGAGTCTTCTGCCATAAGCCAAACTCCAGTTTTTGCCGGAAAAACGGGCAATATATTTCATTGTGGGCATGAAGATCGTGATAGTACGTATAAGCCAAGGCCCGACACCCGCCGCCACAGATCGGCCCCAAAGGGCACTCATTACAGATGCGAATTTGGCTATAATGAAACTCATGGAAGAACCTGCTCACGGGTGATCTTGCCACGATCTGATCAAGTCTTCCCTCTCTGATATTCCCCACCACCAGATCAGAATAATGCAAAGACTGACATGGATAAATTGAACCATCCGGAGCAATGCTGATAATGGAACTGCAAGCGCTGCAACGGGGAAGTTGCTGCAATTTCAGCAAATCATTTTCAACTGTACCGCCCAGTTGTGCCATTTTTGCATGAAACTGCAATAGCGTAGGGAGGAGTTCCGGGAAAGACAGGAAAAGACCGTTGTTGAATTCACTCAGATCATTCGGAACATACGCGGTCGGGATTGCCCGAAAACAGCCCAATTCTTCGGTAATAAATTGCGGGTAATCGAGGATATGATCAATATTTTCTCGATTGATAACCGGCCGACACTCCAGTTTTGTTTCCAGCGAGGGGTTCTCCCGCAGGAAGTTTGATAAAGCTCTGATGCCGGCGACGGTTCGTGCATAAGTGTGACTCCCCCTTAAATAGTCGTGTTCTTCTTGATGCTTGCTATCGAGACTGACGACGATGAGGTCGAAGTTCTTGCAGATGTCGGGAGCATTCTCCGCAGTGCAGAGGGTTCCATTTGTGAGCAGGTTGGTTCTTAAACCAATTTTTTTCGCCTGAGCGGCCAGCTTAAGGAGGCCGGGAGACAAAAGCGGTTCCCCGCCCGTAAAGACAATGCTTTCCCCGCCGATGTCGGAAAATTCTTGAATGATCTCTTCGAATTCAGCGAGAGTGAGTTCGGTCTTATGGTCGTTGGCAGTGCGAAAGGTTTGATTGTAACAATAGCGGCATTCCTGATTACATTTATTGGTCAGATGGAGGTAGAGCCGTTTTAATTTCACCTCAGCCTTGGGAACTGAATCTGGATTCGTTTCCTCTTCGACTTCATTCCCACCTGCAAATAAAAATCCCGCAGCGGTCATCTCATTCAAAAAAGAAATAACGCCGGGTCTGACCACCTCTGGCGACAAGTGATATTTCTCCGCACACTTTGCGATGATCTCATTAACTTCTTGGTAGTTGCGGGCAAAGTTCAGGATCGTCGCACCATCCTCATTGACGCTGACGACTTTGTGCCGGGATATTGCATAAAAGATGTAAGACTCCCCATAGGTAAACTCGTAAACGCTTTGGGGATAACCTATCACCTTGACCTCCAAGTCAGGCATCTCATGCGACCTTTCACAACATTTTCTTGGTTATTTGATGAACGCGAATAAGCTCGCCGGCAGCGAAAGAGTTCTGAATGACGGGAAATTTGGCGAATCAGATGAAGTATTGCGAGACTATGTGCCAGGTTCCCTGCCTTGGTGAACGCAGGGAAACCGGGTGAAATGTTCATGGTCTAGGTTGCCGTGCCACAATCTTGATTGCAGTGGATATTTCCCTGTTCTGAATCACAGTTGTCTCCCCAACCTGTCCAGGGATTACAGGAACAACGGCATTGCTCGAACTCTTCAATAGTCACAGCCGCGAACATCTTCGGCGTGAAAGTGATCTCCTTAACCACGCCGGCATCACTCTTGACATATTGTTGCGACCATTTCGGGTCAGTCGCCAGCTTGGTTGCCACATAGGTCTTGTAATCTGCTTCCAGCTTCTTTGCTATATATTCCTTGAATTTAGCGTCCATGATCGTTTCTCCTCTTGGCTGATGCAATGGTTTCGTGACTGCATCTTTTATCCTTTCTGCATTAAAAATATTTGCATCCAGGTGATTCCTTCGTACTCCATAAATACCAGTTCATCGTCTTGAATGCAGTTTAGTTATCGATTCTAGGTCGGCATGTTACACGCACTAATTTTATACAACCTTCAAGAGCACGATATGTGGTCAGCACAATTTTATAAATATGCTTTGGACCTCGAAAGGTATGATGTTGCGCTCTGGATTCTACAGCTTCTTTCTGATCTCACTGCTCTCGATAATTCGATAACGGGCAATTGTCGATAAATCATTCCATAGTCTATGGAATAGGGACTTTGCCAGAAGCGATTTAGGACCAGTTAGGTGATGGCTGGAAAAAGAGGGAAGAATCTTGCAGGTTATATGCACTCAAGACTTGCCCACGTGGAGAGAGGTAGCTAAGGCCACAATCTGATCTTTGAAGCCGCTCTCAGATGGGAAGGCAGCGAAAATGTTTATTGCATCCTCCCCTTCCAGCCAATAGCTGATTCTATAAGCAGCCATTTTACTTGTGCTGCTGATAACATCAAACCCAGGATGACCACTAATGACCAGACTGGAGTTGAAGCCGGTTATTAATGCTTCGAGGTTCCTCATTTTATGCAGTACCCCCAATGGATCTCTGGAGAAGGTATCTCTCCACATGCCGTCACGATCCAGTCCTCGAGGGACTTTTTCTATGGATATGGTAGCTTTTAGGTCAGGGTTATCTTTTGCTGTAACTGCGATAAAATTATCCTTTTGTTTGATATCAAATTTGCTTTTATCAATTCGTATTGTATATGCCCCTAAAGTTAACTGAATGAGATCTTCTGCCATAACATAGGGATATCTATCAGTGCTCATAATATCATCGGTTAGAAAAAGAGGAAGATCCCCGCCAGAACCTCAGCTATTAAGCTCTTCATTCTTCTTGCCATGCCCTCGAATCTTCATAAAATCGTATCTGTCCGCTCATAACATGAGATCTTGAAGATTTTCGAAGCCATCTTTTTTACCGAGCGCATTTTGGCCTTGTCAATTCCTTCTGCCCTTATGCGAGCCCTGCTTCTGCCATCGCTTTCTTCAACTTGTTCTTGGCCAAAGCCTCTATCTCAGTCTCGCGTCGATCGGTCTCAAGTAGATCAGGATCGTACCTGAAATCCAGCGTTTGATGTTGCTTACCATTCTTTGCTTCCCACTCCTGCCGGGCTTCACGTCGCAGTTTCGGGAGGAGCACTTCTTCGGGAGTCGTCGGACCCTTTATTGACAGGTCTGTATCGCCCAGGAGCCGTGTACCCTGTAGAACGTATTTGGCTGCGGCCAGGGCTGCCTTGGGATCGTCGCTGTTGAGCTGCTGCTCTACTACGTCTAGGGCACGATTGGCCAGGGATTTCAGCCGCTCACGGGCTTCAGACCATAGCTCAACCCGCTGCCGGTTCAGCTCAGCAATGAAAAGAGGATCATTGTCCCGCCAGTCCCATATTGTCTGTAGGCTTACACCCACGGCCTCGGCTGCGGCTCGATCGCTCTGGCCTTTCAGCAGGTAGTCAATGGCGTTCATCTGTTCCTGAGAAAGCTGTCGGATGTTGTCTGGATTTGTCAGCTCTGTCACTGCGTCTGTTTCTTCAGATAATGAAGAGTCATCTCCTGTGAACTCCCTATCATCTGAATTATCTTCCAGAATTTCTCCTTTAAGCTTCGATGCGGTGGGTTGTGAGATATTGATTCCGAGATCCTCTTTAATGAGTTCTTTAATTTTGACTCCGGTTAAATCCCACAGATCTTGCTGCCTTAAATAGTCCACGATTTTTGCCTTATCTTCTTTGGGGAGTGGTGCTGCCATAGTTGACCTCGCCGTCTATTTGAGAAATGGAATCATGTATAATGTTTAATTTCTGAGAGATCGCATGTAACGATTCGAGCTCTACCTCTTGTGCTTCCTCAACGAGCCTCTCATAAGTTCTCCAATGCATGCCTTTTGGTTTAGGGGTGCCAAAGAGATCATTACAATTATTGGCTCCAAGTCTCCGGCATATTTTTTGAGCCTTATCCAGTAACCTGAACGCCTTGGCTTGCCTCTGACTTGAATAAGTCAGGTTGTGACAATGCCTGCAGAGAAAATATTTGCCCGCCAGGTAGAGCTTTGCCACCCGCCTACCACAGCTCTTGCCTGGACAGATGAACCAGGGACGTTTTTGGCCATAATTACAGGATGACCAAGACAGAGGAACTGCGATGTGCACATCTTCAAGCGGCTTCTCATTACGGGATATGCTATAGAATAACTCAATGGCTCCTGGTTTGGTCTCAATAACAATGTTGCTTCCGTTGTTCCATTTCCAAGAATATCTTAACCCCTGCACCAGGTATCCTTTGCGACTTAGCTGGCGAACATCGATGGAACAGCAATGCTCTGCTACAGTCTTGCTATCAAACCTATACCAGTTTCCTGATCCAGATCCGCCCATATAATCACTGACCCTTCTCTTTTTATCGAAATCATTAGGCAAATTTCAGCTATTTTCACCATATTTCCGACAATAATGTGTCTATGCAATCATATTTTATCGAAGCTTTTAATTGGTATTTTTTCGAGCATATTTGGAGCTGATTAGGCAATTTATAGCTGAATCAAGCTTTTAATCAGCTTTAAATTGCATTTATTTAGTTTATAATTGGTATAATAAGCTTATAAACCTATTTCATACAGGGCGAAAGTATTCCTCAAAAAAGCTTAGCTTTAAAGTTATAAGCTCTCTCATGATCCATGGCTCGTATCTGCCCAAAAAGAGACCTCTTCCAGCTATAGCAGATAATTATTATAGTTGCTACGTCATCTACTGCTCCGAAGTTGATATAAATGGCAAAGGCCAAAAAATCCGCCCTCGACACCATCGAACAGTACCAGCATGATAAGCAGCAGCGTCTAAATAATCCACCAGTCGGGCTGGTCACACCCTCCACTGATATGGACGGTGAATTCAAGACCTATGAGTATGCTCCTAATCTCGATCCTCATCTCGATCCTCATCTCATCTGGGCCGGGAAAGCCGAGCACACCTCTTTTAAGGTCCCCACAGTCTCCCTTCACGTCCATGAGCGCATAGATCCCAAAGCCATCATAAAAGCGGCCAAGAAAGGCGGCGGCCAGATACAAACCTCTCTTTTTGAGCTTCCCGGTGAGAACCCGCCCATGAGAACGGCGGTGGAATTCTACAAGCATCCACACGGCTGGTCCAATCGCCTCGTTGCCGGGGATTCTCTTCTGGTCATGAACTCACTTCTGGATAAGGAAGGCATGGCCGGCCAAGTGCAGATGATCTACATCGATCCGCCCTATGGCGTGAAGTATGGCAGCAACTTCCAGCCCTTCGTGAACAAGAGAGACGTGAAGGACGGCAAAGACGAGGATCTCACTCAGGAGCCGGAGACCATCAAGGCCTTCCGGGACACCTGGGAGCTTGGAATTCACTCCTATCTGGCTTATCTGCGGGATCGGCTGCTGTTGGCCAGGGAGCTGCTGAGCGAAAGTGGGAGCGTGTTTGTGCAGATTAGCGATGAGAATCAACATCTTGTTAGATCCCTGATTGACGAAGTATTTGGCACAGATAACTTTGTCAGCGTTATATCCTATCGAACCAGAAACATGACGCTTGGAGGTGGACACCTCCCTAAAATAACAGATTTCTTAATCTGGTATGCTAAAAATAAAAGTTCATTGAAATTTAGACCGCTATATCTACCGATGAACGTAGAAGGAGACTCTCATTGGGATAGATATGCTTTGCCTGATGGAACCAGACATCAAATGTCCAAGGAGCAAGTAGATGACCATAAGCTACTTCCCAATAACGCATCAGTATACCAGTTATTTCCTTTATACCCAGTTGGTTACAGCAAAGACAGAGATTTCCCATTCAAATATAATGGAATAACGTATACTCCACCCAAAGGAAGATCATGGAAGGCATCCCTGGAAGGTATGATGAAGCTAGCCATGGCTGAAAGGCTTGAGCCCTATGAAAAAGGTAAGACGTTGAGGTATGTTCTTTATCTTAATGACTCTCCAGTTTCATCATTGCACAACATATGGTTAGACACTGCACCACAAGCTAATAAGGAATATGCAGTTCAAACAGCTTCAAGCGTCATTGAGCGCTGTCTTCTCATGACCACCGACCCTGGCGATCTGGTCCTCGATCCCACCTGTGGCTCCGGTACCACCGCCTACGTGGCCGAGCATTGGGGGCGCCGCTGGATCACCTGCGACACTTCTCGTGTAGCCATCGCTTTAGCCAAACAACGACTTATGACCGCGATATACGATTACTACGATCTTGCTCATCAAGAAGAAGGCATTAGCAGCGGTTTTCGTTACGGGACTGTTCCTTATATCACTCTCAAGTCTATCGCCAACAACCCCGAGATCAAAGATGGCATGAGCAAGAAGGAGATCGGCCGAGCCATAGCCAAGTACGCCGATCCGGAGACCCTTTACGACCAACCTTCCATCGATAAGTCCAAGGTCCGGGTCACGGGTCCTTTCACCGTCGAAGCTGTCCCATCTCCTGTAGTAAAGCCCCTTGTAGAGGTCGAGACCGGCCAGTCTGCAGATGCCTCCTTAGGCCGATCCGGCGAGACTCTGAGACAGCAGGAATGGAGAGAAGAGCTTTTCAGAACGGGCATAATCACCACCCAGGGCCAGAGGCTCAAGTTCTCCCGAGTCGAGCCGCTGCCAGGTACCAGATATCTTCATGCTGAGGCCGAGACCGCAGAGGATGAGCCCAAGAGAGCAGTGATAAGCTTCGGCCCGGAACATGCACCTCTTGAGCAACGCCAGGTTGCCCTGGCCCTTGAGGAAGCAAACCACCTCGTTCCTTCACCCAAGATCCTGATCTTTGCTGCCTTCCAGTTCGATCCCGAGGCCTCCAAGGATATAGATGAAACCATCTGGCCAGGCATAACCTTCCTCAAGGCCCAGATGAATGGAGACCTCTTCACAGATGACCTGAAGAAGAAGAGATCAAGCAACGAGAGCTTCTGGCTCATCGGTCAGCCGGACGTTAAGCTAGAGAAGATCAAAGAAGGCAATGACAAGGGCAAATGCCGGGTAAAGATCCTCGGCTTCGACTATTATAACCCTGTAAACGGTGCAGTCGAATCAGGTGGCTCTGATAAAGTCGTGATGTGGATGCTGGATACAGATTACGATGGATGCAGCCTGTTTCCCAGGCAGGTCTTCTTCCCCATGGCCGGCTCCAAGGATGGCTGGGCCAAGCTGGCCAAGACCCTCAAGGCCGAGATAGATGAGGACCGCATAGAAGCCTTCCGTGGCACCATATCCCTTCCCTTTGAGATGAAAGGCCGCGTGGCTGTAAAGATCATAGACAACCGAGGCATAGAGAGCCTGAGAATCCTGGACGAGAGATCATGCAAAAGATAGACCACCTCATCATTACCTCACCCTACGAGGAGCCGAAAAAGCACTGGTGGTACGACGAAGGCAAGAAGTCCTTTGATCAGGTCGAAGGCCGCCGGCCTGCTGGCTACATCATAGCCTCCCAGGCCTATGAATCATCTGACGATCCTGGCATATTCGTCGAACTGCCGCTGGTGAACAGGATAAGGCCCCGTGTTAAAGCCTGGCGAGAAGGCAATAACAGCTCGGGCATACCATACGCTGGCGCTACCAGCATCACCAAACGTCTCCTGGAGCATTGGCATGATCAATCAGACCGAGAGAATTTAAAATTCTTCTTCTGCCAGCTCGACGCCATGGAGACCCTGATATGGCTTGCCGAGGCCCCAGCAGCAGATAAAGTAGGCATCGATATTCCCTCTGATGGCGGTCCATTCAGGAGGTACTGTTCCAAGATGGCCACAGGCTCGGGCAAGACCATCGTCATGGCCATGCTCATCGCCTGGCAGGTCCTCAACAAGGCTACCAGCCCCCAGGACGCCAGATTCTCCAAGAACATCTTTGTGGTAGCCCCAGGGCTCACCGTACGGGACAGGCTGAGAGTCCTGATGCCATCCGAGCCCGGCAACTACTACGACAAGTTCAATATTGTTCCGTCCGGCCTCCAGGATCTCCTCAGACAGGCCAAGGTAATGGTCAGGAACAGGCATACCCTGAACTGGGAAACTGATGAGAAGATCGCCAAGAAGAAGGGAGTCGATAAACGAGGTGCCAGAAGCGATCAGGCTTATGTCCGGGATGTCCTGAGAGACCTGTCCAACGCCAAGAATGTCTTGGTCATAAACGATGAAGCTCATCATGCCTGGAGGATCCCAGCAGAATCCAAGATAAAGGGCCTGAAAAAGGAAGACATCGATGAGGCCACAAAATGGGTTGGAGGCCTCGACAGAATACACAGCGTCCGGGGTATCCTGGGCTGCTATGATTTCACGGCAACGCCTTTTGCTCCCTCAGGCAAGACGGCCAGCGAAGAAGCTCTCTTTCCCTGGATCGTCAGCGACTTCGGCCTTAGCGATGCCATAGAATCCGGCCTGGTGAAGACCCCCAGGGTGGTCATAAGAGACGATGGTATTCCTGATGCAAAGACCTACAAATCAAAGCTCTATCATATCTACAAGTGGGTTAAGGAGGACCTGAACAGAAAGGCCCAGCCCCATGAGACACTTCCCGATTTGATCATCAACGGCTACTATCTCCTGGGCAAGGACTGGCTGGAGACGGCTCAGCGTTGGGAGTCGGAAGGCTTTCCCACGCCTCCTGTCATGATCACCGTGGCCAATAGGACAGAGACGGCTTCCAGGATCAAATATGCCTTCGATCGCAAGAGGATAGACATAAAGGAACTCTGCGATCCAGGTCGGACCATCCACATAGACTCCAAGATCCTGGAGAAGGCCGAGGCCCAGGAAGAGGCCATGCAGTTCAAGGAGGCCTCTGAGGGTGAGGAAGGCAAGGAACTCTCCAAGAAGGATTCAGCCGAGTACCTGCGGGAGATCGTCAACACCATCGGAGTCGAGAAAAAGCCGGGTGAAGGCTTCCAGAACGTCATATCCGTTGGCATGCTCACCGAAGGCTGGGATGTCAAGACCGTGACTCATATAATGGGCCTCCGGGCCTTCTCCAGCCAGCTCCTATGCGAGCAGGTTGTAGGCCGGGGTCTCAGGCGCACCGATTACGATATAGACGAAGAGACCGGGCTCTTGACGCCGGATTACGTCAACATCTTCGGCGTGCCTTTCACTTTTATGCCCCATGAAACAACTGACGGGCGCAAGACAAAGGCTCAAGCTCCCAAGTACGTAATTGAGCCCAGACCAGAGAAGCAGCAGTATGAACTGCAATGGCCGAAGATCGCCCGCATAGAATACGAGATGAAGCCTACACTCAGCCTTGATATGAAAAAGGTCAGGCCACTGGAGCTGATCCTCCGGGATACCATCACCAGGGCAGATATGGCCAAGATCCTGGGCGGCAATGTCGATACCTCGGACACTACGCCCATAGATCTCACCACCAACGCCGATCAGTTCCGCATGCAGAAGATCATCTTCAACACGGCCATCGAGGTCTTCGACCGGCTTGGCTCCAAATGGCCAGGCAGCAAAGAGCAACTGCTGTCCCAGATAATCGCCATCATCGAGGAATTCCTGGTGTCGGATAAGATCCGCATAATACCTGAGATAGGCTATGACGATGTGCGCAGGCTCATTACACTGGTCCTGAACATGAGCAAGATAGTCGAACACATCTGGAACGCCATTGAGCCCAATAACGCCGAGTCCACTAAACTGGTATTTGAAGACGACCACCGGCCCATAGGGTCCACAGGTGATATGATCCCCTGGCATACAGGAAAGCCTCGGGTGGAGTCCAAGCAATGCCATATCAACTTCTGCGTATGTGATAGTAGCTGGGAGTCCACGGCAGCCTTCGAGCTTGACAGAAATCCAAAGGTAGCCTCCTGGGTCAAGAATGATCATCTGGGCTTTGGGGTCCATTACATCTTCCAGGGTGAGCGCCATAGGTATCGGCCTGATTTCATCATCTTGTTAACCAATGGAATTCACCTGGTGCTGGAGATCAAGGGCCAGGATACGGAACAAGCCAGGATCAAACGTGGGTTCCTGGAGGACTGGGTAAAAGCCGTGAATTACGATGGGCGATTTGGAAAATGGACCTGCGACGTATCCTTTGATCCAGCGGATATACCTGGAGCAATAGGGAAAGCGTTCAACTACAAGGGATGAACGTCAATTCACTGTCTGCTCAATGGTAGAAAATAGCGGGAAGAAATGAAGGGAGCTTAGGCCTCTTAAACATTGCTTTCTTCCTGATGTTCTACTCTACGTTGTAAGGCATAAGCTCTCCGGTTTTCATGCTCTAAACATGCATGTTTTAGTAAAGCATGCTGTCTCTCTTCTAAATAGCAGATTTGTCTCCAGTCGGAGCTGCCTGTATGCTCATCGATTGTTTTTATCAAGTCCACAAAGGAGGGAAGATCTAAGCCCAGTTTGTCCTCCCAATACTCTATATCATCTCTAAAAAGATCGTCATCGTCAACTATCAGGAATAGCTCCTCAAAGAGATGAGCAAAAGCTTTCTCGTTTGTATCCATTGAAGAATAGTCTACAACTCCCTCCTTGTCGTAGTGAGTTAAGATTTTTTGAAGCATACTCTCATGAGCTAAAGCCGCCTCAGCATCAGCCTGGGCCTCAACACCTCTTTCTTTATCTTCTTTGGTTGTCCTGGCCCAGTCAAAGTTCTCTCCTGGGCCATACTGCCGCAAGAACATTTCAAACCTTAGACGTTCGCTATTTTCACGCCTCCAAGCCGCTCGCTCCTCTGCTTCCTTTTGCCGCCTGATACGGTCCATAGAGTCCTCCAGCTTGGAAGCCCTACGTTCTAGCCCAGTTATCGCCATTGTTTCATCAGCTCCTTAAGCTCCTTACGTGCTTTTTGCATTTCATCCAGGCTCTCATTTCTCTTTGATACATCATACCGCTTCAGCTCCTCCAGCTCTGCTATTCTGGCTTCAAGCTCCTTCATTTCAAGGAGTGACATCTCTGTTTGATATGCCCTGGTCCAAGCGTTAGCTAGCTGGGCAAAGGTTCCGGCATGGTCTAGGGGAGCCTTCCCCATCAGAATCTTGTTAAGCATCCTCTGAATAGCTGCTCTCAGGGCCCGAGGTGTCTGGATTTTAACCCAACCTGAGCCCATCTTTTTCTGTTTCTTAGTAGTCATTCCACTATCTCCAGATCAGTTTTCCTATTGTATAGGGGATATTTTTCTGAAAATCTTTGAAAATGGGAAGTAAAAGGGAAGTTTGCCCAATTGAGATACCAGGGCCACGGGCTCGCTCATGCCTTCGCCTCTCCCGCTCTTCGCTGCCTGTAGCCAGTGCCGCCTCCGGGCCGCTGGTAGGCCACATAGTGGGCCATCAGCCAGGCCTCAACCTCGATAAGAGGCAGCTTCAGGGCATGGGAGAGCTTTTTAGCGTCCACCCATCCAGCCATTCCATACTCGGAGATTGCCGCTGCTCTGATCAGCTCGGGGATGTCCACCTTTGCGGGCTCCTCTTCGATGGTTTTTGTGCTCTCCGAGCAGGCGGAAAAGGACGAATCGCCCTCACCACCATTGGCCCACCTGTACTTCTCAGCAACCTCCCGGAAATGCTCTTCTTTTTTGAGCCGCTCCTCTTCGGCCCGCCGGAGATCGGCCTCGATGGTACTGGACTCTTTTCTAACTACAGGATCGACCTCCAAACTACAGGGTAACGACGGCAAAACTACAGGAGATTTTTCCGGAATCGCGATCTCCCGCTCGGAAACTACAGTGACTACAGAAACTACACCATTTTTGAGATAACCTTCATAGGAGATATCCTGAGGATTTTGGCAACTTTGGATGTAGTCAAACATCCTTCCAATTTCCTCTATAACATCGTTAGGCCATTCTTCTGTAGTTGCTGTAGTTAAAAGTCTACTAATACCGCTTTTAACTTCTCCATTCTGTAGTTTATCTGTAGTTTTAGTGTAGTTGCTGTAGTTTAGAGATAGTTCGGCATAAGCCAGATTGGCAGATTTCGACAACCACAGACCGGGATAACACCGGGCACTGACTTTATCGACCGTGGTTACTATCGATGCTATGACGAACTTTTCTTTGATGTATCTGCCCACCTGGCCCTTTTCTGCAGGTACGGGCACGTTGAATAGTCTGCAATATTCGAGATACTCTGCGTACAATGCATCCGTTGTAAGTCTGGATGCCTTTCCATCAGGATAAGCCATACCAGTCTTCACGTCCACGGGCCTACCGTCCTCTGTTGTGGGCATTGACGTGCTGAGGCATTCCTCGCAGAAGAAATGCAAGCTAAATTGCTGCCTGCGATATTCTTCAGCCATCTCCTCGGGACGCTTCCTGGTGTAGATCCGCTTGGATTTGCACAAGTACGGAGCTCTGGCAGCCATGATCTGCATGAGGCCTGCCAGGGCGGCGGGGCTTGTGAGCTTCTCCTCCAGGTGCGGATCTTTTGACCGGGTGTCCGACGAGTAGTCGAAGGTGAAGGGGAAGTCGAGCTTGACTACTCGCCTTTTCCGGCCCCATGAATCGTCTCCGAAGTCAATTGCATTATTACAATCCAGGACAGGCAATACGTGCGGCCTGCCTTGGACTCTGTCGCCGTACTTCTGATCAGAGTCCACCATTTCGCCGGTTGAGACCTTTTTGAGCAGATTTATGGTATATCTGACATCTTCAACCTCGGACAGAATCCATAGATCCTTTCCAAGTAATGCACCTGGCCCAAACCTGGAAGCTTTCGCCTCCACCAATGTTAACGCCGTTGTTCGGGCCGCCGTGCAAATAGCCGTCATGATTTTTTCAAATATGCCCTTACCATTTCCACCAGGCCCGATTAGCTGAATAATTGCTTCAAAGGCCCGTCTGATAATCGCAGCCGTGAATATGTCAATCCCAGTCAGTACATCCCTTGGATCGGGAAAGATCGAGCACAAGAACCACAGTACAGGGTGATAATCCGCTTCGGGATGTTTCAATGACACGCCGTATTGGAAGGTGAGATAGTCATCTAGTTGAAAGGCTCGCACCTGGCCGGTTCGCAGGTCCAGGACTCCATCCAGCGCCGGGAATATGCAGGGGTCGCTATCAAAAGTCACAGTATCAGAAAGTGCTCGGACCCGTCGCATTGTCTCTTTGAGACCACGCTCGTAACTCAGATCGCCGATAATTGCATCAATCAGATTTATGACTTGCTTCTCACCATCGTGCTGCCATATCCCACTATCATAACGCCAAAGCTTCGGGGTGTCCTTCTTGTCTATTGCTGACAGCCTGAGCGGCATAAACTCAGCAACCGCCGCGCTTGCCTTCGTTGGGCTGAGTGTGAGCTTTGGTACTTTCGTCTCGCCCGTTATAGGATCGGCCTCTTTCTCACCGGTCACAGGGTTGACTCTATCGATCCGCCCCGTTGCTTTGGTGAGGTCCTCCATCCGAGGGTAATTTCCCAGGGCCGGATCGGACTGAGCGCCCTCACCCTTCGGAGCACTCTTTGGGCCTTGCTTTGGGTCGCAATCTTTCGCGCCGGGCTCGATTATGGCCTTTGCATCCTTCCAGCGCTTTGCGAGACAAGAATTGTGCCGGCACCTGTAGGACCTAATCCCATTAGGCCAGCCGATGATAACCGCGCTCTTGTGATGATCCGGATTGAAGACACATTGTTCCAGCACGGCTACTGTGCACTTTATGCCCCTGGGGTCCGTCCAATTTTTGGTGTGGTGCACTTGCAGGTTATGCGCCTGGCAGTAGGCTACAGGATCGAATCCCTTGCCACCAGCTTTTTGCGCGTTTTGGGTGGCTCCCTCCTGCTCAGGCAGCATGCCCGCCAATGCCTCTAATAGCTCCCTGGGTACCACTTCGAAGCTCTCCGGTGCCTCCAATATGCGGGCCATTCGGTGTCTCATATCGCCCACTTCGTCGCCTTTGGCGTTTGTGGTGCCAGGTACTCTGAGGATACGGGCCGGGTTGGCACTGGTAGTATCAACTGTGAAGCCTGCATCACTGTAGAGGTAATCCAAGGCTTTCAGACACCGCTCTACAAGGCCGTGATTCTCTGTCGTGTTCTCCAGCTCAATCCTGGCCAGGAGGTAGCCGCCGTTGCCGCTGTCTACTCTTACGAAGGCACTTGCAGGCCAGCCATTGCTTACCAACCAGTCCCTTATCTCAGCGCATTTTCTGAGAGATAATTCGTGCTCCTCATCAGTAGATGGAATGCCAGCCGGCCTGGGAGGATCGCCGTCCATCGGCAGCCAATTCAGCCTTGTGATATCATTATCAGAGGTTGTGCTCTTTGCGTAAGTCTTCAATCGATTGTTTGCCCTGGCAATCAGCTTCGGATTGGTTGGATTTATGGTAACATAAACCGCTAATTCGTCAGCCCTCCCCAGGACTGCATCTGCTGCCGCGGTGAAGTCGGTAAAGTAGCCGGAGATGGTGCCAGCTTTTCCAGCTCCAGGGATACGGATTTCAAAGGTATCCCCTGGGCAGTGATAGACTTTCAGACCGCGTAAAATCTCTGATCGATCTGAGGCCATCTCAACGCCCTCCGGATGCGTGATGCAATGGCCTGATGCTCGTTATCGCCCTCCGAGCAACCATCCAGCGTTGGCCGGATTTGCTTTCAAACCAAAATTCGTTTTCATCACGAATCGATATCAAACGAGCAACAAAAGAGGTATTATTCGCAAATACAATGCAAATTTCCTTGATCAGATCCTTTGCAGGGTCCGAAAGATTCTTATCAGTTCCACTATTGTCAGTTGTGTCAGGTAACATGTCTACCTCTTCGAACCGCTCCTAGTCCGGGCAGGTTCGAATTATTTTAATTTTGGTTAAATTCTAAAACGTTAATCGAATTCGTTTACTGGTGAAATAGTCAGCCGATCACCGTCATATTGCATTAACAACAGATCGCCCAAACGCTCGCCTATCCATGCCGGAATTCTCAAATCAAATTCACCGCTCTCATCTCTTTGAATCAAAACTTTCATCCCAATTGGTTGCATAAGCACCTCGAAAAAAAGGTCTTTCTTCACTAATAGGTCGTGAATCTGCAATCGGCTGTTATTTATATAACCTATTCATACATGCTACATGGGGTGTAGCAAAATGGGCAAAAGAGGTCCAAAGCCTCGATTCTTAGATGTAGCGTGTCCGAATGAGCAGTGCAATCTATTTGGAATTGCTGGTAAAGGAAACGTCACCGTGTACGGAACCTACAAGATAAGCTCCGGCAAGGTCAGGAAATATGTTTGCCACACATGTGGTACCAGATTCTGCGATAGAACTAACACTGCATTCTATGACACAAGAACAAACGAAGAAAAGATCAAGCTGGCTCTAAAAATGGCCATGCGTGGAATGAGCGTCTTGGGAATAGCTGAGATCCTTGAGTCAAAACCATCTACTGTAAGCACTTGGATCTCGAAAGCAGCAAAGCATAGTGAAAAAGTCAATGAAGTTGTCTTGAAGGATGTAGAGACCCCAAAGGTAGAGATGGACGAGGCATGGACTTTTGTGGGGAAAAAACACTACCCAGAGAAGGTGAATATCAAGACAAAGGAACTTGGATCTGGATAAGCATGGCTGCAAATTGCAGGTTGGTGCTTTCACATGTTATCGGTGAGCGATCTCAGGAAAATGCAGATCAGCTCGTTTCAAATACTGCCAAAAGACTCAGATCAATGCCGCTCTTTGTGACAGATGGATTAAGACTATATGCAGCAGCTCTTCGAAAGCAATATGGAAAACTACAGCCGTTCGCACCAACAGGCAAGCGAGGGCGACCTCGAAGTCCTAAATTAACCGTAGATGAACTATTAAAATATGCTCAAGTCATTAAAATGAGGGCCAACGGTAGACTAAAAAAAGTGGTCAAGAGAATCATATTTGGCAAAGATATAGACCACAAAATGATATCTACCAGCTACATCGAACGGCAAAACCTGACATGCAGACAAGATAATAACCGCATATCAAGGAAAACCATAGGTTTCTCTAAGGAGACTGCAGAATTGAATAACCAAATGACCCTATATTTCGCGCACTTCAACTACTGCCGAAAGCATCGTGCTCTAAAATATAGAAATGAGATGGGCATAACGAAGTTCAATAGTCCCGCGAAGCAAGCTGGCTTAATCGATCATGTCTGGAGCTTGCAGGAACTCTTGACTTTTCCATATTACAAAACTCAAACCCATTAGAGGGTCACGACCCTCTA
>Ga0334888_1001735_pt1 | contig 26710 bp, 19 predicted proteins | sample GraSluR1_MG_FD_207227 | JGI IMG/M metagenome (GOLD analysis project Ga0334888, IMG submission 207227) | Sludge microbial communities from methane-producing bioreactor in Wageningen University, Netherlands - Granular Sludge_3_08-R1 | ecosystem: Engineered > Bioreactor > Anaerobic > Unclassified ...
TGACAGGATTGGTCACGTCACCGCCGTCGATCAGCAGCGACCACAGTTCGACTTCCGCCTCATCCAGCGCCCGTCGCAAGCGGGCCAGATACTCCGGCGTCCGCTCGGCGATGTGAAAATGGCAGATCTCCATCTTGTGTATGCCGAACTCGGCCACCATACGCGGCAGATCGAGCAGCGACGTCGCTCCCGAAGGCAGGGCAATGCCGCCGTCTGCAGCTTCGTTATCCGGCCCATAGGGAGCAGGCCTTCCCAACGTCCTGTGTAGGCTCCAAGTCGAGACCGAAACGCGCTGTTGATCGATCATCGCTAACCCCTTTCCGCCAGGCGAACACAGCGCCCAGCCTCCACCAACACAACAACGCCATACCGCATCCGCATCTACGCAGATCCGGCTGTCGTTCTCGTTAACGCAGATACTGCCGCACCGCGATCTGTTCCGGGTGCAATTCCGTATGCGTATCGCTGATCGTGACCTTGTGCACTGCGCCAGGCTCCAGGTCGAAATAGTTGTCGCTGAAGGTCGTCGTCTCGAGGCCGGTGGACAGATGCACGAGATACGCGAATTGCTCGGAAAGCAGCCGCGCCTCCAGGCGGTGCGCATCGACCTGCTCAAACTCCACAGAGACCGAAGCCTCCGGCAACGCCAAGTCCTTGATGTCTGTGAAGAAATGGCGATTGCGCGGCATCGACTCGCCGCGAACGGACACGAAGCGATCCGGCCCGCCCTCCAAGCGACCGCGCCACACCTCCAGGCTGCTATTGGCCGGGATGGACGCGTCGATCTGCGCGTGCCAGAGCAGTTGGCCGTCGAACGTCAGCAGGCGCAGGTCCAACCGCTCATGCACCGCGGCCAGCGTGTCGTTCGTCACCCACAGCGCCAACTCGCCGTCCGGCAACTCCTTGAACGAGGCTAGCACCGGTGTGAAGACGCGCCGCGAGTAATAGTAGCCCGCCTTGCCGAAACCGTAGTAGTCGATTACGCTCCAGCTCAACACGGGCCAGCAGTCGTTGAGCTGCCAGAAGAGCGCGCCCGAGCAGTGTGGCTTGCGCCGCCGGTAGTGCTCGATGCCGAACTTGAGTCCCTCCGCCTGCGCCGCCATGCTGAAATCGATGTATTCGGCCAACGTTTCGGGCAAGCCGGTTATCGCCAGCATCAAGTTGTCGCCCTTGTTCTTCGGGTTATCCTTGTTGTGGTGGTCCATCGACGGGCTGTGGTGATAAAGCTGGTCGGTGGGGATGTTACGCTGCAGCGTCTCGAACACAGGCGCGGCGTGCATGCCGAATTCGCTGACGAAGCGGCTCTGGTCTTCGGCATAGCGGCGGTAGGTCACGCCCTGCGGCGAATGGTCGACGGTCGGCTCCTCCCCGAATTGCCGCGGCGAATTGCCGTGCCACACGTTCCAGTTATGGCTGTCGCCGTCCGCCTCGCTATTATAGTCGTTGCCGCCATAGGGGCTGCCCGGCCAATAGGGCACGCGACCGTCCAGCCGCGCCACCGCCTCCGGCAGGATTTGGTCATAGTACAGCGCGCCCGGCACGATCGGATCCTTCTCCTGCCAGCGGGCGCGTTCATGCAGCCACTGGTTCTCGTTGTTGCCGCACCACAGCGCCATGCAAGGATGGCTGCGCAACCGCCGCACCTGGTACTCGGCCTCCGCCCGCACCTCGTCTACAAACCATTGCGGGCTTTCCGGGTACATGGCGCAGGCGAACATGAAGTCCTGCCATACCAGCATGCCCAGCCGATCGCAGATCGAGTAGAAGGCGTCGTGCTCGTAGATGCCGCCGCCCCAGATGCGCAGCATGTTCATGTTGGCGTCGCGCGCCATCGTCAGCAGTAGCTCGTAGCGCGCCGGCTTCAGACCGCCGACGAACGAATGCGCCGGAATCCAGTCCGCCCCCTTGGCGAAGATGGGCGCGCCGTTGAGCACAAAGCGGAAGAAGCGCGTACCGGGTTCGTCGGGATCGGGCGACTGATCCAATTCGATGGTGCGGATGCCCGCCTTTATCGTCTGCTGCTCTACGACCTCTCCGTCCGCGAGCAGGTCGACGTGCAGCGCATATAGATGCGGCTCGCCCAGGTCGTGCGTCCACCACAGCTTTGGCTCTTTCACCGTCAGATACAATATCCCATCCGCATAAGAGCCGTGGTCGCGCAGCGCCAGTTCGCCTTCGACCGCCGTCGCCGCGCCGTCCGCCAGACGCACATGCGCGCCCAGCTCAGCCGAACGCGCGATGCGTTCCGCCTCCACGCGCACCGCCACGACCGCCTGCGCGTGATCCGCGTCGATCTCGACGGTGTAGAAATGAACGCCAGCCAATGCCGCCCGGCTGTTATGACGGATCTCTACGTCGCGCCAAATGCCGATCGTCGGCAGGCGCGGGCCCCAGTCCCAGCCATAGCCGAACTGCGCCTTGCGCATGGCGACGCGCGGTGCCGTTCCTTGCCACCAATGGCTGATGTCGAACTCCGCAATCTGATCCAGCGGACGGTCGAAGCGCAGCGCCAACACGTTCTCCTCACCGGGCCGCAACGTGGTCGTGACGTCGAATACCGCAGGCCGGAACATATTGCGATGCCGCCCCAGTTCCTCGCCATTCAGCCAGATCGTGGCGTAGGTATCCAGCCCATGAAAGATCAACTGCCGCCGCTCGTCTTGGACCGTCGTATCCTGCGGGCCAGTGAAGCGGGTGCGGATCCACCACTCCTTGTCTTCCATCCAGGCGCAGGCATCCTCGTTGCGGTCATAGAACGGATCCTCGATCACGCCTGCCGCGATCAGCGCCTGGTGTACATCGCCGGGCACGTCCACGTCGATCCAGGCGCTGTGGTCACAAGCCGCCAGATGAGCGCCTGCAACCTCGCCCTGCCCCGGGTCAAAATGTTGCACCTTCCATTGTCCGAACATGCGACCTTCCTCCATGTCTTTTTTCAATGCCTTCTGTCGCGACTGATTAGCAGAAATGCAAAAATAGCCGTTTGCGGCTAGGCGGCGGGAACCGGGCGGTGCGACGCGCGCAGATGAAATGCAAGCCAGGCCAGCGTCACCGCCAAACTGCCGACGCTCGTCAACACAAACACGGTCTGCACAGCCAACTGCAAGCGGTCGACGGCGAGGCCCGCCCACAGTGTCGAAACGGACTGCAACAAGGTCAGCGCTGCGAACTCAAAGGCGAACACCCGGCCCCGATAGCGGTTCTCGACGATGGACTGCAAGATCGTACTCGAAAACACCCAGAGGGTGCCCGTGCCCACCGCGCGCATAACCGTCGCAGTCACGACCCACGGGAGGGTTGGAGAGGTTCCCAAAAGCAGCACGCCCGCGGTTAATATGGCGAAACTCCCCGTGATGGCGCGCAGCGCCGCCTGCCGCCCATCCCCCAGGAAATGCCGCGCGACCAGCGGCCCCGCGCCCGTACCGATGCCCGTGGCGGCATATATGATGCCCAGGGTGACGCTGCCGCTGCCCCGGAAGGGGAAGACCTGCTCTGCCAACGGGATTTCCAGCACGTTGACCGCGCCCCACACCAGCGCGCCCGCGGCCTTGACGAGACTCAATACCAGGATGAAACGCCGCGAGCGCAGATAGCGCAACCCGTCGACGAAATCAAAGAAGCCGGCGCGGTGCACATAGTCGCCGCTGGGGACCGAGCCGATGCGCAGCACAAACCAGGCCGCCAGCAAGAACGTCAGGGCGTCTATCACGAAGGCCGCGGCGACGCCGAGCGCGGCCGCCGCCAGCCCGCCGAAGAGCGAGCCAATCGCCAGCATCGTGCTCCAGGTGAAGCTGTCCAAAGCGTTGGCCGTCACGAGGTCGCGCGGCGCCACGATGCTGGGCAGCAGGGCCGAGTGCGCGGGTGTGTAGAGCGAGCTGAGAATGAATTGAACGACCGTGAGAAAATACAGCAGCCACAACTGGTCCGCCGTGCGGATCAGCAGGAAGCACAGCACCGTGACGGCGCGCAACACATCGGTCGCGGCCATGATCAGGCGTCGCTCATAGCGGTCGGCGAGCACGCCTGCAAAGGGGCTCATCACAAAGACCGGCAAAAAACGGGCCAAAAACAGATAGCTTACCGCGACGCCTGCGCCTGTCAACGACGTGATCAGGGCGGCAGAGGCAAGCAGATTGAACCAATCGCCGAAGTTGCTGATTACTCTGGCTAACCAGAGCCGCCGGTATTCGAGGTTGTCACGAATGAGGTCGACGTAGACGCTCACGCACTGATCCGTTCTGATCCTGGGCAGTATCACCCCAATTAAACGTTGCCCGTTCGCCCTTTGTCAAACCATTGAACGCCGGATTTTTCAGCAGGTTTGGATTTGACGCGTTCTGTGGCAAGATATGCATGGCCTCCGCGAACAGATAGGGAGACCGGAGCGTTCTCTTGCGAGACGCACGCCGGAAGATGAATGCGCGCTGCAAAGAAGCCCTTCGCTGCCTGTGCGTTGCCGAACTATGGGTGACGACGGCCTAGGTCAAAAAGCCGGAAAGATACGCCTAGCGCCTCTACCAACTTCTGCTGTCTTTCTTCATAATTACACGGACAGACATTCATCCTTCCGCGGGTCGAGAACATGGATTGGCTTCCCCCACTAATCATGAGGCTGTCAGCGAAGGTCACAGCGCTTGGCTCCAAAGTCACGCAGCGGCAGCGCAATCGTCTCATCCCCGCACAGCAGCACGACAGCCGCACTCAAGACGCGATCCGCGGCGCCGTATTCGACCGCCTCAGCGACGGCGTCTTCATTGTCGACCAAGAAGGGGCGCTGGTCGATGCCAACCAAGCCGCAATCGCGATTCTGGGCGCGCCTGTCGAATCGGTGCGCGGCAAGCGTCTCGATGGCCTGCTGCCGCTCGCACCGGATGCCGCTTGGCCTCAGACGTACAACGCAGCCTCTTGCGAACTGCGACTTCTTGTCGGCGGACAAGCCCGCTGGTACGAGATTGCGCTCTCCCCTTACAGCGCAGGCGGCGTGCCGGGAGGCTGCGTGATCACCTTCAAGGATTCAACCGAACGCCGGAACAGAGCGCTCAAGGAAAAGGCAGCTAGAGAGGCCGCAGAAGAGGCTATCCGGCTTAAGAGCGAATTCCTGGCTGTTATCAGCCACGAAATCCGCACGCCCATGCACGCCGTAATCGGCGTGACCAACATGCTGCTGGGTGCAGGCCTGACCGATGAGCAGCGGAGTTTCGTCGACACGATCCGCGCCGCGGGCGACTCAATGCTCTCCATCGTCAACAACGTCCTCGACTTCTCCAAGATCGAGGCCGGCCAGATTGAGTTGGAGCGCCTGCCTTTTAGCCTGGAGACATGCATCGAAAGCACGCTCGACATCTTTGCCGGCGACGCAGCACAAAAGGGCATCGAGCTGTCCTACCTCCTCGACGACACCGCGCCCAGCCACATAATGGGCGATATGACGCGTTTCCGCCAGGTGCTGACCAACCTCGTCGGCAACGCGGTCAAGTTTACGGACCGCGGCGAAGTCTCCGTCCAGGTTGCCGGTGCAATTCAGGACGAGCAGCCGATGCTCCACGTTCAGGTCTGCGATACGGGCATCGGCATTCCCGTCGAACGCCTCGACAGGCTCTTCCATTCCTTCAGCCAGGCCGACGCCTCGACCACGCGGCGCTACGGCGGCAGCGGGCTTGGCCTAGTGATCAGCAAACGTCTGTGCGAGCTAATGGGCGGCTCCATCTGGGTGGAGAGCCAGCCGGGCGACGGCACGACCTTCCATTTCACTATTGCCGCTCCGCCGGCGCCGTTCGACGGGGAAACGCCCTTGCCGCACTTAGCAGGCCGGTCCGCGCTCGTCGTCGACGACCAAGCTTCGACCCGCGCCATGCTCCGACGCATGCTCAGTGATTTGAACATGAACGTCGCGACGGCGGATTCCGGCTGGAGCGCGCTGGAACAGATTGAGACGGCAGGCGGCTTCGACGTGATCCTGGTCGACCTCCACATGCCCGGCATGGACGGCGAGAGCCTCGTTCGCCGCATAACCGCCGAACGAGCCAACCCGCGCCCGCGCCTGGTGATGCTGCTGGCGCTCACCGACGGCGCTATCCGGGGACGCGCCGCCGAACTAGGTCTCGCCGCCTGCATCACCAAGCCCGTCAAGCGCACACAACTGCGCAACGCGCTCTCCGATCTCTTCTCCCTCACCAAACCCGCCTCATCGACGGCATCGGGGATGGAGCATATCACGCCGCTCGCCGAGCCGCTCAAACTCAAGGTCCTGCTGGCTGATGACAACCTGGTCGGCCGGAGAGTGACCCAAGCTGTTTTACGCCGCCTGGGCTGCGAAGCCGACATCGTAGGCAACGGACACGATGTCCTAGCCGCGCTGGAGATGCACCGCTACGACGCCGTGCTGATGGACATCTACATGCCGGGCATGGACGGGCTTGCGACCACACGGCGCATCCGCAAAGACATGTCGCAGGATCAACAACCCTGGATTATCGCCCTGACCGCCAGCGCCATCACGCAGGAACAGGAGCGCTGCCTCGAAGCGGGCATGAACGATTTCTTGGCGAAACCGGTGCGTATCAACGCTCTGAACGAGGCCTTGCGCAGGATCCCCGCCGCTCACGCCAAGCCGCCGGAGCCGGAAGAGCCGCCTGCCCCAATCGCCGCCGCTCGCGCCGGCTCGCCAAACGATGCCGCGCAATGACCCAGACAACCGGCGACCGAAGACTCGAACGGCTGGTGCAGAGGCTGTATCCTCACAGCAAACTGCTTAGGGCCTGGGAACTGGCGGGCGGCATCTCTGCCCAAACGACCGCGCTAGAGGCGCTGCTGGCCGATGGGCGACAAGAAAAGATCATCGCCCGCTGGCCAGGGAACGGCGCAGCAGAACGCGAATTCCGCACGCTTCAGGCGGTTCGCGCCGCCGGCATCGCCGCACCCGCCCCGCTTCTGCTCGACGTCGCCGGCGACCCATGTTCTGGGCCGGCTATACTGATCGAATACATCGAGGGAAAGCCAGACTACGCGCCCGCCGATCCTGCGGGTTTTGTCGCCCAGATGGCCGAGCAGCTCGCCGCCATCCACCGGCTCAGCGGCTCGCACCCGAGCCTGTCGCTCCTTACTCCGCAGACCGAACGACTATCCCGCCAACTTGCAAGACGATCCGCCCGCCTGGACGGCTCTCTCGACGAGGGGCGCATACGCGCCGCCTTGGAAGCGGCCTGGCCCCTGCCGCAGCCTGCGGAACCGGCCCTGCTTCACGGCGATTTCTGGCCCGGCAATATCCTGTGGCGCGAAGGACGGATCGCCGGCGTGGTCGACTGGGAAGATGCGGAGATAGGCCATCCCCTCGGAGACCTCGCCGTCACCCGGCTGGACCTGCTGTGGACCTGCGGCGTCGAAGCCATGCACGTCTTCACCCGCCACTATCAAGCCCTGACAGGCGCCGATCTGTCGGATCTGCCCTATTGGGACCTTATCGCCGCGCTGCGACCAGCCGGCAGGCTTGTGGAGTGGGCCGCGATATGGCCTAAGTTCGGCAGGGAAGACATCACAACGAAGACAATGACGGAGGGACACAGATTCTTCGTGGCTCAAGCGTTTGAGGAGTTGGCAAGGCGCGGCTAGCCGGCAACCTCTGCCGGTTGCGGGATGCCCCGAAGCCGGCGCATCAACCCCAGCGCACGCGGCATCGCCTCGGCGTAGAACGTATACAGAACCGGATTGACAACGTAATCCCATGCGCCGATGTGCGGCTGGAACTCGGCGCCAAAGCCCTGCTTGAACTGCCACACCCCCAGCATCGCATCGGCGGGATCGCCAACCGCGGTCGGCGCGCCCCACCAGTCATAGACGGTGCAGCCCTGTTCTTGCGCCCAACGCAGGGCCTCCCATTGCAGCAGATAGTTGGGCATGTCGCGCCGGCGTCGTTCGCCGCTGGCGCCGTAGAAATACCATGCGCGCCGGCCATAGCGGAAGAGGAACAGCCCGGCCACCGGCGCAGTTTCCTCCGGATGCTCAGCCAGGAGCAGCGCGCCGCCGGCGGAGTTGGCCTCGTCATCCTCGGCGCGCAGAAAGGTTTCCCACGCCGCGCGATAATACGCGAACGGCCGCGTGAGGAAGCCGTCGCGTTCGCCCGTCTCCGCGTAGAGCCGGTAGAACGCGGCGAGATCGTCCACACCAGCCCGCCGCACGCGGATGCCGCGACGATCGGCCAGGCGGATGTTGTAGCGCCATTTGCTCTTCATCGCCGCCAACAGATCCTCGGCCTCCGGGCGCAGGTCGGTCAGAGCGGTATTCTTGAACTGAATCTGCTCGGCGCTGAAACGCCAACCTCGCCGCCGCAGCTTCTCGCGCAGGATCACGCCCTCGGCAAGGTCCTCGCGTACGTCGGGGTCGATCTTGACGAAAATGCAGCCGCGCGCGTAGGCATGGCTCTCCACCGCCGCCAACGCGGCGTCGACCCCGGCGCCGTCCGTCCAGTCCACAACCGGCCCCTTAGGCGCATAGGCCACGCGTACGGGCAGATAACGGCTCAACTGCCGCCACAGGAATTGGCAGGCGGCAAGCGTACGCCCGCTTTCATCGGCAACGATCAACCGCTCGGCATGCCAGCCGGTTGCGGCCTTCACATCGCCCCACTCCCAGCTCTGCAACACATGCGGCGCCGGCAGATCGGCCAGCGCCGTCCGCCAGATGGCCGGGTCATGCACCGTTCTGCACACCGGCCGCGCACGACCCGCGTCACGCGACATCCCCGCTACGCGGCCAGGCCTAGCCGTCCACTCACTTCGCTGTTCGAGCAGGCTCAGCCCAAGCGTATACAGCCTGTGGCCTAGCGGCCTCAACGGTTTATCCCACGCCCCTACGTAGCGCAACGCCTTGCCGCCGAACCCCTGCTTGAAGCGATAGACGCCCCACAGCCCATGCTGCGGCAGCAGGTCCAGGTCAATCGGAAGCGCTTCCACCGGCGTCGACGCTTCATCGCCAATCGCCATGCCCGCTGCAATCTTGCCTACGTCGTCGGGGATGCCCCAGAAATCGTAACGCCGCGCGCCGTGCGCCTTGGCCCAACGGATGCCGGCCCATTGCAGGGCGTGGTTCGGCATGCGATTGCGTTCTTCGTTGCTGCTCGCGCCCCACAGGTACCAGGCCGACTCACCGCACAGGCCGACGACAATCGCCCCGATGGCGCGCCCCTCGGCCTCCGCCAGCAGAAACGCGCCATTGCCCGGCGTGAGCAAATCGAAGGCCGCCGCGTAATAATCAGGCGCATGCACGCCGAACTTATCACGCACGCCGGTCGCGGCCATCAATTGGTTGAAGGCGGCCAGATCAGCGATTCCGGTCTGGCGCACCGTCACACCTTTTCGGTCTGCCAGGCGGACGTTATAGCGCCACTTGCTTTTCATGTTCTTGAGGATGACGTCTTCGTCCCCCTCAATTTCGAGGAGAACGGTGCTGCGCGGCTGCACGCTCTGCCGGCTGGGTGCAAAGCCGTAGCGCGCCAGGCTGCGGCGGTTCGCCGCCGTATCCGGCAAGTCCGGCTCGATCTTGAGCGTCGCCGCGCCCAAGCGCCGGCACTCAGCCGCCATCGCCTCCAGCAGCGCGTCTGTCAGCGCATCGTCAGACCAATCGGTCAACGGGCCTTTCGGCGCGTAGGCGATGCGGATGCCAGCTACACTGCGCAGCAAGATGGACGCGCCGGCAACCGCTCGGCCCTCGGCGTCGAAGAGCGCAACGCGCGTCGCCTGCCACCCGAACCGGCTCTTGAGCGCGGCCCAGCGGCTGGTCTGCAATAGATGCGCCTGCGGATGCGATTGCACGAAATCATCCCATGCAGCATCGTCCATCGAACCGGAAAGATAGCGCTGTGTTGCGGGCTTATCCCCGCCGGATGCCCCAGACATGGGTGCTATGATAACATATCCGGACAGACCCAGGGCTAATTCGGCCCGCCAACGCGACCAAACGGAGGACCATGACATGATCGCCCCTGATCTCAGCAACATGATTATCGAATCCGTACCCAACTTCTCCGAAGGCCGCCGGCCGGAAGTCATCGAGGCCATTGTCGCGGCCATTCAAGCGCCGGGCGTGCTCTTGCTCGACCAGAGCAGCGACTGGGATCACAACCGCAGCGTCGTGACGGTTGCCGGCTCGCCCGCCGCCGTGCTGGAAGGGCTGTTCCGCGCCATAACGGTCGCGGCGGAGCGCATCAATCTCTTCGAGCATCGCGGCCAGCACCCGCGCCTCGGCGCGACCGACGTCGTACCGCTCGTCCCCATCCGCAACATAACACTGGAGGAGTGCGCCGAACTAGCCGCCCAACTAGGCGAGCGCATCGGCCGCGAGCTGGAATTGCCCGTCTATCTCTACGAGGCAGCCGCCAGAATGCCGGAGCGACGCAACCTAGCCGACGTGCGCAAAGGGGAGTTCGAGTTACTCGTACAAGAAATCGACCGGCCTGAGCGCAAGCCGGACTTCGGCCCGGCGCGCGTCGGCCCGGCCGGCGCGGTGATCGCCGGCGCCCGCCAGTTCCTCATCGCCTACAACTTCTATCTGCACAGCGCCGATGTAACGATCGCCAAAGACATCGCCAAGCGCATCCGCTTCAGCAGCGGCGGGCTGCCCGGCGTCAAAGCGCTCGGCTTGCTGGTGGAAGGCCAGGCCCAGGTCAGCGTCAACCTCGTCGATCACACACAGACGCCGCTGCATACGCTGATGGACAAGATCATGGAGTTAGCCGCGCAGCACGCAACGACCGTAGAGAAAACCGAACTGATCGGCCTAATTCCGGAGGAGGCAGTCCTGAAGGCGGCAGCCCACTACCTGCGGCTGCGCGACTTCGACCGGCTGCACATCGTCGAAAACGCCATCCAGGCCGCCGGCGAGAAGGCGGAAAGCGAAGCCTAACTGGGCTGTATTATCGCGCGAGGACGAATTACCCTTCACGCCTGGCTCGTGACGCCCAACGTCCTACCAGCCGCGCGGCACAGGAAAACAGCGAAACGGCTGTTGTCCGGCGAACAGATCCCATATCTGCGCCATCTGCTCAACCGTCTTGGTTGGCCTGCCCTTCATCTCAAAGCCGCGGTGTTGGCCGCGCAGCACGTTACGCGGCTGCCACCCCGTTGCGCGGCAGTAGTTGTAGTAGTCCGCAAAGGTGCGGTAGGCGACCTCCATGCCGAATTGCTCCGGTGTGCGGCTCATGGGCGACATGGGGTCGAGCGTGTGGCACGGGTTCAACATGCGCAGCAGATGGCTGGGGTAAGCCTGCCCCACCGCCTGCGCCAGCTCCAGCGTACGCTTGAAGGTCTTGAATGTCTCACCCGGCAGGTTGAGCGAGAAGTAGACGAAGATCGGGATCTCGAAGCGCTTGAAGTCCTCCAGCGTACGCAAAAAGCGCTCGTTGGAGTAGAACTTGCCGTTCTTCCGGCGCACCTCCTCATCGCCGGAAAGCGGCGAGATCGCGACCTCGGTATGCGCCATATCCGCCGTGGCGCTGAACTCCTCGATAAACTCGCGCGAAGGGAGTTGGAAGAACTCGTTGTAGATCCCGATCTTGACGGCGTTTTCGCGCAGCAGCCGGAACAGCGTCTGCCACCACTCCGGGCCGAAGGTGGCCGGGTCCAGCGACAGCGCTACCTGGCGGTAACCGGCATTGCGCAGACGGCGGATGTCCTCGGCCACCGCTTCGGGGCTGCGCATCACGTAGCCATTGCGTCCGGCCAATTCGCTATGCGAATGCTTGCCCCCGCCGCAGTAAATGCAATTGAAGACGCAGCCCCGCCCTATCGTCAGCCAATGGCCGCGCACATCCGGGTCTTGCAAGCGAATCAGACCCGCCCCCGAATATTGGATCGCACCGTAACTCTGCGCGTGTGCAAGCCAGTCCGTACTCACGAAGTCGAGGCTGTCGAGCATCTCACCTGTGGCGAAATAAGAGCGCGGGTTCTGGCGAACTTCGCTGCCGGTGCGGCGCACCAGGTTGGGAATGGTCGCCGCATTCACATCGCCGCCGAACACGTGCTGCGCCAGTTGGCGCAGGGGCTCTTCGGCATCGCCGCGGATGGCGTAGTCGACCTCCGGATGGCTAGCCAGTATTTCCTCGGCGAAGTTGGAAGTCGTCAGCCCGCCGATCACGGTGACGGCGTCGGGCCAGACGGACTTGATCATGCGCGCCGTGTCGATCGCACCGAAACAGTGTTCATACCAGTGGAGGTCGATCAACGCCATCTTAGCCGGGGGCTGGTCGGCTAGCCAGCGGCGAAAGCTGAATTCGGGCCGCATGGTCAACTCCATGGGCAGGTTCAGCCCCGCCACATCCCAACCCTCGCGGCGCAGCATGTTGACGAGACCCACGACCCCCACCGGTATAAACGGGTACGGCGAGCAGGGGATGTACTTGTCGAAACGGGCGTCCGCCTCCTGCTTTGCAGGGTGGACGTAAAGAATCTCCAAACCAAACTCCTGGCCGGAGCGTTATGCCCAGAATGCCGCGCCGGGCTGCTCCTGAATCACGATGTCCTGCAGGAACTTCACCGCTTTCTCGAAGCCCTCGCGGTTGGACATCAGGCCGTCCTCATGCTCAATCGACAGCGCGCCGTCATAGCCGACCAAGCGCAGGTTGCTCACCACGTTACGCCAGGTCTCCTCGCCGTGCCCATAACCCACCGTACGGAAGATCCAACTGCGCTTGCTGAACTCGCGGTATGACGTGGTATCAAGCACGCCGTTGATGCCGGTGTTGATAGGGTCGATCTTGGTATCCTTGGCATGGAAGTGGTAGATCGAATCGCCCAGATGGCGGATCGTGTCGGTCAAGTCGGCCCCCTGCCAGAAGAGATGGCTGGGGTCGAAGTTCGTGCCGATAGTCGGGCCGATGGCCTCGCGCAGCGCCATCGCCGTACCGGCGTTGTAGACGCAGAAGCCGGGGTGCATCTCGATGGCGATGCGCACGCCCAACTCCTTGGCGAAGGCTGCGGTCTCCTCCCAATAGGGCAGCATCACGTCCTCCCACTGCCACTGCACCGTCTTGGAGAAGTCCGGGGGCCAGGGGCAGGTTACCCAGTTGGGGTGCATGTCGCCAGGGCCTCCGCCGGGGCAGCCGGAGAAGGTGACGATCGTGTCGACGCCGATCTTGCCCGCCAACTTGATGGCGTTGGTCACATAGGCGCGATGCGGTTCACCGATCTCCGGGTTCGGGTGGAGGGGGTTGGCGTGTGCGCTCAGCGCGCTGATTTCCAGCCCGCGGTCGTCGACCGCCCGCTTGAACGCGGCGGCCAGGTCGTCGTCGGCCAGAAGCTCCGCCGCCTTGCAGTGCGCGTCGCCCACATAGCCGCCGCAGCCCACCTCAACCGCCTGTACGCCCACCGATTTGATATAATCCAGCGCATCCTCGAACTTCATGGCGCTGAACATCACTGCAAACACGCCGACTTTCATGTCCTCGTCTCCTGATTTTGATTGAGATTGGGGCCGGGTCACGGCCGGTCAGGGGATTCGCTAAAGTGCAGGTTGGCACGTGCGCGGGGTGAAGGCGTCGCCGAGCAGCGCGTATTCGCACACCACGTCCTCCGCCGCCAGCCAGAACGTCATGTTCACCTCGATCAGCGGGGCGGCCTCGTCTACGGACAACCCTTCGAGCGTGCCGAGCTTGGTGCGAATCTCGATATTGCACACGCTGCAGTTGGAATCCTGGATGCGCACGCGCACCGCGTCCGGCGCAATCTGGAGCACGGACGCCAGTTGGCTCGCGGCCTCTTCCAGGCTCGCCGTCTCGGTAAGCGCCGCGGCAATGTCCTCCGGCGTTCGTTCGACAGCCGCGCCCGCCGGACCCTCGACAGCGTCGCCGGCGGCCGGCGCGCATGCGGCCAGCAACAACCATATGCCCACGACAATCAGCCGTCGCACAGTCCGTTCCCCTCGCCGGGCCGTAGGAAGAAGAGCGGGGCATGCCGGCCCGGCGCCCCGCTCTCGCGTTTGCCGCCTAGTATTTGCAGTCTATCTGGCGCTTGCTGGCGGCAGACTCCAGAATCGCGTCACAGATCACCGCCGCGCGGTAGCCGTCCTCGAAGTCCGCTCCGATGGGGGCCACGTCCTTGTCGTTGACGATACAGTCCAAGAGATGCGTGATCTCGTGGATGAAGGTGTGCTCCCAGCCGATGATATGGCCCTGTGGCCACCAGTTCTCCCACCAAGGATGGTACGGCTCGGAGACGAGTACATGATGGAAGCCGCGCGTTTCCTTCGGCTCGTCGTCGTTCCAGAAGACTTCCATCTCGTTGAGCCGTTCCAAGTCGAAGCGGATGCTGCCCTTTTCGCCGTTGATCTCCAGGCCAAGCGCGTTCTTGCGCCCGGCCGCGAAACGGGTCGCCTCCAGCGTGCCGATGGCGCCGTTCTCGAACTCGACCGCGGCCACGAAGGCGTCATCCACATCCACTTTGCCCATGCCGCTGCCGTCCGTCTTCGGGCGTTCCTCGATGAAGGTCTTCGCCATAGCGCTGACGCCCTTCACGTCGCCCACTAAGTAACGGCCCAAGTCGATGATGTGCGCGCCCAGGTCGCCCAGCGCGCCGCTGCCCGCATCCGACTTCTGCAGACGCCAGATCATCGGCGTATTGTAGTGCGGCATGATCCACTCTTGCAGATAGACAGCGCGGAAGTGATAGATGCGGCCTAGGGCGCCGGCGTCGATCAGCTTGCGGATCTGCCGGACCGCAGGAACAAAGCGATAGTTGAAGGCCACCATGTGTTTGACGCCGGCCTTCGTCACCGCGTCCAACATGGTCTTGGCTTCTTCGGCGGTGCGTGCCAGCGGTTTTTCACAGAGGATGTGCTTGCCGGCCTGGGCCGCGGCGATGCTCGGCTCGGCATGCGCATTGTTCGGCCCGCCGTTGTCAAACAACTGCACCTCGTCATCCGCCATCATGTCGCGCCAGTCGGTGTAGTACTTGGCATAGCCGAAACGCTGGGCGGCCAGCGCCACGGCCTGCTCATTGCGGCCGGCCATCGCGATCAGCTTGGGAATCGCAGGCGGCGGGTACATCATATAGGGAATCGTCTTGTAGGCGTTGGTATGCGACTTGCCCATGAACGCATAACCCAACATGCCCACGCCGATCTCAGGAATATCGCCCGCAGCCTTATCGGCTGCCATCGTGGTGAATCCAGCGCCTTCGCTCATATCAGTTCACTCCTGCTTGAATTGAGTTCGGACCTAAACCGGCTGTGCCACAAATCGCACCGTTTGCTAACTTGGGGGAGGCCGCCTGCGGCTTCCCCCAAGATGGGTCAGCTTATTCGCCCTGGAACGCGGCGTCGAAGGCCACGCTCGACGGCGCAAAGTCGGCCTTGCGCACCACGGCCAGCGACTCCTGCGCGCCGAATTCGCGGTCCATGCCGGTGTCTTCCCACTCGATGGACAACGGGCCCTGATAGCCGATGCGGTTCAGCCAGCGCACGATGGGATCCAGCTTGACGTCGCCATGCCCCGGCGAGACGAAATCCCACCCGCGCCGCGGGTCGCCGAAGTCCAGGTGCGAAGAAAGGATGCTGTTGCGGCCGGTCAGCTTCACCTTCGAGTCCTTGACATGTACATGGTAGATGCGGTCCGGGAAGGCGGCAATGAACTCAGCCGGGTCGACGAACTGGTGAATCAGGTGGCTGGGGTCGAAGTTGGCCCCAAACGCCGGGTGATGATTCACGGCCTCCAGCGCCCGCTCAAAGGTGATAATGTCATATGCGATCTCGGTCGGGTGCACTTCCAAACCGAACTTGATGCCGTTCTCCTGGCAGACGTCGAGGATAGGAATCCAGCGGTCGGCGAAGTCCTTATAGCCGGCGTCGATGTCGGCCTGGCTCGTGGGCGGGAAGAAGTAGAGCTTAGCCCACACGCTGCTGCCGGTGAAGCCGTTGACGATGTCTACGCCGAACAGCTTGGCGGCCCGCGCCGTGTTCTTCATCTCCTCTGCGGCGCGCTGACGCACACCCTCCGGGTCGCCGTCGCCCCACAGCCTGTCAGGCAGCACGTTTCTGTGCCGCTGATCGATCGGGTCGCACACGCACTGGCCCACCAGATGGTTGCTGATGGCCCAACACTTCAAGTTGTACTTCGCCAACAGATCGCGCTTTTGGCGGACATAGCTGTCCTTCTCCAGCGCCTTGTCGACCTCGAAGTGATCGCCCCAGCACGCCAGTTCTAGCCCGTCGAATCCCCATGAACTGACCTTCTCCGCCAGCGTCTCGAGGGGCAAATCCGCCCACTGTCCTGTGAATAGTGTGACTGGTCTTGGCATCGAATGACTCCTCTAGTTGATCGGTTGTGCGAACAGAATGCCGTTCGCCCTGTACGAAATCAGGCAGAGCTTTTGACGACTTGGCCGGTCTCAAACGATTGCACCACGTCGAAGACGATAGCCAGCGACTTGATGTTATCCTGGCAGGTCGTGGCAGGCTGGGCGCCGTGGGTCACGGCCTCGTAGAATTCGTGCAGCAAATACGCCTGCTCCGTACGCGCCATCTTGACCGGCGAAACCTCCACCGGCTCTTCGCCGGTCGGCTGCGTGTACACGACGTCGTCCTCCATGAAGACGACGCCCTTCTCACACTCAAAACGCCAATTAGCGTTCCAGCCGATCTCGCGCCCCTGCGAGCACCATGAACCGTTGTATGACACGAAGACGTTGTTCATAAACTGCAACGTCACCGACGCCGATGCATCGCCCTTATACCAGCTCCAAGGCGGGTTCCAACTGCGCCCAAAGACCGACACCGGGTCGTTGTCTAAGAAGAAGCGCATCAGGTCGAAGTGGTGAATCGACATGTCGATGATCAGCGGGTATGGCATCTCCTCGCGGAAGCCGCCGAAATGCGGGCCGCGGAAGAATTCCACCGTCGCCGACCCGATCTCGCCCATTGCCTTTGACGCCAGGGTCTGCTTGAGCGTCTGTGTGGCGCTGCGATAGCGGTAATTCTGCGTGATCATGTGCAGAACGCCCGTCTCGTTCGCTTTGTCGACAATGGCCTGCGCCGCCTCGAACGTATCGGCCAGCGGCTTCTCCGAAAGAACGGGAATGCCTGCGTCCAGCGCAGCGACGGACACATCCTGATGGAACTGCGGCGGCGTCACGTTAATCACGCCCTCGACCTCGACAGCCTTGAGCGCCTCCGGCAGCGTCCGGTACACTTCGATGCCCTGCAAATTGAAGCGCTCGACCTGCTGCGCGGCGATGGCGTCGTTGACCTCGACCAGCGCGGCATATTCGACATTCGGAGATTCCAGCACGGCGCGCAGCCAGGCATTGCCCATGCCGCCGATGCCTACTTGGATGACCTTCATAGGATTCCATTGCCCCTTCTACAGAGCGCTGCTGATGATTGGTTGTATTGCGGACCTATTCGTCGCGCGAGGTATGATGTTGAACAATCCGGCAGTACATACCGGCGAACGTAGCCGTCGATCACTTTTTCACGCGAATGGATTCGGGACAACCCGTCGCCCCGGCTCGGCTCTCTCCTCAGAACTCTGCCGTTCGGATTCCCCCTTTATCATACCGAACCAAAGGCAAAACCGAAGATCCGCCTATCCCTTGACGCCCGTGACCACGATGCCCTGCACAAAATAGCGCTGGGCAAAGAAGAAGACAAGCAGCGTCGGCAGAATCGCCATCAGCGACGCCGCCATGAGCGCCTGCATATTGTTAGACAACTGCCCCTGGAAGAGCCGCAGGCCCAACGCCACGGTGTACATCTGCACCTTGTTCAGGTAGATCAGCGGGTTCAGGAAATCGTTCCATTGAAACGTGATCTGGAAGATGATCACCACGCCCACCGCGGGCAAACTGAGCGGCAGATGAATGCGCCAGAACATGCCAAAAGGCGAGCAGCCGTCAATATAGGCCGAGTCATCGTATTCCTTGGGGATGGTCATAAAAAACTGGCGCATGAGGAAGACGAAGAAGGCCGGCGCGAACCAGTTGGGCGCGATTAGCGGCAGGAACGTGCCGACCCAGCCCATCCAGGTAAAGAGCAGATAGGTGGGCACCAGGCGCACATGTTCGGGAAGAATCATGGTTGCCAAAACGATCAAAAAGAGCGGCTCGCGCAGCGGAAAACGCAAGCGCGCAAAGCTGAAGCCGACCATAGAGGCGGACAGAGCGGTGCCTATCGCCGACCCCACAGCGATGATGCCGCTGTTGACAAACCAACGTTCAAAGGGAAACGTCTGAAACGGCACCTTGAAGTTGGACCAATTCCACTCCGCCGGTATCCACTCAGGCGGATAGCGGAACACCTGCCAGGTCGGCATGACCGCCGTGCGCAGCATCCAGAACAGAGGTACGGCGAAGATGAAGGCGCCGAGCAGCACCGCAGCGTACAGCAGAACCCGATAGAGAAACTCGGTGAGCCTGCTTCCCACATATCGTCGATTTCGCAACGCAGTTGTCGCCATAATCGTCACACCCTCTCGTAGTGAACCCAGCTCTTGGCGCTGCGCAGAGCCATCAGCACGAACACGAGTATGATCAGAAACAGAAACCACGCCTGCGCCGAAGCGTAGCCGAAATAGGCGTTGCGGAAGCCGGTGCGATACAGGTGCAGCACCGCGGTCAACGTGGCGTTGTTCGGCCCTCCGTCGGCCATGATCAAGGCCTGGGTAAAGATCTGCCATGAGCCGATGATGGAAAGCACCACGTTAAAAAAGATAGTCGGCGTGAGCAGCGGCAGCGTAATCGTGAAGAAACGGCGAAAAGAACTGGCGCCGTCGATCTCGGCAGCCTCGTAAAGCGCCGTCGGAATGCCGCGCAGACCGGCCAGATAGATCAGCATCGGCGCCCCTGCCCCCCACAGCGCCATGATGATCAGCGAGGGCATGGCCCATTGCTCGCTGAACACCCAACGCGGCGGGTTGTCTACGCCTAGCCCTCGCAACACCGTGTTGAACAGGCCCATCTCCGGCTCGTAGAGCCACCGCCACAACAGCGCCACCGCCACGCCGGAAACGACCGAGGGCAAATAGTAAATCGTGCGCCAAATGCTTTGCCCCTTGATGCCTTGGTTTAGCATGACGGCAATCGACAGCGCCAGGATGGTGCTCAATGGTACGGATACAAGGCTGAAATAGGCGGTGTTGAGCAGCGCCTTGCGCACCAACACGTCGGCCACGACGCTCTTGTAGTAATAAAGACCGACGAACTCCCAGGAGGTGAGAAAATCGGTGCGGAACATGCCGATGACCAGGGAAGCTACCATCGGAAACAGGACGAACACCAGAAAGCCGATCAGCCACGGCGACAGCATGGCATAACCGTACAGCGCTTCGCGCGTGCTCTGTTTCATCACTTTTCGCTGTGCGCCTACGGGTAATCCAAGCGCGCTCGATCCGTCTTGGGTTTGGCCTACAGTAGTCATAGAGGTTGCTTGCCTCCGTTCTTGTCTTCCGACCCGCCCTTAACCTCTACAGCGCGGTAACGCGTAACGCGCCCACTTCGCTGCTGATCTGCATATTACCAGAGGAGGAGGACAGCGACTGCCGTCCTCCTCCTTGCACACTCAGGCTATTGGGTGATCTTGGCCAGTTCAGCGCCAAGTTGTTCGGGCGGAATCTCATCGCGGTTGAAGCGTGTTGCAACTTCGGCGTGCTTCCCCACGTAATCTGACGTGGCCTCGCCCAGCAGAATCAACTTCTCCATTGCAGGCTTGATGATCTGATCCTTCGTCGCGGCATCATACTTGAAGAACTCTTCGGTGCCGCCGATGTCCTGCGCCAGCGAGTCAGTGAAGACCTCGAGCGAGATCTCGTTGTACTTCTCGTTTTGCTCACGCAGCAGCCTGGGGAACTCGTTAAGAATGCTCTTGCGAGACGGCTGCTTGTTGGCATATTGCGCGTACAGGATGCCGTACTCCGGACTCGACGTGCCCTTGAGCAATGTCCAGGACTCCTCCGGGTTCGGCGTGTCCGTCCAAACCATCGTCCCATCGACGGACTGGTGCGTCGTCGTGCCGGCCGGGCCATTGACCATCGGCGCTACATCCCAGCGGAACTGCGCAGCGTCCATGACCACATTCAGGTTCCACGGCCCCATCTCCATCATGGCGATGCGCTCACTGGTGAAGAGCGATTCCACGCCGACGCCGCCCGACAAAGCGGAGTTGCCGACTACGTACTGCTTGCGGTCCCATGTCTGGGCGCGCAGCCACTCAAGGCACTCCTGTGCTTCCGGCTCATCCATCGGGCAATGCGTGTTGTCGTTCGGGTCAACCATGTGTGCGCCCCAGCCGCGCAGCCAATACATAGTCACCCAGTCGGCGGCCATATGGTAATTGGAGGTCGCCCAGGTCTGCGGGTTCTCGCCAACGAACTTGTCGCCGATCCGCTGGAAGTCTTCCCAAGTCCAACTGCCCCATTCGGCTGAGGGATACGGCTCGCCGACGCGGTCAAACCAGTCCTTGTTGTAGAAAATGACCTGCGTGCCCGTGAAGCGCGGCATCATGTGAATGTTGCCGTCCTTCGTCCATGCATCGAACTGGCGTTCGTAGTAGTCTTCGATATTGACTTCTTCCGCATCGCGGTCGATGAACGGCTGCAAGTTCATCGCCTGGCCGTTCTGGACGAAAAAGCCGCTATCGGTGCAGCACCACTCAATTAGGTCCGACGCGTTGCCGGCTACCATAGCCGCCAGCGCGCTTTCGCGAGCATTGCCGCCCGCATCGGGCACCCACTCAACCTCTATGGTGGGGTTCACCTCGCGGAACCCTTCGTACCACAGATCCCACATCTCCTTCACGCCGGCGGCGTTTTCCGGCTCGCGCGACTGATACTGCAACTTGACGGTTTCCGCCGCCGCGCCGCCGGCCTCGCCCCCGGCTGCAGGCGCAGGAGCGCTCGGCGCGCACGCAGCCAGCGCCATCGTAGCGCCGGTCACGGCTGAGAACTTCAGGAATTGCCTACGGCTGAACAACTGTCTGTGTGCCATGCTTCCTTTTCCTTTCGCCTATCTTATGAAGAACTTGGGAGAAACTCGGGGGGTAACACAAACGACGGACAACGCCGAATTCCGACATCTGCCCTAAGGGCAGATACTGAGGGTAAGCTGAGCATCATTGGCAGCAATGGAAGCTGTAGATGTAGACGGAAGACCGCCGGCAGAATGTACAATTAGTACAATGAAGTGGTATGCACGGCCGTACACGATGAGCCGGGAAGAAACTCCTAGACCGCGCTAACCGCAGTATAACTCATCCGCTTATTTTCACCAATTGATAACCTGACCATTCCCGGCCATCCGCCAGAAGGGGAAATCATGCAATTCGCCTTCGAGGAAACAGCCGGCAGCATCATCTATCGCATCTCGCACTTCGACCCGACAGAGCGGCCCTAATCGAAGATCGCATGCGCATTGGCGCCGGCCGGCTTATGGGGAGCGCCGGCCGGACGCAGGGCCGCAACGCCGTCATGCAAACGGCGCAAAATGCTTCTGGAAATGGGAATCCAGCACAGCGTGATATGTCTCTTCGCGGCTGGTCAGCGCGGCGAAGAACCGCTCACGGAACGGCTCATGGTTCAACACCGACCCGAACGTAACGTGCAACACCTCGCGCCCGTGGAAGTCGTTCAGCAGGTCGCCCAACGCTTCGTCCGGCTGCCCGGTGATGTCCGGCATCTTCGCCAGGTCCGCAGAGACGTGATAGCTCGCCCGGTCGGTCGGATAGCGCTGGCGCGCAAACTGCACGATCTCACGGAACAGATCGGGGTCGATGGCTGCGATGGCGCGCACCGCCTCCAGATAGCTCGTGCCCGCCGTCTTGAGGTGAACCAGGTCGCCTGCTAATTGCGCGGCAATGGGATAGACCCTGAACTTGTCCGAGCCGGAATGCAGGCTCAACTTGTACGGCCCGAACCTCTTGGCGACGGCGACATGCTGGGCGAAGGACTCCTCGAACTTGTCCAGATCGCCGATGTAGTCCACGCCCTTCTCAAACTCGCCGACATAGCGCGGCGCCAGGCTGACACATTTGACGCCCAGCCGCTGCAATTCGCTGGCGATGTAAATATGCTCCGCCAACGTCGTCACGGTCTCCGTCTCGTCGACGCTCATCTCCACTTCGTAGGGCCGGTCGCCCATCGCCTGTCGAATTCGCTCGACCATGCGCGCCGTATGGGCTACCGCACGCCCATATTTGGCCGCAGCGCGCAACACGCTTTGGCTCTGCAGCGCCACAGAAAGCTCCGCCAGTTCTACCGGCTTGTCCGTCAGCCGCCGCACCAAGTCCGGCAAGCTGTCTTGCAGCTCGTCCCAGGGCAGCGCTTCCGCCATCGCCTGCAGTTCGGCCCTCGACGCATGGTTGGCGCGGTCATCAACGTACTCGCCCGGGTCAATCGTATAGAAGGTATAGCCTGCCGCGGCGCAGCTATCGACATCCTCGAACGTCTTCAGATGGTCGGCGTCCGCGCCATAACCCTGACGCCAGCCCTCCTGAAAGACGCCCCACATGGCGTCGTCCATCACTTCTTGCGGGGTGCGGCCGGTGCGTGCGTTCTCGCGTATCGACTGCTGCGCGAAGATCGGGGCGAGCGTAACGGCCTCATCGGAACCGAAAACGCTGCGCAATGCCCGAATATGGCCGGGTGTCGCCATGCCGAGGCGATCCCCGCAGCCGGCGGATTTCTGCAGGCCGAGCGGGCGCGGGTTCAAAAAGGGCAGATGCTCCCGCACCACCGTTGCAGCCTCCGCGTTTGCCGGCGTCATCGCCAGTTCCATTGAGAAACGGTCAAACGTTACGGTCTTGGACGATGCCGCCAGGAGCGGCGAACTGCCGGCTTTGGCCATGCAGCACACCCGTTTTTTGCCGTCATCGCCACGCGCCAAGAACCACAAACGGCTGGCGGATAGCGTCAGTGAGCGCGCATAGATGGACAACTCCAATTGCCGTCCTAAGTCCGCCGCCACCCGTTCACCCGACTCGGCGGGAAACGGACCGGCCAGTTCCTCATGGTCAAACCACTCAGGCGTTGTGTTCTGCATGCTCCTCCATCCTTACACGCCGCTGTATGCCGAAAAGCCGCCGTCTACGGGCACGACAACACCGGTAACAAACCGCGACGCATCGCTGCACAGCCAGATTACGGTCCCAACCAGCTCCTCAGGCTCGCCGAATCGGCCCATCGGCGTGTGGTCGACGATCTGCCGGCCGCGCGCCGTGAGCGTGCCGTCAGCGTTGTACAAAAAGTCGCGGTTCTGCTCGCCGACGAAGAAGCCGGGCGCAATGGCGTTGACGCGCAGCCCCTCACCGTACTTGCTCGCCAGTTCCACGGCCAGCCAGCGCGTAAAGTTGTCGACCGCGGACTTGGCCGCGCCATATCCGATCACGCGCGTCAACGGGCGCTGCGCCGCCATCGACGAAATGTTGACGATCGCGCCTTGGCGACGCTGCGCCATCGCCTGCCCGAATACTTGCGAAGGCAATAGCGTACCCACCAGGTTCAACTGCACGACCTGATCAAATGCTTCTTGCGTGAGATCGAAGAAGGTAAGCTCGCCGAACACCGTGGCATTGGGCATGTTGCCGCCTGCCACATTCACCAGCAGGTCAACCCGCCCCCACTCGGCCAGGATCGCTTCACGCGCAGCGCTCAACTGGGGCTTAACCAGCACATCGGCGGGAAGCGGTATGGCCGTACCGCCTGCAGTGCGAATGCCATCGGCCACTTGTGCGGCGCGCTCATGCCGCCGCCCTAAAATGCCCACTTTGGCGCCGGCGCCGGCCAAGCCGCGTGCGATCGCGCCGCCCAAAACGCCCGTCCCCCCGGTAACCACAGCGACCTTTCCTTCGAGGGAGAATAGTTGAAGCGATTGGCTCGGAATGGACATGCGACCGCCTTTCCGCAGGGGTGTGAAGCAATGGATTGTGTCAGTCAAGCGAGGAGCGACGGCTTCGGCCTAAGGCTTGGCCGTCGCTTTCCAGCAGATTGTGGCCGTACGTCAAACAGTCTAGGCGAGAACGGACAGCCCCTTCTCGTCGCCGGCGATCACCGAATCGTGCATCTGAAGCAGAACCAGCGCAGGCGCGCTGCCCGCCACCGGCTGCCACGACATGCCGTCCTGCGAAGTCCACAGGCTAGTTTCGTCGCTGAGCAGCCATCCTTCCGGCGTCGCCGCCAGCGCGTTGATCTGCGCGGGAGCGTCCGGCACGCGTGTGAATGTATGCCCCTTATCGACAGAACGAAACAGGCCGTCGCCCTCCGTGCCGGCCAGGACGACGCCCGTCCGGTGGAAGTCCCGATCGACGGCAATGGTCTGAAATACGGCTTCCTCGCTCTCGGAGCGCTTCCAGCCGCGCCCGCCATTAGGCGAGTGATAGATGCCCTCTTCGGTTCCGGCAAACACAGCTTCCCAACGCGGCCAGACCGACGCAGGCGCAGACGGCGCCCATGCCAAGGCCAGCGCCGAGTAGCTGCGCAGCCCGAAGTTGCTGGTGAACCAATGGCTTCCCCGGTTGGCGGTGCGCAAGATGCCGCCGCCGTCCGTTCCCGCCAAGATCACGCCGCTCTGTTCGACCTGAGGATCGGCCGCCAGGGTCACCACCGGCGCCTCGACGTTATCCATCCAGCCCGCCTGCCATTCGACGCCGTCCTGTAAGCTGAAGGCTACGCCATGCGGCAATCCGCCAACCAACACGCGATCATGGATGGCGCAACAGCAGTACAGATTCTCCTGGGGCTGCGGTACGGGCGCCAGTTCTCCGCCTTCATAGCGGAACAGCCCTTCTGGGCCCGCCGCCCACACAGAGCCGTTTCGATTCGATACTGATAGGATGATTGTCATATCATGCTCAGGGTGTGAATGCTTGTTCGGGATTCTTGTGGTACACGATAGTATCTGTGGTCAGCGCCATCAGCGCGCCGCTGGATGCGGTGCGCAACACCGTGCTCAACACGTCGGCGACATCCAAGATACCGGCCTCGTAGGCATCGACCACGCGCTTGTCGAGAACGTCATAGGTAGCGCTGGGACCCGCCTGCTCCACCTGATCCATGATCACACTAGATGAAGGCACATGTGCGTTCTCCAAGATGACGCGGATGGGTTCGGCCAACGCTCGCCGTACGATCTCCACGCCAAAGGCCGCATCTTCCTCCGCCTCCACATCGGCCAGCGCGGGGATGCAGTGCAAGAAGGCTGCTCCGCCGCCCGGCGCCACGCCGCCATGTTGGGCTGCGGAAAGCACCTTCAAGGCCCGTTCGGCGTTCTGGGCCATCACCTCGCGGTCAAGCTTGCTATCCGTGCCGATCTTCAGCACGCCCATGCCGCCGGTCATCGCGCTCAGCCGCTTGACTAGGAGCGGTCGCGCCTCGTCGTCCAGCGTCGTCCGCGCAAGCTTCGTCCGCAGTTCGGCGGCCTTCTCTTGCACGTCGGGCGAAAGCCGTTCCGGCGCCACCGTCAGCAATTCGCCCCCAAACTCGGCGCGCACCACGCGCCCCAAGTCCTCGGGGCCGGCCATCTCCACGGGCTTCGACCAGGCGCGACCCAGAACGGACGCACCCGTCAACATCGCCAGGTCATCATACGCCTCGCGTCGCGCGTCACCCACGTCCTTGAACTTCACACCGGTGATCGTCAGCTTGCGCGCTTTGTCTTTTTCCGCATTGCCGTTTTTGCTATTGGCGGCCCCGCGGCTATTACGCACCATCACGCCGATCACCTCGTCGCTGAAACTCCCCGCGACAACTGTCAGCGATTTGGCGTCTGTCTTCAGGGCCGAATCTAGAATGGCGACGATCTGATCCAGTTGATCCAGCTTGCCGTCGACCAGGGCTATCGCGCCCGCCGGCAGAACCGCTGTCTTGCGCACCGGATCGGTGTACAAGTACATGCTGGCTATCTGGGCGCGGTAATTGGCGCCCTGATGATAGGCGCGATGCAGATAAGGCGCTACATATTTCTCGATGGAAACATGCGCATCCGCCCCCAGAAGGTAGCTCATTTCGCCGAGAACCGCTGCCAAATCCGGCTCGCGGATGACCGTCAGCGCCACCTTAGCCAGTTCATCTTCGCCGGCTACCGGCCGCGCCTGGGCCTTCAGCGCAGCAACGGCACGCGCCACGCCTAATTCGATCCCCTTCGACAGCCGCATCACATTGATGCCGGACGCGGACATGCGCATCGCCTCGCGATACATGGCCCGCGCCAAAACGGCCGCCGTAGCCCCGCCGTCGCCGGCGCGCTGCACCACCCGCCAGACCATGCTGCGCATCAACATGGCGCCCACGTCCATGCGCGGGTCCCCCAGATTGAGGATGCGGCGCATAGCCGTCGCAGAATCATCCAGCAACTCCGGCTTGTTGTTGACGTCCCGCTGATTGGCGACGATGCCGCCAATCGGCCCCAACGTCGGCGCCAGGAGGTCAGCCATCACGTTGATACCCAACGTGAAATGCTCTGTCGTTTTTGGTTGTCCAATTACTTTTGGCTTTGGCATATTGTCCCTTCACACACACTGAACGTTGGCCGCGATGATGGCGGACAGTCGTTATTTACGGGTAAAGGCAATCCGCCCGCCGTACCCCAACCGTCATTGCCCAGACTTCCAGTCCGCCCAAATCGGGGACGCATTACGAATATTTATGGAGAGGCGCCGCGCATGATAACGCTGCGTGCAACAACGCCGCCGGAGCAGACTGAGGAACCAATTCCTGTACGCTTGACGCAGATGAAGGTTTAGCGAC
>Ga0334888_1001743_pt1 | contig 26640 bp, 51 predicted proteins | sample GraSluR1_MG_FD_207227 | JGI IMG/M metagenome (GOLD analysis project Ga0334888, IMG submission 207227) | Sludge microbial communities from methane-producing bioreactor in Wageningen University, Netherlands - Granular Sludge_3_08-R1 | ecosystem: Engineered > Bioreactor > Anaerobic > Unclassified ...
CGGGGTCATGTATCGAGCTTCATCAATCAGGTAGATGTTGTAGATGAAGAAGTGATGACCCGTAAGCTTGAGGCGATTCTTCTGAATACCTTCACCTACAAGTTCACCCTGAAGAACAATTTGGCGACCCGCATAGCGAAGGGCGGCTTCAAGATTGTATTCCCGAGCAACCTTCCAGAATGTATTCCCTTCGGTTTCGGAGAGGTTCATATTGCGGGAGCAAATTCCAAACTCCCCATCCTTGAAGTAAACACTCATGGAAGACCCATCGAGTTTTTCAGTAACCTCAAAGCTACCGTAAAGAAGACTGGGCTTAAAGTTCTGGACACGTTCCTCATCGGTTTTGGGAATAAACCACGGCCTCGTTCCCTTGACAAGACCCTGAAGCTGAGCGGGAATCTGCGGTTCCCACTTTTCAATACCCAGAACATCCGACAGGTCTGTGCCTTCATCGTAGGCCCCAAGGTTTTCAAATTTCCCAATCGGGACCAGAAGACCCTGAGAAATTTGATTTCGATATTTCTTGGTCTTGAGTTTCACATGGGTCTGGGTGGGTTTGTCCGGGTTGGCAAGGAAAGCAAATGCCGGGTTATCCAGAGGCATGAGGGAATCAATTTCGAAGTACACCCCGAAGTCACCCACATTAAATTCACCCTTACCAACCACAACCCACCACCCACGCACACGAGCCAATTCAATTCTGTCTGCTCCTTCGATTGGAAGGATTTCTTCAACGACACAAACGGACGCAAGTTTTCTTGACATGGAATCCTCCTTTGTTAATGTTCGTTCATTGTTGCCGGGAATATACTACATTGGTTCCCCTGTGTCAAGGGTTTTGAGGAAACCAAATCCTCCCACAAGTTTACCCTTGTGTACTTCCTTCTCATGGACTTCTAATTTAATCCGAGCGTCTTCCAGACTTGTGGCGGGTTGATTGGAAATATCACAGACCTTGCAATACCAAAAGTAATGAATCTTCATCTTATCCTCTCTATGTTAATAGCCACGTCAACGCAAACCACAATATAGTCAGATGCATTGTGTTATCAGCAACACAATAAACCAGTGCCGTGAACCCACCCCGCAGTACATGGTAATTTGTAAATTCCTCCGGGGTGTCTAAATTAACATAGATGTCGTTGTGGTTGTCTTTGAGGAATCCCCGAAGTGAACGACCCTGAATTAAATGAAGCCATTTGTCAGCCAGCACCCAGCGGTCAATCGGATAGTGAGACAGGAATACGATTCCCCACCATATCCAAGTATGAATGTACGGATAAGTGAATACCCCCACAGCCAGAGTGTAAAGGAAACAATGAATGAAACACTTCCAATGACTCTTGGATTTATTCATTGCCATCCACCTGCTCTGGCAAAGGAAATCCCCGACGAGGTGTCCTATGATGACGGCCAGAAATGCTTCAGCCATCAATTTCCACCAGATGTTTTTCATTGAGGATAATATTGAGGTTAATTGGATTAGGACCACCCAGATACATTGCCTCCCCGAATATGTTCATTAGTTGCCATCCTTGGAAGAAGCGGTATTCGGGATATTCATCCGGCCTAAGTTCTCCGGTAATGTGCGTATGATTGCGTAAATTATATCGTTCAAGATATATCTCCCCTGCGGCAGTAAGTTTGACCCCTACTTCACAGTTTAGGTTGAACTGCTTCATTAGTATCTCCTCTCTTTCACAAGGTTAAAATTGTCCGGCCTGTTCTTCATTATCTCTACCAGTTCTTCATAAGATACTGGGGCGAAAGCATTGTTGTCAACCCCTACATCCCATGACTTACCCTCGGGGGGTAATTTACCATGACTGTGACCGTAGACATGCCACGAATTGAAGTGTGATTTAGCCCACACCCTCATTGCGTAGTGGCAACAAATGATGTGAGGGTCGAACATCTTCAACTCCAACAAGGGCTTTGTGATTGCCAATCCCTGAGTCAATAGAGTTTTACGTTCCAACCATTTGTCGTGACTGCCGGGAATGAACCAGTGAGTTCCGTTTAGGCGGGAGATGATTTTCAATACACCTTCAGCCCTACCCAGATAGAAATCCCCCACATGAAAGGTGATGTCATCGGCTGTAACCTTGGCGTTGTGTTGAGCAATCAGATGCTCATTCATTTCTGTTACACTTCGAAAAGGGCGACCACAATATCTATTGATGTTGGTGTGGTCGTAGTGTTCATCGGCAGTGAAGAAATAGTTAGGCATCAATTTCCCCACTCTCAAAAATTAGGAGTAAGCTGTAGGCTTTGATATATTTATTGAACTGTTTCTCCGTTGGGCTATCAGTTATGTTATCAAAGATGTCGGCCAACTTAACTTTCCGAGCGTTAGGGTCTCGACCAATTCTACTTATGTAGTCCCGGTAGGGTTCTCCCTTGTTGTGGGTAAGTCGTTTAAGAGACCGTATGGTATGACCACTCAGCCCCAGAACTTTAAGTTCCTCTTCGGTAGCATCGGTGTCTTCCAGAACATCATGGAGGACTCCCAGTATATGCAGTATGGGTCGAGTAGGGAACTTCTCCTGTAATTTACGCATGACTCGGAGAGGGTGTTCGATGTATGGAGTAACCTCATCACGTCTAAATTGTCCGGCGTGTTTTTCCGTCGCATAAGCAATTATCTTCTCCATAGAGATTTCTCCTGCTGACATCGTAACTCCTTTCAATTTAGTTGCCCAATTATACTTGATTACTTTTCCAATGTCAAGAAGTTGTTTCCTCAGTAGGTACAGGTTCTTCTTTCTCGGTCTGATTCCATTTGAAATCTTTGCGCTCTTCCGGGTTCACCCATAGGGGATGTTCAGCCAATGTAGAATAGTCAACCTCGGTAAACCCATCCATGTTTATGGTTGGTCTAATTTCCCTTTCCCAGCGGGTTTGAATTAACATAGGGATAGCATATTTGTGCCAAGGTTCAATCCCCAGAATACCCAACCGAGTCAGCACTGTCGGGGCATGTCTCCACCAATTGATTCGGTCCATACTGCGTATGATTTCCTTGGTCTTTCTAAACATATAAACAATATGAATATCATGTTCAAATTGAGCAAACGGAATCAGGCGCATACTTATCCAGTTGGGAGAATGAATGACAAATCTACTCCGGGAAGATATTAATTGAAATAGGTTTTCCTCAGAATGAATGCCATATTCTTCCTCATCAATATAGGGCAGGTCTAAACTCTGTGCAATTATCTTGGATGCGATTCGAGTCCCTGACCGCTGACATCCAGTCACTATGATTTTGGTTTTACCCCTGAGATGTGAAAACATAAATTACTCCTGTCTTTGTTTCTTGTAGAATTCCAGAGTTATCTTGTAGGCATCCACACATGCGTTGTGGTAAATTTCATTCCGGGGTTCTGCATGAAGATGGGCATACTTCGCCTTATCTTTGTGTTCTTTGATTCGTTCTTTCAGCCAAGCAATCCCTATGTCCGCAGTTTCTTTGTCAATCATACTAACACTCCAACACAGGTTCGAGGTCTCGTTGAATCGGCATTATTGTTTTGGGTTGGTAGTTAGGAATTCGCCTGTAGTAATACTCAATGTCGTTTGCGGAATTTACTCGCTTGGTGGTTCTCTCAATGGCTCCTAATTGCACAAGAAATTTTAGGCAGTAGTTTTCTTCCATGTGTCACCATTGATTGTCCAGCAGGGATATAAGTTGAAAGATTTGAGACAAATGTTTCTGTGTTGTTATCATGATGAAATCCTTTCATATGATGTGAGAGTTTTAATCAGCCGTCGCCATTCTTCTTCTCGACTTAAGTCGTAGTTGTCTTCTGTATCCAAACCCGGTAAATCAACTCTAAATTTATCCCCGGTGCGAAACACGGCATCAAGGAAATATCCGGCATAGGTATGCAAATTTATGTCCAGACTTGTAACGTGTACCCATATATCCCACTCAAATCTTAATTCTCCTTCCGGCGTTGGATACACAAAGGGAACTAATCCCTCGGGGAACTCTATGCCCAGTTTATCCATCATCTCCAAGAAGGCTGTAATTTGTGGTTCCGTGATTGCAACCCCTTCCCCATCATACCACCCTTCTTTGGAACAGAGGTGTACAATCACCATTAGACGCTCTCTAATTTGTTCCATGATTACCTCTTTGTTTAATCCGAAAGTGTGTACTGAATTACGGTGACGGTATCTACTGAAGACACTCGGGACAATGTATCTACTGCGGTTACTGTAGACGTTGAAAGATTACCCCCTATTGTTTGTGAGGTTACCCATAAACCCAAAAGCATTGAACCAACACACAGTAGTAAGATACCTGCTACAACTCTCCCTTTATCAATAGCTCCCTTGTAAATTAGCCACTGACCCACAAACAATACCACTATCACCACTCCAAGTACAACAGTCATACTAATCTCCTTTCAGTCCCACCATTTGTCAAAATACTTCTTCATATACAACCCAACAAACTCTAAGTCCTGCTGTCTTTGTTCCCCGCCGTAGCGCATCTTCTCCATAGGGGTCAGGAACATCATTTCCTTCAGTGGAGGTTCCGTAATTTTCCATTGAGTCAGACGGGGAAACTCCGGGTCAGGTACAAACTCGTCCGTCCAAGGTAGGTCTTGGTAAATTGAAAGGTCATAATCATTCTCTATCAGTCTGTGAAGAATGTACTTGAACTCCCTTATGCGCCGAATGTCTCTGGGGGCGTTGACGTGATGCCCGTAATTGGAGAGGTACTTGTCCATGCGGTCCATGTAGGCTTTGAGTACCATCAGACCATAACCGGAATCCCAATCGTGTGTACCCCAGCCAACCTTTGCCCAGTACAATGCGGAGTTGATACGCTCATATAGCCAGCGTAATTTAGTCTTCTTGAGAATGGTATCCCAAATTGTCCACTTGGATAATTTACCGAAGTTCTTTGGGGTGCAAGCCTTCAGGTCATGTGCGTTCAATTCATTTCCACCTTTCCTTTAGGAGTAGAACATAACATATTCTGTATCCAATGTCAAGGGTTGACTCCCACTCCCAAATTGTACATGTTTCGACCTCATGATATAGATAACATACACGATGAATTGGAGGTTGTCAATGCTTACCGAGAAACGAAGACCCATTCCCGATGGAGTCTGGCATGTTGAATTGGGATTCCCTCAAGACATCACCCTCCCCACCGAACAGAACGTCCGTCTAATTTATGGTACCCACGCGAAAGAAGAGGCTCTCCGGGATAAGAATGGCCCCATGACGAATCTTCCGCAAGTAGTAGATGTAAACCCGGAAGACATCTTTGAGATAGGAACCATAGATGGACATCTGGATAAAATTGGTATTCGTAAACGATACTATGAATCCCCCAAGGGTCTCAGTCATAGGGACATCATTATCATCATTAGCTGGGGGTCTGGGAAAGGTCGAGTTCGAACCGTGTGGTCTAACCTTCATGACGATACCCACACCACTTTGAACAAATCAAATTACCTCAACCCCAAAGAGTATGGTCTGGATAAAGACCCGGCACCTAATCGAACCATGTCGGCTCGAAATCGTAAACTTCTCAAACGAGCAAAGCACACCGCCAAGTATTCTGGCGAACCTATTGTTTTTAATCAAGACCACAGAAAGAAGAAGAAGACATAGGTTAACTTAAGGATAATCTCCTCAAACGATTATGTTCTTTCTTATGACACTTCTTACATAACGTGAGTCTGTTATTAATGTTCCAGAGAGCTTCACACCTTATAGCTTCTTCGAGTGTAGTGATGTTATTCTCTTTCATGATTTTAGAAAAGCGCGTAGTATGGTGTGCATTAAGCTTATATCCTATTTGATTACAATGAACACAGGTAAAACTGTCTCTCTGGAATACTTGGGTTCTCCATTCTTTATAACGAGTACACTTTCTAACTACGTCTCGTAATAAAGTAACTCCACCTTTCCAATTCCAATTACTTTCCCCGGACATTCGTAAACAACCACACGATTTAGTAGCTCCTTTTCGTAAATTACACCCCTATTTAGGGAAAACAATACAACCACTCTTGAAGTTCTTATCATATGAAAAATAAACCGGAACGTCAAGGATACTAACTTGCCCCGTGGTGGTGTCTCTCTTATATTGCCAACGAGTAGGTATCTTATCCTCATCAAACCCGTCAGTGCGGGTTGGATAATCATTCCGATTCATTAGGTAGGCTTCAGGCTTCTTATCATGCTTATCCTCAAAATCAAGAATCGCTTGGTATACCGTTTCCCATGTGTGGTTGCGAGTGAACTGCGTAGGGTGGAAGGCATTTACAGCCTCAACCATGTATTCTAATTTATCCGCAACATCGTCAGTCATGATGGTAATGTCTTCCAACACAGCGTTCCCCGTGGAGTCATAAATGGTCGCCATTGATAATTCGTCATCGAAGTCTAATGTCCATGGAGTATTAAACTCTTTCATAGTGGTGCCTATTCTTTCTTTTGTGTTGCAAGTGCAAGCCACATGGAAGCTTCTCGTATGCGAATGTCCGCTTTGATAGCTTTCACAATTTCTCGTTGGGAACCTTTGGATTCCTCCCACCCTTCGATGAGAGCAACCCCCTGACACTCCTGAAGGCGAATGAAATCCCGCTGAAGATAATACTCTTCATCCACATCTCCATTGGGAAGTCGCCTTACCGTAGCCGCCGCCGTCTCTTCAGAAGTGAAATCCAACCCGTCTTCTGCATCCATCTCAACCGGAGTGAGAACTTCATACCCTGCGGCTCGAAGTTTCTCAGCCCACAAATTGAAATTGTCTGCGTTGAATTTAGGATACCCCCGCATAGGACCAGCCAGATACAATTTAATCATGGGTCGGTAAATTGTGTATGGCACGAAGCTGGGTACAAACGGTTCTTCAAATTTAGGAAAGCCTCGTTCCTCACTTTTGAATGCACATGTTTGACAATCTTTGGGTTCTCCGATTGGCATGATTATTCCTCTCGCAGTATGACCGGAATCTCAGACTCACGGCATACAATGAACTCTTCTTTGTCAATCTCAATGGGGCGACCAATTCCCCCACCAGCCGGAACAACAATCAAATCCCCTACCTTAACAGTCATAGGGTAAAGGTTTCCATTCTGGTCACGGATTCCGGGGCCGACCTCTACCACAATTCCTTCTCCGGTGTAGGGGTTCATGTCCTCAGCCATTATCAGCTTCGTTCCTTCAGACAGCTTCTTTCTCTTGATGAGAACCTTGTCCCCCACCATTATTCGTTTCATCATAATCAAATTCCTTTCTTCTGTTTTTCTTTTGGTCTATGATGCTCTGTCTCACATTCCTCGGTGGATGACCTATGTGCCAAGCTCCGCAGAATACGCAGTGATACGCCTCAATCCAATGGCCTGTTTTGTAATGCATGGATACTGCGTGTTTGTTTGCATCATTGAAACTCTCATACCTTATCTTTCCAGTACACGACTTCCGTCGTAATTTGCGCTTGGTCATGATGAACCTCCCAAGACAAAGTGTGTATTATACTACAAATTGTTATGCGTGTCAAGCCCCCTCGAATGGAGTTGTAAATTGTGCCTTATCCCGGTTATCCTTATCGGTATTTTTCCAACTCTCCATTTTAGCGGTTTCTCGAATAGCAATAGCTAAATAGTCAACCATGTTCCAACCCATCTTGTATCGAAGTAAACACTCCATAGTGATGTTCCAACAATCCAACAGCGATTTGGAGTCGGAAAAAACTGAAGTTGATGCCGTTGTAAATGTATTCTTATCCCGGTTATCCAAATCAATAGGGAGAATTCCAGCTTGTATGCGTCGTTCCGTCTCCATCATCCCACAAATATTCCATATGGATGCCGCATAATGATTTTCATCTTCCCAACCGAGTAAAATCTTTTGAAGATGTCGAACTGCGGAATCCCAATAAACAGAAATGTATATTCCTTTCAACCAATTTTCATTCCCTAAATTCATGTTACCTGCATCACTGTATTTGATACGACCCGCTTCATAGTGTTTAGCAAGCTGTACCCAAATACTCACGGGAATTCCCGCAAACCCATTAGGTGTAATTTGTGCTACTCGAATCCATGCCTCAGACGGAATGAGTGATGACATTCCTTTATTTACTCTCAAATCTCTCACGGCTCCGCTGGGGAAGGTGGTACGTTCTCCTGAATCCTTGATGATAAATTCTTTTTCCATATTTAATCCTCCCAGAGTTTTGCGATTGCGGCACCAATGAAGACTAATAGTAGAATAATAGTCAAGGCGGTAAGCATTGTAACAGGAACCACCCAGAATGTATTAGAATGTGTTGGCACATACATCCAACCCCAAGTGAGGAATCCACCCCAGATAAATCCCCCCCAGCAATGTCAGTTCGGTTTTCATTATATCCGTCTCCTTTCGTACATCTTTACATTGTTTCTCAAGTCTGTGTGAATTGCTCCACAGTTCGGGCATACCCATAGGCGAACTTCCCCATGCGGTTCTACACAAAAAGCCGGTTGAGCGGAAGAATAAATATGACCATTAAGCCATTCCTTTTCAACCCCGGCAAATTTACACACGAGACAGTGTATCTTGTGTTCAGCCCTCCAATGGGTGACCTTGGGGGCGGGACGTTTATCCCAGTAAGGGTCACTCCATCCCCAGTCCTTGCCTGTCCAAATTACATTATGTACAGCGTTAAAAGTTTCCGTGGGGTCATTAACCCCCTCCACTACTATTCCCGTGGGGGGTTTCTTGTGTTCCACGGATACCCACTTATCCGGGGGAACCAATGCTTCAAAGGAACTTTCCTGTCCGCAAGCCTTACACCTGTATCCGGGATACCCACTTATGTCTACGGAACGAAATTTAACCCCGCCGCAATTTGGACAGGCCATGTGATTAAGTTCGTTCGAATTCACATTCAACCTCCCCCGTGATTAGATTTATCTCGAAAGTGCAAACCCAATGCTTTCCAAATAGGTCGAGGAAATCCGATATGGTAGCTTTTGTACCTCCCGCATCCTTAATGTCAACCAGAACCTTATCCACATTTTTCCACCCGCGAATGGTTCGTGTATCTCCGCATCCAGTTTGTGTGCTTTCCTTATCCAGCAAGTAAGAATTAAGACAAGTAATAATTTGATTGTCCGGGTGGGAGAACCAAATTGCACCTTCGGGGGTTCGACCCATTACACGGTAATAGTGACTGTACACATATCGCCGCCATAGTTGTCGTATGTTCATGACCTCTCCTATTCTAAGTATCCGATTTACCACAACACTATAAAGTATTATACTACAAGGGTTCTACGGTGTCAAGTCCCTCAAACGAGCGTGTTCTTTCTTATGACACTCTACACATAGCGTGAGTCCGTTATTGGTATCCCACAATGCTTCACATTGTAGTGCTTCTTCAAGGGTCGTGATGTTATGTTCCTCCATGAGGGTGGAAAAGAAAATGATGTGATGAGCTATTAAATTTCCACCTCGGGTATCATTACAATGAATGCAGGTGAAATTGTCTCTTTGGAATATTTGCGTTCTCCACTTTTTATATTGGGGGCAACTGCGTACAGCGAGATAAAGTGGGGTAATTCCACCTTTCCACCAATGACACATCTCCCCGGAGTTCGCTTCGGATGTTCGTTCTTTATTGTAACAACCGCAGGATTTAGTATGCCCTACTGATAAATCAGTTCCCACCACATCAACTATATTTCCACACTCACATAAACATTTCCAAATTACCTTACCTTGTTTCGTTCGTCCCTCATCCTCAAGGACGGTCAACCTGCCAAATACTTGTCCTGTTAAATCTTTTCTGTTAGTTTCGGATGTTCGCTCTTTATGTAAACAACCACAGGATTGGGTGTGACCACTAAGCAAGTGAGTGGCCGTTACATTAATAATTGAACCACACTCACATAGACAACTCCATAATACATGTCTATGTTTATTCTTATTTACATCATTAAGTGCCGTAAGCCGTCCAAATTTCTGATTTGTTAAATCTTTCTTGTTTGTTTCCGATGTTCGTTCTTTCTGTAAACACCCACATGATTTTGTATTTCCACGCCGTAAATTAGACCCTAACACTTCAACTATATTGCCACACTCACATAGACATTTCCATAACACCCCTTTACTCTTATGGTCTATGTCTTCAAGTACTGTAAGTCGTCCAAATTTCTGCCTCGTTAAATCAATTTTCTTAGACATGATATACCCCTCAATAAAAGAGAAACCCGGATACGCTGAGGGGTTTCCGTATCCGGGTTAATAGGATTCGCTTTTCAGCTTACCTATATTCTTTAATGTGTAACTACAACCCCTCAGTTGTTCTCTATTCTATATCAAAAACATACCTATCATGTGTAAAAAGATAGTACCCAGATTTTTCTCTGGGTACTATACTACAATCGGAATTGAATGTCAAGCCCTACGATTTGTTGGCGAGGTTACGGGCCTTGTCCTGTATTGAAGCGGCAAGAACAAGAGTGGGCAGTGGAAATTTACCCATATCCATAACCTCAACACACTGCTTCAGAGTGTCCTTCATTTCACCCACTCGATGCAGGAGGTCATCCTTTTCGGCACAAACCTTGCGAACAACTTCCTGTGCGCTTGCCAGTACGGAATCCACCCGGTCCAGTATTGCGATGTCGTTGGTGCAGTTCAAATCATCCACGGTTTCTCCGGTTCTTATTCCATCCGAGGTGCGGTAGACCTCACCATTCCACATGAAGTAGGGATAGCCTATACTCCTTGCTCGGTCTTGGTGTAGGGATATATGCCCTACCCAACTGTGATGGTAAAGGGTATTCTTCCAAGTAGCCTTTTCCATTTTCGCTCCTTCCGTTCCACTGAGATGAAAACGACCTCTCAGCTTGGTTATGGTTACATTAATCTCGTCCATGTTCGACTCCCTTCAATTTGAGTGTGGGTAACTATACTACATCCAATTTACAATGTCAAGGGAAACAACCCTTGATTGTTTCCGTGTCCACAACCAGTTTCGGTTCATACGTCATAGGGAGGGTGAAATTTGAGGGGGCTGTCATGGGTTGAACCGATACAATACTTGCCGCATCAAGCTTTGGGTATGGTAGGACTCGAAGTGGAAAAAGGGTGTTCGGACAAATTACCCTGAGGATTGTGTTGATTAGTTTTCTCCACCAGTATCCTTTCGGACTTATGATAATGGGAGGATTGAAACCATACCGACGACCTGTGAACGGTCCCTTTATGGTATCGGGAAAGTCAGGTATGAACTTAAACATCCGCTCTCCTATTCTGTTTTGACCGTTGATTCATAGGGTGGATGTCCCGGCCCAAATTCCAATGGCTTGTATTCATACCGAGTTTCGAAATCGGTATCATTCAAAATCTGTGGGCAACAAACCCAATCGGCTCCCCAAATTACCCACTCATCTGGTAGGATGTACTTATCTCCATCAGGACTGTTTACTCGCATATGTTCTAATTTACCATTCATTCGATGAATGACGAGGTAATTTTGTCTCCACCATGTAGAGTGCTTTTCGATTATGGACACGACTTCTTGAATCGTGTCTTCTCGAAGCTGAATAGCCTGAACCTCTTGTGTCAGAGCTTCAATGAAGTACTCCACCGTACTGATAAGACCCCAGACCAAAAGGATTATAATTCCCCACGCTGTAGGGATGATGAGGTGTCCAGCCATAAAGGATAGAACTGCCAGAACAACTATCCCCATCAGGTAGACCCAGTTGATAATCAGAAAGATTCGGTCAAGCTTCTTCATCAGATTACCCGCCCCAGCCCAGAGTACCAATCGGAGATTTCGTTGTCGAACAGTTCTCTCAGTGTAGCATACCCACCAGCCTGTTCCGTGATGTGTTCCCTCAGTAGGAGCGTGATGTAGGCGTTCCCCGGTCTGCCTCGCAGTACACTTAGTACAGCGTTGTACAGGCAAAGTTCCTCGGGGTCTTCCAATGTACATCTCTCCTTCAGGGTAATGTATTCGAGTTCAGTTATGTTGATGGTGCGAAATCCTATGGGTGAGTTAATCCATGAGTAGAGAGTGTCAGAGATGGTTCCCTCTTTGATTCGTGCCAGTTGAAGAAAGGTTCGACCCAATTTGATATTGGCATCAATGAGTCGTATTCCCCCGCATACACCCTGAAGGTCATCGAGTAGTAGGAGAGCCGCAGGTATTCCGAGATGGGGGATTATCTCCTCTTCGAAGGACAGAAAATCAAGAGGAAACTTCTCCAACATTTCAATACGCATTTTCTTATCGAATGAGGTGCAATTTTCGATTAAGTCTCTGGCGATTAGCATCTGTCTACCTCCTTGTGTTTAGAGCGATTCTGACAGTGGAAACATAATAAAACATTATCATTTCGTCAAGCCCAACATCTTTTGGTACTCCGGACTTCTCATGTAGCTTCGGGACATTACTCCACACAGAGGGTCGAGTACACTTCCAAAGTCTATGTAGGAATGTCGAGGTACCATCTTATGCATTCGGTCAATGATGATGTTACTTGCCATGGATGCACAGAACCCCACAGTGACAAAGGGTTTCCCCTGCACATATTCAAACACCGCCTCAGTTAGTTCATCGGTCTTATCCCATACAAATTGCCACTTACCCTTGATATAGGGGATAGTCTCAATTATGTTGGGCCAAATTTGCCTGAGATAAGCCGGACCCACCAGAAGATTCTGGGGGTGTGATTGAAATGCCCTGAAGAAAGACCAATCATTCTGTTGTGCAGACCGATGGAAAATTTCCGACCCTACCCAATTGATATTGGTTCCTTGAAGATACTCTGTAATTTCTGTTTCCATCATTCTCATCGCCAAGGGTTGCATCCCCAGCGGATAATCGGGGTTGGAGTGTAGGATATCGTGAAGTTGCTGTCTCTGAATCGGCCAGTTAAACAGGGGATTATCGGGGGTTGAATTTAATATGATTCGCCACTCCCCATCACCCCAACGGGAGAATGCAATTGGGGTCTGGTTCTCCATGTGTTGAGTGAAGGTCTCCACTGGCAGAGATGTAATTTGAAGACTCATTGTATCAATACCTCTTCTCCCATCTGAATAAATGATTGATGACAATGAGGACAACTGGTTACTAATTTAGTCCGAGCTTGTTCCAGTGTTATCCCCGTGGTGTATTTAACGATTACATCTGACAGAAAGAAAGTTGATTCTTTGTTCTGGGGTATGTAGATGTTCTGATTACAGTTTCCACATACCTCAGTAATCGGTGCGGCCAGAGTAATCCCATGAGTGTGACAATACTCTCGCTGTGCCGGGACTGCCTGATTTACATCAAATTCCTCAGCCGGGATTGTCTTGTCTTCGTACTCCATAGGATACTCCTTTCCTTAACTCAACGTCTCTACGCCGCTGTCACTCACAACAGGGTCCTTCTTGACTTTGCCAAACGCTTCTCTGTTGAGTTCATGTATCTTCTCTCTGAACTTTACCATATCATAGGTGGACAGCACATAGAACTGGTCATACTTGGAAACGGATATGTCCGGGTCATCCTCGAAAGCATAAGTAGATTCACGAGTGGGATTCATAGTGGAGGGTCTAATTTGCAATACCAACAGGGAACCCATCTGGAATCCCTCGAAGCACAGGAAGCGAGGATGCCCTATCATTACCCCCATCTTGGGCATTTCAATAAGGGGCTGAATAGAGGAAGTCTCTACGGGGTCCTCGTTGTACTCACTCACGGCTTCACGCAATTGAATCAGCCAATCTTCATCCGGCACTTCAACCAGAAGATTATCCTTCTCAACCTTCTGACCCCGAACCCACATCCCATTCCCCAATGTCAAATTATTCATGACTCCGGGACAATTGTCTGATTCCAAGTGGAAACCATTACTGGCTATGAATTCTCCGAAAGCTTCCCCCCGGACTTCCTGTTCCACAATTTGCACAAACTTCTGTCCCCTGAAGGACTCAACTTCCATCACGAGCTTAGGCATAATTTACTCCTTTGTTTCTGTTTGTTCTATGGGTTCTTCAAGTTCAAGTTCGGAGATTTTTACTGCTCTCTGTATATTTACTCGTTTAACTACTTGAAGTATAAGTACTACATTTTCTTTCTCGTCATCTAAATTATCCAGAATATCTGGGTCTTCCGTCATTTGTTGTAGGGCCTCTTTCATAGATGAATGTTGCTTGGCCCATAATTCCGTCTCCAACTCACCCTCGAACACTGCATAGAACTTAGGCATAATTTACTCCTCTTCTTCTGGTGGTACATCATCAAACTCTATGTGGCAATCTTTCTCAAGTTGTGCCACACGCTTCTTCAACGACTCGATTTCTTCTTGCATTTGACTTATCTTATTATTCTGAAGAAATGTAGAAAAATGATTTGCATTGTTCGGGATTGAAAATAGATTGCAAGTGGGTTTTCTAAAGCCCTGCATAAAGACCCGAGAATAAACTGGGGAATCATAATCCTCACACCGTAAAACATAGAACTCAGTCTGTTTGCGAAAATTACCCCACCCCGCTTGAGTATTGTAGGGGTCCATAACGAAATTGTATTCCAAAATTGCCAAATAGAGATGGGATAGACGTGAAGCAACTGAGGGAGGAATGGGAATGGTATGACCCGGATTGGGTAATTTTTGTCCTTCAAGTTCAATTCCCCGGTCTCTTAATGCAAACCTCTGCGAGTGAAATTCATTGGGCGGGTCCAGAAACCACACATCCTGTAATGAAGACATAAAAGGTCTTATAGGTTTTGTAGATATGATATGTGCGAAAACCTTAACATCTGATTGTGGGTGTTGTTGATTGAAATAGAATTGAACTTTGAGGTATTCATCCCCTACGGTATCCATCCATTGCGCCATAGGTAAATCCTTTCCGGTTAAGTCTGAATCATACTACATTCATTCTTTAATGTCAAGTCTTGCTATGCATCCATTTGAGAAATAGCTTTGATAGCAATTCGCGCCATCGCTTGAATTCCAGCCTCATATCCATTGATATGAGATGAAGGAATACCCTGACTCTTACAGGATTTTCTCACTTCCCGGCACCACTTCAGTTCTGCATCCCGCATTTCTCGAATAGTCTTGTGTATATCACTCACTGCAAACATCTTTCTCTTAGCCATAGGTAAATCCTTTCTGTGAAAAGAGTTAGGTGGTCACATAATGCGACCACCTCTTCGGTCTAAATTACATCCTTACAGGCGGGTGAAGGTGCTGACTCCATTCTCCCTCTTGACGGAGAACTGGAATTCCGGGTGCTTCCTGCGGTACATGAAAGCCGCCATGTAGAAGGTCTGAGCTTCCTTGGGGTCTTCGACAGTCTGGAATACTCCGGGGGTGATGCTGGCGAAGTGGTGGTAGGTGTAGGGCTTCCGAGTCTTGGTTTCCGTCTCCATCGAAACGGGTTCCATTGTGGGAACCGGGACAACCGACTCGGGGGCTTCGTAGACACCCTTGGGGGTCGTGGACACTTCTTCATCCCTCGCCAGACTCCGAGCCAGTTCCCTCGAATTGGTCTGGGTGAATTCCCCACTCTTGCTGAGGTATCCGTACTCCCCATCAACAGTCTTGTAAATTCCGGCTTCAAGTGCGTTTGTCATTTCTGTACCTCCTTAGTTTGTTGTTTGTCTTTCCGACTCAGGAATTATACTAAATTTCAAAACCGATGTCAACCCCTCGCTCGAAGTGCCTTGAGGTAGTGGTAAATGGAATTAACCTCTATCAGAACAGGGACAGCTATCACAGCCCACAGGGGGAACTGAAGATAAATTAGACCGACCACAATTCCCCACAGAGCGATGTTCTGCCAAATTGGTGCGTAGATGGGGTAGGGTCCAATTTGTATCATGAGGATGTTTCCTCGTCTACGAATACTGTGTCTCATATTGATTCTCCCTTCATCAGCATAAACACGAAAAGTATCCGGCAGAGCATCCACGGGAGGACGGACTGGGGCCTTGGGTCTGGTGGGGTGGGGAGTCTGTACTTTGTAATCATCGAAATTCATGGTGTTACCTCCTTCAGTTGTTTGTTTCTTTCGAACACAGGGAATATACTAAATTAGAAATCGAATGTCAAGGGCTGGGGGTTCTCCGAATGATTCCCCGGTCACAAAACATCTTCCGTCCAACTCTTCCCCACTCATGCCCATGCATAGTGCAATTTAAGACCGCTGATGAACACGAAATAGAATTGGAACAGTAGATGCAATTAGCACATGTGAGCTTTGCATCCTTCAGAGCCTTCCGGTAATTTGCCTTTTCTTTCCAGTTCATGATTTCTCCTCTCAGTTAAGTTTCTCTCTCGACTTGAGGGAATATACTAAATTAGAATGGGGATGTCAAGGGCTTGATACTCCCTGATATTTAGACCGTTGAACAAAAGGTAGAAAAACCTCATGCTCTTTGTGTGCCACGGGCGACGGTAAACTGCCCATCCAAAAAACGTTGAAGTATGTTCTTTGCACCATTCACGTCATACAGCATACTCAACATACCGAGTCCTTCGTTTTTCTTTCCCACCATTCAACTGATAATTGTGTCTGCGACAATAACCGTTGCTATGATGTTTTGCTTTGCAACCCTCAACAGAACACAACCGACCTTTCACAATCAGCCGGATGTCGCCCTCTGGAGTATTCAAAAGCTCCATAGCGGCATCGTGCTTTCGTCTCAAAAACAAATCCGCGTCAGTATACAGCCACTGTACGACGCTACGGCATTGCATCCTACCTGAAACTCGAAGAGTTCGTATATTGGTAGTTTTATCTCGCTCAGGGTGTGGAATTTCTATTGAGCAACGCACCCCAAGTGTATCCTCCAGTATGGCAGAAATGTCGCAACAAAAATCTTCGGTTCCCACAACGGAAAGTCCTCTTTCCCCAACCCAGCCATCGCCATCAACGTACCCACGAATAAAATGCCTGTGCAGCTTTGGATTGAGCCACTGAGGGTAGGTAAGCGTAAAGGTCTTACATTGAGTGAGACCTAACTTTAACAACCTATCACTTATCTTTTTACTACAAACAGACAGTCTATATTGAGGCGTGTTTCTGCGATAACTGCTTTTGTGAATGATATGTTGCAGCGGTTTATCTGTTTTCAACTCACTTGACAATCTTTCAAGAATCTCCCTGTCTTTTTCTGCCAAAGACAAAACCACGGTATTCCTTTTTGTATTGTGATAACCGTCAGCATACAGAAAACCAAGTATGTACGCCTGATTCTCTTCAATAGCGTCGAAGTATTCCTCGTCAATCGTATATTTCCGGTTCAATTCACTAATTGGTTTGGCAATATATCCCCGCCGATTGAGCAGTCCTTTCATCGCCCTCGGGCTAATCCCATAACGCCTTGCCAGCGAAGTGAAGGTATGCTTCTCAGTCTCATACAGAGAACACGCCTCTATCTTTTCCGAGTCTGTCAGTCGTTTGTGTCTCATGCTAATGCCTCCTTGAATAAAAGGTTCAACTTTACATCAGCATAGTATCTGCCCTGACTATCTCGTCGGAGGCATATAGACTTCCGCTGCGTCCACCCTGTCTTCTCAAAGCGTCTGCTTCGCTCGTGATGCTTCGTTGGAAGTATGAGACTTTCCCGATTACCGAAGATGCTACCTAAGCGTATCCATAAATCAAATTCCGAAGACTTGTCCGCATCCTGAATACGCACAAGGTCGGAGTTCAGGTCAATCGTGTTTCCATTGAACACCGGCATCTTTATTCGGTGCCGTAACGACATTTCCTTCGACCATTCAGACCATCTTGCAGACAGAATACCAAGTATATCGCGATTACGCTCTTTTGCTTTGCTGTAGGCTTTCTTGTATGCTTGGTAGGTCTTCTGCTTGTCCTTCTTTGCAACGGACTTAAGTATCTTTATCGCTTGGTTAGCAGCACATTTACGAGCCTTGCCCATCATCCAAGAATCAATTTTGCCGTAGACCTCGGCATTAGCTTTTCCGGGCAGCTTGTCGGAATTCCAGTACAATTCGATGAAGCCATTGACGACACGAGCATACTCGGCAAAGAACGAATCCAACTTTTGCCGTTTAGCCGCCGTAGCGAACTTCAATGTATGCTCTACTCGCCGTATCATTTCTGCTCTTCCTCTTTTTTCTTCCTACGTCTATCCGCGCTACGCTTTCCGTAAATCTTAGGCGAAAAACTGCTCAGGAGAGACAGCATATCCTCAACCAACTCGTTCTCAAAACTTTTTGGGAAAACCTCTTCGACGCACTCAATCTCGACACCGTGACTGTTGAAGAATGCTTCAAAGACCTCAAAGCAAAATCGAGTTAATCGGTCTTTATATTCAATCACAACCAAATTGATTTTATGGTCTGCTACCAATTTGAACAGTTTCTTTAGATGTGGTCGCTTGGCTTTCATACCTGAACAAACGTCTACCAACACTGCTTCTACCTTGTATTCCTTTGCCGCACAGTGTTCGAGAAGCCTCACCTTTTGGCGGTCGAGGTCACCCTTCTGTTTCTGGTCTTGGGAGGAAACTCTGGCGTAGACCGCCACTTGGTTCTGAGACGCTGATTCTCGTACAGTGCCTTGAAGTTTCTCTATATCAGATTGGCGATAACGACGGTGACCACCTGCCGTGCGTAGGGCGATTAGCTTCCCGTCATTATCCCAAACTTGGAGTGTCTTTTTAGTCACTCCAAGCCTCGCATCTGTGGCCGTTGTCATACCAAGGACATTGAAAGTCCGGGTAGGTTCTCTTCTTGGTCTCCGGTCTAATTTCATCCCCCTCATTCATCATGACGGCTTTATAGGGAGCATAGATATATCCGGGGTTGATTTTCGTCATATCTTCCGGCCACTGTAAATCTGTTTTACATGACTCCCCGTGGTGTGGGTTGTGCAGGATTTGAATTTTGTCACACATATCCTACTCCTTCGTTTTTTCATTAAGAGCATTCTTGGCTAAATTTAGAAAGCGTTCAGCCGCTTCAATTCTCTCCCGTAGGTCTTTTTCCGGGTCGGGTGTGGGGGCTACTGGAACGGGTTGAATCTTAATCCCCGAATCACCATCACTCAGATATATAATGTGGTCCAAGGAAATTTTGATTCCCCGGTAGATACCAGTGAAGTCCCCATTAAATTGAGCTCGGTCTCCCGGTCTGATTATCCAAGCGGCGTTATACAGGCTCCCATCATTCCATACATTACCCGAGAGCAAATTTACATAAGTCTGTTTTCCACCTTCTTCATGGGGAAATCCAGAACTATCCCATAGCGGGAGGAGAAGTGCCACATTGTCTCCATCGTAATTTACCACGACGACATCCTTCATTATGTGTTGCAATTGCCTTATCATGATTGAGTTCCTTTCGTTTTCATGCGTGAAAGCATTTGTTCAGTTATCTTCAATATCTTCTTCCAATTTACCTGAGACTGAGTGAGTCGTTCTTCATATCGTTGTTCGTTAAAATACCCACATCGAGTACAGGTAGATGTTATCTCATGATAACATTCATCTGTCATTTGAATTGCATCCCACAAGGATACATGAGGATAATCATGACCGAAGATTCTACACCATAGGCGTAACACTCTATTCATCACTTCACTCCTGTCTTGTCCTTGTAGGTCTGTACTATGTCGGTGTACCCCTCACTCTCAAGGAACTCCAACAGGATTGTCGTGGCCCTACTCTGATACCCCCCATTACTGCGAAGTAAATTAGCAATCTGTCTCCGGTAGAATTCTTCGTTCGACATTGTTCCCATAGTTAAATCCTTTCCATTCGAATTTGTATGTCGCAATTTAATGCGACAGCTAATTTACACAGGTCCTCAAGTGAAGGGTTTGGTATCCTCTCAGTCAACAGGTTCTTGATGGTTGCCACTGGAACCCCGGACTTGTGGGCTAATTTAAGTGGAGTAGTTTCGCCCTGCATCTGTGTAGAGAGATGGTTGGCAATCGTCCCTCTCAGGTAATCCAGCATATCCTCGGCGGTGTTGTTATTCATGTTATCTCCTATCCCAATTGGTCACGAACCAGTTGAGACAAAATAGGAGGGTTGGAAATCCGAAGACGAATATCAGTGAACCCCCGAGAGCCTCATTCACAAAGATAGTCAAAAAGATGCTGGCTGTCAACCCGGCTCCGAAGAGCCAACTCAAAATCATCTTGGCTACCATGATTACCTACCTCCCAGCAAGTGTTTGATTTCATTGAAATTTACAGCCGGAACTTCATCCTTGGCACTGTGGAATAGTACGGCTCCCCCGATTTTGTTTACGACAAATCGGTTTAGACCGGAGGTCATAAACAGAAAATGCGTATTAATGCCGTTAGCTTCGCACCAATCCGAGAGGAGCTTGTGGTTAGCTTCTGTGGCATCTTCCTTGTCATAGACAATGCAGAACTTCCGATTCTTGAAGTCCTCCATTGTGTGAACCACGACTTCGCCCAGTAGGGGTTTGATGTCGGAGAAATTTACTCTTCGGTACTTAGACGATACATAATCGGTAAAGCTCCCCCCTTGACGAAGATGCCCATCCTCCATCACGATGTATCCGACCTCCCAAATGAAGGTAGAATTTAGTATGTATGTCCACGAAGATGCGAAATCAAACCCATGCTTCCGGCACCATGCGAAGAAGTAGGTTAGGTCATTCTTCTTATTATCCCCATCAAAGCACACCGCAACATTTCCCGCTCCGAAGATATCAGCACTGAAGAGGGTCATGTCTTTGAACTTAACCTTCACCGGAAAGTCATTCTTATTCGTCGCAGTAAAAAGCTCTTTGATTCCTTTGCGGACATTTCTCTCCACACACCACCGCTGGGAATTCTGATACAAATTACGCAGGTAATTCCGGTCTCCTGCGTTTATGAAACGACTCCAATCGAGACGAGCGTATATCATGTCGAAAAGAATTCCCCGCTCTTCGTTCGAATCGAAATTTACACAGAACTCTCCGTTAAGGAATCCTTCAAGCGTGTAGGTAGGCTTGGGTGGTTCCGGCTTCACCGGAGGAATGATTTGCGTGAACTGGACTTCCGGCACATCTGAACATGCGTCGTAGCACAGACGTTTACGGCCATCATTGTATAAAGAGGGACTGACTACCCAACGCTGTGCTGTCCGAAATACTTCCCACTTGCCTTCAGTGAATTTCTTGACCCAATTTACATCGGCATTCTTGCACCAATCCCAGAAAGTCCTACGCTCTTCTTCGGTTTGGAAATTTACACAGACCTCTCGATTCAGGAATTCCTCGAAGGTGAACCTTGGAAGTGGAGGAATAGGGGGAATGATGTCGGAGAAATTAACCGTGGGACTTTCCGGCATTGCATTGTAAAACATTCCCCTCTTACCGGGCATCCGGTCCATGACGAACCGATTCCAAGTTCTGTTATCATGAGGAGTAACCTTATCGCCGCTATTCCATGTGAGACCAAAGTGACTGCACCATGTATAGAAGGTCTCAACCTCTTCCTGTGTGGCACAATTTACACAGAACAGGCCCCGCCCGAATTCCTCGAAGGTGTGGGTGGGTTTTGGCCCAGATAGAAAGTTTACCTTACCCTTCTGTAGTCCACCCCCCAGAGACATTTCTGTCATCATCGAACCAAGAGCCTTTACATAGTCCTCGACTATCTTATCAAGGTTGGGAGTAGGAGGAATCAGGTTCTTGAAATTTACCCTCGGGTAGTCATCGTCGCCGTAGTAGAGTAGCTTTTCTCCCGAAGGGTCATCTTCCATGCAGAACAAATTGGCACTCCTGTAGTTCTTCGGAATAATGGTATCATCGCCGGCCCACTTGATACCTGCATCCCGGCACCAAGTCAGGAAGGTCTCAGCTTCAGTTTCGTTGGCACAATCCACAGTTACCATACCCTCCTTGAACTTCTCCATCGTAAGGGCCAGATTCAAAACCGGGGGAGTGGGGGCAGTCAGGTCTGCGAAATTTATGAGTGTATTATCCGCTATCATGAAAGCCGCATTGTATTCAATTCCCTTCCCGTGGGCGTGGAAATCGTTTCGGGTTTTATCCCTTTCCACTGTTATCTCCCGACCCCCGTTCCATGTAATACCAGCTTCCTTGCATGTGGTCAGGAAGGATGCGGCTTCCGCTTCATTGGCACAGCGAACCACCCATTTACCTTTCAGAAATTCCTTCACCCAATCCGAGGAGGAGGGGACGGTTTCAATCTGCTTCTTCAGGTTATCCACTTCAGCCTGAAGCTTCACGAGGGTTGCCTTCATTTCTTCTCTTGTTGCCATTGTGTGTTCTCCTTTACAGTTTATGGTTTGATACCGTGACAGTTATTCTTCGTCGTCTTCGTTATCCCAATTGGACTCAACCACCTCTTCTTCATCGTCGGTGAGTAGGCCGGACTTCTTGACAACGACTTCTTCATCATCGTCCTCAATGGGTTCATCATCCGGGCCTTCGTCTTCCACGATTTCGTTTGTCTCCATCGGGCCGTCCCCGTAGGCGAGGCGAGTCATCTTGCGGAATGGATACAACGGACAAAGAGGGTCGGAGCATTTGGCGACCTCGGAACCCTCGAACCCCATGCACTCGGTACAGAACAACTTTTCTGCCTTGGAGCGAGTGTAATTTTCAATCTCACCATCTTACCATCGCGGGTACGAACGGTGTGAGTCAGAGGAGCCTTGGTCTTGCGTTCCTTACGGCCCGCCGCCAGCTTCGCCTTGTGTTCTTCCGTCATTACTCGTGCCATCTCATTACCTCCTCAGTTAATGTTTCGTTCGACTCAGATATTATAGTGAATCATCCCTACGATGTCAAGCCCCAAGCTTCCTTCACATAGGAATCAAATGCCGGAATAACGTCGTCGTGATGAAAGCAATCCCTCGGGGTCCCTGTAATTTTCGTGTACAGGTCGGAGTCAACCTTGAGTAGGGCGTTCATGAGGGCCTGACCATTGCGCTGGTCCCGGAAAGTGTTGAAGTATGCCAGAGTGTACAGGGTTTCGTATTTGCCCTCGGCCTCGGTGATGATTCCCGCCGCAACCTTGTCTTGAATCTTCTGCATCGGTGTCGTCATGGTGTTCCTCCTTTGTTGGTGTTTCAACACTGGGAATATAATACAGTCAGGGTAAATTGTCAACCCCAATGTCAGTGAGGAAATTGTATATGAATAATATACAATTTGAGACCAGAATCAATTCTTGTTCCCATACAAATAGAATAACTCTTCTATGTCGTTTAGTGCATCTCTCTGTTCCATGAGCAGGAGTCCGAGATGATTCTGACCCACTCCGTCACACACTCCCCAGAAGGTATCACCCCAGTGATTCCCCTCCACCAAAGTCATAGGGGAAGTCCTCAAAAGTTCTCCACCCAATTCTGAACCGAATGTAAATTTCTGTTGAATCAGGTCGCGCATGACATCTATCTTAATATCCTCCCACTCAGGCCGCATAAGGACTCTCCTACCCAGTCTCTTGGCCTGACCTGCTGTGCAGTGCTTAAATTGTTCCCGGTGTTCTGGGGGGGTCTTGGCGGCTTGGTAGGCGTGTTCGACACTTGGATATGTCTCCCCATCCAGTACAACTTCTACAGGCCAGAAGTTACTCAACCACCTGTACTCTCCGTTGAATTCTGATATGCAGTCTGTGTTCATTTCCATCCTATCGGTTATACCACATTATGTGAGTTACCCATTTTGGGAAGGGAAAATCCTCATCCCGTTCCGCTACATCCGATGGTATTATATCAATTGAAGAGGTGTGTGTCAAGGTCGCCCAATTTCCATACCCGTCATAATCTATGAGACCTCCGGCTTTGACATCCTGTATCCAATCTACCAATTTGTAGAGGTACCCTATGTCAGAGTGGGGAGTCATCCTAACACAAGTACAGGCTTCTGCTTCTTCATGTTGAGGACCAATTATCATAAAATCCCAACAGGCACACCAATGGTATCCGGCACTCTGTTCTTCGGGGGTTAGTCTAAAACCGGGAAAACCATAAGTAAGATAGCGTTGTCTCTCGACTGACATAGGGATATTCAGGTCAGGTCTAAATTGTTCGATGTACTGAATGAGGTTCATTGTTTTAGTCATTTCCACTCCGTTCCAAGTATTTCTATGGCTTTAACCACATCAGCTTCAGTCAGCCCTACATCTCCATCAGTCTGCACAAGTCTATCCATGTAGGGCTCCATGTCAGCATCATCATCCAGAATGACAAAGCTCTCCACGGAATCATAATGCTTCATCAACCAATCGTCAATGTCATCACCCCGGCACCCATCAGTCCTTGGAGTACAGGGGTCATTGAAGTGAACCGAGATAGGCGATACCCTACCACCTGCGGCATACAGTAGGCATTCCCATATGTATGCCGATTTACACTGATGTCTCCATGTGGAGGAAATTACAACCTGCACATTCGGGAAAGCATTCACCAAGGTTATCAGATTCTTTGAGGGTACTTCTTCGGGACACCACATCTCAGCAAAAGTCACATCTTCCCGGTTGTTCAAGCGGGTCTGTTTAACAGTCCTGCGCCTATCTTCTGCAAAGGAGTTCAGTACTCCGTCAATGTCCAGAAAGACTACTCTAATTTTCTCACTCATCGGGGTTTCCCTCACTACTGGTTTGCGTTTAGTCTCCATCAGTCACCTCTTCCTCGATAGAGTTCATCTTCAGCTTTGATTCTCAGGTCGAATTCTTTCTGGGTCTCCACTGTCGCCCCGTCATACCAATCCTTCAAAGCCTGTCGCATATGCTCCTCAAATTCCCCCTCATCCCCACCGGGGTCTCCTGAAACTACCTGAATGACTACGGTGTCCGAGTAGGGTCTAATTCCCGCATCCCATTCTCCGTGGTGTTCAATTTCAAATTTATACCTGCCATCAGGTTCGGGTAATTTGGATTCTGGAACAAAGGTTTTCTGCATCCCTTCCTTAACAGCCTGTGTCATCGTAAGAGGATTCCATTCCCCTACTTGAACCCCATTTATATATCTTTTAATGATTCCACCCTTGAGTTCAACTTCCTCCCCCAAAGATTGAAATTCACCTTCGAGTTTAATTTCTGCCTTACCCACAAACTCATAGGTGAGTGGAGTCGGGGGAGTAACTGATACTCCTTCTGGGTACGCATCCCCATCGGCGTACTGGCTTCAAGGTTAATGGAACTTCCGAGGATATATGTCTTGGTAACCTTTATCTCCTGTGGTAATTCATCACAAGAAATTTCACCTTCGGGAAATTGAACGGGTGGTATCATGTTGTTATTCTATCCCCATCAGAATGTAAGAGAGGTTCCAATTACGGTCCAGTCGGACACCCTTGGCTATGTCTTCACACCATTCATTGTATGTTGTCACAGCCAGTTCAAATTGTTCCTTCGTCATTTCTCATACCTGCTTTCTTATTTATAGTTTCCGAGTAACAGACCAATCATAGTTGATTCAATTTCCAATGTCAAGTCTTCAGACCTCGAAGAAATTCAACCAATGTTTGTAGCTTCGGGTCAAATTTCTCTTCCAGTCGTTTGAACTCATCTTCCTCTAATAAGGCAAGGGTTGAGGTAATTCTATTCCCCGTTGATGCTTTGTTACTCAATCCCCAGCCCGGAAGTCCATAGGGGTCTCGACGAAGGGAACAATGAATTCCACATACAGGTCTGCGTCGCTCTGGATTCACCTGCAATATTCCCTCGATACCAAATGACTCCTTCACTATTTGGTATAGGGTACATTCATCGTTGGTTTGAAAAGTGGAATCCAATTGAGACAACTCATCCCGAATTGCCTTTGTTCGAGTAAAATATGGTTCTGAAATTACAAATTGCAAACCGGACAATCTACTGGGGTTGATTGCATCATAATCTCTAACGATATTTGAGATGGGATATTCCGGGGTAACTAAATTACGATGTAATGCGAGGACATCTTGAATCACCAGAATATCTACATCACCTATGTAGGTATATGGAAATTTACGATGGGGTTCCAACAACCACCTGAAGGTTGCAAAATTCTTTCTGGGGTGTTCATCTATGTGATGAATCTCTACATCATACAACTCAGTCAGGTATTGAAATTTATCATCATTGACGGTGTGGAATTCCAGTGCGGCACTCGGTTGAGTTCTGTGAACGAAGTAGGTGAAAATTGGAATGAAGTGTTCATAGGGTTCGTTGCATACACAGAAGAACAATAACTCTTTCATGTAAATCCTCTCATTGAGATAAAAATTGAGGTACCTTGAAGAAACAATGAACTCAGGTTGTCTCATTTTTGCACCCGTCCACGCACCCTATGGTGCTGACTTAAGCGCACTGTAATTGATGTAACTGAATTCGCATCATTCAGGCACCTCTTGAAAAGGTCGGGGAGAACCAGCGATTCAGTCATGGTGCCTATGGCACCCGTTTCATTTTGAGTGAAGTAACTGAACCAAACACTACCCCAATTTGTTTTGTGCAGTATCAGGTCGAACACACCTGCGGTTAGGAGTCTTGCAAAACTCCACCCGGACACCCACCTCCAAACTGAATGTCCCGAGCATGTCCTCTATCCCACGGTTGCAACCTTCATAGTCTGTAAAAGATAGATTCTCTTCTCGTTCTACTGCACAAAGATTTCAATCACCAACGTCGTACTGACTCAGGTACTATAACACATTCGAT
>Ga0334888_1001747_pt1 | contig 26583 bp, 19 predicted proteins | sample GraSluR1_MG_FD_207227 | JGI IMG/M metagenome (GOLD analysis project Ga0334888, IMG submission 207227) | Sludge microbial communities from methane-producing bioreactor in Wageningen University, Netherlands - Granular Sludge_3_08-R1 | ecosystem: Engineered > Bioreactor > Anaerobic > Unclassified ...
AGATGATCAGCGGCGTGCGTTCGTACCTCCGCAGCACCCAACGCCAACCCGAGATTGTCAAAAGCTACTTTCAAGCCGAATCCGTCCGCTACGCGGCAGGGTAGAACTGTCCACTATTTACTGCTCCCGGTAATATTAGAAATGGTGCGGTATCAAGTTGAGCACTGCGCGTCCGACAGCCTCACCAGTCGTCTGGTGTGGCATTCTGCGCTTTCGATTTAGCTCAAGGAGCCTGTAGCCGCAATGCTAGCGGATGTATGCCGGCAACCGATGTGTCTCCGTCTTGGGGGCGTTGACAGCGTCTTGCTGTCGAACAGCGAAAGGCATCGCAATCTAATTGCCCTGCCTCCCGCGCCAACGTCGCTCCCAATGTGCGTGTGAGGAGGTAGCTTCTGCTGTCTGGCCATGACATCCTCTGTTTCGGCCCCGCGGATTGGTGGCACCGCAACCCCAGTTGCACCACGCACATCATGCGTCGACTTGCGTTGACCAACCGCGTGCTATATGTGAATCCGTTCAGTGCGGATCTGCCCGCGCGCTTGTCGCGCGGGCTTGCTCGTCGCATCTGGCGCAAAGCCTGCAATACGCTTGCCTGCGTGCGTCGGGCGGCTCCTAGCCTGTTCACGTTCAGCCCGGTCTTCCTGCCGCGTCATGGCCATCCGATGATTGACGCCGTCAACAACGTAGGCCTTCGCCTTCAGATCATGACGCTAGCGCGCCTGCTCGATCTCACACCGGGTGTGGTGTGGTTCGAGAACCCGCGCGCTGCCGACGCGCTGGATTGGTATCCGAACGCCGTCAAGTTATACCATGTCTCCGACCTCTTCGCCGCCTGCGGCTACACACAGGACCGCGTAGCCCTTGTGCGCCGTGAGCAGCGTCTCACTAACGCCTGCGACCTCATCGTGTGCGTCTCACGCTCCCTCTACGAACACAAGCGCTCTCTGCGGAACCGCGACGTCTACTATATTCCCCACGGCGTAGACTTTCAGCATTTCAGATATGCAGTTCAGCACGGGGTACCGGCGCCCGAGCTTCTCGGGCTGCCCCGCCCAATCGCAGGCTATTACGGTACGTTAACCGCCAGCAACGATTTGGTTCTTCTGGAACACTGTGCCCGCAGTGCACCGGATGTGTCTTTTGTCTTTGCGGGCACCATCACTGGCGGCGACTACTCTGTTCTCCGGTCCCTTCCCAACGTCCGGTTCATTGGCCAGGTTCCATACGAGCGCATTCCCGTCTTGACGGCAGGCTTTGATGTGTGCCTCCTGCCTTGGCAGCTTTCGGAGTGGATCACTCACTGCAGTCCGTTGAAGTTCTACGAGTACTTGGCCTCGGGCCGCCCAATTGTCAGTATTCCAATTCCGCAGGTGATCGCCGAGGCCGGTGATTTGGTCAGTATCGCATCGGTTCCGGATGAGTTTCTCGCGGCCATCCGGCGTGAGTTGGCCACCGACGATGTGTCTCGGCAAGCCGCGCGCGTCGCCCTAGCCGCTCGCCACGATTGGGACAGCCACATTCAATCCCTTTCAACGCTCCTGGCCGCGCGCCTCAATCCTGGGGATGATTGACGTGCGATCGCTGCGCATCGCGGCCGTCGGGGACGTCATGCTGGGAGAACAGTTCTATCAGTACGGACGGGGCCCACGCTCACGGATCGCCACGCTCGGATCCCGCTTCCTGCCGGACGATTTACAGGGGCTGCTTCGCTCGCATGATCTAGTGCTCGGCAATGTTGAATGCGTGCTATCCGATGTCGGGTATCGTCCGCGTAGCCTGCGATCGCACCAATTACGTGGCTCGCCAGACATGGCTGCGTTCCTGCATCAATGGGGCTTTTCGCTCGTCAACGTGGCGAATAACCACATGCTGGAACATGGCCGCGACGCTGCCATCGACACGGTCACGCACTTGCGGTCCGCGGGGCTGGCCGTGGTCGGCGCCGGCCCCGGGGCGGGCTTCGCCGCTGGGCTGGAGCCTCTGCTCCTGTCAGTTGGCAAGCTCCGCGTTGGCGCACTGTCCGCCTGTCTGCTACGCGAAAAATACGCCGCCCATGGTGATGTCGACGAGGTTTCGCTTCTTGCGGCGGTTGCGGCGCTGCGCCCCCAGTGCGACGTGCTAATCGTGTCCCTTCACTGGGGTGCCGAGTACATGGACCGTCCGACTGCGGCCCAACGAGATTATGCCCACCAGTTGGTTGATGCGGGTGCCACGCTTGTTATTGGTCATCATCCCCATGTAGTCCAGGGTGTCGAGCAACACGGCGCAGGCCTCATTGCATATAGCTTGGGGAACTTTGTATTCGACCAGGTTTCAGCCGATGCGCGCTGGTCCTGTGTTCTGGCATGCACGGTTAGCACTGCTGGCGTGGACGCATGGGACTGCCACCCAGTCCGGCTTAATAGCAGCCACGCGCCGGAACTAGCGCAGGGTCGCACGTGCTCGCAGTTGAAGCAGAAGCTTCACCGGCGCCATGCCTACCTTGCCGAGCCCCCGCTTCCCCCGCGTGAATACATGGCCTTGGCCCGTCGCGCTGAGCGTCATTCTCGGCTGCGCCTTCTCCGTGCTATCGCGGGCGCCCTCCCCCGACTGCCGCCGGACTACGCAGCCCAAGTATGCCTTCGCCCAGTCTTCCGCAGACTAGGCGTATGGTAGCAGTCGCCTCGCTGCAGGCATATGGTGTTGGGCAGGCCAAGAAGCGCCCGCTGTTCGGCGGGACGGCGAGGACGCATACGCCTGTGCTGTCCAAGCGGATCAGCTCATCGGTGTGCCATCCGATCGGTCGGGGTGTCAAGGGCTGCGGTATTGATCCCACATATTCTTAACCCAGGTTTGCCCAGGCACCTGACCCTGCCGGTAGCCGATGGCGCTAAGAGGCGGACTATCATCACAAGGGTTTGTGGCCACCAGTGACTGCAACGTGTCATATGCGTCATCGTCGTCTGCATAATCACCGAACAGCATCCAGCGATCTATGTAGTCAAAGAACGCATCATGGTCCCAGGCCTCCTGAGCTTGCATAATCCGCGCCGCCAAAGCCGTACCCACCCAAATCCATGAATGCGTCTGCCGGCGGTAGACTTCATTCTTGTATCCAGATATGCCGCCACCGTCCCAACTGCACCACTCATCATAATGCAGGAGTTCGTGGCTGCCCCAAATAACATCAGCGCCAGTCCAACACTCGCCATATGCAGTATCTTCAGTCTTTATTACTGCTGATGCTGGAATCGCGTGGAAGTCTTCATCGTCCAGCATCAGGCCAGCAAATACCATAGGCCACTTTGATATGCAGCGATCGTTCCGATTTGGGCTATTCGGATCATAACTGGCCAGCGCATAGCGAGTATCAATGCCGAACTGGATAAAATTCCGGACGAATTCCGTGCGATCTCCAACAATCGCAGGATCGCAGAGCATCAGGAGCGCTGATCGGGACTCGTACGTATGTTGTTCACGATAATAGCATGAGCAATTTTCGTAGGGACGGATATTTTGGCTAGCAGATCCGCTCACGTGCATCGGACACACACGCTGGAATCCACGGGTAGCTGTCGCCATGCTCGGATATCCGGCTACCGGCGTCAACGACGGAAGTAACTCGTAATTGATATCGCGCGAATCGAAGAGTTGTTTATCAGCGGTACTCCCGCCAAACGGATAGCTGTACGGCGGACGGAACATATAGTTGAGATCGCTGGAATCATGGGGCATACAAGTAAGCACTGCTATCGTTTTCAGTTTCGATTGAGACAAGTAAGTCAGATACCCCCACACATCAGGTTCCGGTTGTGCATCGTCAGCACGGCTGACACTCGACATAAGCGAATCCCAAGGGCTTAAAACAACCGGATAAGCAACCTTGTTATCGTCCGTGTACACGTTTCCGCGGCCATCATAACTCTGACTGGCTTGTCCCATCGGATTAAGCATCGAACCGTGCCGAGCAGTTGATCCGCTACCAGTCGGCGCCGGATCAACGCTTTGCACCGTTACCGTGCCCTCCGGCGTATCCGAGCACACCCACCAGTCGCCATTAACGAACTGCCCCACACGATAGGGCTTATCGAACGTCCACGTGATCCCGTATTGCGACACGTGGTCCGCCCATTGCTCCTCCGGCGGCGTTGCAGTGTGGTCCTGGTCCGGCTGGTCCGACGTCACGCCGGCGTACGCCCGGCTCGCCGGCTCGAACGTATAGCCCGCCTTGGTCGGCGTTACCGTTCCGCTCCAGCTGGCGGGCACACTCGCTTGATAGTAGCCCTCACTGTCGGTCGTCGGATCGTCCGGCAGACCTGCCAGCACGACGCCGCCCACGCCGGTCCCGCCGGTCTCGGCTACCCTACCCGAGATCAGCGGCAACGGCGGGCTAACCGTCAGACTGACGCCGCGCGTGGTGTCCCCGCTGTGCGTGGTCGTGTTGGTGAAAGTGACCGTGTCGCTGTAGCTGCCGGCCGCCAGGGCGTCCGCCGCCGCGTTGATCGAGACCGTGACCGTCGTCGAGGCGCCGGCCGCCAGCGTGCCGCCGGCGCTCGAGAGCGAGACCCAGCTCTGCGTCTTCGTAGCAGTCCAGTTGAGGCTCTGCCCGCCGGTGTTCTGCAGCGTGTAGGCCTGCGAACTCGGGGTGAACGGCCCGCCCACGGTGCCGGAGCTGATCAGATTCGTGGCGGGCGTGACCGCCAGGACTCCGGCCGGCGGGTTAACCGTCAGACTGACGCCGCGCGTGGTATCCCCGCTGTGGGTGGTCGTGTTGGTGAAAGTGACCGTATCGCTATAGCTGCCGGCCGCCAGGGCGTCGGCCGCCGCGTTGATCGAGACCGTGACCGTCGTCGAGGCGCCGGCCGCCAGCGTGCCGCCGGCGCTCGAGAGCGAGACCCAGCTTTGCGTCTTCGCAGCAGTCCAGTTGATGGTCTGCCCGCCGGTGTTCTGCAGCGTGTAGGCCTGCGAACTCGGGGTGAACGGCCCGCCCACGGTCCCCGAGCTGACCAGATTCGTGCCAGGCGTGACCGCCAGGACTCCGGCCGGCGGGTTAACCGTCAGACTGACGCCGCGCGTGGTATCGCCGCTGTGCGTGGTCGTGTTGGTGAAAGTGACCGTATCGCTGTAGCTGCCGGCCGCCAGGGCGTCCGCCGCCGCGTTTATCGAGACCGTGACCGTCGTCGAGGCACCCGCCACCAGCGTGCCGCCGGCGCTCGATAGCGAGACCCAGCTTTGCGTCTTCGTAGCAGTCCAGTCCAGCTCCTCCTGCCCGACGTTCGTCAGCGTGTAGACAATCTGCCCGGGCGAAAACGCACCGCCGACCTCACCCTCGCTCGCGAAGTCGTCGGCCGGCGTCACCGTCAGTTCCGACAGCGCCGCCCGCGCCACCACCGCCACGAGCACCGAATCGCTGTCCTGCGCCCCCCGATCGTCCGTCACCGTGAGCGTAATGTCGTGCTGACCGACCGCAAGCGGCACTTCACACTTCGGCTCCGGCCCCACGGCCAGGACGCGCGACCCTTCCGTCAGCGCCCAGCGATACCAGACGATCTTCCCATCCGGGTCATAGCTGCCGCTCCCGTCCAGCAGCACGAACTCGGCGCCGTCGTCATCCTCGTCCACAACAACCTGATCCGCCCCGGCATCGGCCACCGGCGGCTGGTTCTCGGCCACGATCGGCCCATCCACCGTGACCACCAACTGGTCACCCTGGAGCGTCAGCGCACCCAGTGCCAAGACAAGCACCAACGTGTAGCGACCCGGCCGTTCGTAAACATGCACGACGTGCGGCCCTTCCCCCACGCCACCATCCCCGAAGTCCCAGCGGAACTCAACGTCGCCTGGCAGACTGGAAGTCCCATCAATACTAACGACGCGCGCCTCGAGTCTCAAGGGTGCCGGCCCCCGCGCACCGGCCGGCGCGCACGCGATCTGGACCTCCGGCAGCACGGCGACCTGCGCCGCAGCGCTGCCCGACTCGCCAATCTGGTCGTAAACGGTCAGGTGGACAGTGTGCAGCCCCGGGTCAACAAAGGTGTGGTAAGTCTCGCTCGCGCCGACAGTGTCGCCGGCGCCAAAGTCCCACTCGTACGCCACGATGTCCCCAAACGGCGACACGCTGCCCGCGGCACTGAACTTGATGGTCGCCGGCGCGATTGCGATCGTCGCGGACGCATTTATGCGCGCGATTGGCCCGTCCAGAACGAGGTTGTCGTCCGCAAGCTGGTCAAGATCCAGCAGGCCCGTCGGCCCCGCCGGATTGTCCCCACAACTGACCAGCGCGAGCAGGCCTGCCGCTGCGCAAAGCAGAAACCAGCCGCCGAGGTTGGTGGTAGCGCGCATGAGCCGCTCCTCTCTCACACAGAGCTGTCCGTCCCCTGCCTGTCTATCTACTTTCGCAAATCCCGGCTGTCTGGGCAAACTGAGCGGCCCGTCGCGCACCGCGCAGTCTTGTCCCACTTGTCAGCATGGCATCGGGTCGGCAGTGTTATAGGACTACGAATTTACGACACGTGCGTCTTCTTCAAGAATCATCCTTATGCACTAGGCGCCCCGCCGGCCGCCAACCACTACCCAGCACCAGCGCGCGGCTCGGCGCTATGGTGCCACTACCCACCCGTGCGGCTCGGCGTGCCTGAACTCCTCGGATTGCCCTCGGATGCGGCCGGCAACGGCGCTGCGACCGTGCGAAGCCGACACGTTGCGGATGCCGCCGCGCCACAAGCGCCGGCCGGCTCCGTCCCACACCGCCCCGAATGCAACACCTATAGTGTTTCCTTAACACCAGACGGCGCCGCACCTGTGTAGCGTTTCCTTAGCGCGGCCGTGCAGACGGAACACTCGTCCCACTGCGGACCACTTGCACCATTGAGCGCGCCGCCCCGAACTGCCGCCCGTGCGCTCGGCTTGCCGCTGTCTCAGCCCTTACGCGTGTCTCCCACGCCACCCGGCCCAACCACAGCGTCGCCGGCAGAACCTTACATAGGGAAACACTACAGCAGGCCACGCAGCTACGCCCTTCCCATGGCATCGCGCGCCGCAGTGCACGTTTACGCGAAACCCCATAAAAAGCGCTGGACACCGTCGCTTTCGCACGGCATACTATGTATTAACTACTGTCTCGTAATGGAGGCGCCGAGGCTGCTCGTCATGTCTTGGGCGAAGGGAAAGATCGCCATCCCGCTTGTGCTGCTGTTGGGCTGCGCGCTGTCGCAGGCCGACGCCGTGCGCGTGCAGGATTGGCGCCCCGCCGCCTGCGAGCCGGCGCCGGTCGTCGCGCCGCTGGTGGCGCAGCCCCCGGCTGACTGCCGTCTGGAGCAGATCAACTGGCTCCTCGGCGGCGCCGGTAATGTGGCCCCCGCCGGCGTCGCAGCGCCCTGGCCCGCAGTCGCGACCGGCCAGACGCCGGAAACGGGCGTGACCGAGCTTCCCCCGCCGCCCAGCAGCCTCGCACTCGTGCTCAGCGGCTTGGCAAGCTTCGTCGCGTTGCCGGGCATTCGCTCGCTCCGGCGTCTGCACCTGAGCCACCTGCCGGACTGGTACCACGCCGACGCGGTCCAGGTCGGCCACACCACGCCGCTCTCGATCGACTTCGACCACGCGGCCCTGCCGGCCTGCGTCTTCGAGCTGCCCAGCGACCTGCGCCCGCAGGTCTCCTACCGCATCCCACGCGAGCCTTGCTCGCGACTGTGTTCTCAATTCTTCCTGCTCATCGAGTCTCCTCGCGCCCCGCCGAACTTCTCCTGATCAAGTGTTCTTCAGCGCGCGATAGCGCGATCACTCTGCTTGTGACGGAACCTGACTAACTCGCAGATTAGCGAGAGGACGCAAGGAGAAGCGAAATGAAACGCATTATCATAATTGCATCTGTAGTTGGCGCGCTGCTGTTAATCGCAGTTCCCAGCTTTGCCGCCCCGATTCATGGCACCGGTTTCGACGGCGGTCAGGCATACTACGATCGCATTACCGGCTACTACACCGGCTCAGGCGGTGAATTCACGCTGCGGCATCCCAACGACTATCCTAGCGCAGATGTGACACGTGGCCTTCGTCTGACTAACATGGCGTACCACGAGTGGACGAAGGCGCAAGACGGCAACAGCGAATCATTCCAGACATTCTGCATGGAAGCCGGGGAGTATGTGGCGCAGCCAATGGACATTTGGGTCAGCACCGAGTTCACTACAGGAGCCCCTGGGTCGCACGCGTGGCACGGCGGCATGAGTGGCGTTGGCGATGACCTTGATCCGCGAACGGCATTCCTGTACACGTACTTCGCCAAGGGCCTGCTTGGTCCCTACGGCTACGACTACACCCCGGGCTCGGGGCGTGAAGCGTCGGCCGGCGCGTTGCAACACGCGATCCACTACATCGAAGGAGAAACCACCGACGTTCCCACCGGGTTGGCGTTAACGTTTTTCAATCACGCCACGGCGGCGGTCGCTGATGGCGGCGTATGGTACGGGCTTGGAATTGGCAATGTGCGTGTGCTCCAGATGTATTATGGTGCCACGGCTAAGCAGGACCAACTCTGGCTGATGTTCCCCGCGCCCGGCGCGGCGTTGCTTGGGCTGATCGGCCTGGGCATGCTCGGCTGGGTCAAGCGGCGGATCTCGTGAGGCGGTTTGTCTGACAACAGGCCGGCGCCTGAGCACAGCCGTGCAGCGGTCGTCGGCTGACATCCTGAGTTGAACAAGGGGGCCCGCCCCCCCGTGGCGGGCCCCATTTCTGCATCTGTTCCCCCAGTACTACCTTTCGGCTGCCCCGCGGCCAAGCTTCAGCAGTTCACCGCAGAATGAGCTACGGCGGCCGTGTGCCGGTACCAGAAGTGGACATGTCCAGTCGTTTTCGGCGTCCCGCGTCGGCCAGCGGCGGACAGCGCCACCACTGCGGCGGACTCCTGGCGACGCGTGTCCTGCTGCGATCCATGAGTCAAAGCGGCGGCTGACGGCTGCCGCGCAGCGCCCGGTGGCCAACCTATTGATCTGATTAAGCGGTCCGCTCGGCGGCGGGCCCGACCTCTTGGTTCCATTACCCTGCATGCCGTCGCCCCGCGGTCTGACCCGCGGGGTGACGGCGCTCCTTGGCCGGCCGCGGGCTGAATCTGCCACGCAGTGCAGGGACTTCCCGACAGCCTGTGTCGGTTACCCACGGCCCGCTTCTCGTCGGGCCACGGCACGCGCCCCCGCGCAGCCCCCCCCAACTGAGGCGCAGGAAAGCGTGCCGTTGACACCTGCCGCGCTCCAAGCCGCCAACCCGGCCCGGCGTGGGCCGGATGACCTTTCATCGTTCCCCCTACCAACGTCAAAGGTGTGATCGCAATGGCCGACCAGCCGCATCCATCCGCGCGTCGCAAGATCAAGATCCTCGCCGTCACCGCCCTCGTCGGCGTCGTGGCCCTCGGCGGCCTCTACGCCGGCTGGAAGGGGCGCAAGGCGCTCATGGTCCGCCGGGCCCTGGCCACGGGTCTGGCGGCCTACGAGCAGGGCGACTGGGAGACCGCCCGGCTCAACCTGGGCCGCTACATCTCCGTGCACCAGGATGACGCCGATACGCTGGGCAAGTACGCCTACGCGCAGCTCTCGGTGCGTCCCGTCAAGCCCGAGCACCTGCACCAGGCGATGGGCGCCTATCGCACCATCCTGCGCCTGCAGCCCGAGCATGACCAGGCCTTCGCGCGGCTAGCGCTACTGTACGAGGCGACCGGGACGCTCGGCGAGCTGGGGCACATCGCCGAGCGGCGTTTGGACGTGCGGCCGGACGATCCAGCGGCCGTCATCGCCCAGGTGAAGGACCTGCTCTTCCGCGAACGGCGCGACGCGGCCCGAGCCGCGCTTGAGGGCCTGGTCGCCCGGCTCGCCGAAGGCCAGGAAGCCTGCGACGAGTTTGTCGAGGCATGCGTAATGCTGGCCGGGCTGAAGGGCGCGAACGACGGCCCCGACGCCGGCCCCCGAGCCGTTGACTGGCTCGATCAGGCCGTGGACCGCTGCCCGCAGTCCGGCTGGGCACTTATCCAGCGGGCCGCCCGGCGGCAGCCCCTGGCGGGCACGCCGCCCGGCGACGCCGAAGAGCACCGCCGCCCGGCCCGGGCCGACCTGGAACGAGCCGAGGCGCTCGGCGCGCTCGAGCCGCGCGTCCGGCTGCTGCTCAGCGAACAGTGGATGATTCTCCAGGAATACGACCGGGCGGCCGCCCAACTGGAAGCGGCCCGGCACGCGACCTGGGCCGAGCTGGAGACGTTTCTGGTCGACCCGGCGGATTGGAGCGTGGCGCTCTTCGTTCAGAACGCGAAGCTGGCGCTGCTGACCGGGGATATCACAGGAGGCGTCGCGCTCACCGAACAGATACTCGAGGAGCTCGGCGAGCGTCCGCAACGCGCCGGCGTGCTCCCCATCGCCGTCGAGCTGTTCGTCGCCGGCGGCCGCAGCCCGGAGGCGCGCCGATGCCTCGAAGACTATGTCGAAGCGCTCAGCTTGAGCGGCCGGTTGGCTCCGGGGGACGAGCAGGTGGCGTGGCTGCGCGCCGTGGTGGCCCGCGGAGAGAACAAGCCGTACGAGGTAATCGAGCACCTGGCCCCCGTGGCGGAGCAGCGCGGAGTGCGCCCGGCGATCCAATCGCTGCTGGCCGAAGCCTACATGCAGACCGACCAGCCCGCGCGTGCCGCGCGGCTCTTCGAACGAATCGGCGTAAGTGCGGCCGCGCACCCCCGCCTGGCCCGGCTCGCGGCCCAAGTCCAGGTGGCCCGCGGTGCCTGGGCCGAAGCACTAGGCACGCTCCGCACGCTGGAGCAAAGTGAGGGCGACAGTCCGGAGGTTGCCATCATGCGGCTGTCCGCGCAGCTCGGCCTTGCCTACGAGCGGGGCGGGCCGGCTGCGGCCGAGGGAATCGACGCGGCGACCCGCGAGTTGCACGAGCTGCGTGCTCGTTTTCCCGACCAGGTGAGCGTCCGGCTCGTGCTGGCGGCGGTCGCCGAGCAGCGTAACGATCTCGAAACTGCTGAGGACGAACTGAAGCAGGCAATCGAGGAGTGCACGGAGCCGCTGGCGGCTTATCGGGCCCTGGCCCGGCTGTATGCGGGCAGCCAGCGTCCGGACGAGGCCCGCGCCACGCTGGAGCAGGCCTGCCGGCACCATGCTGATCGCCCGGCCGCCTGGCTGGCGTTGGGCGACTTCCTCGCCGGATCACAGAAAACCGACGAGGCCCGCACCGTCCTGCACCGCGGACTTGAAGCCCTCACTGCCGAGCCGGGCCGGACCGCGCTGCAGCAGCGACTGGCCCTGCTGGATCTGGTGGAGGGTGAACGAGCGGCCGCGATAGCTGCGCTGCAGGAGCTGGCGGCGGCCGATCCGGACGACATCCGGACGCGCGCCCTGCTGCTGGAGTTGCCGGAGATCGCCGGCGAAGAGGCTGCGGCCGGCGCCCTGCTTGAAGAAATCAAACGCAGCGAGGGGGCCAGCGGCGTGACTTGGCGTATTCACGAGGCTCGGCTATGGCTGGAACGGCGCGACTGGCGCGCCCGGCGTGAGCCGATTGAGGCCCATCTCAAGTATTGCCTCGACGCGGACCCCAGCCTCAGCGCACCGGTACTGCTGCTGGGCCGGATGTTCGAGGACCTGGGCGACCTGGCGAGCGCCGAGACCACGTACCTGAACGGGTTCAACCGCACCGGCTCGCTGGAGGCGGCTGATCGGCTGCTGGCGTTGTTCGGGCGTCAGCGCCGCTTCGCCGAAGGGCGCGATTTGCTGCAACGCATGCAACAGACGCTCTCGGCCGCGGCGGCGAGCACCCGCCGGCTGGCGCTGGATATCGGCGAGCAGCGGTACGACAGCGCGCTGCATGAGCTGCAAATGCGGACGGCCGGAGCGGACCGCGACCCGCTCGACCTGGTGCGCCTGGCCTGGGTGAGCTATGCGCAGAACCGTGATCCGGACGCCGCGCTGCGTGTCCTGGATGAGGCGGCGGCGGCCGGTGCCGCGCCGCTCGAGGTGGCGCGCGTGCGCACGTCCATCCTGCAGAACCAGGGCCGCCACGCGGAGGTTGAGGCCGTGCTCGACCAGCTCGTCGCCGAGCATCCGACGCCCGATGCGTTTCTGCTGCGCGCCTCGTATCGCAACAGCATGGGCCGGACAGAACTGGCCGAGCAGGACTACGCGGCGCTGGCGCAGGCCGCACAAAGCGACTTCGGCCCGGCCGTGCTCGGCGAGTTCTATGCTCAGTCCGGCCAGTTGGACCGCGCGATCCAGGAATGGGAAGCCGGGCTGCAGGCCTACCCGGACTCGCAGGTGCTCAGCCGCGGGCTGGCCAAGGCGTACCTGACCCGGGGGCAGACCGGCGATCGCGAACGGGCGGATGAGCTTCTGGCCGAGTTGGAGCAGTATCTGGGGGACGACGCCGACCTCATCTGGGTCCGCGCGGTTGAGGCTGCCCAGCTAGATACGCCGGAGTCATTGGCCCGGGCGCGCGAGCTGCTGCGGCGTGCCGCCCAGGCGTCGCCGAGCCGGGTGGAAGTCTACGAGGGCCTGTGTGAGCTGGCGTTTGGGCTGGGCGAGGTCGCAGTGGCCCGCGATCTGGCGGTGCGCGGACTTCAGGCCAACCCCGGCACAGAGAGCTTGCTGCTGGCCCAGGCGCGGGCCGAGCTGCTGCTGGGTCGCCCGGATGTGGCCCGCCAGCACGCCCGCTTCGTTCTGGCCACGAACCGTGAGAACACCGCGGCGCTGCTGATCCTCCTCGAAGTCGCCTTGCGACAGCAGGATACGCCGTCGCTGCGCGAAGCCTTGGCAAGGCTGGAAGAACGCATCGCTGCCGACCGAACAAACGACTCTCTATGGATCCTACGAGCGCAGACGCAGATGGCCCTGGGCGAAGCCGACGCCGCCATAGAGTCGCTCGCGGCCTTCTGCGCGACGGACGCCGGCCGGATGAGCATGCCCGCGCTGCTTGCCCTTCAGGACCTGTATCGGTTCACGGGCGACTTCGCCGTCGCGGCGCGGACGCTGGATGCCGCAGCCGCTATCGAGGACCACCACCCGGGCGTGCTCCACGGACGTGTACTGCTCCTGGCCGCCCAGGGGAGCTTCGACGACGTCGTGGCCCTGATGCAGACCGCCCAGGTCGAGCCGCAGGATGCCGATCTACTGGTGTCGGTGGCGAACGCCCTGGCGGCTTCGCCGGCACACACTGAGCAGGCTATCGCGCTGTGTCAGCGCGCGCATGAGCTGGCCCCGCAAAACGTCAACTCGCTCCTGGCGCTGGGCGATCTGGAGTATCAGCGCGGCGCTGCGCTCGCGGCCCAGCAGGCGTACCACGCGTGCCTGGCGCTTCAGCCCAGCCACCCCGCAGCCCTCAACAACCTCGCCTGGGTGCTGGCCGAGAGCGGCACCAGTCTGGAGGAGGCCCTGAGCGCGGCCCGCCAGGCGGTGTCCTTGCAGCCCACCGATGCGAACTTCCGCGACACGCTCGCGTTCGTACTCAGGCAGTCGGAGCGCTTGGACGAGGCGCGCGCCGAGTACCGGCGCAGCATCGAGTTGACTCCGCCGAATTCAGTCCAGCGGGCCCGGTCACTGTTTCACCTGGCACAGGTCTGTGCCCAATTGGAGGACTGGGAGCCGGTGACCGCCTACCTGAAGGAAGCGCTGGCCGCCAGCGAGGGCCGGCCGATCTTCGCCGCCGAGGAGCAGGCGGAGATCCAGCGCCTGCTCGCGGCCGCGCAGCAGCCGCAGCAACGAGGACCTGAGGTCGGGGGACTGTCGGACTGAACAGGTGGCCTGCCTGCGCCACCATGCCGACGGCGTTAACCGCCGCCCGCACCGGTTCGGTCAAACAGTCGGTGCGGGACGCAGTGGGCGCACCATCCCTGCCTGTTGCCGCTTCGAAGATCCATACATGCCCTGAACTGGAAGGTTACTTATGGATGAATTGTGGACTGCAATCAATAAGCGCGCCGGAGCAGAGCACCCGTCAATCGCCGGGTGGGCGGCCGGCATGAGAGGACTCTGGAGCATACGCTTGTGCGTGGCATGCTGCGCCGCGCTGCTGGTCGGGTTCCTATCGAGTTGCACGGCCGACAAGCGCATCACGGTCGCCGAAATGCAGAGCATTGAGGAGTCCGCCCGCGATGTGACGCCCGTACCGGTCGAGCCGAGCACATTGGCTTTGGCCGAGCTGCAGCCGTACACGGTGGGGTCGGGCGACGTCCTGGCCATCCGCATGTACGGCCTGACGGAGGAACGCTACACGCCCACGACGCTCGAGCTGCGCGTGCAGGACGACGGGCACCTCCTCATGCCCGTGGTCGGCCCGGTCAAACTCGCCGGCCTGAACCTCAAGCAGGTTGAGCAGGCGGTCATCGCCGCACATACGCCGGCTGTCGTCAAGGACATGTCCGTCTATGTGCAGCTCGTGGAACCGGAATCGACTACGGTGCTTGTCCTGGGAACCGTGGCCATGCCCGGGCTGGTCAAACTCAAGCACAATGAACGCAACGTCGTGTACGCCTTGGCGGCTGCGGGTGGCTTCGGCTCGACCGCGACCGCCGGCGGGTTCAGTTCCGCCAACTCGGGGCGGGTCCACGTTCGGCCTATCCGTCCGGAGCGCGAGCCGATCGTCTACAACCTCAACGACGTCAACGACGTGCGCCTGGCCCTGCTGGCCGCCCCACTGGAGTCCGGCGACATGGTTATCGTCGAGCCGGCGGAGTCGAACGCCATCTATGTGACCGGGCTCGTCAACGCGCCCGGGCCGGTGCCCGTGCCGGCCAATGGTAGCCTATCGCTGGTGCGCACGGTCGCGGCGGCGGGCGGGGTCCGCGACTTCCTCGACCCGCCGGAAGCCACCCTCTGGCGCCGCTTGCCGGACGGACAGCAACTGCGCGTGAAAGTTGGCCTGGCCGACGTGCTCGCCGGCAACAGCGCCGACTTCGCCCTGCGGGCCGGGGACGTGCTGGATGTCCCGCATACGCCTGAAACCCGTTTCCGCGAATGGGTCGCCGCGAATATTCGCATCGGCCCGTTCGGCGTAACCGCGATGTATGACCCGGTGGCCGACTACCGGGCTCGCGTCCTGCGCGGCGACCAGTATCGCGACACCAGCGGCACGCTCCGTCAGTCCCTGTTGTACAACCTCGGAACCGGCTTCTCCGAACTGATCATCCCACCGGTCCCGGAACCCTTGCCTTGAATGGGAGGCCGCAGCAATGAAAGGCTCTTGCTTTGCAGGCCTGGCTCTGGCAGCGTTGCTGCAAGTGGCCGGCTGCCCCTACTTCGCCGAAGACACTGTGCCCGCGGCGCGGGTGACGACCACACTCGGCGAATTCGTCATTGAGCTCGATCCCGACCAGGCCCCCGCTACCGTTGCGAACTTCGCGCAGTACGTCCTCGACGATTTCTACGACGGCACGCTGTTCCATCGCGTTGTCGCCGGCTCGTTGGTGCACGGCGGCGGGTACATTCGCGGCTTGGTCCTGAAGGAGACGCGCGACCCCGTCAGCAGCGAGGCTGACAACGGACTGTCCAATGTCCGCGGCTCGGTCGCCATGGCGCGGACCGATGATCCCGATTCGGCGACCGCGCAGTTCTATGTCAACCTGAAGGACAACCCGGACCTCGATGCCGACGACGAGCGGCCCGGTTACACCGTGTTCGGCCAGGTTGTCGCGGGGCTTGATGTTGTGGATGCGATCGGAGCGGCAGCCACAGGCCAGCGGCAGGGCATGACCGACGTGCCCGTCGAGGACGTTGTGATCCGGCAGGTGCAGCGCACCCAGCGCACCGTGGACGGGCAGGCCCTGCCGGCGGCACGGGTAGTCACGTCGCTGGGTGAGTTCGTCATAGCGCTGAACCCGGACAGCGCCCCAATCACCGTCGACAACTTCCTGCAGTACGTGGATGACGGGTTCTACGCCGGCACGTTGTTCCATCGCGTCGTGGCCGATTTCGTCATTCAGGGCGGCGGCTACACAGTCGGCCTGGTCGAGAAGGAAGCCGGGACGCCGGTCGCGAACGAGTCCCAGAACGGCCTGCGAAACGTCCGCAGAGCGGTGGCGTTGTATTACGCCGACGATCCCGACTCGGCCACCTCGCAGTTCATCATCCATGTGGCCGACCATCCCGACATGGATGCCACGGCGGATGCGCCGGGGCTGACGGTCTTCGGGCGCGTGGTCTCCGGGATGGACGTGGTCGACCGGCTCGCCGCCGTACCGACTCAGCAGCAAGGCGACCTCGCCGGCGTGCCGGTCGCGGATGTGGTCATTGAGGATATCGAGCTGTTCGACCGCGACACGGGGCGCATAGCCGTCACTCCGGAGGGCGAGGCATACTTCGCAAACCAGCAGTACCAGGCCATGGTCCTGCTGCGGACGACGCTGATCGAAGCGATTGGGCTACTGGCGTCGCGCGATTAGCGCGGCAGGTCCAAAGCAGTCCGACAATACATGGGTGTGTGCGAGCCTGACGCGTAAGCCCCCCGCAGCAAAGGAGATAACGGCAGCCGATAGCGTCGCCTGATACCAACCGGCATCCAGCACACCACATCGCGGCCCCTTCCGCCGGCACCTTAAACCCCGGCGGTTGGGGCCGCGCTGCAATGTGTCGGCGGCTTCGGCCGTCCGTACCTGTAATCTGACCTACATTCTAACCCCCTGTGGCTCAGATCGCATGAACGCCAAGGCCCTTGCCACGCACGCCGTGGAGCCCCAGCAGCCGCCGATACTTCCGAGAATCGTCCACGCTGAGCGAAGCCACCGGCCTCGCCGCGCCCACGCTTCTGGCGAAGTGCTTCAAGACCCGGCGACAGTCTTCGAGCCACCGCGGTCCGATCTGGCCGGTGAAGACGCGCCCCATCTGGTAGGCCAGGCAGTGGTTGCCCAACTCCTTTACCGTGAGCTCCTCGTCGTCGGCCGGCGCGGGTTCGCGACCCGCGTGCAAATCCGCCGCGACTTTGCGATAATGCTTAAGCGCGGCGTCGGGATCGGCCCAGACGCCGAAGAAGTGGATTCTGCCGAGGATCTTGTTGCACCACTGGCCCTTTGGATGGGCGGTCTGCAGAAATAACGGGTAAGGCTTCTTCGGTTTCTTGCGTGAGGTCTTCGTCGTGATGACAACCACGAGCAGTCGCGCTTCTCGGCACCGCAACAGCAGTGTAGGGTCTGGCCCGGTTGTCGTTAAGGTTGTCGTCACCTGCTCTGTGGCCGACGTAGTTGGTCATAAGTAACTTATTAGAAAGTAGTTGCCACCGTAGCTCAATTGGCAGAGCAGCGGTTTTGTAAACCGCAGGTTCGGGGTTCGAGTCCCCGCGGTGGCTTTCCCGCCTGACGCGGCGCCCGCTCGCGCGGCGTCGCCTTTGTCCGCGTGTGTCAAAGACTTGCGCGCCGCGCTCGGCGTGCCCGCCGCGCTGGCGACCGTGCGCCGCGTCGCGCGGCCGGGCGCTCGTCCGCGCTCCGACTGCCTGCAGTACTGCCTGCACCCCTCGCGTTCCGCAGCGTCGCCAGCGCTCGCCGCCCCATCCGCCCCTTCGGCCGGTTGCCCAGCGTCCTCGGCGCTGGCGTGGTCGGTGCCCGTCGCCCGCATGGCGATCTTCTCGGGCTGGGCTTCGGGCTTCGGCGCGAGGCTGGGCAGCGCGTCGAGCGCGCCCGTCAGGTCGTGGACGCCGAGCTTCGTGTAGACGCCCAGCGTGAGCGTCGGCGTCGAGTGGCGGGCGAGTTCCTGGGCGACCTTCACCGACACGCCGCTGGTGACGAGCAACGTGATGAAGCTGACGCGCAGGGCGTGGAAGTCAGCGACGCGACCGGCGGCGTCGACCTCCGCCAGGAACTCCGTGTCCCGGCGACGCCGTCGTTCCTGTCGGTCGCGCGTCGCGCGAATCCAGCGCGCCCGAGCCCGCCGAAGATCTGCCCGGATCATCTCGGCCGCCTGATCCCGCCACCAGCCGGGCCATACGGGTTTCGCAGCCGGCCGATCCGCGAGCCACGGCTTCAGCGTCGCCGCCAGATCCTCCCGGATCGGTTGGACGTCGGCGCGCCGGCGTTTACTGCACTTCGCCTCCAGCCGGATCGCAGGCGTGTCCGCGTCGAGGTCGAAGTTCCGCGGCGTCAGGCTCGCCAGTTCGCCGGCCCGGAAACCGGTACCCGCCGCCACGCGGTACAGCATCGCGCGATCGACGCCGGAGAGGCTCTGCCGCCAGCGGGGTGCCGCTGCCGTTGTTTCAACAAGCCAGCGGAGCTCGTCCGCGTCGAAAGCGCGTCGCTCGTACCGGCGGTCCGTCGCAGTGTTGAACCCGGCCAGATGAGCCAGCGCGTCTTCGCGAACGCGGCCATCGGCCCGCAGCCAGCGCGAGAACTGCTTGATCGCGCGCAGGTAGTGCTGGCACGTCTGCAGGCTCTTCCCGTCCTTCCGGATCTCGCCGATCGCGCCCTGCACGGCCGACGCGACCAGCCCGCTGACGCGATCGACCCTCATGCTCGCGAGCAGCGCTTCGACGCGCTTCGTCACGTGGGCAACCTGCTTCGGCGTTACGCCCTTCGCGTCGAGGTGCGCCCGCCAATCCGCGACGTGCTCGGCGATCGGACGGTTCTCCGCATGGGCGTAGCCGTCGGCCCGCGCGTCGATGACACCATCGCGGCGCAGCGCCGAGTCGGCGACGTGCTTCGCGAGAATCCGCTCGGCCGCGGCGCGATCCGTCGTGCCGGTCGAGTGGAAACGCCGCTTACCCGCGTGGTCGTACCACTGCGCTACCCACGGGCCGCGGGCCGTTCGTTTGAAGATCGTGCCCTGCCGGTTGCCTCGTCGTTTCCGTCCCATCTTCATCCGCCTCCGTGCGGTGCCCGCTGCGCGGCCGCCCCGAGCACTGCGTCAATCGCAGCGCTCGCCAACGTCGCTCTTCGTGATTCGTCTGTCAGTCGTCTCATGCCCACCACAGCTACCGGCCCGCTTGGCCGGCCAGCAAGGCCGATTCGGCCGCCATCTGGGCCGAAATCTCGGCCAGGGCCGCGATTTCGGCGTTCCGTCGCCGCGTGCGGCCGTCGAACTCGATGATCGCCGCCCGTTCTTCGAATAGCTCGCGCCATTCCGCCGGCCACGCGGCCAGCGCTACTGCGCGTCCAGGATCGTCACTTCCGGCGCTCGGCCGGGGCGCCGCTCGATGCTGACCAGCCGCGCCGCTTCCAGCGCTCGCAACCCACGTCGGGCGGCAAACCGATTCATGCCCATCTCGTCCAGGTCGCGGTACGAGATGCTGACCGTTCGACTGCGCGTGATCCCCGCTCGGAACCACAGCGCCACGCCGACCGCACCGGCTCGGCCGCGAAGCGACAAGGCGCTGCACAGCCAGGTCCAGGGAATCGGCCCTTTCAGGAACCGGTCGCCGCGCTTCGGACGCGGCGGTCGCGACGACGGTCTGGGCGCCAATGGCGGCGCGTTCGTCAGCCGCAGTCGATCGACGTTCGGGAGCTGGCTCGGCATCGAGGCGCCCTTCCTCGTTAAAGAGACAGAGAAGAGACTGCACGGGGTGAGCGCCGATGCTACCGGTGGGGTGAGCGCCCGTGCCCCACGTCACTGGCGGAAGATCGGCCAGGACCGCTTGGACGGTATCCCACATTCGCTGCCCGCGCTCATCAAAATAGCGCGCTGGGGCGGCGAACACTCGAGCGTCCGTGCGCAGCCGGAACCCAGGGAGAACGGCGGCGCTTGCGTCGGCCATCGCGAGTTGCGTCTGCGACACGACCTCGTCGATCTGCCAGGCGGGCGCTTCGATCAACAATGCGTCGTGGACCGGTGCACATACGCGGATGCCGCGCTCGGTCGCGAAGATGCACGCCAGCCGCAACATCTCGGCCCCGTTCGCCTGCATGGGGAAGTTGGCGAGCATGCGTGGATTCACGTCGGTGCCCGCCTGAACCCGCCATCCGAACGCCGTGTGCAGTTGCCCGCGCAGCATCGCATAGGACACTGCGCCATACGACCATTCCCAGAAACGCCGGTAGGTCTCGCGATGCTGACGCAGCAGCTCGCGCGCGACCGCCGGCGACTGCCCGATCCGCAGTGCCAGCGACTCGGCCCCCATGCCGTATTGCACGGCCAGGACGCAGGCCTTGTACTGCTCTCGCACCGCGTTGTGGGTGGCCTTGGTCGCATCCGCCGGCACCGCGCCGGCCTGCTTCGCGAACGCGAGGTATGGGTCGCCCGATTCGTAGGCCGCGATCATGGCGGCGTCCTGTGAAAGGGCTGCCGCAATGCCGAATTCCTGCTGGGCCCAGTCGACGTACGCGATGGCGTCCCACGGGTCGGGTTGAATCAGGCCCCGGATCCACACGGCCGGACCGAAGATGCTGCGCGTGTTGCTGGGCTGGTTGCGGCCTGTCTTCGACCGAAACGCCGACAGCGTGTAGCGGTTGCGGCCATCCGCCCCAACCGCGAGGTCCGCCAGACGCATCTGCGACAACGCGTAACGGAGCTCACGCACTGGCGCCACGCTCGGATACACCCGGGCCATTTCGCGGAAGGTGTCGTCGTCTAGTGCCAGAGCGCCGGATGCCAGGCGCGGCCAGGGGATGGCGTTCGCCGCGAGCCACCGCGCCCAGCGGTCAGCCTTGAACGCGCGTCCATCGAACACGCTGTAGTCTGCGTCGATGCGCGCGACAAGCTGATCCTGAATGGCATGCCACTCATCCCGCACACGCTCGAACAACGGCAGATCGATGGGGACCCCGGTCGTCTCGATGCGCGCTGCGGCGATCATGTACCTGCCGCGCAGCAAGGCGCGGGGCAGGTCGATACCGTCGCGCATCTTCATCAACAGGGCTTCGACCGCGCGGACGTCGGACTCGCAGTACTCGATCAGCGCCGTGCGCTCGACGTTCGTGTAGGGCCCGCCGCGCAGCGCCAGCGCTCGCATGCCCTCCTTCTCCGCCGCGGCAAGGCCGTCAAGCCCGTAGTAGGCCAGTGCGCCCAGCAACCCAGCGCCACAGAACGTCGGCAGGCCATTCGTTGCGTTGCGGAACTCGGCGAACAGGTCGAGCACTTTCTCAGGCACCGGCCAGCCGAGTTGCAGGAAGCAACCCATCTCGGCGCCGGCGTAGTAGGCGACGATCAGCGACTCGGCGTCCGTCGCGAATGGCGCCGCGCGCTGGGTAAGGAGTTGATCGCGCCACACGCGCAACGTCTGTCCATCCTCGATCCGCCTGGCGACCATGCACAGTGGCTCGGGCGGCTCGCCGTCATGGGCGGTGAACTCGAAGTCCACCGCCCACGTTTCCCGAAATGTGCGGTCGCCAATCTTCACGACGGGTCTCCTACACCTCGCCCCGCAAGCGGCGGATGACCGGGTGATCCATGCCGTCGATGAACCGCACCTTGAACGCGGTGCGCAGCAAGGTCGTGAAGTCGGTGTCGGGCCACACCGGGGAGGGCAGATCGCCCGTCGCCTCGAAGATCTCGTACGCGCCCAGGCTCATGTTCGCCTTCACCCGCACCCAGCGCTGCGACGCATGGTCAGCCGCCTCGAGGGCGGAGCGATTCCATTCGTCCACGCGGCCGTCCTCGCCCGGCAGTTTCACGGGCCAGAGAAACACGACGCCTTGCCGATTGACCGCGGTGAAGAGCGCCACGGGTTTCAGCTCACCCGGCAGCTCACCCCAGAGTTCCGGCGCGACCAGGTAGGTCTCGCGCTCGTCCTTCTGCTCGAGCACGGCGGTCTGCAGGCGGTACGCCTCGTCCGGGTGAACGCGAATGAACTCCTGCCCCGTCGGTTTGCGCACGGGCACCGTTGTCAGGAGCTTCTTCACTCCGAGGCTGGCGGCGAAGTCCTGCGACAGGCGCAGCTTGCCGAGGTCGTTGAACGGATCCGTGTGCCCCGCGGGCGCCGGATCGGGAATACTCTGCTTCGACATGGGAACTCCCTTTCCAATGCCCGCCGCCCCCGACGGCGGGCTTCCGACTTCGATGTCAACTGTCTCCGCGAGATGCCATCGACGCGTCGGACACTCCGAGCGCGACGTCACCAATCGCCATATCCGCGGCAACGACCCCGCCGGACTCGTCCAAACGGTTAACATCTCGGCAGAGTCCATTTGTTCCCCGTTTCCCGATTTCCACACCGTCTGGCAGCAACGCAATGTGCGTGGTGCGATTGTGCTCATCGAGCTTGTACAGACGCATCCGGTAGTTGTGCTTCTCACCCATGCCCGAGGAGAAGTTCCGGCGAAGAAGCAAATCGCGCTCCTCCAGTCGGCGCAGTGCCCGAGACAATGCCGCCCGCGCCGGCGCGTCGCCGTCGACCGCCCAACGGATGCATCCGCCATTGGCAGGGCTACCGTTTTCGACGTGCCGGGCGTACAACCACTTCAGGATGTCGCGCTGCAACTGGGACAGTTTCGCGACGTTCAGCTGGCGACTCATCGGCGCCCACCCTTCTTGATCTCCGATCCCGCCGTGAGCCAGGCTCGGAGGGCGTCCACTGGGTAGAGCACTGCCTTGCCAAGCCGGATGTGCGGGATCTCGTTCCGATTGGTCATGCTCCACAGCAACCTTGCGCCGATCCCCAACGCCGTCGCCGCATCCTTCGCCCGCAGCGCCAGCCGCGGAACCGACTCCACTGCACCCTCTGCCGCGTTCGCATCCAACTCCTGCTCACCGTGATTCGTCTTCTCATCTGCCATCGTGGCTCTCCCTCTTCTGCCACTGGTCCCGATGCGGGCACCCGGCGTCGATCCACGCCGCCAATTCGGTCTCGCGTACCCGCACCGCCCGGCCGAACCGCACCAACTCCGGTGCGAACCTTCCGGCCGCGGCATCCATACGCACCTTCCGCATGCTCAACCCGAGCGCCCGGGCGACGCCCCGCAATGTCAGCAGCCTTGGCATGGCCGTCCTCCTGCACGCAGCAGTTTCGTTCGTGTCGTCGCGTGGAGCGTAAAGGGAGATTCCGACCGACGACCGCCGTGTGTCGGACGGCGTGTCGGTCGCTTGCTGGATAGGGACGGGAATGGTGTAGAACAGGGGGGAACCGACCGACCGAATCAGGCCGGCGGGCTTGACGCGCTAGTCGGTCCCTCGCCGCCGATCGCGGCGACGCCGCGCGGCTTCACGGTCGACGGCGTTGTGGACCTCTTCAGCGTCGAATCCCTCGCCGAGCTCACGGGCGCAGTCGGCATAGGTGCGATAGCGGCCGGTCTCCCAAGCCTCGATGATCCGGTCGTGCTTCTTCTCGTTCGCCCTGACATCGCGGCGTTTCCGAGCGGGCTTCGCCGCGGGCAACGGCAGCAGCCGCAGGAGGGCGGGCGCGTTCATCGATACGAGCCCTTCTCGGGAACGGCGTGCCGCGATCAGGTCGGCTTCGATCCGCATCCAGGGCGGTGCAGAGGGGTTGGCGACATCGGGGTAGACGCGCTTCACGATCTCCACGTCGTCATCGGTCGGCCGGTAGCAGCGCCGCACGACACCGTCGCCGTACATCGGCGGCACAGGCGCATGCGCCGGGCGGTAGATCGGCGGCTCGTTGGTCAGCGGGCGTGGCTCCGCCCGCAGCCACAGCCGCATGTCGATGAAATCCCCGGCGCTGAGGCCATCATCAAAGCCGCGGATGTTCCCCCAGGAGTCGTTCTCGAGCGGGCGCGCATCCCAGAGCCACGTCTCCGGCGGTGGCCCATGATGAACATGCGGGTTCTTCGCCATACCTCAACTCTCGCCGTCCGCGAGGGAAGTCAGGATGGGCCCGATGTCACCAACTGCCGACGCGACCCGGTACGCCCACTCTTGCGTACGAACGGCTGGAAGTTGCTGCCGTACTTGATGCCGTACGGCGGGTCCACGTAGATCATCTGCACCTGCCCGCCGAGACCCTCGTAGCGCAGCAGGCTGTTCATCACGACCAGCGAATCGCCCAGGACCATCCGGTTGCGCCACTCGTCCTGGTGCTCGTAGGCCTTCAGCACCTGGTCGGCGACCGAGTGCTGCGGATCGCCAAACAGGTCGAACATCGTCATCTGCTTGTCGCGCTTGTGCGCCTTGAGCGTCTCCAGGATCGCCTTGGTGCTGAGGCGCTCGTGCACGGACAGCGGCAGCGTCGGCACCTCGAAGCTCAGCCGCTCGGCCTTGCCCGCCCAGTTCAGAAACGGCCGCTCCAGCCGCTTGAGCTGCTCAACGGCGTCGGCCAGCGAGCGGACGGTCGCGACGACCTCGCCCCGGGTATTCTTGAACTGCTGCGGTTCTGTAAACTCGTGCGGCGCGGGCAGGCGGCAGGCCTCCTCGATCCGGGCGATCAGCCACGCCCCCAGCTCGCGGGCCCAGTTCTGACCGTCCCATTCCAGCGCCGGCGACAGCGACGAGCCGTAGCGGTACTCGGCCGGCGGCTTCTTCTTGCGGAACTGCGGCTGGGTGCCGACCTCGGGCCGCAGCAGCGTCGTCGCCTCCGGGTGCTTGTATGACGCCGTGCGCGGCTTCGCCCCGCCGGAACTGCGCTTCGTGCCTTTCGCTCGCTTCGCCATGCCCGCTCTCAATCATGTTGAATCGTGCCGCGCCGCGGTAACCCGACCCCGGCCAGGAAGCGCGGTATATGGGCCACAATCTTAAGGACTTATGGCAGATCGGGCCAGAACACGCGGCGAGAGGATGCGAGCGGGTACGGATGTGTGCTGCCTGAGGGAGGCGGCGGCTGGGGCTCCGCCACGCGAAACAAACTCTTTCGACCTTCGCCGCTCGTTCCGCGGCCCAAGACTCGTTTCTTCGCCCGGAAGTACCTATGCCGCGAGGCCGTGCCTCAGTTCCGCCAGATCGTGTCCGGCGTGTCGTCGGGATCGAGTTCTCGTCCCGGCCGCCTTCGTACGTGAGCTTCACCCCGAGTCCTGGCCCATGGACAGGGCGAGGTTGTTTGGGATTTGGCAGGGCCCGAGCGGCCCTACGGGCCGCTCGCTGGAGTTTGGCCATTTTGGTCTATACCGTCACTCGGTTTTAACGCCGCGGGGGCTATTTTTCAGCCGGTCCGGGCGAGGATGACGGCGGCATCGAGCGGGAATTCCGATTTCGGGAACTTCGTGTCGGCGGGCGGGGCGGTCGCGAAGTCGGCGGAATTCGATTCCAGCCGGTCGCGCCGGTCACGCTCCAGCCGCTCGATCGCATGGGACCAGATTTCGCTCCGCAACTCCCGCAGCAGCTTCTGCGTGGAGACGCGTGGCAACGTCATTTTTCTTTGCCATTTCGGCACGGCGACGGACGGGCCGCGTTCGTTGACGCCGTAGACGCGTAACGCCGCCAGCAGCAGGTAGGCGTAGCTCGCGACGGCCAGGGCTGGCTGGCGTTCCGCCGAGCGGCGCGAGCGCACCTGCGCCTGTCCGACGCCGATGAGCTGTTTCTCGTCGCGGTGATTGACCTCGATGTCCCAGCGCCAGAGGTAATATTGCAGCAGCTTCTCGAGCGGCAGTTCGAGGTCGGTGGAGAGCAGGAACGCCGGCTGGCGGTACAGAAGCTTGCCGCCCTGGCGCAACCGATAGGGCGTCGGCGCGACGACCACCAGACGCAGCGGCAAATCCGATCCGGCCTTGCGCCACAGCACCGGCTGAAGCTCCTTCACGCGGAACGAATGCACCTCGCCCGAAGCGTACGCCTCGACCACCCGCCACGGTACGCGCTCGTCCTTCCTCAATTCCTCCGGCGTCGGAGCGACTTCGCCGTAGCGGCGTTGGCGGCCAACGCGCGGCAGTTGCTCGTCGCGCGGCGGGTAATGCAGCTTGGCGTCCTTGCGGACCCGGCCGATGAACGCGGTCCGCGCGGGTAGGCCGCGCAGCACCGTCTGATTGGTATAGCTGCCGTCGCCGACCACGATCAGCTTGCGTTTCCAGGCGTCGTGACGGCGGTCCAGCTCGTCGCGCAGTTGCCCGATCAGATCGTGGCCGCAAGTCGAGAGATTATTTAGCCGGCACTGCTCGCGATAGGCTTTTTTTCGCGTCTTCGTCGGCGTCGAACTTCGGCTTGGGGATCGGCGGAGCGTGGCGAAAACGCACGGGCACGCCGCGCGCGGGCGCCGGCGTCGCGTTTTCGTGGATCAACGCCGAAAGCTGGACGAAGCGTTGTCCGGGCACGAGGTTGACGTGGAAGGGCGGCGACATCGGATCGCGGCGATAGCCCACGCCGGGGATCTTGCGGCCGGTCTTGCGCAGGCTGGTGTCGTCGATCGCCGCGACGAGCGGGGCGTCGTCCGGCAACAGTTGCAACGCGCCGCGGACCACGGGCGCGAAGAGGTCGTCGGCGTCCCAGCGGCCACGCGCGAAGAGGCGATAGTCCGCCGACCAGTCGTCGTCCTGTCGGGCGGCGGCGCAGATCAGGCCGGCGATCGTGCGTCGGCCGAAGCCGGCGAGTTGGGCGAGTCCCATTCGCCGGGCTCGTTTCCAGGTGCGCTGCTGGCGAAATGCGTCGCGGCCCTCGATCCAGATCGCCTCGATCTCCGGGAGGAGTTCTAGCGTTTTTTTTTCCGCGTCGCGTCGGCGGCGGCCGCGGCGCGTCGCAGGAGCAGGACGTTCCGATCCTGGACGATCCATTCGACGGTCTCGCCTTTCTCGAACTCCATGGCTCGCGCGATGGGCGCGGGGAAGTTGATGTACCACTGTTCGCTGTCCTTGCG
>Ga0334888_1001750_pt1 | contig 26503 bp, 28 predicted proteins | sample GraSluR1_MG_FD_207227 | JGI IMG/M metagenome (GOLD analysis project Ga0334888, IMG submission 207227) | Sludge microbial communities from methane-producing bioreactor in Wageningen University, Netherlands - Granular Sludge_3_08-R1 | ecosystem: Engineered > Bioreactor > Anaerobic > Unclassified ...
ACATCAGGAAGAAGAAAGGCATGAAACCCCTGGATATCATAACCATCGATATGGTGCTGGCCGATGACGGCAAACCCATATCATCCACCCGGATACGGGAAGGAGAGATCGATGTTGCCGGTACGGTTTTAAGGGATTAATTTTAGATCATTTGACAGTCTAATCTGGGGGAGATTCATGATAGTACAGGTAGGTTCCAAGAATCCGGTGAAGGTCCAGGCCACCAGGAATGTTTTAGAGAAGTTTTATAACGATATCACTGTATCATCTGTTCCAGTTAACTCGGGAGTGCCGGACCAACCCATAGGCCTGGAACAAACCATAGAAGGCGCGGTAAACCGGGCAAAAGAAGCCTACTCACCTGATTGCGACCTGGGGGTGGGCATCGAATCCGGCCTCTTAGAGGCACCCCACACCATCACCGGCTACGTAGACCTGCAGTGGTGCGCCATCTACGACGGAAAAAAAACAACCCTAGGAGTTAGTGCAGGTTTTGAATATCCACCATCAGTGGTGGAAGAAGTGTTAAACGGAAAAGAAGTGGGGGATGTGATGGACGAACTGACTGGTGTGAATAATTTAGGCGAAAAGATGGGAGCGGTGAGTTACCTATCCCGAGGGCTGCTGGACCGTACCGGGAATACCGAGCAGTGTGTGTTGATGGCTATGATTCCCCGGTTGAATGAGGGGATTTATTTTTAGAGAGTAGTTGAATAGAGAATAAATTTTGTTTAGATTTATCTAATTTTGTTTAGTTTCCTTAAATTATCTGGTAAGGGCTTAATTTTAGCTGGAGAACCTATGGCCAAATAAAATGGAGGTATATCATGGGTTACAATTGCTCCGGATGCTACCATAGCTCCTTCACCTATCTCTATATCAGAGAGGAAAGTTGAGTTAGCACCTATGGGTGCACCCTTTTTAATCACGGGACCTTTGAGGTCATAATCCATTCTGACAGGATATTTATCGTTAGTAAAACAGGAACAGGGCCCGATAAATACATGATCTTCAATTATAGAATTAATTGGTATGTAAACATTTGATTGAATGCTGATATTATTTCCAAGGGTACAATGTCCCTCGATAACAGAATTTGTGCCAATGAGGACGTTATCGCCTATTCTGGTTTTTTCCCTTACTACCACTCCATGGCCGGTTTTGAAATTTTTTCCTATTTCTGTATCATCATAGATAACCGAATTGGAGCGTATAAACGCATTTTTACCTATGATGGGAGATCTGGATATTCTTTTATACTTTTGGCCGATGATCACGTTTTCCTGGATCTCGGCATTTTCCAGGTTAGTTGTGTACTCAGAATCCTTGAAAAAAGTCTTTAGTCGGTTTCCATTCCTTGTTCCCAGGAAATTTTTGAAAGATGTCATTTTCCTCTTTAGTAAAATTGTTTAATAATATTTTTAATCATACTACCATTTATTTTTATAAGAGAATTAGAATCAATAAGCACATAAAAGAGGAAGAATAATAATCTTTTATTTAAAAGTGTAAAAAATGAGTTGGTACTAAAGAAAAATAACCAATCATCATTTTAAGCGGTATCAAATAAAAATGTAATAGAATAGGTAATGAGGTTATCTATGGACAAAAAAGAAACTATTATAATGATTACAAGTATTTTATTCATATTTATACTTGGTTTTTTAATCAGAATTGATTCTCTCTACCTTTTTGGGACTCCAGATGATGTAAAAACGTTTTTTGAAGGTTCTGATGGACTTCCATACATGTTTGAATTAGATTCGTATTATAATTATAGATTGACCGAAAATTTTATTGAGCATGGATATATGGGAGATACAAAAATAAATGGTATGGAATGGGATATGCATTCCTATTATCCTCCAGGGGTTCCTATGGATTATCCTCCATTGATAGTATATTTATCAGCATTCATCTATTATCTGATCAACCTTTTTGCCAGTATCCCCCTTCTTACGGTTGTATTCTGGATACCCGTTTTTGTAGGGCCTTTAAGTGGTATTGTTGCTTATTTCTTAGTTAGAAGGTTTACAAATGATTTTGGAGCGATTGCTGCTGGTATTTTTATAGTCACGGCACCCATGTTCACTACCAGAACTGTTGCAGGCTGGTTTGATACTGATATGTTTAACATCTTTTTCCCAATATTGGTAACATTACTCTTCTTTATGACTGTTGATAATCGTGAAAATTTCCGGAGAGGATTTTTATTTGCAGTTTTATCGGCTTTTTCAATGTTTCTGTACTCTTTGGCCTGGAATGGCTGGCAATATACGTTCTATTTCATGATGATATTTTCAGCAATTTACTTAATCTGGTGTAAATACAGGGGCAGGAAGGTTAAAAATTTTATTTTCGTTTATTTAATCTTTTTATTAAGTAGTCTAATATTTATAGGCATTTTATCTGGATTTATAAATGTATATAAACTATTTGTTGCCCCTTTAGAGTTAGTTAAAATAAGTCAGAATCCATGGGCACCTTGGCCGGACGTATACAATACCGTAGCTGAATTAAGTAAGCCAACAATTATGGGAATAATATCTGGTATAGGTTTGGCATTTTTCGCTGGTTTATTTGGTTTTATATGGATGTTCAGAGTAATGATTAACCACAAACTTAAAAATAGCGTCCTATATAAGATGAACTGGTTTTTCTATTCTTTTTTGCTTTTCTGGGCTGTTGTGGGGTTTTTCACGCTTTTTAAAGGTGTAAGATTTGTTATGATGCTCATTCCCCCTATGGGTATAAGTGCTGGAATTTTCATTGGTATTGCTGTTGAATATCTGGCGAAATTAAAGCATAATCAGAGATTCGACATCTTCAAGAGGCATAATAATCTGGTGAATATATTAGCTATACTAATATTGATATGGATAAGTGTTCCGGCTGCTTTAAATGTTCATGAAAGTATTTCTACTTTTAAACCAATGGCAAATGATGATATGTGGAGTGTTTCAGAGTGGATTCATAATAATACTTCAAATAATACAGTCATTATCTCTCAATGGGGTTATGGTCATTTATTTACTGCTATAGCAGATAGGCCAGTAGTTTTAGATGGTAGGATTGGGTACGTCGAAACTTTACCAAGTAGAAGTTACGGCAATGCCTACCCATTTGGAGATAGATCTCCAGGCATATATCGGGAATATTGGATAGATAAGGCGTTTTCAACAAGCAACGAAACTTTATCCTCTGGTATATTTAGAATGCTTGCGAGTAGTGGTGATCTAGCCTATTTATTTTTAAATAATTACACAAAAAACACTACGATAAGTGTTGAAATCCTTAATAACATATTGGGAGTAAATAAGGACGTAGCAAGTGGTATTTTAATTAATAGGTATCGTTTAAGCCAAGAACAGGCAGATCATGTTTTGAACTTAACTCACCCTGATAATCCTCACCCTTATGTACTGGTTACTACCGATGGGTTTTTAGGCATAGGTGGTAGTCTTTTTGAATTTGGAGAATGGGATTTCAAAAAAAATAATGGAAGTAATATTATTTATTCATACCAAAAGTTCAACACATCTAACAGCATTTTAAACACGACCAACGGTCTAAAAATGGATATGAATAGTGGAACAATAACCTGGAATAATAAAACACCTTATAAGCTAATAACAATTACAGATAATTCAACTACACAAATAACAATAGATAATAATAGTGATTTCATCGTGTTTCTTTTAATGAATGATAAAAGAGCAATAATAATGGATAAAAACTTTGAAAATTCTTTGTTTACTAAACTAATTATAGAAAGAAGAAATACTATTGATTTTGAAATTGTGTATAAAACTAACAGTGCGTTCGTTTGGAAATATAAAAATTAAAAAAAGAATTGTTATGGAAAGCTATAATTTGCCAATGGTACTGTCTCTTGCAGTATCTAATACCTCAGAAACATTACCTGCCACAGAATTAGATATGTCCAGTACAAAACCAGCGACTACGATAACTAGTACTAACAACCCACCGATTAAGAGGATCATTTCCGCACTGATTTGGGCTTTTTCATCAACAAATATATAGTTCCACATTTTTTCTAAAACTTATGTTATTAACCTTGATTTGTTAAATTGTTTCTTACGTTCTGTATGTCCTCGGTGGAATTTATACCTGCGCTGTTAGTGAAGTATTGGTAGTATATCCACAGTGCAATTATAGCTATAACGATTACTCCTCCAAATAGTAAAATGTATTCAGCTGCACCTTGTCCACCTTCGTCTTTTACGATGTCCATTTTTTCTACCTCCAATATTTTTAGTCAAGTAAATGATAATAATACTTTCAGATATATAAATTATTCTAATTTTGTACTTTTATATCACCTCGATTTTGATAACTTAACAGTCTCTCACCACTAATGTATCATCACAAAAAATAAACGTTTATATACTCCTATGTGTAGATTATCACGTAGGAAGTGATTTGGTGGTCATATGCCTCGAAATTATAAACTGAAAGAAGCAATATTACAGGCCCTAGATGAAAAGGAACTGTCTAGAAAAGAGCTTTTAGGATACATCATGAGAAATTCAAAGATGAACATCTCTGATAAAACCTTCAACGAATCGTTGATGAACCTCCTGAAAGAAGGTAAAATTTGTATGATCGGGTATGATTTCGGCATATACCATGATGTTAAACGGATCCAGTCAATAAGACCAGATGGTATAATCTTCAGCCTGGTCAAAACTGATTTCTTTGAAATAGAGTCCCTCATAAAGAAACTGGACAGTGGAAATGAAGATGAAGTTAAAACTGCTTCCTATAAACTTCGAAGAATTTTCAGAAATAAGATCAAGGAAATGGAAGAAGAAGGAGCTTTATTAGAAAATACTGATTCTTTATTAAGGGCAGATAGTGTTGATACTCTATTTAACCGCATGATTTTTTATATAGACTCTCAGCCAGAAAAACAAAAAAAGATATTAACCACCAAACTGGCCTGGAGTCTGAGTGATGTAGAAAGCGAAGACAACTTCCTGGAAGACATACTCAAGTACATCAAGGCCCAGGAAGTTGTTGGGTTATAAAAAATTATTAACCTTCTGCTTTGTCAGTTACATTCTGTCTAACTTCGTTTAAATCATCACCAGAGTTAAAAGGACTAACTCCCTTAATATAACTATAATATAAATACAAAGCTGCTATCGCAACGACTATTACGCCCCCAAACAATAGAATATACTCTGCTGCACCCTGCCCACTTTCATCTTTTAAAAAAAGCATATTATCTACCTCTATTTATTTTTTACCAATTTTTCCACGCATCAACCATATTATTCCACGCATGATAATACGGTTTATTAATAATCGATTTTTTATTGGTTTTATTATTTTAACTTTTCCTTTTAAAAATTTGAATTTTTAGAGAAAATAAGAAATGAATCCATGTTTTTTTATTATCATCAATGAAGATGAATAGATGGGCAATCTCTGGAGAAAGGAAAACCTTTATAAATATATATAGCCCCATAAGTAATATCATTGGAGGTAAATGATGATCAAATTAATTGTAACAATCTGCGGGGGATTAATGATCATTGCCGGTTTTTATGCAATGTACTGGGGATTTGCTATACCACCTAACATCTTACTATTCTTTTTAGGCCTGATTTTGGCTGTAGCCGGGCTATTTTTAGTGATACTGTTCAGTTCCGGAATCGAAATGCCAGAAAAAAGAGCTTCCACCACTCCAAGAACTGTACCCAATCCAACACCTATTATGAAAGCCAGGCCAAAACCAGTGAAAGTAGAAAAGGAAAAAAAAGTTACCACAGAAGCCAAAAAGAAAGAAACCCTGGAAACCATCGAGAAAATAAAACCCCAGCCCAGGATAAAAAAACCCAAGAAGGTTGAACGACCTGAAATGTCCACTAAATCGGCTGAAGCTGAGAAACCTTCAGAACCCATAGGTTCCAGGGAGATTAAGCCTAAAAAAAAGCCCGATATTGGGAAAACATCCACATTACCTCCGAAAGCAGCATTTCAATCATCATCTGAAGTAAAAAAACCGGTTGAAAAACCAGTAGAAAAAGAATCGGTTAAACCTGATAAAGAGGAGTTAGAAAAATTCAAACCAGTTGAACCCGAAGTTGAAAAAGCTGAAACTGTTAAACCCGAAGCAGAACCAGTTAAAACCAAACCAGTACCACGTATCACCAGGCCGGATAAAAAGAAGGACAAAAAGCCCGATATAATAGCCGAACAAAAAGACAAGCTAGAAGAACCAGCCAAGTCAAAGGAAGAAAAACCTGAAAAAGAACGCAAACCAATTACACCAGTAAAAACTGAAGAACCTCAAACACCTCCCGTCCTTAAAAGACCCGACCTGACCAAATTAAGATCCAACTCATCTAAAACCAAAGAAGAAACCTACGTTAAACAGCGTCTAGAGAGGATGAAGGAAAGCTACATCCAGAACACCCAGGACATTGAAAGCATCATAGACGAGAGAATGGACTCCTTTAAGGGAACCCTGGGTAAACTAAAGAATGAATCCAAGGAACCGGGTATAATCTGGTCCTTCGACGCCGATGATGTCCAGAATGCCATGATGGATACCATATCCAAGGCCAACCACCGGATACTCATGATGTACCCCTGGATCAGGAACATAGACGTGGGAATACTCAAGAAATTCATGGACACCGAAAGCCGTATAATTGTACAGGAAGCAAGCCTGGACGACGACGCATCAGTGGAACTATTAAAACTCCTCCAGGATAAAGAGGTTCAAATCAGGACCATGCCCCACGTGCACACCATCACCGTGGTAGCGGACGACTCCAACGGACTGATAATATCCACCGACCCCATATACGAAAGTTACGAGGTAGGAGTAATATATAAAGACCAGAAATCCATTGAAGAAATCGAAAGAATGTTCGAAGATGCCTGGGAAATCTCACAGGATGTCGATCTGGAGATAAAATAGATATTCATTTTGAGGTTAAATAGGCATCATCTGGAGATATTAAATAGTATCCATCTGGAGATTAGAATGTTATAACAGTGCACAATTGGAGATTAAAGTATTATTAAACAGTGTATCCATCTGGAATTAAAATATTAACCTGTGCACATCTGGAGATTAAATAATGATCATCAAGTGGCTAGGACACTCCGCATTCCAAATTACGACTAACGAATATTTAAAGATCCTCATAGACCCCTTCATAAGCAACAACCCGGCGGCCCCGGTAAAAGTTGAAGAACTGCGTGCCGACCTTATTCTGGTAACCCATGGACACCAGGACCACTTCGGTGACACCATGGAAATCGCCGACCGAACCGGCGCAGTGATCATTGCCAACCACGAGCATTCCGTCTTTCTATCCAGGCAGGGATTTGAAACTATAGGAATGAACATAGGGGGCAGTGTTAAATTTCAGGACATAACAGTGACCATGTTAAACTCCACCCATTCCTCGGACATGGACTTCATCGATGAAATGGGTCCGGGAGGAAGTTCCTGCGGGTTTATCCTGACCCTGGAAAATGAGAGAAAGATATATCATTCCGGAGACACCGGACTATTTGGAGACATGAAAACAGTGATAAGAGACGTATACCAACCAGACATAGCATTACTACCCATTGGGGATAGATTTACCATGGGACAGGAAGAGGCAGCCATAGCCGCCGACTGGATCAGCCCGGAAATAGTCATACCCATGCACTACAACACCTTCCCCGTAATAGAGCAGAACCCCTTAGAATTCGCTGAAAGGGTGGAAAGAATCAACCCAAACATCAAAGTAGTGGTTCTAAAGCCCGGTGAAGAATACGAAGAATAAGACCCGACTTGATTACAGAAATGACCGACTTGACTAAGGAATGATGTAAGTGGTGAATATGCCCCGCTTTTTTAGAAGTAAATTTTTCAAGGATATCCTTAACAAACTCCTGGGGAAGAATAAAGTTCTCAAGATAGGATTCTACGGCCACCCCAACTCTGGAAAAACCACCCTGGCCAACCGGATGACCACCGACTGGATCGGGAAACCCATCGGAACCGTATCCCAGGTGCCCCATGAGACCCGGAGAGTGTACCGGCAGGAACACGTCACAGTAAAAGATGATGGAGTGGAACTTAATTTTGACATAATAGACACACCAGGAATAGCCACCAAGATAGACTACACCAACTTCCTGGAATACGGCCTATCAGAGGAAGAAGCCAAAGAAAGAGCAAAGGAAGCAACTAAAGGGATAATAGAAGCTATCAAGTGGTTAGATGATGTAACCGGAGTGTTGCTCGTAATAGACGCCACTGAGGATCCCCTGACCCAGGCCAACATAACCATCATGGGCAACCTGGAAGCCCGGAACATACCCTTCATAATCGTGGCCAACAAGATAGACCTGGAAGACGCCACACCAGAGAAGATAAACTCGGTCTTCCCCCAGCACACGGTAGTGCCTATCTCCGCCCTGAACGGGGATAACACCAACCTACTTTACCGGAAAATGGTGGATAAATTCAAGTGATGGATAGATGACAATTCAAAATAAAGAGGTTAAATTAATGAGTGAAACTAACAGCTCAGACACCGAAACCACAGGCCTTAAAATGGATTTCCTATCATCTTCAGCCCTAAACTCCCAGACCAGCATGGAGAAGGTTTCCATGATAGTGGACCGGGTTAAAAGAGGTGACCTGGTAGTTATAGAGGGCGGTTTAACCCCGGAGGAAGAAGCAGAACTCATCGAAACCACCATGAGGGAGATCGATATAGAAAACTTCATGGGAATCGACATTTACACCCTGGAGAAGGATAAAACCTCATTTTTCGGCTTGTCCCGGAAGAAAACCATAGGTATAACCATAATCGGACCAGCCAATGTGATGAAAGAGGTTAAGAAGAAATCCAACTTCCTCTCCATGATAGCCAACCTGGGTGATACAGATGCACCGGTGCATTAAATGTGGCCATGAAGTGGAAGGAGACATAGAAACCATAATAACTAACGGCTGCCCAGAATGCGGTAGTAAATTCTTCACCTACACTTCTAAAAAACCCCGGGTAAAAAAATCAGAAGAAGATGAGAAGGACGACCCGGTTAATGAGGACTCTGTAGAGGGGGTTATGGTAAAGGAACAGGGCGTCTACGAGGTTAATCTCTCTTCCCTATTGGAGAATGAATCGGTTATTGTCTCTGATAAAGAGGGAAGGTATCTGATTGATATTAATTCTCTCTTGAAGAAGAAGCTGGAGAAATAGATTACACTTTTTTTTTGACTGGAAATCTGATTAAATTATATTCTCTTTTTATCCCTATCCCGGATTTCTCCCCTTTTTATTTTGCCACTGATGGTCTTTGGAAGTTCATCTACGAATTCGATTATTCTGGGGTATTTATAGGGGGCTGTGACATTTTTTACATGGTTTTGTATTTCTTTTTTAAGTTCTTCACTGGGTGTGAATTCTTTTACCAGGACAATGGTTGCCTTTATAATCTGTCCCCTTATTTTATCGGGATAACCACTTATGGCACACTCTAAAACTGAGGGATGGGATATAACCGCACTTTCAACTTCAAAGGGTCCGATCCTGTAACCTGAGCTTTTTATGATATCATCGTTTCTTCCCACAAACCACAGGTAATCGTCTTCATCCATCCAGGCCGTATCTCCACTGTGGTAGTGCATATTTCGGAAAGCATAATCACTCTTCTCCTGATCTTTGTAGTACTCTTTAACCAGACCAGGGGGAGAACCATTTTTAATGTTCACTGTTATTTCTCCTTCTTCGCCTAACTCCACCACCTCCCCGTCACTGTCGAGTAGCTCTATGTTATAGGTAGGTGCAATCTTTCCCATAGACCCTGGTTTGGGTGTGACCCATATGAAGTTCCCGATCAGGACGACACTTTCACTTTGCCCGAAGCCTTCCATGATCCGAAGTCCGGTAAGGTCATAGAAGCGCTGGTATACTTCCGGGTTTAGGGGTTCACCGGCAGTGGTGACGTAGGTCAGATTACTGAAATCGAAGCAGGATAGATCTTCTTGAATTAGAAATCTGTAAATGGTAGGTGGAGCACAGAATGTGGTGACTTTATATTTTTCAACCATTCGGAGAAGGTTAAGTCCATCAAAACGGTGGTAGTCATAGATAAAGAGTCCGGTTCCTGCAATCCATTGGCCATAAAGCTGTCCCCAGCTGGTTTTAGCCCAGCCAGTATCGGCGGATGTGTGGTGTAGGCCATCTTCCACCACGTTGTGCCAGTATTTAGCGGTGATAATATGGCCTAGAGGATAAGTGAAGTCGTGTAGGACCATTTTAGGCTGGCCAGTAGTACCTGAAGAAAAATATATCAAAAATGGATCGGTATTTTCAGTGCTTTCATCACCAGTGGGCCTTGTAAATTCCATACTTTCGTCTTCAATTTCCTTGCTTAGATTATACCATCCTGGGATGTCTTTGTCGAGACTATTCATGTTTACGTATACCTTCAAGAGGTCTGCCTTTAACTCTTTTTCTGCTTCCTCATAAGTTTTGATCAATGAATCGGTGTCGATAGTTAGGATCATCTTCACCCCTGCATTTTTAATTCTGTAGATCATATCCTTGGTTCTGAGCATATGCGTGGAGGGTATGGGTATTGCTCCAATTTTATGTAGGGCCATCATGGAAAACCAGAATTCATAGCGGTTTTTAAGGGTTAAAATGACGGCGTCCCCCTTTTTAATACCGATCCTTTTAAAGAAGTTGGCTATCTGGTTACTTTTCTCTTTAAGGTCTTTGAAAGTGAACCTTCTCTCTTCACCTTCATCGTTACACCAGAGCAGGGCAAGTTTCTCGGGATCTATCTCTGCGTACTTATCCATGATATCATAGGCGAAGTTAAAGTTTTCAGGAATCTTAAACTGGAAGTTTTCCTTGAAATCTTCATAGGACTTAAAATCCTCCCTATTCACGTAATTTTTAAGTAAACTGGACATTAAACTACCTCAAAAAGATTGATTTTTTAAAATAAGTCTCGTTAAAGTCTCTTTAATATTCTGATTCATATGATAACTGCTAAAAATTTTGCCTGTTTATTATTTAAGGGTTCCATGGTGTGTTCATATTTTGAATCGAAGTATATGGAATCTCCGGCATTTAAAATTATCTCATGCTTATCGAGATAAAGTTTGAGGGAACCTTCCAGTATGTAATTAAATTCCTGGCCAGTATGGGAGTTCATAACTGGTTTTACATCCAGGGGCTTGATGGTGACAATGAGTGTTTCAGCTTCTTTTCCCCGAAATCTATCGGCCAGACTGATTCCTTCGTAGCCTTCCCTGAGTTCAATGGGCCTTCCCTTTTCGGCGCGGGTCACATGAAAAAGATGCATTCTGGTTTCTTCGCCACTTACAAAGAGGCCCATATCCACCTTTAAGACACGGGCGATCTCATAGAGTATACTTACTGGGATATCTTTTTCTCCCTGTTCATAGAGCTGATATTCTTCCTTTGTAATTTCAAGTTTCCCTGCTATTTCCTCACAGGAAACATCAGATAGTTCTCTAAGCTCTTTAACCCGGTTACCAATATCTCTTATGATGTCTTTCACTTTTATCCCCTTAGTTTTCTTTTTATATCCCCATTATATTTGCTAGCTTTTTTTGTATTAAAAAAAACAAAACAGGTACATCCTTTTTTATATCTAAATAACTACTTCTGATATATCTAAGATAAGTACTTCGGATATTTCTAAATAATTTGATGTATCGATGATCTTCATTTTTTAAAAACCTGGTTTAAATAACCTGGTAAATATTAGGGGGGCTGTGTCAATAATCAATTTCCAGGACCCTACAAAATATTTATATTATTAAATATAAAATTAGTAATACTAAATATCTAGAACAAATAATTACCACTTGTCCAATGAAATGGTAAAAAACAAATTTTAGGTAGAAAAAAATATATACCTTAATTTATAAATTACCTATTAAAGGTAGTGGTAATATGATGGATGTAAAAGAAGTAATTAAACAAGTTGATAATCAAGGACGTATCGTTTTACCTAAAAAATGGAGAGATAAAAACTTAAAATCACCATCAGTTAAGTTGAAGATCACAGATGATAAAATAGAAATTTTACCATATGAACCTGAAGATATAACAGATCTGTTTGGTTCCATCAAGCTTAACATTAAGTCTGACATGACTGATTGGAAGGAATTAAAAAAAGAACTCTATGCAATTGGGGAGAAAAGACAGAGAGAAAATGACGAGTGAAAACTTGAGAATTATGGACGCCAACGTGATAATATACGCGTTGATAGAACAAAATAGGCCGAATTTAAATTCTAAAACAGTGAATTTGAAGAAAAATTCAAGAAAAATAGTTAAAAGAGTAACAGAGGGTGAAAAAGTACACATAACCACTACTCAAATATCAGAAGCAGCTAATATTCTTGAAAAATTAACTGAACAGGATATCTCAATACGTATTCAAAGATTTTTATTGGAGCACCCGTCTTTCAGGATCATTGAAACAACGGTACAAGATATGAAAGACGCCCATAGGGTAGTTGAAACTTACAAAGACAATAAAATAGGTTTAAATGATGCAATAGCATATGTAACTATGCAAAAACTAAATTGTAAGGAAATTTACACCTTTGATAAACATTTTGATATATTTCAAGATGTAGTCAGGATAGAAAATTAGTATTATCATTACTTATCAGTAACCCAGGTCTATCTTGCGCAGATCTCGGTCATCGGCAAAGTCGCACTTACCTGAGGGCAGGACCCGTACCATATCGTCCAGGGTTACCTGGTCCTCGGCGTTTATTTTCCTTAAAATACCCCTGGATATCTCCTCTTTCTTGGTGAAGCCAGGCTTGATAACCGAGTAGTTATCCGTGTACTTACGCACGGCCTGAACCGGCCCGGCCATGATCCGTTCACCTTCATAGTCTACCACTCCAACTGCCACGAAGAGAGGAACCGCTCGGACGTAATTCCGCGTCCCCCTTATTATAAATGCGCCTTTAGCCACGAATTCCCCAGACTCCGGTGTCTTGGAGACCTGTTCCGGGTGGACCCAGTACACGTCCTGGCTGCTGAATCCCTTGGTCCAGGCGCTGGAGAAGGAAGCCGCCAGTCCAGCCGCCTCATTTATGGTGTTCTCTGGTATGTCTCTCCCCTCACTTTTAATTACCACTGAGGGTGCGCCGTGGATGTCACTGTGCAGGTAGATATCCTGGTTTTCCATGTGCTTTTTCACCACTGATTCGTTGGTGGCCGCGTCCCTACCACCCACTACCAGGAAGCCGTCGGAGGATATAAACCAGCGGAGCTTCTCGAACCATTTAAGCTCCTTTTTAACCCGTTTTTCAGGGATCTTAACCTGTTCTAAAGCCACATCCCGCTTACTTTCCGCCTTCTCGATCTCCTTAATGGTCTTCTCTATGGCGATGTGGACCCCTTTGATCTTCCGTTTAGCCTTTTTTCCCTTGTTATAGTAGGTCTCAGCATTCTCCGGGATGCTCAGGTGGGAGTCCAGGACTATCCGCTGGCCTTCCAGGTTCAAGGTTATGTTTCCCAGTTTATCGATGGACTCTACAATCTCCGTCCCCTTCACCTTCTTTTTCCTGGCGTCTTTGATGATCTTGATTATCTCCAGCCAGGAATACTTCTCCCGGGCCTGAAGGATTATCTCCAGGACGCTTTCCACTTCCTGGTAATGAGAATAAAGTAAGTCACCCTTTATCTTGGAATCTACGACTGTCTTTTCGAACTTATCCAGGCTTTCCTTCTGTATCCGTAGCCTTTTTTCGTATTTTCCCACTTCGGCTGCCCAGATATCCTCCTGGACCTTCTTGATATCCTCCCCTACGATGCTACTGTAGAACTCATCGGCGGCCTCGTTAAAAGTGGGGAAGGATTTCTTCTCGTAGCCTTCATACATTTTAAGATCAAGCGGTAGGACATCATCCTTACCATCTGAGATTATCTGGGGATGGAACTGGTCACTTAAAAGCGGGTCGAAAACTTCCCTCAGGGCATTATATACTGAATCAACCTCCTCTGCACTGATGGAAGCGGCCTCTTTATCTTTAGCTACACCAGCCCTTAGGACTATCTCTTCAGCATATAAACCCCCGAAACCGCTCTTGGCCAAAGTCCGTATTATATCTGTATCTGAACCTAAAAACAACTCTTTTATTTCCTCTTGACTGGCGTGGAGGGGGTTTATTCCCCTTTCCGGGGGGTACTTGTAGGGTTCTTTGCTGGATATTCTCCGGTCCTGCCATAGCTTCCGTTTGAGTGGGAGTATGATCTGGCCTTCTTCATCTAAAAGTATTATATTGCCCTTGGAGAAAAGTTCTATGATCAGTGTATATCTGTGCTCCTTCTGAAATTCGATTTCCAGGATGCGGTCGAAGTGGTGCTGGCGCACCTCACTTACGGTGGCTCCGCTTAGATATTTCCGGAGAAGCATGGGAAAACTGGGGGGGACTTTAGGGTTCTGCGGGGGATACTGGGTTATGTGAACCCTTAAACCGGCTTGGAATACCACGTCCCGACGGCCGATGCCAGGGACATGAAACCGGATCAAAACGGTGTCCTTTCCTGGCTGGTATGCCTTTTGAAAGCGGGCATCCTTCAGGGATCTCTTAAGTTCACTGGAAATAGCGTAGATATCCACGTTTGACATGGCTTTCATTTGAATCATCATATCATTCTTAAATTTAAAGTTTGTCTTATTTTCAGGTAGTTGTTTTTAATCTGCGGTGTATTAAAATGATAGGGTAGTTTCTATTGGAATTCTGGAATATAGTAAATAAAATGTATATAAGATATAATTTTGTTTACAATATAAATTTTATTTTTATCCATGAGGGGTTTAAGAATGTTATTTGCTCAAACATTGCTTAGTAAAGAAAGAGAGAAGGTCACATATGTCTCAGAACATCGTTCCTGCGTGAGACATTGCCGATTACCTGTAGTCACTTATTTTGAGGATGGGGAATATATAGCAGAGTGTCCATTATTTTATGTGTCTAGTCATGGTGATACTCGGAATGAAGCATTACAGAAGTTAAAGAGGCTCTGGAATTATATCTGATTGAAAATAAAGATAGTATAAAGCCCTCTGAATGGAATTTACTGAAGAGGAAGTCATTAAAAAGGCTAAGGATCTATTTTTAGAGTTTAGTACTCCTGAAGATGAGATTCCAGATTATGAATATCAGGAAATAGACATCTGTATTTAATTAAATGTCTAAACGTAAATTACCTTCCAAAGCACCCAGTAAAAAGGTCATGCAATTATTAGCTGCAGAAGGTTGGACTCCCAAAGCCCAGAACTGGTGGTTCTCATATTGTTTTTGAAAAAGCAGGATACAGATTTATTCCAGTTTCTGCAAGTAAAAAATCCCTGAAGGAACTCTAAGAGATATAATTAAGCAGATGGGAATTAAAAGGGAACGATTCTTTGAAATTTGGGATAGTCTCTAATTAAATAATTTAAGGTGGAGGCTCTGTGTTACTCTTTTTTGATTTTACCTTTTTTATATTTTAGATAAATATTTAAGCGTGTTTGTACTATTTTTATCAATGGTTTTAGTGTGATTATAGGTGGTTTTGTTATGACCACTTTATAATAGAAAAGAATGAAAGTTATATAAAAATTTAGATTTAATTGCAGCATATTTGAAACAATTTATATTTATATGGTAAATCAAATTAATTATAAGATACGGAGGAAAGAAGTATGGAAATAGAGTTTAAGTTAACATCATTACATGCAGTAACCGCCATAATTGCTGGTTACCTGGCATTTATCATTTCATCCGGTGCCATTGCTGGTATTGGTAAAAATGAAGTTCTAGCAGTTATACTGGGTCTGGTGATCCTCTACGTAACCGGTAACATATCAGAAAGGTTATTCGGTAAAGAAGAGGTCGGCGGGTTTAAGGGATGGTTCTGGAGCGGTATCGTACCCTTCATGTTCATCTGGATAGTGTCCTGGACCCTGTTTTTAAACTGGTAAGGATAAACCACTCTTTTTTTAAGGTAAACCACTCTTTTTTAAATTTATTTTAACTTTTTTCTTTTATAAACTTTAGAAAATCTTCTTTTAAATATTTACACCCCATAGAAAATCCATACAAAGGCAAATATGAAGGCCAGTACGAATATCAACGGTGCAAACACCTTACTCACTGCGATTATGGAGCTTATGGTGGTTACCAGTTCCGTGGCATGGGTGGGGCCGAAGGTTTTTATATCCTTGATATTGGCCACTTTGGCACCGACTTTCACCGGTTCTAAATCTTTCATGGCATTTATCGTGGCTTTTTTGATTTCCTCGATTATCTCGTCCTGCATCTTCGAACCTATAGGGTTGTGACCTCCGGATAGGGTGTTGACGTAGTGGGTGTCCGTGGTCATCACTTCCGCTTCATCAATTCCCAGGGGCAATACTGCGTCGATTATTTTCTCCCGGTAGTTCAGGGCCATGTTGTTGGCGTCTAAAAGGATGTAAGCGGTTTTCTGTTTACCGCCCACCTCGATGATCATTACTTTAACTCCGCTTTGGCCCACGCCCTGTTCCTTGGAGAAGTCGTCCATGGGGTCGTAGGAACAGCCTAGCCTGAATGTTTCCTGCTCTTCACTTTTGGTTATCTTATCCACCGCCCCCATGAGCTGGAAGACTTCCTTGTTACCAGGGAGTATTCTGCTATCGGGTGTGAAACTGTTGTGACAGTCCACCACCAGTACATTCCTGGCACCTGAAACTTTGGCAGCGTTCATAACTGCCAGTCCTACTCCGAAGTCTATGTCATCGGCTCCCTTGGGTGAGAAAGTCACCAGCAGGACCAGATCATCACCGAAGTACTGGCCACCGATCTTGGCGGGCTCATTTTCCACCATGAAGAATGGGCTGGCATAATCGGTGTACTCCATATCCTCAAGGGCATCCTTTACCACTCTTTCTATTTTATCCAGTTCTTTGGATGCTACTGGGTTGAAGTCGTGGGTGGATGGTCCGTGGGAGACCATGGTGAAGGTTCCGAATCTCTGTCCCAGTATGGTGGGCATGTTACCCCCGCCTATTTCCCCGACTGGCCCGGGATGTACACAGGGAACCAGGAACAATGTTTTTATACCATCTTTTCCCTTGAAACTTAGAATCCCAATGAGTGTTTCTATGGTCTCCCCCATATCTTCAAAGATCACTTCCATGGCCTGTGAACCTTCACTTATGTGGGCTATAAATAAGCTTAATAGTTCCAATCCCCCTACACCGAGATTTTTTCTCATGGGGGATTCTATAACCACTACAAAAGAGTATATGGCTAAAACCAGTATTATCGATGCGATGACTATCTTTAAGAGGGTGGGTATTACACTGAACTCACCCAGGTTGGTGGTCAGGCTGGTTAAAAATACGATGACCATGACCATGCTCAGTATCAGGGCTGGCTGGGTGGCAGCGACCATCACCGAGTATATGAGGCGTATGTTGGAGGTGGCCCAGATTATGATGGTCCTGAAGGCGAATATGATGGCACAACCATAGATAAGGGCATCGATGGTATAGTTGTAGATGAAGAAATGTGATACCAAACTGCCTATGAAATAGATAAAGGCCACGATGATCATGGAAAGCAGGGAGATGAACATGGAATGCTTGGTTTTCATACGCCTTCCGTCAACCATATTGACCAGGGGAGTGCTTATGGCACCGGCCATTATGGACATCAGACCAAAGATAAGAAAACCGGATGATCCACCATAGATTATCACATTTAAAATGGACGAATTACTTCCCGGTTCAATTACGGCGGTGATGATACCGGTAAAAAAGCTTAAAAAGACCATGATAAACACAGAGATGTGGGTCTCTGGTATGGTCACCATATATTTAGTCATATTAATTAAATTATCTACGGCAGACATGGATTTCCCAACTGGATGTATACTAAGTTCCTTTTAAAATTTGCAACGTGCCATGTTCTAAGAAAGAACAGCAGTTATTTTTAGTTTTCCTATTTTACATTTTCTTATTTAAAACACTTTGTATAGTTCAAGGTTACAATTCATATATTCCTTATACTTATAATATCCTTTATATTTTTATAAATTATAATATAAAGAAAGGGAGTGTACGCATGGATGTGAAACTTAAAACACCACTTCAGAGAGCCGATACAGAAAAATTAAACCTAGGAGATACGGTATATTTAACCGGTACCATTTACACCGCCCGGGACAGCGCCCATAAGAGGATGGTGGAGGAAGGATCTCCCATAGACCTTGGAGGGGCGGTGATATTCCATGCCGGTCCCATCATACAGGAAGAAAAGGGCAGCTACCAGATAGTAGCCATAGGACCCACCACCAGCACCCGGATGAACACTTACCAGCCGGCTGTCCTGGATATGGGTGTTAAGGCCGTGGTAGGCAAGGGTGGTATGGATGAAAAGACCCAAAAAGCCCTGGAGAGGAACGGTGTCGTGTTTCTTACTGCAGTAGGTGGCTGCGCCGCATTGTACGTGAAATCCATTGTAGAGGTTAAAAGTGTTAACTGGATAGATTTGGGCGTTCCAGAGGCGGTCTGGGAACTGGAAGTTAAGGATTTCGGTCCCCTATTTGTGACCATGGACTCCCATGGCGGGAATCTCTATGAACAGGTTAAAAGAAAAACATCCCCCTGAGGGAAAATCAGGAAAACATCCCCTTGAAGGGTTTATAGATACCCACCTTCACACTGCCCCGGATGCGAAATCCAGACTCTTAAATGATCTGGAGGCGGCGGAGGCAGCTTCTCGGGAGAAGATGGGGGCTATCGTCATTAAATCCCACCTAGAACCCACATCGGGAAGGGCAGCCATAGCCAGAATACAAACTGGTTTAGATGTCTTCGGTGGGGTATGTTTAAACAGTAGCGTGGGTGGTTTGAACGTGGAAGCAGTTAAAACCACGGCTTCCATGGATGGTAAGGTGGTCTGGCTTCCCACCACCAGCCGGGACGAGATAGACTTCACTTTAAAGGAAAACTGGGATAAACTGGAAGATATAATCACGTTGATAGCTGAAGATGATCTAATTCTAGCCACGGGGCATCTGCAGGTTGCGGATATTTTCCCTGTTCTAGATCTGGCCGGTAGCAGGGGAGTGGATAAGATCATCATTAATCACCCCCTCACCCGGGTGGTGGGGGCCACTGTAGAAGAACAGAAGGAGATGTCCCGGAGGGCCTATTTAGAGCACTGCTATGTGGCCTGCCTACCAGGACATGATGGTTTAGACCCACAGAGGATAGCCACAGCGGTTAAGGAGGTGGGTGCCCGTAGATGTATACTGGCCACGGATCTGGGTCAGATACACAATCCCCAACCCACTCAGGGTTTTAAAGTGTTTATCGATACCATGATGGAACTAGGAATTTCCCATAAAGAGGTAGAGATTATGTGTCGGGTGAATCCTAATCATTTATTTTATTAACGTAAACCAGGACCCTACCAGGGAGTTTTATTAGAGTTTCCCACTCAGCAACTTTTTATTGGAGGAAACTCATTCGGTAACTATTTATTGAAGGAAAAATTTAATTTACATAAAGTTCGGTGTGAACATGGATTAGGATAATCTTTAAAAGCAACATCATATTATAGGAACGTATAGGAAATTAAGACCCGAAGGTTAATTATTTAATGGTGTATTATTATGGCAAAAAAGGATAAGTCTGTATTAGTTAAAGATGAACTTCAATCAAGGTTGAAACAGTTTAGGGAAGCTCTCCAGGATGAAAACAGGAGGATCGAGCTTGAAAACGGTATTCTGGGATCAGAGGTTCTAATCAGGTTTGAGGTTTTCTTCCAGTCACCGAAGACAGGAAATTATTCTGATGGTCTTTTCCTGTACATGAATGATTCCGGTGAGATAGTGGATGCCGAATATTACATTAGGGATGCAGATGATGTAACTATAGCCGGCCTGGAGACAGAGGATTTCAACGTGGTTAAGGAACTGTTTAAAGATGCTTTCTCCCTGGAAATTGAATAAATTCCCATATTTTTTTCTTTTAAATATTACATCTTTTAGGAGTTACATTTAAATTTTAAATAATTTTTAATTTTTTTTTAATAACCTATCTCTCCTATTTGTAAAGATTAATATAGGTAGTAATCCATAGAATTATATGCTAAAAATATGATTTACATAGTAGAAAGGTCCAAAAAATCATTTACTTAAATAAACAACCCGTCCGATTATTATAAGTTGTCTTTATAAAAATTATCCATTAATATTCATTTCCAAGGGACAGGGATAGACTGTTTGTTTAAATAACAGTTTATTTAAGTATATATTAAATTAGTTTATTTAAGTAAACAATTGATTGTTCATTTAAGTATACAATTAAATAACGTACCATTTAATTAGGAATTATTTTGGATGCCCTTTTTGCTATTGTTACAATATCTGTGATGATAATGGAGGATTATAATGCGTAGTTTTGAAAGATTAAGTTCTCTGAAGGATTACATACCTCTAAGGAGGGGTGAATCTGGAGGTAAGAACATCGGCCTTCTAGTTGACGGCCCAAATATGTTGAGAAAGGAATTCAGCCTTAACCTTGATCTGGTGAGGAAGATTATAAAGAAATACGGAGATATGCGGGTGGGTAAAGTACTCCTAAACCAGTACGCTTCTGATAAGTTAATAGAAGCCATTGTAAACCAGGGATTCACACCCATAGTAGTGGCCGGGGATACAGATGTATACATGGCTGTGGAAGCCATGGAACTAATATACAACCCCAACATCGATGTCATAGCCCTCATGACCCGTGACGCTGATTTTTTACCCATAATAAATAAGGCCAAGGAAAATGGTAAGGAAACCATAGTCATCGGGGCAGAGCCCGGATTCAGCGCTGCACTGCAGAACTCAGCAGACGATGCCATAACACTCAAAACCGATGAAGAAGAAAACCACAACTTTCACGATTAAAATTTTAAATTTTTAGAGGATGACCAGGATCATGCTAGAAAATTCCCCTCTCCAGGAACTCGAAAGAAGGGAAAGAGCACTTAAGATCATAAATTCCAGGGTAAAAAAGGACAGATCAAATCTCTACGACCTCACCGGACTATCCGGGGGATTTCCTGTTAAAAAGGAAGATATCAACCTCCTGGAGACCTACGCCGGACCAGCTATTTTTGAAGAAAAACTACAACCCCTGGGTCTAAAACATCTGGGCGGAGAAAAGGTCTTAGCCCTTAACCGGACCAGTTCAGGGATACTGGCGGCAATACTCGCCCTGGTAAAACCAGGCGGCCAGGTTGTACATTTCCTACCTAAACTGCCTACTCACCCATCCATTCCCCGGAGCATTGAACTCGTCAGGGGAGACTATGTGGAATTTACAGATACAGATGAATTTGAAGTAGGAAAGAAGACCGATCTGGTTATAATAACCGGTTCGACCATGGACCACCAGATAATAAGTGAAGGAGACTTTCTAAAGATAATAGAAGCTTCCAAATCCCAGGATGTACCAGTAATGGTGGACGATGCCTCAGGAGCCAGACTGCGCACCATCCTTTACAATCAACCCCGTGCTATAGATATGGGTGCTGACCTGGTAATAACCAGTACAGACAAGCTTATGGACGGTCCTAGAGGGGGGTTGATGTCTGGAAAGACAGAATTAATCGATTTGATTAAGACGAAAGCCCACCAGTTTGGCCTGGAGGCACAGCCACCCTTAATCGCCGGTATGGTAGGGGCCCTGGAGAACTTCAAGCCAGACCGGATACTGGAATCCAGATCTAAAAAACAGGAAGTATACCAGGCCCTCCAGGAAGATTTCAGCGTGGAAGAAACCCCCACGGGTATCATGCTCCTTCCGGAAAACGTGATAGAGGAACTGGAAAGTAGGGGTGTTGAAACTCCTTTAGATCCAAGTGTAGTGGCCGGTATCCTGGCCATGATACTCCTACGTGAATACAGTATAATCACCATCCCCGCGGTGGGAATGCCCGGAGCATCACCCGCTATTCGGATAGATATGGCCTCCCGGGATGCGGAAAGACTGGATGTTGAATACATTCATCAGGCTTTTATCGGGTCATTTTCCATATTGGAAGAAGTAGTTGATGATGAGCAAAAGTGTAAAACTGTCCTGTTTGGATGAGTAAGGTTAATAATATCCTATTTGACTAATTCTTGATTATGATAGAAATTGATGGATCCTACGGGGAAGGAGGAGGGGCACTGGTAAGGATATCCGCTGCACTCTCTGCACTGACTGGTAAGTCAATTCATATAACGGATATACGTGCGGGCAGACCTAAGAAGGGTCTTATGCCCCAGCATTTAAATGCATTAAAGTCGGTGGCTCTTTTAAGCAATGCCTCTTGCCAGGGGTTAGAAGTGGGCTCTACAGAGGTTACCTTCCAACCAGGAGAACTGGTAGGGGGTGATTTTAAGTTGGACATAGGCACGGCTGGTAGCATGACCCTTGTACTCCAGAGTTTCCTGATAACAGCCGCTTTTGCCAGAGATCCTGTTAAAATCACCCTGAGTGGAGGTAGTGATGTGCGCTGGTCTCCACCGGCGGATTACCTTTCTAACGTTACTTTACCCATCTTAAAATCCATTGGATACAATATAGAGTTGAAGTTGCTCCAGAGAGGCCACTATCCCCGGGGTGGCGGTGTTTTAGAAGCAGTTATCCATCCAGTTAAGGATATAAGTCCATTCAATCTACTGGATTTAAAAGTGGACAGAATAAAGGGCATCTCCCATGCAGTTAAATTACCGGAGCATGTGGCATTGAGACAGGCCCAGGCAGCGAAGGATGCACTGCAAAAGGCAGGTTATCAACTCGAAATAGAAGTCCAGCATTCAGATGAATATTTAAGCCCGGGTTCCGGTATAGTGTTATGGACAGAGGGAGAAGATGGAACCGGAAGTAGTGCTGATGGTGAGTTGATAAATATTAGAGTAGGAAGCAGTTCAATAGGGGAACCAGGTAAAAGAGCGGAAGTAGTTGGTAAACAGGCAGCAGATGAACTATTATACTTCATATCCGGAAACGCAGCCCTGGATAAATATATGGGTGATCAGATCATACCCTACATGGCCATGGCCGGAAATTCCACGGTAAAAACTGCAGAACTAACCGAACACACCCTTACCAACATCTACGTTACAGAGAAAATCACCGGACGTAACTTTGAATATGAAGGAAAATTAGGTGAACCCGCATTGATAAGGGTTAATTAGGTGGAATAATAAAGGATAAAGGTTTGATTAGGTAAAAAATGGGTTGATTAGGTAAAATTTAGGTAAAATTTAAGGTTTAAAATGGGTTGATTAGATAAAAAAATAGGTTTAGGTTTAAAAATTAGCCTGGTTTAACTAATAAATGGTTTGGATAAGTATCTTATTTATTTGGTGAGGTGGACGCATTCTCCGGAGATTACCTTTCGCAGCGTGCCGTCGTCCTGTTCCAGGATTAGTTTCCCATCCTTGTTAACACCAACCGCTTCCCCGTATACGGTGCGTGCTCTTTTATGGACTTCCACGTATTTGCCGATGGTGCTGGACATTTTACGCCACCGGGTGAGTATTTCCCGGAAGTTCCCTTCCTCGAATTGGTTGTACAGGACTTCGAAATTTTCCAGGAATTTCTGAATGAGTTCTGTCCCCTCAATTTCCTGTTCGAGTTCAGTTTTAAGTGAGGTAGCTCCACCCCGCAGATGAGAGGGGAAATCAGTGATATCCACATTCATATCAATTCCAATCCCTACTATGGCATAGTCCACCTTTCCATCTTTTGTTTTTACCTCGGTGAGTATTCCGCTTACTTTTTTATATCCTATTAATATATCATTGGGCCATTTAATCCCAATATCCAGGTCATATTCCTGGTCCAGTGTTTCGGCTACGGCAACACCAGTTACCAGTGTTAATTGGGGTGCTTTGGATGGTTCTACACTGGGTCGGAGGATGATGGTCATCCACAGCCCTCCGGTTGGTGAGATCCATTCCTTTCCCCGCCGGCCTCTACCCCGCAGCTGGCGGTCGGCGATTACGATGGTGCCTTCCAGAGCCCCTTCATTGGCCATCTTCTTGGCCACGTCGTTGGTGGAGTCCACTTCCTTAAAGAAATGGATATGATTACCTAAAAATTCAGTTTTAAGGTTCTTTTTAATTTCCTGGGGTAGAACAAGGTTGGATTTAATCTCCTCTATAGGTATGTATTTCTTTTCCTTTTTTGAAATTAAATTGAATTTTTTCTCATCAGTCATTCCTCATCACCCCTCTTTAATTATCAATTTTTACTATTTTTTGCTGTTGGCATACAGCTTATCTTATTTCTTACTGTTTGCATGGGCGGCCATGTAACTTGAAACTGCGGCGGATACTGCCGCCACCTTCTTGGAGGGTAGGAAGGTTGATTTGAGTCTTTCCACCATTTCCCGGTCTTCTTCCACCACCTTTTGCATGTTGTCGTAGATCTCGTTTTTGTAGTTGTCCACGAAGTGGGTGTGCAGTTTGCCCTGGTGGAAGTGGGGGCTGGCCATCATGGCTTTATGGAATGGTATGGTGGTCTTAACACCCAGTACGATGTACTCTGATAGGGCTCTTCTCATCCGGCTGATGGCTTCTTCCCGGTCTCTTCCCCATACAATCAGCTTGGATATCATGGAATCATAGTAGGAGGGTATGGTGTAGTTCATGTACACTCCACTGTCCACCCTCACACCTAAACCACCGGGTGAGCGGTAACCAGTGATCTTACCAGGGTTAGGCGCGAAATCATTTAAGGGGTCCTCTGCATTTATACGGCATTCTATGGCATGCCCGTTTACCTTTATTTCATCTTGAGTGCAGCAAAGTTCATCACTGGCAGCGATCTTAAGCTGTTCTTTAACCAGGTCCAACCCGGTTATGGCTTCAGTTATGGGGTGTTCCACCTGGACACGGGTGTTCATCTCCAGGAAGTAGAACTCTCCATTGGAGTAGAGGAATTCAACTGTCCCGGCGTTGGTGTATCCTATGGAGGAAGCTGCACGTACTGCGATGGATCCCATCTTCTCCCGGAGTTCCGGAGTCATAATGGGGCTGGGTGCTTCCTCGATGAGTTTCTGGTTTCTCCTCTGGATGGAGCACTCCCTTTCTGCAGCGTGGATGATGCTTCCGTGTTCATCGGCCAGTATCTGGAATTCTATGTGCCTTGGTTCCTTCACATATTTCTCTATGTAGATGGTGGCATCTCCAAAGGCTGATTCTGCCACGGATCTGGTGGATTCAATGGCCCGGAGTAATTCATCCTCTTCAGTGACGATGCGCATTCCTATTCCGCCGCCACCGGCGGAGGCTTTGATGATAATTGGATATCCTATGGATTCAGCTATTTCCAAGGCTTCCTGGTCATCGGTTATCCCTTTCTCAGTACCGGGTACCACGGGTACGCCGGCCTTTTTCATCAGTTTCCGGGCGGTTATCTTATCGCCCATGGCCTCTATAACGGACCATTTCGGTCCTATGAGTTTTATCCCGTGTTTTTCGCATTCTTTTCCTAGATTGGGATTTTCTGCCAGGAACCCGTAGCCGGGGTGGATTGCCTCGGCACCTGATTTTTCCGCCACATCCAGGATCTTATCTATGTTGAGGTAACTTTTAGCTGGAGTAGGTTCTCCGATGGGATGGGCTTCATCGGCGTATTTAGCGAAGAGAGAGTTTCTATCCGCATCAGAGTAGACACCAACACTCTTAATTCCTAATTCCCGGCATGCTCTCATGACTCTTATGGCTATTTCACCACGGTTGGCTATTAGAATTTTATTGAACATAAATGAACTTCCTTAAAGTTTAATAGATTGAATCTTCATGCTTAAAAACTCAACGAACTCCTACCTATTCTTTATTTCATATATTTACCTATTATCTATCTATTTATTTACGTAGATATATTTTTTTCCCTTAATAAATAATTTATTCCTCCCTAAATTACTTAATACTCGGAAAAATTATTAATTCATTTGTAAAATTAGATATTAAAGGAAAACTATGGGATTTAATTATAAATTTTTTTGTATATATACTATAATATATTATATTGATATTTTGATTGATTAAATTTAACAGACCCTAAAGTATGAGAAAAATGATCAGAAAAAAAAGACAGTTAGAAATATCTCTGCAGTCAATACCCACATTCCCCAACCCTAAAGTTGAATTAGAACAATATCAAACACCAGCTAAAATCGCAGCAGACCTTCTGTGGAATGCACATGCACTGGGAGATATCGAGGGCATGAAGGTGGTGGATCTGGCCTGTGGGACTGGAATTTTCTCCATAGGCTCGGCCCTTTTAGGCGCCGCTGAGGTGGTTGGTATGGATGTGGATCCTGAAGCGGTGAAGATAGCACGGCAGGAAGCAGATCGCAGGAGATTGGATGAAGTTTCCAGGTTCATAACTGCAGATGTCACTGATTTCAATGAGAAGGCGG
>Ga0334888_1001751_pt1 | contig 26497 bp, 27 predicted proteins | sample GraSluR1_MG_FD_207227 | JGI IMG/M metagenome (GOLD analysis project Ga0334888, IMG submission 207227) | Sludge microbial communities from methane-producing bioreactor in Wageningen University, Netherlands - Granular Sludge_3_08-R1 | ecosystem: Engineered > Bioreactor > Anaerobic > Unclassified ...
AAATTACGTTTGCATCCGTTATATGCTGCTTTATATACTGAATAGTCTGTTTAAGGATATAACTTTTACCGGTACGTCGCTGGCCTGTCAACACCTTTATCAACTGTTTACCTAAAAACGGCAATATCTTATCTAAGTATTTTTGTCGAATAATGATTTCTGTTTGTGCTTTCATTTTTGACATATGCTATATATTTCCCAAATATAGAATATATTTTTAACATAAGCTAAACTTACAGTGGTATTGGCGACAGCTGTTTGAGGCAGCTGTTTGAGGCAGCTGTTTTGAGGCAGCTGTTTGAGGCAGCTGTTTTGAGGCAGCTGTTTTGCGGCAGCTGCAGCATTGATCGGGGAAGACCTCCCAGTTGCTTTCGCAACCGGGTCCCTCCCTCCGCGGGACGAGCTTCCCCTTATCAATGTGCAGACTGCCTTAAATAACCGGAACAGATAAGACCGGATCAGATCATTTTCCGGGCATCCTCCACAAACTTGGCGAGGCCTTTTTCGGTGAGAGGATGGTCCAGCAGTCCCAGGATGGGCTTGAGCGGGCAGGTGACTACGTGGGCCCCGGCTTCCATGCAGTCGATGATGTGGCGGGTATGGCGGATGGAGGCGGCCAGCACCTGCGTTTTGTACCCGTAGATCTCAAAGATGCGCACGATCTGTGCCACCAGCGCCACCCCGTCTTCGGAAATATCGTCCAGCCTCCCTACAAAGGGCGAGACGTACCTGGCACCGGCTTTGGCTGCCAACACGGCCTGTCCCGCGTTGAAGACCAGCGTGCAGTTTGTGGGAATGTTTTTTGCCGAGAGGGCCTTTATGGCCTTGATCCCTTCCGCCGTACAGGGGATCTTCACCACAATGTTCTTGTGGACCGAGGCCAGCTCCGCTGCCTCTGTAAGCATCCCTTCCAGGTCCGTTGCCAGCACCTCGGCACTCACATCACCATCCACCATTTCGCAGATCTGCCGGTAATGCGCCAGGATGGCATCGTGCCCGCGGATGTTCTCCCGGGCCATCAGGGACGGGTTGGTGGTCACCCCGTCCAGGATCCCCAGATCCCGCGCTTCCCGGATCTGGGAAAGGTTTGCTGTGTCGATGAAGAATTTCATGATTAAATAATTAATTATGCCATCTATTTTCTGCACCATATAGCATTTTATATTGGGACATTGCAAAACTATCGGTCATTCCAGCAATAAAATCTGTAATGGTTCTTATTAAAACTGTTTGAAATACCTTTTCATTAGTTTTTTTTAAATTATTAACTTCTGTCCTAATATCACAATTACTTAAAGTAATTGGCTCATTACAGTAATTTTTATACAACACCTTAACTGTGTTATCCGGTAATTGCATAGGATTATTCACATATGCACTAATAAGCTTTCTAATGATATAAATTGCTTTCCCATCCATACTTTGTGCAAGATGAGAATATAATATATTATTTTTTAAAAATTCCTTGAACTTCGAATCCTTAATTTGAAATTCTTGGTTGAAATTTATTAAATCAAAGATTTTCGTTTCTGTAAATATTTTCTCCTTTAGCTCGTTAAAATCAATCTTATTTTTAATATTATAATCTCTAATCAACTTATCTAGTTGTTCATAAGAATTCTCTTTGAGATTAGAAGAATATAATCCAATTACTAGTGATGCAATATTATGGAGGTTATTATTTATATTGTTTGAATTCTTGATATTCATAATAAGTGATTTCTCATTTTCTTTCAGATCATTTTTAAATGTTTCATAAAAAAAATCAAGAAATATTTGCTTATCTATGATCCCAGCTAAAAGACCATCTTCAATATCATGATGTCTTTGAGCTATTTCGTCGGCTTGAGCAACAATTAATCCTTCTAGTGTCCAAGATTGTTTAGAGTGAATATTGGTATAATAATTATTATAATGTGTAAGCTCTTGACAATAATTATGTAAATGACATTCTTTATGATAATTAAGATAATGACATCTTGCCATGTTTTGATATTGACAAGGTTTATAAGCTAAAGAGCTGTGATTTAATATCCCCCATAATGTAAAATTTGAAAGATTTAATCCTTCATACTGATCTGATATTTTTTCTAGTGAAGAGACAACTTTTATCGCTTGCCAATTATGCTTAAAACCTAAATCACTATCATCATTTATTTTGACACCATATTTTGAATCACAGTTATTAGTAAAGCAACTTAAAACTTTTTCTCCAGTATGACCAAATGGTGTGTGCCCAACATCGTGTGCTAATGATATCGCTTCTGCTAAATGGTTATTCAGACCAAAAATATTCGTTAATGTTTGAGATATTTGAGAAACTTCTAATGTGTGAGTTAATCGATTCCTAATATGATCATCAAATCCACTAACAAAAACCTGAGTTTTCCCACCTAATCTTCGAAATTCTTTTGAATATATTATTCTATCTCTGTCTCTACAAAAATTATTTCTTTCTGGATCAGTCTTCTCATGAAAACTTCTTGTAGAATATTCAGGATGTGCCTTAAGAATATCATACTTAGCATTAAAACTATTATTCATATAAGATCTTTAAACAGTAAATAAATCTATAGTATACTTTTTTGTTAATGCTTATTATTTATATTTATAAAAAATTGATATTATCGTTTTGCGTACATGCTTTCGTAGTATTGTTGATAATCACCGCTGGTTACACGGTCCATCCAGGTTTGGTTTTCCAAATACCATTTGACTGTTTTTTCGATCCCTTTTTCAAATTGTAAAGATGGTTCCCATCCAAGTTCGTTTTTCAGTTTCGAAGAATCAATAGCATAACGCAAGTCATGTCCGGGACGATCTGTAACATAGGTGATTAATTTTTCCGAGGTACCCGGTTTACGTCCCAGGAGTCTGTCAACTGTGGCAATGATCACTTTTATCAAGTCTATGTTTTTCCATTCGTTGAATCCACCAATGTTGTATGTATTACCCGCTCTCCCATCATGCAAGATAACATCAATAGCCCGAGCATGATCCTCTACATATAGCCAATCCCTCACATTCTCTCCTTTTCCGTAAACAGGGAGCGGTCTGTTATACCGAATATTGTTGATGAACAACGGTATTAATTTTTCAGGGAACTGGTACGGACCGTAATTATTACTGCAATTGCTTATCACAATGGGTAATCCATATGTATCATGAAAAGCCCGCACAAAGTGATCACTACTGGCCTTGCTGGCCGAATAGGGAGAATGTGGGTTGTAGGGAGTTGTCTCAATAAAGAAAGAATCATCAAATTCCAAAGCGCCATAGACCTCATCGGTCGATATATGGTAAAAACGTTTATTCTCATAGTTATCATCCCAACAAGTTCTGGCGGCTTGGAGCAAAGATAGTGTTCCCAAGACATTGGTTTTGGCAAAAGTAAACGGGTCTTTGATACTACGGTCTACATGACTTTCTGCGGCTAAATGAATAACTGTATCTATACTATACTTTTTGAATATTTCAAGTACGATATCAAAATCACATATGTCTGCCTTTATAAATGTGTAATTCGGTTTTTGATCAATATCCCTCAAGTTTTCCAAATTACCTGCGTAAGTCAGTTTGTCAAGATTAATAATCTGATATTCAGGGTAATTGTTCAAGAATCTTCTTACCACATGAGATCCTATGAAACCAGCACCTCCGGTTATTAATACATTTTTCTTCATAATTATTGATTCAGAATTGAGAGACAATTTGTTAGTGATTCTTTCCAATAAGGTACTTTGATTCCAATGCTTTTGATTTTTTCTTTAGATAAAACACTATAGGCCGGTCTTTTAGCCGGAGTAGGATATTGATCGCTTTCAATTGGATTAACATGAACTTTCACTCCTGAAAGAGCAAATATCTCATAAGCAAAATCATACCAGGACAATACTCCTTCGTTAGAATAATGATACAGATGATATCCGTTGAAACCATTGTCGATAATCTGCATAACGGCTAATGCCAGATCTGTTGCATAAGTTGGCGTCCCCACCTGATCATAAACCACACTAAGTGTATCCTTCTCTTTGCCAAGTCTAAGCATGGTTTTTACAAAATTATTGCCAAATTCAGAATACAACCAGGCTGTTCTTATAATTACAGCATCACAGGCAGCTGAAGCAATTTCCAATTCTCCTTCTAACTTTGATTGTCCGTATACTCCTTTCGGGTTTGTCGGATATGATTCTTTTATTGGCGATGTTGAAGTCCCGTCAAAAACATAATCTGTGGAAATATGAACAAGTTTCAGATTGTTTTCCTTGGCAACTTCAGCTAAAATTTTAGGTCCATAAGCATTTATGTGATACGCGAGTTCTTTTTCTGTTTCTGCTTTATCAACAGCTGTATAGGCTGCACAATTAATAATTACATCAATGGTATGTTTTTTTACAAGAGTATTTAATGCTTTTTTATTGGTAATGTCAGTTTCCGGCAAATCCGTATAGAGAAAATTATGCTCTGAATGATTTTGGGATATTTTTTGAAAAGAACGTCCAAGTTGTCCTTCTGCACCTGTGATAAGTATATTCATAATCAATCAAACAAATAAGCATTAGCTAATAAAGGAGCATGAATATCTTTATCCGAAAGTATCATTTTCTCTTTATCTATTGGCCATTTTATATCTATAGTGGGATCACTGAACAGGACACTTCCTTCTGCCTGGGGAGCATAGACATTATCTACTTTATACGTAAAAACTGCTTCATCACTTAGCACAAGATATGCATGCCCAAAACCCTTGGGTACAAATAACTGATGTTTATTCTCATTACTTAATTCTACCATAACATATTGAGCAAATGTTGGTGAAGATTTTCTTAGATCAATAGCCACATCAATTACTTTGCCTTTGAGCACCCTTACAAGTTTTGCCTGAGCATTGTCCCCTTTCTGGAAATGAATCCCCCTCAGTACTCCATATACTGATTTTGATTCATTTTCCTGAACAACCTCAAATTTCCCGATCTTCGAATCTAAGATCTCTTTCTTGTATGATTCATAAAAGTACCCTCTTGAATCAAAAAATACCTTTGGTTTAATAATTATAACACCTGGGATTTTTGTCGGAATAAAATTCATATTTTTCTTATACTAAATTTAATATGTACTGGCCATAAATGGTTTTTTCCAGTGACTGACCTAATTTTTTCAATTGCTCATTATCTATCCAACCATTACGCCAGGCAATCTCTTCTATACATGAAATATAAAGCCCTTGCCTGTTCTGAACTGTGGCCACATAATTTGATGCATCCAATAAAGCATCACTGTTTCCTGTATCCAGCCAGGCAAAACCTCGACCAAACAATTTCACCTTTAGGGATCCTTCTTCAAGATAAAGCCTGTTCAAATCTGTAATTTCGTATTCACCTCTTGCGGAAGGTTTAAGGTTTCGTGCCTTTTCTGTTACTGTACGATCATAAAAATACAAACCAGGTACTGCATAATTCGATTTAGGCATTGCCGGTTTTTCTTCTAAAGATATGACCTGATTATTCTTATCAAATTCCACAACACCATAAGCACGTGGATCTTTCACATAATAGCCAAAAATACACGCTCCATTTTGAGTACTTGAAGCTTCATGTAAAAGATTGGTAAACCCTTGACCGTAAAACAGATTATCCCCTAAGATTAAACAACCGGGACCACCCTCTAAAAATTCAGCTCCTAACACAAATGCCTGAGCCAATCCATTTGGGATTTCCTGTACCTTATACTGGAACTTCATACCTAATTCTTCTCCTGTCCCCAATAATTCTCTGAACATAGGCAAATCTCTTGGAGTAGATATAATCAATATCTCCTTAACACCAGCTAACATTAGCGTTGATAAAGGATAATAAATCATGGGTTTATCATACACAGGCATAATTTGTTTAGAAATTGCCTTAGATGATGGATACAAACGTGTGGCCGAACCACCGGCCAAAATTATTCCTTTCATAAAAAGTTAACTTATTAATAATGAAATACTTCTTCCATTTCTGTCCACCATTCACCGTTTTGACAAGACTCAAGTGGTTGTTGGCAGGGTTCACAGAGCTTCCACCATTGCTGAGTAACAGGATCGGCAGCCATTTTTTTCATATCGACTTCGTAATCATTCCCTATATACTCGAAATAACTGAAGAGCCATCCCTCCTTATAAAAGATGCTGTAATTCCTTATGTTGCAATCGAAAATTGTTTTCAAAACACCCGGCCAGACCGCTGTATGCAATTTCTTGTATTCTTCTTTTTTTTCAGATTTTAACCGAATAACGCTGCCATATCTTTTCATAATGCAACCATATTGTATATGTAAAAATGACCAAAAAGCAGAACAAGGGAATGAGGAATCCGATAGCCATATTTGTCTCACCAATAATACCCATAAGAACGGGAGCTATTGCTCCGCCTACTATGGACATAATAAGAAAGGAAGATGCACGTTTTGTGTTTGTGCTGTCTAATCCCCTTATAGCAAGGGCAAATATAGTGGGGAACATAATGGATTCAAAAAGGTAACATAATAGTAAGGCCATAAGGGCTAATTTCCCCGGAATAAAAGTAACCACCATCATACATGTTGAAGCCCCAATTGCACACATCATCAGAATTTTTTCTGCTTTTATGTATTTCATTATCCAGCTTCCTCCCATACGACCTATCATAAATAATCCCATTCCTCCAAAGGATAGTATTAATGCTGCTGTACGCGGACTGAAAGCGGGAATGTTTTCTGTAACGTAATTAATAAAAAAACTGTTGATCCCAGTTTGGGCTGCCACATAAAAGAATAAGGCCACTACTCCAAAAATAAAACCGGCATGTTTCCAAAGGCCTCTTTTGACGTTTTCTTCATCTTTTATTACAATTTCAGGCAATTTGATACGACTAAAACGACGGCCACTATCAAAACTACTATCCCAATAATTGCATAGGGAAGTGCCACACTACCATCATTACCGCTTTTTCCTGCAAAGATTAAAAGCCCTCCAATAAGTGGTCCGCAGATCCAACCTAACCCATTAAATGATTGGGCTAAGTTTAATCGTTGCGGTCCGCTGTTTTTATCTCCAAGCACCGTAATATATGGGTTGGCTGCTGTTTCCAGGCAAGTGAGTCCACAACCGATAATAAACAGTGATAAAAGGAAGAACTCAAAGGACATGATCCGTTCCCCCGGAATAAATAATAACGCCCCTATTCCGTATAAGATCAAACCGGTTACCACTCCTGTTCTGTACCCCCATTTTTTGATTATTGAACCTGCAGGAAGTGCCATCAGAAAATAACCGCCATATACAACAGCCTGTACAAGTGCAGAACGGCTTTTTGATATGACCAATGCATCCTGGAAATGCTTATTCAGGACATCTAGAATACTATGAGCAAAACCCCAAAAGAAAAAAAGTGAAGTGACAAGAATGAAAGGGACTAAATAAGATTGCTTCTTTATCATAACCAGTTTTTCCTTCGGATCTTGATGGTTTGTGTGCCCTTAATAGGGTAATCCGTAATCAATGCCATATATCCACCACCCCCGGCACCCGCCAGTTTCCAAGCCAATGAACGATCCTTATACTCTTCAATGTAACCGGAGACTCCGTTATCCATCATTTTGGGGAACATGGCTACCTGGGCATCAAATGAAGCTTTTATGGATTGTGCAAATTTTTCAAGATTCCGGTCAAGTATGGCATGCCAACAAGTATCAGCCGCAGCAGCCAACGCCTCGACTTTTGGCTTGATAATATCGGCTCCTTCCAGAACATTGAAATCGGTTACACGTGGATTTGTATGCACCAGGCATATATGCTGCTCCAGCCAGTCAAGTATCAGATCATCGTTACATGATTCAATTTTCTTAGGCCAGTATTCTTTATCGTAAAAATGACGGTTCAAGCCGGGCATGCAAATACCTATGGCATCCTGTGCCCCGGAAATCTCCTGTTTACCGGGTTCATTCTCAAAACAAAACAACATTTTGGCCACAAGCTCAGGATTTCCTTCAGGTAAATGAAACGGCCAGAGCTTTTTGGCCGCTTTTATGGTTGAAGTAGACATTCCGCTTCGTTCTTTATAAGGGTTCGGGACTTGTTCCAATGATATTGTAATTGCCCATCCGGGAGCATATTTTGAAACATAAGGCTGGTCGATCCACGTTCCCGCCAGATCAAGCCTGGAGGGCAGTCCTACGGGTTCTGTACGTTTTAATGAAGTGGACGATCTGATGGGAAGTCCCTGGTCGGGTGTCCTTTTTAAAACAACATATTGAATTCCTAACTGAGAGCACAACGCCGATTTTTCCGAAGAATCACCATCTTCATTTACAATAAACACTTCTGGGTTGAATTCTTTGATATCTTCCTCAAAGTCCAATATGCCACTTCCTATGTTGATCCAGGCATCTTTCACGTAACGTATAGAACGAACCATATACAGACGCTCCTGTTGGGTATTGAAAGGTCTTCTGCCTTTTAAGGCCAATATAGTATCATCTGAACCAATCCCAACATACAGATCACCGTATTGTGAGGCTTCTTTGAAAAATGCTACGTGCCCGCTGTGTAGCAAATCATAACATCCGGATACAAATACTTTTTGGGGCATTTCTATGCTTTTAGGATATACTGTTAATGTACCACTGATACAACTTTCCTACTCCTTCTTTTATGTCAATGTAATGATGCCACCCAAGCTCATGAAGCTTTGAAGGATCCGTGAGTTTTCGCATGGTCCCATCGGGTTTGGAAGAATCAAAACTAATCTTTCCTTTGTATCCAACGGTTTCGACAATAATTTGTGCCAACCCGGCGATGGTTACTTCCTTACCTGTACCAATGTTGATATGGCAATTGCGAATTTCATTTCCCTCGGGTATTGTATCCTTGAAATCTACACGCTCCATGATATACACACAAGCATCGGCCATTTCCTCACTCCACAAAAATTCCCGTAATGGCTTTCCCGTTCCCCATAAAACCACCTTATCTGAATGTATGCCGTATTTTGCCAATTTGTCTTTTATTTCACTATTGGAGCTTTTGCCGTTTATACCTTCTACCGGGCGTTTGTCAAGATCGGTACGTATAGCTTTCCAATTGTCGTTCATTAACCAGTGACTCAAAACAATTTTTCGAATCATGGCCGGCATTACATGACTGTTTTCCAAATGGAAATTGTCATTGGGTCCGTATAAATTGGTCGGCATAACCGCTATGAAGTTTGTTCCATATTGCAAGTTGAAGCTTTCACACATTTTCAAACCGGCAATTTTTGCGATAGCATACGGTTCGTTGGTATATTCCAGCGGGGCAGTTAACAAACAATCTTCTCTCATAGGCTGCGGAGCTTCCCTTGGATAGATACAAGTACTGCCCAAAAACAATAGCTTTTTAACACCATGATGAAAGCTTTCTCCAATAACATTGTTCTGAATTACCAGGTTTTTATATATAAAATCTGAACGGTAAGTAGTATTGGCCATAATCCCCCCTACAACGGCAGCTGCCAGAATTACATATTCCGGGTTTTCCTTATCAAAAAACTCTTTCACTGCTTCTCTATCCATCAAATCCATTTCATCTATGGAACGGCCAATGAGATTCGTATATCCTTTAGATTTTAAATTATTCCAAATGGCTGACCCTACCAGTCCCAAATGACCGGCTACATATATCTTACTGTTTTTTTCCATGATCATTATTCCATAGTACTCCTTAAATACAATTTTCTTACAAAGCGCATATCATGCACTACCATTTTTTTCACCAATTCGGGAAATGATGTTTTTGTTGGATTCCATCCCAATACATTTTTAGCTTTTGTTGGATCACCCAAAAGCAATGCCACTTCTGCAGGTCGGAAATATTTGGGATCCACTTCCACCAAGACCTTCCCCGTTTCCTGATCAATACCTTTTTCTTTAATACCTTTTCCTTCCCAACGAAGATTGATGCCGACTTCCTTAAAAGCTAGCGTACAAAACTCTCTGACCGAATGATTCTCGCCTGTCGCTATTACAAAATCTTCCGGTGTATGGTGCTGCAACATCAGCCACATACATTCTACGTAATCTTCTGCATAGCCCCAGTCACGTAAGGAATCCAGATTTCCCAAATACAATTTATCCTGAAATCCTTGTTTTATTCGTGCTGCAGCCAATGTGATCTTCCTGGTTACAAAAGTTTCCCCCCTGCGTTCACTTTCATGGTTAAATAAAATACCGTTTACGGCAAACATGTCGTAAGACTCACGATAATTCTTCGTTATCCAGAACCCATACAATTTGGCTACACCGTAAGGACTTCGAGGATAGAAAGGTGTTGTTTCCTTTTGGGGTGTTTCCTGTACCAGACCGTATAATTCAGAAGTAGATGCCTGGTAGATGCGCGTCTTTTTCTCCATGCCCAGAATCCGTATAGCTTCCAATAAGCGTAACGTTCCAACAGCATCGGTTTCTGCTGTAAACTCCGGGACATCAAAACTTACTTTTACATGGCTTTGGGCAGCCAGATTATAAATTTCGTCCGGCTTAACAGTTTGCAGGATCCTGATAAGCGAACTGGAGTCCGTCATATCTCCGTAATGCAATGTCAGTAAACGTTTCTGGTGCATATCACGAATCCATTCATCCAAATATAAGTGTTCTATACGTGCTGTATTGAAAGATGAAGAACGACGGATTATGCCATGGACTTCATAGCCTTTCTCCAGAAGGAATTCAGCCAAGTAAGAACCGTCCTGACCGGTAATTCCGGTTATTAGTGCTTTTCTACTCATAAAATATTATTACTTATTTCTACTTTTTCATTTCTTAATTCTGTCACCCTGTCCTTTACCTATAACTGTTGCAAGAATAATTTTCAAATAATTAACCAGATTTAATTCTTTCGACATGTGCGCATCAAATTCGGAAAGTTTAACAGGAGTAGACATATCGATCTCATTAATTTGAGCAAGTCCTGTGATTCCCGGTTTGAAGTTGTAGACACCTCTTTTTTCACGTTCACTAATAAGCTCTTCCTGATTGAAAAGGCAAGGCCTAGGACCTACCAGGCTCATATCACCTATTAACACATTTACCAGTTGTGGCAATTCATCTAGCTTGGTTTTCCTTAAAAAAGATCCGAATTTTGTAACATCACTTTGATTGGCAAGATGTGTCGCTACTGATTTTGCGTTTTTATTCATCGTCCGGAACTTATAGAGGCAAAAAGGTTTCTTGTTCTTCCCTACCCTTTTCTGTTTAAAAATTGGTGAACCAGTATCAAATAAACCCAATATATATAGTACTAACATAAGTGGCCAAAGCAGGAGCAAAGCAAAAAAAGAAGCAAAAAAATCAATTAGACGAATCATACAATATTACTCTTTATTAAAACTTGATAGTGTTTTCATCATCCCATCTCTTGCTGTGACTGGCATTTTCTCTATACCCAAGGCTTTTTTGATTTTATCATTGCTCACCACGTAGTTCTCCGTGAGCTTGCGCAACCGCTCTTTGTTCAGCGGCAGCTTCAAAGCCCCGCCAATGGCAGCAGCACCGTTCATCAATCCTTTCGGCAATTGCCAGATATGTGACTTTCTACCCACCGATTCACCAATCAATCGGATCAGTTCATTGGTCGATAACGACTCATCATCCCCCACGTGATAAATGCCACTCTCAATGTTCTCCTTCACGATCAGCTGCTCCACCACATAGGAGATGTTATCGATGGAACAGAACGAACGACGGTTCTCATACGCACCCAGCGGCCAGGGAATCCCCTTCTTCACCACGCTGTACAGCAGGTTCAGGTTCCCCTTGTTCCCCGGCCCATGTATCATACAGGGCCTCAAAATATATACTCTTTTATCTAATAGCTTATCGCTAACAGCTGAAAGCTTGTTTAAGATATACTCCTCCGCCCTGATCTTCGATTCACCGTAGGGACCCACCGGCGCCGGAACAACCTCCTCCGTCAGCACATCCCCCGGCACACTGTCCGCAGCCGCTTTCACCGAGCTGAAGAAGATAAACGTCCGCGCATCCGATTGCAGGAAATAGTCGAAAATCTTTTGCGTGAGGCCGGTGTTCACATCAAAGTAAACCTGCTCCTCGCTTCTGTTCTTTGTGTCATGCGCTTTTCCCGCCAGATGCACAATTGTATCCACCGGAGGCACCTTGCCCAGTTCATCCCAACCGAATATACGTTCCACACCCTCCTTTTCAGGCTGATGAATATCCAAACCAACTATCTTGTGGTTCCTGAACCAGCTGTTTGTGAAGTTGGTACCCACGAATCCGTTGATACCGGTGATAAGTATTTTCATTATTTCAATTTTCTTTTTCAACTTTATTCAGATCATTATCAATCACTAAACACATAAATCCTTCTAAAGTGAATCTGCGATAAAATTTTAGAAAAGCTAAATAAAAGATATATGTTAATATAGTGCTCAAAATTATTGGAAATAGGAGATTATTCAACAATGAAAAATGAAAAAAGAAGGATAAACCAATTAACCAACAATAAATACAGAAGATATAAGAAATAGATCGGGTAAAACCATATAAAGCAACATAATTGTCCAATTTTACTGCATGAGTCCCGAACTTTTCGTAATAATAATGCCATATAGGTCGAAAGAAATCCCCAGTTTCATCTCCAAAATCATAATTATGATGAATCTTGAATTGTTTTATACGATTCTGAATCAAACCACTGAGTGTAGCGTCTAAACTATTCGTGTAATGTAAACGAAAACCACATAATTTCCCAAAGACGAAATCAATGACACACAATGGTAAAATTACAATCATTAAACCACTTCTCCATATAATGGAAATATAATACGATTCCTTTTCATTCTCGTCATCTTTGTTTATTAACTTCTTGAAGTAACATTCAGGTTTTACACCAAATAAATATTTTGATGGATAACCAATAGACCATATTGAATATTTCTCAATCGTTAGAGTTGATAAGTAATTGATTGCATGGCCAAACACATAAGAAAACAAAATGAAAGCAACGGATTGATCAAATACACGCAATCCTAGAAAGAACTCAATATTAAGCCATTTTATTTCTTCAATATCAAATACTATTGCAAATAAATAGCAGAACAATGCTCCCGGTATAAAATATCCCAAAAAGTCATACAATGAAAAAGGACTTTTGCTTAATCTATCCATGGTATCATCTAAAGATTACATATTGGAAACGTTTTGCACGAAGGGATCAATCAAAGAAAGAAAAACAAAGAGAATACTATACAACCTAATTTACTAAGGATCAAAGATAATCATTATCAAAGTCCTTCTAACAAACTTGTCACCAACTCTGCATACTCCCCTGTAACTTTTTCCTTCGAATAGTTATTGGCAATATTTACATAACCATTTTTGCCCATTCTTTCCAATTCCGACGAGGGAGTACTTCTTATAAAGTTGGCAATACTATTTACCTTGAATTGAACATTCTTTTTCGTAACCAGGAATGCACAATCCTTGTCGTTCAGAAAATTTATGATTGGTGTATTTTCTCCGGAGCAAACAACCAAAGGCTTCGCGCAAGCCATTATCGTATAAACCTTGGAAGGAAAGCCGTGTCCCTCAGTATGGGAAGCCATAAAGATAAATTGCAGGTCTGAATAAGCAATAAGCGAAGGCATGAGTTCTCTTGGCTGGTAAGGAATTATATGGAGCTTTTTTAATCCCCTATCAGCTTTTTCCTGAAGAAGTTTATCCTTCATAGCCCCCTCACCAATAACAAAAAATTCAACCGCATCCTCTTTCAATTCATCTGCAAGTGCAATCAACGGTTCCCAGTCCTGAGCATGACCAATATTACCCGCATACATTATCTTCAATGATTGAGTATCGGGGAATAAATCCTTATTTAGTTGTAAAGATTCTTTCGCAAGTGGTTTATAAATATCCGTATCTACAAAATTAGGTATGATGTGCAATTTTGACTCGTCCTTAATGCGAGAGACAATCGTTTCGTAGAAAATGCGGTCTATAGTAGTTACGGCATTTGAATGATTATAAACAATTTTCTCCATCCATTTTAGGAACGAAATGACAACCTTCGATTTTAAACCACCTTCTTCAATCAATAAGTCGGGATATATTTCCTGAACATTATAGATGACTTTTGTACCCTTCAGTTTAGCGATGATCACATTGAGCAAGCCAATCGTCAATGGTGGTGATGGAGATAAAATGATATCTACTTTCTTTTCAAACAAAGCAAGCAAAAAAGATACAATATGCCAATAGACAAAACCCAATAACCTTCGTATCGTACTTTTATATTTCTTCTGGTAAACGTGCTTAACTTTTAAACCCTGAAAATTGCTTTCATAATACAATCCAAAAAACCTTTTTCGCAGAGGTTGTTTTTTTAACTCACTCACCACTGCATTGTAATGAGGTGTGGTGGTCAACACCACAACCTCATACCCGGAATCTTTAAATTTTAAAGCGATGTCATTATAAAGATAAGCTGTAGAGACACCGTCAGGACTGAAAACGATACTATGTATCAGTATTTTCTTACTCACTCCAAACCACCCGTTTAATGTAATCTGTATAGGAGATGATGATGCGCACCACCTTTTCACTCACGTTGGGCATGCTATAGTCGGCAACGGGTCTGAAATTACGCTCCTCGCCTAACGATTGATATTGCAATTGCACCAGTCCCTGCATCACCCTTTCAGGGTTCAGTCCCACCATCATCACCGAGGCTTCTTCCATCGCTTCCGGACGTTCGTGCGCTTCACGAATATTCAATGCCCTGAAGTTAAGAATAGATGATTCTTCAGAAATGGTACCACTATCCGATAACACCGCAAATGCATTCATCTGCAATTTGTTGTAGTCGCTCAACGCCATCGGTTTCATCAGCTGCACATTCTTGTGAAAAGTGATTCCCTTCTTTTCAATCATGTTGCGGGTGCGTGGATGGGTAGAGACAATCACAGGATAATCATATTTCTCAGCGATTCCGTTCAATATCTCCACCAGGTTGAAGAAGTTCTTCTCAGAAGAGATGTTCTCCTCTCTATGGGCAGACACCACAAAAAACTTACCCTTCTCAAGGTTCAGCGTTTCAAGAACATTCGAAGCCTCAATCTTAGGCAGATATTGCATCAATACCTCGTACATCGGACTACCGGTCTTGATGATTCTGTCGGGACGTAATCCTTCCGCTAGAAGGTATTCACGTGCAATGTCACTATAGGTAAGGTTGATGTCCGCTGTATGGTCTACAATCTTGCGGTTGCTCTCTTCCGGTACCCGCTGATCGAAACAACGATTCCCCGCCTCCATATGGAAGATGGGAATATGTCTTTTCTTCGCTGCAATGGCACACAGACAGGAATTGGTATCACCCAACACCAGGAATGCATCCGGTTGTTCGTTTTCCAGTACAGGATCTATATTGATCAGGATCTGCCCGGCAGTCTCTGTGGCGTTCTTCCCAGCAGCATTCAGAAAATGATCCGGTTTGCGCAAACCAAGGTCCTCAAAGAAGACTTCGTTCAACTCATAATCATAATTCTGTCCCGTATGCACCAAGACATGCTCAATGGCTTCCGATGCATCCAGCTTCTGCAGCACACACGCCAAACGGATGATCTCCGGACGTGTACCCACTACGGTCAATACTTTTAACTTCTTCATCTCTTTATCTTTCTTATCTATACTGGCAAAAAATAAGTATCAGGTCTCTCCGGATCGAACACTTCGTTCACCCACATCACCGTGACCATATCTGTCTCACCCAGGTTTTCAATGTTGTGTGTATATCCCACAGGAATATCAACCACCTCTAATTTCTCACCCGACACAAAATATTCATGGACCTTTTCTTCATCAATCTTCCGGAAACGAATCACTCCTTTTCCACTTACCACCAAAAATTTCTCGTTCTTGGTATGATGCCAGTGCTGCCCTTTCGTGATACCCGGCTTGGAGATATTAACAGATACCTGTCCCCTATCGTTGGATTTCAGAAATTCTGTAAAAGAACCTCTTTCATCCACATTCATCTTCAAAGGATAGGAAAACTGATCCTCGGGAAGATAACTTAGATAAGTCGAATAAAGCTTCTTTGTAAAAGGATCTGACAGATCAGCAACAAGAAGGTTCTTCCTGCTTTCTTTGAAAGAGTAGATCAGATCCACAATTTCTCCCAGTGTGATCTTATGCTCTACCGGTACTTTGCAAAACTCACCTGACTTGTTTGGATTGCCCTCCAATGCTGCTATCAGCTCTTTCACCACATCATCGATATAGACAAGCGTCATGTTCACAGAACGGTCGTTCACCTGTATGGGGAGATCATGAGCCACGTTGTGACAGAAAGTGGCCACAGCGCTGTTATAATTGGGACGGCACCACTTTCCGAATACATTCTGGAAACGGTATATCAGCACATCCGATCCTGTCTTACGACCGTATTCAAGCAGTAAATCCTCACCCGCTTTCTTGGAGATCCCGTATGGGTTGTCCAGTTCAGCCTGAATGGAAGAAGACAACATCACGGGACAATTGTTGTCGTGTTTCTTTAACGTGTCCAACAACAGAGAAGTGAACCCGAAATTACCCTCCATGAATTCACTCTGCTCCTTGGGTCTGTTTACTCCGGCGAGGTGGAATACAAAATCCGCATCCTTGCAATAACCTTCCAGAAGAGAGGGGTCGGTATCCATGTCATATTCAAACAGAGTAAGCTCAGGGTTTACATGATACCCTTTGGCTTTGCCTTCTTTGATATTGTTTAGTTCGGCAATCAGATTCTTCCCGATAAATCCTCTTGCCCCTGTAATCAGTATATTCATTGCACCAATTGATTTATATCTTCTCTTATTTCAGGGAGTTTCAAAAGCAGTTGCTTCATCCCTTCCTTATCCAAACGGAAAGTATTGTGCGAATGATAATCCTCCACTTTCGAAATATCTTCCTGACCCTCCACGAAGAACTTATCATAGTTCAAATCACGTGCATCAGCCGGAATGCGAAAATAATCACCCATATCCTCCGAGCGGAACATCTCTTCACGAGTCACCAAAGTCTCGTACAGTTTTTCACCATGCCTGGTGCCGATAACCTTCACTTCCGTATCGGCATTATACAACTCCTTCAATGCATCTGCAAGCACATCAAGAGTAGCCGCTGGAGCCTTCTGCACAAACAGATCACCCTGGTTACCATTCTCAAAAGCATACAACACCAAATCCACCGCATCATCAAGCGTCATCATGTAGCGCGTCATTCCCGGATCGGTAATAGTAATATGATTACCACTCTTAATCTGATCGACCCATAACGGAATCACCGACCCCCTGCTCGCCATCACATTACCATAGCGAGTACAGCAGATTGTAGTCTGAGCATCATTCCCCAATGAGCGAGCCTTAGCAACCGCCACCTTCTCCATCATCGCCTTACTGATACCCATAGCATTGATAGGATAAGCAGCCTTATCAGTGCTCAGCACCACAACATTCTTCACACCAAAGTCAACAGCCGAATCCAGCACGTTTTCCGTGCCAATAACATTAGTACGAACTGCCTGCATTGGAAAGAATTCACAGCTGGGCACCTGCTTCAGTGCAGCAGCATGAAACACATAATCCACACCACGCATAGCAGTATCCACCGAACGCTTATCTCTCACATCACCGATATAGAACTTCACCTTAGAGTTCTGAATACGGTGACGCATATCATCCTGCTTTTTCTCGTCGCGGCTAAATATACGAATCTCTTTAATATCTGTATTTAAAAAACGCTTTAGTACAGCATTACCGAACGAACCGGTACCACCGGTAATTAATAGGGTTTTATTTGTAAATAATGACATCTATATTTGAGAGTTAATTATGAATTTATTGACAACATCTATTTAATAAGTGAAACAATATTATATATTTATTGAAAATATCTGAATAATATATTTTGTATTTCCTCCTCGAATTTATCAATATCTTTTTTTAAAATCACTAATAATCTGCGACAATTATTAAGGTAATCTACTTCTGAGAAAGATTTTTGAAATTCATTGATTTTTAAAAATAAATCATCCTCATTTCTAACAATAATACCTATATTATATTTAGAAACATAATGTGTTTGAAAACTTTCTATATTTACAATCATTGGTTTTCTAAACATTAAAGACAAGTAAAATCTATTACTCATAGGTGTATTGTGTGCAATTGAGTCAGGTAATAGAATATTCAACAAATCATGGTTTTCTACAATAAATGGTTCCTCGCTTTTTAAATATCTTCCACTAAAAGTCACATTATTACTTTTAGCTGAAATTCTTTTTAATGATTCAACCTCTGACCCATCTCCAACAAACGACAATTCAACGTTTGATTTATTTTGTAACGAAATAATTAACTTTGAATTTGAACTGTAATCGCGAATTTGTCCTATCGTTAAAATCTTAATAGGCTTACTTTTTTTAAAAGTCGTAGTCTTAATCTTACGGTTAATAGCATTTATAATAAGTTCTTTTTTTACATTATGGCTAAGTAAATATTCATGACCTCTTGGTAACCAATTTTTATATCCAAGTGATGAAATTACTGTAATCGCTGATTGTTTAATTAAGTTACTAACCAGTCGTTTCATCAAAGGATAGAATGGAGTATAATCACGAATATCAAATATATATTTGTTTGAATATTTTTTTAAATAGTTAGATAAGAAAAAAGCATTTTGTAAAGTAAAGACAATAATTAAATCGATTTCTAGTGTATTTAGGATTTTAATTGCATAATTTTTAAAAAGCCAGAAGTGATAAGTTTTTTTTACTTTAGATATGTTTACAGGACTGACTAAATTAAACTCATAAATATAGTCGGGTAAGGTTTTTTTTTCAGGCTTTAGTTCTCTATTCCAAGTAATAAAAGAGTATTCTATTTTACCATACTTCTTGAAAATATCTGTATAATATTCTATATATGGCGCATTCTCAATTGTGTTTGGAATTATTAGTACAATTTTCATATTTATAAACACTAGTGTCCCGTTAAGATTCGCTGAAACTGAATAAGTTAGGAAAATCATCCACGGGAGTTGAAATTTGATATTTGTTAAACAATTGATTTACCGGGATTTTCTCAAACAGCACAAAGCCTATAGTCTGAGAAAAAGTATATAAAGACTGCTCAATACACATCTGTTTCCTGGCCAGAGCCAACAACAGGAAGTCGCAGACAGCAATCCAAATTTGAGTATAAACGGCATTCTCGGAAGTGCCATAGAAAGATTTGATATGAAGATGTTGCTTCACCCATTTGAAAAACAGTTCCACGTTCCAGCGCTCTCTGTAGAGCTCTGCAATGGTGAGCCCTTCGTATCCGAGATGGTTGGTGAGGAAGCGATAAACATTGCCTGTGGCAAAGTCTTCATAAGTGACCATTCTGAGAGTCTCGGGATAACACCGGGCAGTCTTAAGACCTGTCAGACGTATGATTTGATCGGCAATCACACCTGTTCTCTGGTCAACCTTCAAGGAATCAACGATTTCATACTTAATATTGTCTTTGGCTCTTGTGACGAAGAACGCCCCTTGCTTATGAATAAGATTGAAGAGTCTGAAGAAATCGACATATCCCTTATCCATCAGGTATATGGCTCCGAGTTCGACACAAAGATGGTCAAGCACATTGACATCGTGTACGGAGGCATCTGTGAGGTGAATGAATACCGGGAGGTTACCTCTGAGATCCAGCAGGGTATGCATCTTGATTCCAGCTTTGGTCTTCCTGAACTTTGCCCAGGGACAGAGCTTAAGGCACAAACTGATTGTACTGCTGTCGAATGCGTAGACCATATTATCCAGGTCCAAACGAAATGGATCCTCAGCGTACAATGGCCTGACTTTCTTTACAAGCTCCATCCCGAGATCCCGGTAGATACGCCAATCCCTGCTCTCATTGGCTTTTGCCAGTGTATTGCGTGGAACAGCGTAGCTGATGCCGCTATGATACAGTTTGTGCGAGACAGCCTGCAGACTGGTTTCTATATCACGGAGACTGTTCTTATTGGCAAATTGTGCCAGACTCATAACCATGAATTGATCGTAACAGGAGAAATTCCTGACTCGATAGTCACCGTTATATCTGGCAACACATTCATCGAATTTGCGTCTTGGTATGAGAGACATAATCTGAGCAAAAACTGTTTTTCCGGTATTCATTACGCATCACCTGTTGGTTCTGCGTATAAAAATATTCAATTCAAATCGTGTACAAGGTTAAATCCTTGTAATAAATTATATATTAACTAATTATTAACGTTTGTTCCTTTCTTAACGGGACAGTAGTGATTTATAAATTATTAATCCATGTCTTATATGGAAGAAAAGAAACCTTTTCTAATACTGCATTCTCATAATTTTTTATGTAAATATTCAAATAAAAAAATGAGATTACAATTAAGAGTATAAAAATTATGGAATTTATAATTCTAGAGTGTTTCTTTATGGTTACTTTATGATAATCAGGTATAATGAAAATTAGAAAAATCAAGAAAAAAGCACTTAAACGAGTAGCACTTATTGGTTCAAAAGATAATATATTAAATAATGTAACACCGAAAGTAACATATGAAATTAATAGTTTATTTCGAGGATTAATTTTAATTAGAACTTTGTAAAAAACTAAGTTAAAAACGATGAAGAAATAGTAAAGATATTGAAGTATTGAAGTGCCATCTGTCTCACTATTAATATAATTTTGGAACCTTAAAAGAAAAACCGATCCTTGTAAAAAGTTTGTCAATATAGAGATGATTATATCTTTAGCAAAAAAAGAAAAAATAAAAGAAGAAACAAAGAGAACGATGTTAATAGAACGATTAAAGTTTATTTTTTTTATAAATAATAATAAAACACCCAATATACCGGAAACATGGAATAAAGAAGCGATTAAAATTGATAGTATAAATTTTCCTTTTTTATTTTCTAAAATATATCTATATGAGTATAATATTATTGCTGTTGCCAAGCTTTGCCTAAGAGTGGATAAAGATGCAAAGAAAAATAAAGGTAATGAATAATATACAAGCCAAGATAATACAGGTTGATTAGATGAGTAAATGATAGACTTAAAAACTAGCAGTAAAGTAAGCCAGCCAAACAAAAAGAAATTTAAAGGATAGAATCCTACATAAGCTGAAGTAATAAAAAATAATTTACTCAGAGGCTCATATCTGCTATTAATTAGGTAATCTACTCCGTTTTCAAGTTCAATTAAATATGCTTCATAATCCCATCCTACATCATATCTTAATATGCAAAATAACAACAGAACATAGTACAATATTTTCGAACTATTTTTAATTTTATAAGCATAACATAATAAAAACATCAAGGTGATTATTATATACGGCCACAAATCTATAATTGAAAAATTATACATGGAATTGTTCAAATATTTTGTTGTTAAAATTTGAAACAGTTCTCCCTTCTAAATAGTAACTTTTTACATCTATATTATGATCATTTATACTTAAAAGGAACGATTTTATAGACTTTATTGAAGAGCTAGACAACAAAACTCCTAATTTATATTTTTTTATTAGTTTTCCTAACAACCCATTTCTTGGAGCTACAACAGGTTTATTAAATTGAGCTGCGTAACCGAGAACTCCACTACTATTGGCGGTTACTAAATAGGGAATTAAAATGAAATCACACGTAAAACATAAAGAGGAAATAAATTCATATTCACAAAACTCATCAAAAACAAAAACCTGTGTTTTTTTTTTAATCTGAGAATATATTTTATAAAACTCGTCCTTTATATTGTTATCAACTCTTCCAGCGAAAATAAATGTAAAATTTAATAAATCATTTTCGCTAAGTGAATTAATTGATTTTAAAATATTTAAAGAACCTTTTCTCTCGGCAATAGCACCAAAATGTAAAATTATCTTTTTATTATGAGGTATTTGAAGTTTATTTCGTAAATTTTGGAGCTTGTTTGTAGGTAAAGGGATAAATGGATCTGGCAAGTATTTAAATCTAGTAGTTTTAAATATCTTATTTAGATAGTCTGCAGATCCTGAATCATTTAATATGAATAAACTTTTAAAAAATGTGGATTTAGTTAGAATTATATATTTAAATATATCTTGTAACTTTATAAATATTGATGCTTTACTCCATCTATATAAATAGATCTGATATATAATGCCAGAAACCTTTATCTTGGAATTAAAAAAGAAGATTATTGAAGGAAGGAGAGTCATTAATGTTATGAAAAACACATCACTTACATTATTTACTTTTGCAACAGATTTCACATATTTGCTAATTTTATATGATCTAAGGAAAATATTCTCATTTAAATAAATATCTTTTTCTTTAATGAATACGAATTGGATATTATCAACTTGTTTCCATTCTAATTGATTTTTAATTTTTAAAAAAGATTCAGGGATTACGAATATAAAATTAAATTCAGTGCGAGACTGAGCACCTTTATAAAGATGATGAATGTATTCTAAATGATGTCCATCAATTTGGTTGTCGTAAATTAATATATTTTTATGATATGACATGGTTACTGCTTATTATCTTGTTAAACAGAAATATTTAAATCTATATTTAAAGTGTCTCAAAAATTTAAAGAAAATATTTTCATTATATTTTTTACCAGTTGTTCCCGCACTTCCCGAAAAAACCGGATAATCTGTTAATGGGTAATATTCTACATTATCCAAGATTGCTTCTAATGATGCTTTACATAATGCATGCTCAAAATTTATTTCTCTTGAGTCATCGATTTGATTCCCATATTTTTGAAGATATTTACTGAAAAAATTTTGGTAGAAAATAAATAATCTCGAATCTGCCCATTTTAGATTTCTCTGAAAATCAAGTATAAAGAATTCTTTAAATAAAAGTCTATTTATTTGATTTATAAAGATATTAATATTTTTAATTTTTATTCTTCCTGTTATTTTTATAACGAAATCACAATTTTTTATAAATACAGAATTCTCGAAAGCATAATTTAGTATTTTCATCTCACCATACCCTTTACCAAATTTTCTTGAATAGTTATTTCCATCAAACATTAAAAACTCTAATCTATGAATTGTATTTTCATTTATGAAATCATTTGATATATCTGTATTTGAATTTTCAACAAAAACGATTTTCAAATTGGTTTTTTTTAAATAGAAATAAATAGATTCTTTGTATTGTTCTTTACGAACAACCGGGTCTTGCAAAACCGTTTGCCCCATATTATTTGGGTAAATTGTACCAGTTAGTAAAATTACAGTTTCCATATCATGAACTATATAATTGAATGAAACAAATACAATTAACTATTTTTTAATTTATAAATTGCTTTTATAACCATTTCAGTTACAGGCACAGGAAATATCAAAGCAAAAATCGAGATAAGTTTAGCTTTTAACGATAGTTCTTTATACTTAATTAATCTATTGTTTGATTCTGGAAATATTTTTTTCCACAATACAATATTTTGAGTATTTAAATTTGTAAGTAATTGGAGTTTAGAAATAAATTTAATTTGTTCAATTTGCAATTTATACTTTGAATATTCCTTTACATTGTAAAGAAAAAAATCGTTAATTATCTTAGCAACTTTGATTTGGTCTTTAATGTGATTCGTAGAAAATGTACTAGATGATGAGATAGAATCCTTTTTAAATACATAATGATAGAGCGGTCTTTGAATTAAAACAGTAGAATTAGAATGATAAATAAGTCTAATTGTTACCACCATATCTTCCCATAATGATACCCCTTCTATAGGGTGGACATTATTATCTGTATATAAACTCTTTTTTACAATTTTATTACATAATGATGAATATATACCTCCGATTGCGATTTTATTTAAATAATCTGTTTTGTTAAAATAAGATTTACTGAAATTTTGCTCTTCAGTATTTTCTCCATCATCATAAAAGAAACCAGAACAAACTACATCCGCAGTTTCTTTTTCTGCTGCATTAATCATTAATTCATACATGTTTGGTTCTACCCAATCATCACTGTCACAATGTGCAACATATTCACCTGTAGCTTTTAATAATCCTGATAATCTAGCTTTACTTAATCCTTTGTTTGTTTCATGTTGAACAATTATAATATCTTTCTTTTTTTCAGGAAATTGTTCTATCACTTCATTCAGTTTCTGCATACTGTTATCCGGAGAACAGTCATTTACAAATATGTATTCAATACCTGGCAAAGTTTGTTTAAATAATGAGGTTGCACACTTCTCAATTTGATTTTCTACTTTATAAACAGGTATTATTACTGATAACCTTTTCAATTTATATTTTTGTTTAGTTAGTAATCTGGAATAGAAGGGTCCTTTTTTTCATAAAATTTGACCCAATCAATAGTCATTTCTGCTGGGAGTTCTAATGGATTTACCTCACCTGTCCAATCTAAATTATTTAATTGCATACTCAATCTTAAATGTTTTATATTGCCAAAGGGAAATTGTTCAATACCTAATTCTGAATCTTTTTTGTAAATAGGGGCTGCTGAATAATTAATAAAACGTTGATTTACAACAAAATAAGCCGACAAAAATTTGCATAACTGCAAGAAAATGAGTATATTTGGTTCATAATCCTTGCATTTTATGATACGATACAAGAGTTCCATGCAGCTGTCAATTTCAGAGTTCAAGATGCCCTTTGAGGCAAAATTAGATGAGCATAACCGGTGGGTTGTTCTTTCAAAAATAGTTCCCTGGGAGGAATTTGCCCGGCTTTATTACAAGCACTTCAAAAGCAACCGTGGTGCTCCCACTAAGGATGCCAGGCTTGTGCTGGGAGTGATCATCATCAAGCACATTATGAAGTTGGACGATCGCGGAGTGATTGAGATGATCCAGGAAAACCCCTACCTGCAGTATTTTCTTGGACTAGAGGCCTTCACCTACGAACAGGTAATGACGCCATCACTACTGGTTTCCATCAGAAAGCGAATTGATCTGGATGTCTTCGAATCCTTGACGGATGATTTGATAAGAAAGGGATTAAAGCTGAAAACCGGTGTAAACCCAGACGATGTTAATACAGAGGTCAAGGATGAGGATGAGGATGAGGATGACGGCCCCGATCCGCATCCCGGGAACAAAGGGAAGCTACAAATGGATGCCACTGTATGTGATGCGGATATCAAGTATCCCACAGACCTGGACTTGTTGAACGAGAGCCGTCAAAAGGCAGAAGAACTGATTGATGTATTGTGCTCAAAGCTGGGAGTTCAAGATAAACCTCGTACATACAGAAGGATTGCCCGTAAGGAGTTCCTGAATGTATCGAAAATGAAGAGAAAACCTACCAACGTGTTACGAAAGGCCATACGCAAGCAGATCAACTACCTGAAACGAGATATACGGATTATCAACGAGATGCTGGATACCATAAAGGATGAATCGATTCCTTTTGACAGAGGGCAATTGAAATACTTTTTTGTTATCCGGCATCTGCTGGAACAACAGGAGACAATGTACAAGAAGAGGACTCATCAAATAGAGGATCGCCTGGTGAGCATCCATCAACCGCATGTTCGCCCCATCGTCCGTGGCAAAGCCAAGGCAAAAACAGAGTTCGGCGCGAAGATAAACATCAGCCTGTTGAGCGGTTATGCCAAGGTGGATCATTTTGACGGGGATGCCTTTAACGAAGGTCAGGATCTTCAGGTACAGGTAGAAGGATTCAGACAGCTGACCGGAAAATACCCGGAACTGGTTCAGGTAGACAAGATTTATCTCACCCGGGAGAACCGGCGTTTTTTGAAAGAGAAAAGCATCCGCTACACGGGGGATCCACTGGGCCGAAAGCCGGTGAGGGAAATCAAGTCCGGCTACCAAAAACGCAAAGAGCGACGAGAATCAGCGGAACGCAATCAGGTTGAAGGAAAGTTTGGTCAGGGCAAACGTGGGTATGGTTTGAATGATATCCGCGCCAGATTGTCCACAACATCAAATAGTTGGATAGGAGCAATCATTTTTGTGATGAACCTGGTCCGGCACATGAGGGATATTCCTCTGTCTCATTTTTTCTCTTTACTGTCGAACATGATGAAAGTGAGAAATCTAATTTTTTATCCGGTCATGCCTCAATTGAAATTGTGCGCCTGATTGGGAATTAATAAGCAAACCCTAAATAAACGTTATCTTGTTATTAATCAAAAAGATAATTTCATCTTCATTAATTATTACACCATATATGTTAAATTCCGACTTGTCAAGTATCGATACCCCTACTTTATTATCATTTTGATTATTTTTTTTTAGTGAATATGCTGAATGTAGAGTTTGATATATAAAATCGTCATGGTTGATGCTTGTAAGCATCCGATAAAACACATATTGTAGGAGAAGTGTGGGCTTTTTACATTTGTTTCCAAACAAAAAAGCCATGACACTCGAAGAATTTTATCTATTAGAGCAAGACCTTCAAGCTTCCGGACAGA
>Ga0334888_1001760_pt1 | contig 26425 bp, 28 predicted proteins | sample GraSluR1_MG_FD_207227 | JGI IMG/M metagenome (GOLD analysis project Ga0334888, IMG submission 207227) | Sludge microbial communities from methane-producing bioreactor in Wageningen University, Netherlands - Granular Sludge_3_08-R1 | ecosystem: Engineered > Bioreactor > Anaerobic > Unclassified ...
CCTGGACAGCAAGAATGATTTAATGGTGGAAACTGAAGAACTACAGTTCTTAAGAGAATGTAATAAAAATAATTTCAGAATACATCGTCGTATTATTTAACAGGATAGACCTGAGTTTCTTGAACAACGAGTTTGATGTTGAGTGGGTGCTTTGCTCGTATATAGGTTCTGAAACCGGGAGGTAATGAATTTGGAAACAAGGTTGAAGAATAAAATCATAGCTCATGCCCAGCAGGATTTTAGTGAAGAGGATTCAAAGACAGTACAGTCGGTTGAACGTGCATTGAGCTTGATAGAAATACTGGCTGATACCCGGGAAGCAATGCAGCTTGGGGAGCTGGTTGCTAAAGCCAATTTGAAGTCCAGCACGGTGCACCGGTTACTCAGCACCTTGATACACCGGGGTTTTGTTGAACAGGATGAGCGAAGTCGCTATCGTTTGTCAATGAAGTTATACCATATTGGTAATGCGGTAAGTTCAGCTACCAGTTTACGTGAGATTGCTCTGCCTCTAATGCAGGAATTGCTTGAACGCTTTAACGAGACCGTTAATTTAGCGGTTTTGGACTGCAATGAGGTGGTATATCTTGAACAACTGGAATCGAGTAATCTTGTAGTAGTAAGGATGTTTGCCCGTGTAGGCAATCGGGGGCCGGCTCACTGTACTGGCTCGGGCAAGGTCTTGTTGGCAGGGCTGGATAAGGAAGATTTAAGGAGATATCTTGAAGAGGTGGAATTACAGAGGTTCACCAGTGACACCATTACTGATCCGCTTATCTTGCTCGGTGAACTACAGAAAGTTCGTGCAGATGGTTATGCGCTAGATTTGGGCGAAAGGGATGAGGGGGTACGCTGTGTGGCAGCACCTATCAAGAACCATAGGGGCAAGGTGGTAGCAGCCTTAAGTGTATCGGGTCCCAGTATGAGAATGACTTCATCATATATCAGCAATGAATTGTGTCCCATGGTCAAAGAAGTAGCTGGCAGAATCTCGCGAAGGATAGGCTATCTGGACTGAGAAACAACTTCAGCCGCAAAGGAGCGGTGGTTCAGGCCGAATTAAATAAGAATATGGTGAAAGGACAATGGCGTCCGTTGGTATGTTTAAACAATATACCTGCGGACGTTTTTTTTGGGACTTTTGCAAAAAGTAGAAACAGTTTTGAAACATCAGACTTCAGTATCATTCAATAATCCAAGAAGTCATTCTAAAGCGCTGGCGAAGCCACCTTAATCGTGAGCAAAGCGAACATCAGTAGTGCCCGGAGGGTGATTCTTACGATACTTCGGCTTTGCCTCAGGGTGACAGTACAAAATACCTGCCTGATGATACGGAAAACAAAATCGTCACATATAGCATAAGTTCCGCAAGAAAGATAGATGGATTGCTCTCGTTTTTTGTTTTGAGGGAGGGAATAATGATGGTGGAATATAATTATGCATCTACTGGAATTCCAGGTTTGGACCGGGTTTTGGATAATCTGCGGTCAGGTGATAATGTGGTCTGGCAGGTCAGGAATACCGAAGATTATCAGTATTTTGTAAATGCTTTTGTTAATCAGGCTTTAATAGAAAAAAGGAAAGTTGTTTATTTGCGATTTGCTCATCATTCTCCAGTGCTGGATGGAATGATGGTCAAGACCTATCGGTTGAACCCCAAAATTGGTTTTGAGGCTTTTTCCATGCGTATATACGAAATCATCGAACATGAAGGAGCAAACAGTTTTTTTGTTTTCGATTCTTTATCGGATTTATTGTATGCATGGGCTACTGACTTAATGATAGGCAACTTCTTTCGAATCATATGTCCCTATATCTACAAATTAGGGGCTATTGGCTATTTTGCCATAATCAGTAACCGCAATTCCTATCATACTATGGAGCGTATTCGCAATACCACCCAATTGCTGCTGGATGTTTATCAGCGTGATCAGTTTTATTATATTCATCCGCTCAAGGTAAATGAACGTTATTCTCCTACCATGTTTCTTCCACATGTAATAGAGGGTGATGATTTGATTCCAATCACCAATAGTTATGAAATATCCAGTTTATTTGCTCGTGTTCAGTGCCTGGGTGATACCGGACGCAAGTTGGATTACTGGGATAGAATAAGCATTAAGGCCCAGGAATTGCAGGACAGGGTTGTTAGCGGCGAAAAAATACCACAGGAGATAATTGAGGAAACTACAGAAACGTTATGCCAAATGATGATCGGAAAGGATGAAAGGATTTTAGGCCTGGCCCGCAGGTACTTTTCCTTGAAAGACCTGCTTTATATCCGTAGCCGGCTAATTGGTACCGGTATGATTGGGGGCAAGACTGTTGGTATGCTTCTGGCCCGCAGTATCCTGCGCGACAGTCAGAATCATAATTGGCATCAGGTTTTGGAAACGCATGATTCCTTTTTTGTTGGCTCAGATGTCTATTATACGTATTTGATCGAGAACGATTGCTGGGATTTGATATTAGAGCATAAAAACCCGGAAAATTATTATTCCACATCCACAGTCTTGCGACAAAGGCTATTGGATGGCGTCTTGCCTGAGGCAATTCGTGAGCATTTTACCGAGTTAATGGACTATTTCGGTCAGGCTCCGATTATAGTTCGTTCCAGCAGCTTGCTGGAAGATAGTTTCGGCCATGCCTTTGCTGGTAAATATGAAAGCATATTTTGTGTGAACCAGGGAAACCCGCAGGAACGCTGTCGCCAAATCGAACGTGCTATCAAGGCAGTATATGCAAGTACCATGAATGAGGATGCCTTGACTTACCGAGAAAGAAGGGGAATGGCACAAAGTGATGAACAGATGGCCTTATTGATTCAGCGGGTTTCCGGTTCCCATCGAGGACGCTATTTTTTTCCTGATATGGCCGGTGTTGCATTGTCTCATAATTTCTATGTATGGCAAAAGAAAATGGATCAAAAAGCTGGAATGATGCGGCTGGTAGTGGGGCTGGGAACTCGGGCTGTGGCTCGCAGCGGAGGCGATTATACACGCATTGTAGCCTTGGATCAACCATTATTACGTCCTGAATCTGCCTGGGAAGATATACGGCGTTTTTCCCAGCACCAGGTGGATCTTTTAGACACCGTGGATAATAAAACTGTGACTGTATCCATTAATACCCTGGGTACTTTGGAGCCGGAGCCAGGTTTTTGGAGATTTGTTGCCCAGGAGGATACTGAACTGCAAAACAGCCTGCGTCGGCCACGAATGACAACCCCCAAAAGGTGGGTGCTGACTTTTAACAGGGTGTTCGAAGACAGCTCTTTTTCCGGGAAAATCCGAGAGATGTTGAGGACTCTGGAGCATGCCTATAATCATCCGGTGGATATTGAATTTACCGCCAATCTGACCGGGGATACGCTGAAAATCAATTTGCTGCAATGCAGACCTTTACAAACCTGGAATGGAAATCAAAAACAGCTTAATGCTCCATCAATCAGCCGGGAAAATCTTGTGTTTGCATCAAAAGGAAATTTTATGGGAGCTAATACTGCTCAACAAACACAGTGGCTTATATTGGTTGACTCCAAATCCTATTCCCGATTAAGCGAAGCGGAAAAATATGTTGTGGCACGCCTGGTGGGCCGTTTAAATCGTAAGATTAAACGAAATTTGACCACAATACTGATTGGCCCGGGACGGTGGGGAAGTACTACGCCTTCTCTGGGAGTGCCGGTTTCATTTGCGGAAATATGTAATTTTTCTATTCTGGTTGAGGTCGCAGGTCAAGGCTATTTACCCGAAATATCATTTGGCACCCATTTCTTTCAGGATCTGGTTGAAAACCAAATGGGATATGTGGGCCTTTATCCAGATAAGAACGGGCATGTCTTTGCCCCCGAATTACTTGATGCACCAAACCTCCTGGGGGATATTCTGCCGGGTGAGTTATCCTGGCAAAAAGTCATAAAGGTAATGGATTTTTCAAAAACAAAAAAAGATTTATGGTTTACTATGAATATCAATAAAGGGAAAGTTGCCTGTTATTATGCAGCTGCCAAAAAATCTGAGTCATGTCTGACAACTAATATTCCACGATGTGAAATATTAGTCCATTGACATAAAAAGGGCTTGATAGTATTATAAATAATAATGGAAAGCCATTCCACAATGCGGATAATCTATGGGCGGCCATGATGGTTGCCTGTTGATTAAGATGGTTCAATTAAAGCATTATTTTAAAATAATATGTTTTTTGGGACAAAGGCGTCCTCTGCGTATGTGATTTACGTGGGAGGCGTTTTTTTATTTTTTGAGGAGGTGTATACCCCTTGAAAGTAATGCTGGTCATTTCTGAACCCAGGCTAAAGGCTACTGTTAAGGAAATCCTTAATAAACATGGCATCCAAATCGCAGCAGAAGCAGATGGCATCAGGGATTTTGGGAGCAAGGTAGGCAATCAGGAGTTTGATCTTCTTATTCTCGATTCTGATCTTGAAGCAGGGGGGCGTCGAAAGATAGTTGCATTCCTGGAAAGGGATGAGGCTCCACCGGTTCTTTTGCTGGCCGGGGAAGATGAATCAGAGATAAAAGACTATCCTTATGTTTTTAAGACCATGCTTCCTCAGGCTTTGACTCTGGTAATTCATAATGTGGTCATCAGCTATAAGAAATACCGGGCTCTTCTTAAGGAGGTGGAAAGACTAAACAGACAATTGGCCTCCAGGAAAGTTGTATCAATAGCAAAAGCACTCATTATGGAACAAGAAGGTCTTACAGAAGAAGAAGCTCATAAGATAATCCAGAAGATGAGCATGGAAAAAGGTATTCCCTTAAAGAAAGTAGCCGAGAATATAATTGGCCAATTTAATTCCTGTAGAATGCCTGATCTCAGCCCGGTGGGACAGAAGAAGATCAGAATGGAGACTGCATTTTCCCGACAAAGTAAAGACTAATGGGATTAATCTCTGCAAAGATGAGGAGAAAGGAGAAATACAATGGGATATGTGCAAGATGTTATTGGGAAAGTAAAGGAGAAAAACCCCAACGAGCCAGAGTTTCACCAGGCAGTAACTGAGGTTCTGGAGTCCCTGGAACCGGTACTGGAAAGGCACCCCGAATATGAAAAGGCTGGTATTCTGGAAAGACTTGTAGAACCGGAAAGGCAAATTCTTTTCCGTGTTCCCTGGGTGGATGATCAGGGCAAAATCCAGGTGAATCGTGGCATGCGTATTCAATTTAACAGTGCAATCGGGCCTTATAAAGGTGGGTTGCGCTTCCATCCTACTGTTTATTCTGGCATTATTAAATTTTTAGGTTTTGAACAGATCTTTAAAAACTCTTTAACTGGTCTGCCAATTGGCGGAGCGAAAGGGGGAGCCGATTTTGATCCCAAGAGTAAGTCCGATGCGGAAGTAATGCGGTTCTGCCAGAGTTTTATAAATGAACTGTATCGCCATATTGGTGCTGATGTTGACGTACCAGCAGGGGATATTGGAGTAGGCGGTCGGGAAATAGGTTATTTGTATGGACAGTATAAGAAAATTACCCAGGCATTTGAAGGGGTTCTGACTGGTAAAGGCCTGGATTGGGGGGGGAGTTTAGTCCGAACCGAAGCTACTGGTTATGGGCTGGTCTACTTTGTGGAGGAGATGGCAAAAGATAAGGACAAAACAATTGAAGGAAGTACTGTGGTGATATCTGGTTCTGGAAATGTGGCCATTTATGCTACTGAAAAAGTTCAGCACTTAGGAGGCAAGGTAGTGAGTCTGAGTGATTCCAATGGTTATATTTATGATAAAGAAGGGATCAAGCTTGATACGGTAAAACACATCAAGGAAGTTGCAAGAGGCAGGATCAAGGATTATGTTAAAGATCACCCTGAAGCACAGTATTTTGAGGATGGGGGAATATGGAAGATTAAGTGTGATATCGCTCTGCCGTGCGCAACTCAGAATGAAATCGATGAAGAGGATGCCCGTGCCCTGGTAGGTAATGGATGCTTTGCAGTCGGAGAAGGTGCCAACATGCCATCCACTCCGGCGGCCGTTCGTGTTTTCCAAAGCAACAAAGTGTTGTTTGCGCCTGGCAAGGCTGCCAATGCCGGTGGAGTTGCTACCTCTGCCCTGGAAATGTCCCAGAACAGTATGAGATATTCCTGGACCTTTGAAGAAACCGATGCCAAGCTTAAACAAATAATGACCAATATTTACCGGAATGCTTCTGAAGCAGCCCGGGAATATGGTTATGAGGACAACCTGGTGGTTGGTGCCAATATTGCAGGATTCCTGAAAGTAGCAAGGAGTATGCTGGCACATGGTGTTGTCTAAAAATAGCCTTTCTTAACCCGGCCCGATTTTTGTGAATTATTCCTGGAAATAAAAACATAATAAAAAATGCTTTAAGTGCTGCTGATTATACCCGGCTTTTATACCGGGTTTTTTTTTGCTGTTTCCTTTATCACCACATAGCCAGAATTTTCATGCTAAACCCAGGCACATTTTGTCGACTACCTTCATATAGTATAAAACGCTTCATTTTTGGAGGTGGGAGTATGATAGTTCTGGGATGGGCACTGGCTATAACGACAATAATAAAAGGCTCTGTTTTCCTTTTTGCCTATCTGAATAATCAGGTTTTTCCGCAGCCGCTGGCGGAAACTGAGGAAAAAAAGTACCTGGAAGAAATGAAAAAAGGAAATGAAGAAGCCAGGAACATTTTGATAGAACATAATCTTAGACTGGTAGCTCATGTAGTCCGAAAATATGAAAACAGCAGCGAAGACATAGAAGATTTGATATCAATTGGCACTATAGGACTTATTAAGGCAATAAAGACATTTAATAACGAACGGGGAGTGAGATTGGCTACTTATGCTGCCAGGTGTATTGACAACGAAGTGCTGATGTCTAAGGTTAACAGTAATATATGGAAGAAACGGAGGGTCATATACACCGAAATTTAGGGTTTTGTGTGTGGGTAGCAGTAAAAGGGTAGAAATACTTTAACTAAAATTACTTGAAGATTATATAAGCCAATGCTGTTAATAAAGAAAGTAACAAAAGAGCATTAATAATTTTCTTCTCCAGAGAACTGGGACCTTTTGGTGTTTCACTTGATGTTCCCCGGTCTTTTAATATAGTTTTTACTGCTTGCTCGTTACGTGTCCAATCCCAAATAGGGCCTCTTTGTCCAAACATTAATTCACCCCCATTATTTACCTGAGAGTATACCTTAAAATAGGAGCTTCTGTAAAGAGATGGAAAGCTTGTAAATATCATTATTACTATTAATCTGAATGCGTAGTATCCTGCAATAGGCATAACAAATATTTGGAACAAACCACTTCCCTTTTTTGTGATTATTCCCAGTTATACGAGTATTTTTTTATAAAAATACAGAAGCTTAAGAGGCTCTGCAAAAGCAGGGCCTTTTTTAATGGGTAAATGTTTTATGAATTTTCAGTTCTATAGGAGAGAGATATTTTGGGGGAGGTATTTCAGTGGCGCAAGATTTACTGGCTGAGCCTAAAAAACTTAATCGTGTGGTGATAAAAGAGGAATTAGTAGCCCTTACCGGAGATTTTAAACTGGCCATCGTATTGAACCAGATGATTTATTGGTCGGAGCGCAGGGCGGATGCAGACAAGTTTATCAGTGAAGAAATCGAACGACTTAAACGCCAAAAAACTTCTTCTGATGATATTGTTTTTATACAGCCAGCCCATGGATGGATTTACAAAAAAGCCGAGGAATTAGTGGCCGAAACCATGATAGGATCTTCTGCTAAAACCATGCTGAGATATTTGAATACCCTGGTTGAAAAAGGATGGTTGCAGAAGAGAAAAAACCCAAGGTACGACTTTGACCGTACCTATCAATACAGGGTAGACCTTATAAAAATTCAAACTGATCTGCTTCCTTTGGGATATTCGCTGGAAGGGTATGATCTCGGAATCACCAACTTACAAAATGTAAATACGAACTTACAAAAAGAAAATAGCATAGAATCGGGGACTGTAGATGATGACCTTATAGAAACCCCTATATTAGCGTATTTACCTTTTGACAATACGTATTGTCAAAATGTAAATACGAATTGTCAAAATGTCAGAGCAATACCAGAGACTACTAATACAAAAGAAGAAGAAGAAGAAGAAGAAGAAGGATTGCCTGTGGAAGATTTTTCTTGTGAATCTAAAAAACAAATTGTAACTGCTGATGAGAAAGAAATCCTTGAGGATGAATCTGCTCTGAAAGAAAAAGACCTGCAAGAAGAGATTAATGAATTCTCAAAATACACAGCCATCGAGATGAGCGGCAATGCAGCCAGGGACATCTACCTGAAATGGCGTTTTAAATGGGGATTTTCCCACGAAATGATAATGAAGGCCGGCCAAGTAATGAGCCAGCTGGCCAAGGTCCCTAACCTGGCTTATACAGACCGTATCCTGTCTGACTGGATGAAACGCCGTATCCGGTCAGTACCTGAAGTAGAACGTTTACTAGAACTATTCAGGGCTAACCCCGTTGAAACATTAAGGCCAAAAAGCAATAAGCCAAAAACCAATTTTAGTGACGAATACGATTTGTATGTTCCGCCGGACATTTAAGCTATTGCTGAAGAACCACCTGAAAATTAATAAGGGAGATGATTAAATGATACTTTCAGTCGATGTCGGATATTCAAGCGTAAAAGCAGTTTCCTCTACGGGCTACCAGCTGCAGTTCCCGTCTGTGGTAGCGCCATACCGGGATAATCCGATAAATGGAGCAGCACCATTTCAAAGCGGTCACTATCTGGTTCAGCTGGGGAAGGAAAAGAAGTTTGTAGGAGAAATGGCAATAAAGTCTCTTAACAGCGTTTCCACTATGCAGAGGGAAAAACCAGCAGAGCTGCATGATCTTTTTGTCCTTACCGCTGCTTATCTCTGCGGCGCAGGTGCTGCCATCCCTACCCAGAGTCAAGCTGTTACCCTGGCGCTAGGTTTGCCTTTGGCCTATTACCGGACTCAAAGGGAAGAATTAAAAAGCCGCTTACAGAGATTAGGGGCACAGGTCCAGGTAGACAGAGATCCACAAAAGTATATCTCTTTTCAGGATATAAGGGTATTCCCTCAGGGATTGGGAATTCTCTTTTGTATTCCATCTCTGCCGCAGCAAGGTTATGCGGGATTAGTTGATATTGGCTGTTACACTACAGACTACATGCTTTTTGAAATTAAGGACGGAGAACCGGTACCGGTTCCTGATGGTTGCGGGTCCATAGAAGCAGGTACCTACCTGGTTCAACAGGATTTAGCTGCAGGATTCCAGTCTCAAACAGGTGCGCCACTGGCACACTTTATGTACCAAAATGCGCTCCAATGTGCCCAAAATAATCAAGCTATCCGTTTTCAAGGCCGGGAGATAAATCTATCCCAGATTTATCGGTGTAGTGTTCGTGAGACAGCGCAGGTAATAATTGGGGGTGTGCGTTCTGCCTGGGTATCCCGGGCAGAATACCTCAGCATGACCGCATTTGCCGGCGGCGGCGCAGAAATGTTTAATTCACATTTAGATGCTTTTCCCGATTCAATTATTGTCCCAAATCCGGTTTTTGCTAATGCCAATGGGTTTTTAAGTCTTTTGGCGGATTAAGCGAAGCTTTATTGGTACAAGATTTACGTCTGTTTTTTCTATTGAATATTGATTATGTGTAGTAATGGGAGGGGAGAAGATGAGGCAACAAGGGTTTTTTGATGAACTGATAATTGATAATTTCGCTGGCTGGGGCGGTGTGAGTAAAGGTATAGAAATGGCTACAGGAAGGTCAGTTGATATAGCCATAAATCATAATCCTGCGGCTATTGCTATGCATCGGGCGAATCATCCAGGGACAAAGCATTTTTGTGAGGATGTGTGGCAGATCGTACCTAGAGAAGCCACGGGTAGAAAACCAGTGGCATTATGTTGGCTGTCTCCAGACTGTACCCATCATTCAAAAGCCCGAGGAGGAAAGCCAAGGAAGAAGAATATCCGCGGTCTTGCATGGGTGGCTATTCGATGGGCGGCTACTGTACATCCCCGGGTTATCATGCTTGAAAATGTGGAAGAAATTCAAGATTGGGGGCCACTGTTAAAAAACGGTAAGCCGGACCCGAAGCAAAAGGGCAGGACTTTTAAGACGTTTGTCAATGCACTGAAATACCAAGGATACAAGGTGGAGTGGAAGGAACTCCGGGCCTGTGACTACGGTGCTCCAACCATACGCAAAAGGTTATTTTTAATCGCCAGGTGTGATGGTAGGCCTATTGTATGGCCTAGACCTACTCACGGGGACCCCAATAGCCAGGCAGTGAAATTAGGTAGGCTGGAACCATGGAGATCGGCAGCTGAAATCATTGACTGGTCTAAACCTTGCCCCAGCATTTTTGATGCTGCTTCAGACATAAAAGATAAATATAACCTTAAGGCAGTTAGACCGCTTGCTGAAAATACGCTAAAGAGAATTGCCAGAGGTACTGACAAGTTTGTAATTAAAAATGCCAGGCCGTTTATCATGCAGGCTTTCGGGGGGGGCTATACCGGAGCAGGCTCAGATATAAATAAGCCCTTACCAACAATAACGGCAAAGGACCATAATTGGCTGGTTATGCCCTTCCTTTCCCAATACCATAGCTACAAAAGTGATGGGGCCAGAGGACAAACCTTGGACAGACCACTATTAACAATAGATACAAACCCAAGATATGCGCTTACAGCGGCTTTCCTCGCAAAGTATTACTCGGCGACAGTACACGGTAGTTCATTAACAGAGCCTATACACACAATAACGACCAAAGATAGAGTTGCCTTAGTAGAAACACATTTATGCGTATTGCGAAATAATATGGATTGTAAGGAACTAAAAGAGCCGTTGCCAACAATTATGACGAGCCCGGGGCATTTTGCAGAGGTCAGGACAGTGCTCACAAAGATGAGCGGTAATCAAGATTTAGGACATTGGCCAGGAATAAGGGCAATACTTAACAAGTATTGTGGTTACGGGATTGCTGACGATGAAATCTTGCTATTAGAGATTAATGGGGATCTGTATTTTATAACAGACATTGGGCTTAGAATGCTGGAACCCCGCGAGTTATTTAATGCCCAGGGATTCCCATCAGACTACATAATTGACCGTGATGATAAGGGTAATTTGTATTCCAAAGCGGCACAAGTAGCTGGGTGCGGGAACTCTGTTTCGCCAGTAATCCCAAAAGCCATGGTTAGGGCAAACTTGCCCGAATTATCTTGCTCGCCGGGAAGACCCCTTCCTGAACGGAGTGAAGGGCGGGGTAGTTCACACTTCAATAGCATTTTTAAAATATATAATTCTGGCTGCAGCCTTACATATCTGAAAGAAAATTAACGGTAGCAATTTAATCCTACATAATTTTGTAACAAATTGAAGTTGCGCAGTTTAATAAGCGATCTTCTTTTTTTGTCTAAAATCTATATAAGGTATATTTACTCCTCATGATGCATATAGCTAATATGGCTATATTCTGCTAAAATGGGGGTAAGCTTTTATGGAAGGGGTATATATAATGCCAACTGTAGCAATAGGCGAAGCTAAAAATAACTTGACTAAATTGCGGAGGGAAGCGCTGACCGGTAAAGAATTTTTACTGGCTGACGCCAAGCGTAAAGATGAACAACCGGTATCCCTTATTTCAACTGTATTACTGGATGAACTATGTGAGAGCAAAGAATTTACCTTTGAATGGGTTGATGAACCGGGAAAAAATAATGAAGATTACTCTTTATGGAACGTAGAAACTGGAGTATACGGAGTTGGTAAAACAAAAGCAGAAGCAATCGAAGATTTTGTTGATAATATTCTTGATTATGCTAAGGTTTATTTTAATGATTTGCCCTACTATCTCAGTAAGTCAGGTTCAAACCGCAGCCATTACTGGTATCTCAGGCGAGTAATCCGCTGTGATAATAATAGGGGAATGTTAAATAAAGTTCTTAATTTGGATAGTTTGAGTGACTGATGGGCTATACTTTTACCTGGGATGAACTCATAAAAATATGTAAAAAGCTGGGCATGAAACAGCAGGGTAAAACTTCTGTATGGACCGGTATGGGTCCGGATGGAATCATGAGAACCTGCACTATTCATGCGAAGCATAAAGGTAATATTGGTCCGGGCCTGGCTAATAAAATAGCTAAAAAGCAATTGCTTTTTGATTCAGTGGAAGAGATGTATATTTTTCTAAAACAGAATAAATAGTAATCTATAATCTGCAAGATAAGAAAGCATGGTTTACCAGTTGGGTATAGCCATGCTTTTTTTAGATGTACGGTTCTATTACAAGTAATTCGGAATTATCACCTTATTTTATGGGTGTATAAAATATGCTGTAGATACGCAGCTATTTGTCATCAGTGTTTTTTTGTTGAAGTAATGATATCAAGCTATCCATTTTACTCAACAATTGTTTTTGGTAGTTATGTCTGTTTTTAAGGTACCAAAATATTAGCACCACAATGCCGATAAGCATTACTATGTTTAGAAGCGACCAAAACATAGTATATAAATTTCCCAAGGCAGGTGCACTGCCTACCGGGTCAACTGGGACAGGGGTATTCATAAAACGTACCTCCAGTTAATTTGGTAATCTTAACTTATTTTACCATAAAAATTAAGAAAATAACATCGGCATATGGCTCCAAAACTGCATATTTAATATTTTACCGGCACGCGTAAATCCTGTCATTACTGGGGTTGGTGCTGGTATTTTATTGGATGTTCCGGCTTCAATTACCAGAAGTTTAAATTTACTATAATCTCTAAGTCTTTTGTCTGACTAAGCGGATACATATAAAACCAACGGTTAAGAATAATTTTTTCATGTAGTGTCGGACAAAAAGGCAAAAATGAGGTGTTTCCAATGATTTTGTCAGACAAGGAGGACTAAAAACATGCCCAAGTACTCAAAAAAATTGGACTTGCGCCTTCCGACAAACCATCCGGTTTTCGATTATCCACCTGGTGCTCGCGCGCAGGTCGCCAGGGAATGGTTGGATATCGGCATGCGGCTGGAGCGAATAGAGAATTTATTAAAACAAGGCGCAGTAGTTCCAGCACAGGTGAGTACAGCTCAAATTGATACCAAAAAATTACAGAAGCAAATTGAAGACATGTTTTGACGATCCATTAACTTAGAAAGGAGGTCTTTGTTTCATGACAGCAGGGATGAATTTATTGGATGGGTTATATCTTTGGTGTGGGCACTTGCAAAAGACAAATAGCTAATCTTTACACAGTGAAAATATCTGGATTTACCATAACCATATGGAATAGTTTGTAAACATTAAGGCCCCTCAGAAAACCTCTCGAAATACGGGAGGTTTTCTAAGGCAGGATAAGGGGCGGTGCACACATGCCCGGCAGAGCCGGTCAGTAGGGACTTAGAAGGAGCACCACATTAAAAAAAGAGCACCGCGACCGGTGCTCTTTTGCTTGTAATTCTTGTTATGTCGGGATTTATTAGAGCACCGCAACCGGTGCAGGGTGCCTTTTTCCTATTAGCAAAAGTTATGGAGGTGAATTTGAAAATAGAACTTTTACCCGGCAAAAAAGACAGGAGGTGATTATGATAAATGGCCCCAAATAATAATAGCCATCAATTAACTATTCGACTGGATGACGAAACTTACAAAGCATTGAAAGCAATAGCCAATAAACGCGGGGAAAGTATGGCAGTTGTTACACGAAGGATTTTAGCAAAAAATCTGGGGGTAGAAATTGCTTTAGGTGCTTCTGATACGCTCATTTCTACAGTGCGAAAAGCTGTAGCTGCGGAACTGCGTAAGACTGAAGACAGACTTGCTGCAATCTCTTCTAAGGGAGCCATTGCAGCCGGTTCGGCAGAAAATTGTGCCCTATTTTTAATAAAGGAAGTCAAGAAATATGATAAACCTCGGGTAGACCAGATTCAAAAAGAAACCCGACATAAGGGAACGATTTTTCTTAAACAACCGCTTGAGTTGCTTCTCGATGCTTATCAGCAAGGTGAGGAAGGAGGGAACTAATGGCACTCAATGCGCCTTTTATTATGAAACTCAGCTACTATCTTCCCAGCGAGGAGAACCAGAAGAAAAACGTTGCCCATTTGTTTTATATTATCCGGGAAGATGCTGTAGATTACGGAGCATTGGAACCTGAAGACAAGGAGAATGTTGAGCAGGCCCGGCAGGAAATGGAACGCGAAGAGCTTATTCATTTGCAGTACATGCATGAAAGGCCAAGATCCTCAGGGCTGTTTGGAGAAAACGGCAACGTTGATATTGATGAAGCTCAAGAAATACTGGGCAGTCATAAAGGAATAGTGTGGCGCTGTATAGTTTCACTGCGGGAGGATGATGCCATAAGGTTGGACCGTATTGAACGCAGCAAATGGGAAGAAAGCCTGAAAGCCAGCTTTACGGAAATCCAAGATAAATTAGGCATACCGGCCAGTAATTTTCGCTGGGCAGCTGCTTATCATCCGGAGCCGGACCATCCTCATTGTCACTTGCTTTTCTGGGAGGAAAACCCGCTTAGAACCAGAGGAACGCTTTCTCTGGGAGAAATGACCGATATGAAAAAGGCTTTCGTTAAACACATTTGCACCAGAGATAGAGAAGTACTGCTCTTGGAAAAAGAATATTACCGAAATGCCATACGCAATGGAGTCAGGGATTTATTAGGTCTAAAAAAGCAGCTTGACCGGGAAAGTACCCGTTTGCAGGCTGAGTTAGGGGGGAGTGCCGGTATTCCCCCCAGGCTGTATCCTGAGCAGGAACAGGAACTGAGCAATAAATTAAAGCACTTATCGGAAATAATGCCCGGCCATGGCCGGGTAGCTTTTGATTATATGCCGGAAGAGGTTAAGACAGCAGTAGAAGAAATAGCTGACTGGATTATGGAACAGCCGGACTTTGTTAGTGCAAAAGAACGATACCTGCAGGCTAATCTCGAAATAGTCAAGATGTATATGCGTGACCAGCCGGATGAGATTGACCAGGCACTAAACCGGGCATATAACGATCTAAGAAAGCGGGTGTCCCAGGATATATTAAAAGCTGCAGTGCAGTTACCAGTGGAACATGAGATGTCCGAGCACTGGGGAAATAAAGACTCAGGTTCATTAAGTTTGGTAAATGGTGTATGGAAGGGAGCATGGCGGGCAGTTCAAAGGGAAAAATTTAAATCTGAATACCAGGCTCGTATATTAAGTGCTCAACTGGACCGGGAGGAACAGGAGAAAAAGCGAAGGGAGGGCCGCGAGAGGTGAGGAAGGATAAGGCGTTGCCTTTTCGGATTGTATTTACTTTATTAGTTGTAATCCTGGACTTCATAGTTATCCCGCAGCTGCTTATGGTACCGGTTCACTTAAAGCAAGGTGCGTTTTCTCAATTCCATTTTTCAGTTTTAGGTTGGGTATCTGCCTTCCCTCTGGTCAAAGAGATCTGGTTATGGATACAGCCTATGGCACTTGGGGCTGTTGCCTGGTTATGGCTGACAGGCAGAAGTCTGGTTAATGTTAATTACAACAATGATATGCCGCAGCCGGCTGGTCATGGACAGCATGGAACTGCCAGGTGGCAGACTGATGAAGAAATAGACAGGAATTTTAGTATTCATAGTTTCTAAAACCCTTTGAGAAAGGAAGTAGATTAATGCAGGGAGGAATTGTAATTGGCACTGATCCAGGAAGAAGAATTTATTGGACCGTAGATGATGATACTCATGTGCTGTTAATTGGTACTACCAGGTCCGGTAAATCCCGACGTATAATCCTGCCTACCATATGGCATTTGGCCCAAACAGGTGAATCAATGGTTGTATGTGACTTAAAAAAAGAACTGCAGCCCATAACAAAACAATACCTGAAAGACAAAGGCTACAACATTATTACTATTGATTTGCGCACCCCGTCTACCGGGAACCGCTGGAATATGCTTCACCCGGTGGTAGAAGCCCTTAATCAGAATGATAGCGCGCAGGCGGTCCAACATGCAGATGATATAGCCCATACCCTCAGTTACGACCCTGGATACAGAGGCGATCCTATTTGGCCAAGCGCAAAGAAAGCACTTATATCGGCATTAATTCTGGCGGTAGCAGTAGAAGCACCCGCTGAACACAAACATATGGGCTCAGCTTTTCACCTGCTGGCGCACTTGGGCCAGGGCGGGGGTAAAAACCTTGATGCGTATTTTGCGACCTTGCCCTTAAATCATCCGGCCCGCAGCCCATATACGGTTTTTCAAATGAGTACTGACAAGATGCGCAGCAGTATAGCGACTGATACCCTTACCACGTTACAGTTGTTCGGCGTTGATCCGGCCATAGTATGGATGATAGCAGATCAGGATCATGACCTGGCAGCCGTTGGCAAGGAAAAAACCGCGGTATTTTTAGTTATCCCGGATGAAAGGACCAATCGTAATGTACTGGCTTCTCTATATGTACAACAAAGCTATAGCGCACTGGTTGACCTGGCCAATCAAAACAGAGGCAGGTCACCAATAAGAGTAAATTACCTGCTGGACGAGTTTGGCAACATACCGGCAATAACGGATTTTACAACTAAAATTACTACCGCCGGCGGCAGAGGTATTCGTTTTACCCTCGCGGTACAAGGCATTGACCAGCTGGCTGAACATTATCCAAGGAAGGAAAACACCATCATGGGACAATGCTGGACCTGGATTTATGTGCTTACTTCTGACAACAACACAGCTAAGCTGATTTCAGAGAAATGTGGGAGATATACTGTAGCAACCGAATCGTATAACTCATCGGCGCAAATGACAGGTTCCCGCAGTGAGGGAGTAACCCAGGGTTTAGTGTCCAGGCCTTTGCTTATGCCTGATGAAGTTTCCCGCTGGCCGGAAAACTCAGTTCTTGTCTTAAGAACCAGGTTGCAGCCGGCGAGATTACCTTTACCGGATATATCTGAGCTGCCTATTGCCAATCATTTAGATTTAGATCTTATTGGTGAAGCAGATCCGGAAAAAGCAATAGATCTGCCCGAACCATGGTTGCCGGAAATAGTTTTACCGTCTACCAAGAGGACAAATGAACCCAAAGATGATGAGGAAGATTTTTCTGCGAATGTTTTAGGTTTTTAAAAATTAAAAGGGAGGTTTGTAAATGAGGCGAATTAGGAAAGCTCTGCTTCTTGCGTTTTTAACTTTATTGTATTCAAATTCTATAGCACTTGCTGACCCGCCGGGTATAGTCACAGGAACGCAAAACCTTTTACAGGCAGCAACTACCTGGTTATTACTAATTATTCCAACTGCATGTGCCTGTGCAATTGGCTGGCATGCATTCTGTAAGCAGCTTAACGAAGGAGATCCGGCGCAATCAGCAATGCACAGCCGCGCAATGAAAAACGCACTCATTACTGGCGCCATAGGTGTAAGCGCCGTTGGGATTGTAAAGGCAGTATTGGCTTTCTACAGTAGTTAAGGCATCCGGTTATTCCTGGAAAGAGGTGATTGAAATGAGCACTATTAAAAACTGGATAGCTGAACATATTACTGAGCCGCTGCAAAACATGATTATTGATTCGGTCAATGGATGCTTAATAACCTTCTTAAATGATTTGGTAGATATGCTGACAGGTGTTTTGCAGAAAGAAGCTGAGCTGGCTAAATCTTTACTGGATACCCCATATATTACCCAGGCAGTTAAATACTCAATTGGGATAGCACTTACACTTTTAGCGGTACGAATAGCTTTTGAGGCTTTTCAAACATATATTGCCTATTCTACCGGCCAGGAAAACCATCCGGGAGAACTGCTGAAGAAAACGGTTTCAGCCACAGTACTTATTACCTGCACACCCTGGCTTGTAAAACAGGTATTAATTTTTTGCTTTTCAATTGTGGATGATATTCAGGGTTTTCAGGCAGTACCTGAGGTAAGCACTATACAGCAAGCGGTAGCAGGCTGGGTTTGCACTGCCACTGGAGTTATCAGCCCCTCTGTAATTATTATGCTGATAGCGGGCTTTATTTTATGGTTACTTGTCCTTATTCAAATGTCGGTACGGGCAGTAAATATATCTATTTTGATGGTTATAGGACCCTTTTTATGGGCTATGCAAAATGAATTGGGAAGGACCTGGGTTCGCGCACTTTTCTCACAGTGTTTTGCTATACCCATTCAAATTTTTATGCTGCGCGGGGCATTGGGAAGTTTTGCTTCGGTGAGTACACAGGGGATTTTAGGTGCTATGTTGTTTGTGGGTTTTATGTGGGCCACGATAAAATTTCCGGCATTTTTACAACAGCTTGTAGCCCAGACAGGAGTTAGCGGTGCTATAGGAGGTACTGCACAACATGCCGGCACTGCGGTTTTTATACGCAGATTAGCAAGGAGGTAACGATATGTATTTAATCCCCAGAAACATATCAAAACGCTTTGAGTTTTTTCCGGGATGGGGGTGGAAGGAACTTCTTATTCTGCTGGCTGCACTTGGAATCGGGGCAATATTATCGTTTGCACTTGGTCTTATTATATCCAGCCCGCTTAGATTTCTTTTGATCGTACTCCTGGGGGGAATAGGCTATGTGTCTGCCCAGCCGGTTATGGCCGACGGTTCAACAGCTTTGCAGATATTATCATATATACGGAGATATCAGCAGTCTCAAAAACTGTACTTATACAGGAAGGGAGGTATTTAAACTGAGGTTTTTGAGTAAAAGAACAAAACCTGTTAAGCAGGAAGCAAATCAAGATCGTTCCACCCAGGACTGGTTACCGTTTAACGATGTAACCGGTTCTTTTATTTACCGCCGGGACGGGGAACTGGTTGCTGTTTTAAGAGTTGAACCTTTAAACCTGGCCTTGAAATCTGAGCATGAAAGAAAGCGGATTATTACGTCCGTTCATGAGGCATTAAATGGGCAGCTCAATCCATTGCAAATAACCTCCCTGCCGCGGCCGGTTGACCTGGATTCATATTTGGAAAAGCTGGTGATGATGGCGAAAGATACGGTTAAGCCCATAAAAAGGAAACTATTACAGGAATATATTCAATATGTAGCAGCCATTGTACGGGGCGGGGAAGCAGTTGAGCACAGGTATTATATCTTGCTTTCGAAAAAGGTCAAAAAACAAGCAGAGATTGAGCTGAATAGAGAGGCCTACGAATTATCCGGGCTGCTTTCCGGCAGTGGTTTAAAAATATCGCTTTGTGATGATATGCAGATTCTGGATATGATTATGTCTTTCTTGAATCCGGTTCAGGCAGCCTTTGAAGAGGTTCCCGTTTTACCTGGCATAACAAGTTTGTATAAAGGAGGGTAAGTAAATGGATAAAAACACAGCAAATCAATCCAGCATGCTGGACGCCATAAGTCCGCAGGCATTTCGGTTTCATAATAGTCATATTCAATTCGGCGATTTACAGGCCCGGGTTCTGGTGGTAACTGATTATCCTTCTTCAGTTGGAGCTGCCTGGCTGGCTCGGATAACCAGGATTGCAGGGGTTAGCACATCGATGCATATAACTCCGACGAATGCGGCTGATCTGGTTGAGGAAATAAGCAAAGCCATCAGTGAATACGAAAACCGTTTGCAGGAGGGGGGAAAAGCATTATTAAGGCAACGCACCCAACAGGCTCTTGCTGATGCAGAAAAACTGTTAAAAGACATTGATCAGGAACAACAAAACGTCTTTTACCTCACTCTGCTTATATTTATTACGGCAGCTGATACCGAAAGCCTTAACAGGAGAACCAAACAGGTGGAAGCAGCTCTGGCTGCAGCCCGCATGAGGGGACGTACCCTATTGTATCGCCAGGAACAGGGAGTTAAATCAGTGGGGCCATGGGCCATACTTGACCCTGATATTCAGAAGGCCGGCGGCAGGAATATGCCTTCAGAGACAATTGCAGCCGCATTTCCTTTTGTATCTGATGGTATAAATGATGCTTCCGGGATTATGTTGGGCCGGGATAGGGACGGAGGACTGGTTATCCTGGATATTTGGCAGAGGGGTGGTGACAGGACCAATTCCAACTGGACTATTCTCGGCAAACCCGGTACCGGTAAAAGCTATCTGGCTAAAATGCTGCTGCTCAGGGAATATGCCCAGGGTGCGCGGGTAATTATCATTGATCCGGAAAGAGAGTATAAAGAGATGTGCCAGCGCTTGGGGGGGAGTTGGATTAATGTAGCCGGCGGCAGAGGCCGTATTAACCCTTTGGAAATTCGGAAATTACCTATCGAACAGGATGATGATGAAGAGGAAAAATCATTTTATGATGCCCAGAGCCCGCTAGGCTTGCATTTGCAAATCCTGCGCACTTTTTTTTCACTCTATTTAAGAGATTTGGGAGATGTGGAAAGAGCTGTTCTGGAGGATGCCTTGATTGAGGTATACAGAGAAAAAGGGATAGATTTTTCAACAGAACCGGATAATATGTTTCCTGACCAATGGCCGATCATGAGCGACTTGTACCAGTATGTTCTGGAAAAACAACATTCACAGCCCGAAATTTATCAACGATTGGCTATATTACTGAGACGTGCAGCTGAAGGAGCTGATGCAGCACTCTGGAACGGTAGTACAACGGCTGTGACCGACAGCGATTTTATTGTCCTTGATGTACATGAATTGCAAAACGCTGATGATTCGGTTAAGAAAACCCAGTATTTTAACGTTCTTAGTTATGCCTGGAACCTGATTGAACAGGATCGCCAGGAAAAAATTATCCTTCATGTGGAAGAAGCCTGGATGTTAGCTGATGAGCAAACCCCGCAGGCACTGGCTTTTTTAAGAGATACATCAAAACGAATCCGTAAGTATATGGGAGCTCTTACGACTGCCAGCCAGAATGTTATTGATTTTTTAGATCCGGTAGTAGCCAGGTACGGGCAGGCTATCCTGGACAATCCGACATACAAAGTCTTACTGGGGCAGGGAGATAAAGACCTGCAGGCCTTAACGAGTCTCATGCACCTGACCGAGGCAGAACAGGAATTGCTCCAGTCTGCCAAGAGGGGAGAAGGATTGCTGGTGGCAGGAAGCCGGAGGATTCATGTAAAGATTGAGTCCGCACCATTTGAAGCAGTTTATCTTGTAGGCGGCGGTTCATGATGACGGTATTAAAGGCATTACAGATTATTAAAATAATATTAGAGGATCTTATTAAAAACGACGGTAAGACGCTAATATCTGTAGTTATGGGAGTAATAAGCATATTTTTTGCATTTTATATGTTTGTTTTGATGCCTGTGATTATCCATGAGCGTGTGCCGGTTGCAAGCAGGGAGCAAGCAATGTATTACTTTGATGGAGCACGGAAAATATCGGCATCAACCGTTAGCCCTTGCGATGATGGGGTGCAAATAGACTGGCAGGAAGTCATGGCCACTGATGCGGTAAGGTTAAAGCAAAACTTTAAAAAAAGCTCTGCAGGCAGGGCTGAATCTTTGGCAAAGCATTTTATAGAAGAAGACGGTACCTGCACTCATTGTACGGGTGAAGGAGAAGATCAGACATGAACAACCTATAAGACCTATAGGCTTAGGTCTTTAAATGATGCTTTAGATGATTTCAGTATAAGTAAAGAAGATTATGAGAAATACCGTCAAATTGATTTTGCCTTTCTCATTAGACTACCAGAACCCTCTGAATATGGTGAATTATTTGACGGTGAAATTAACTGGCCAGTACCAGGATATCATAACATATCATCACCTTATGGTGAGAGAATACACCCTGTACATGGGAGAATATCATTTCATTACGGTATCGACATACCAGCTCCAGAGGGAACGGCAATAACATCACCAGCTCCCGGGAAAGTAATAAAAACATACTTTTCTGATGCAGTAGGTTGGACGATGGAAATAGATCATGGCGTAAGTGATAAAGGGGTAAGATTAGTGACGCGATATTGTCACTTAAAAGATATCGTAGCCAAAAAAGGCAAAGAAGTTGAGCAGGGGGAGAAAGTAGCACTGATTGGAAATACCGGCTTTCTCAGCACAGGACCACATTTACATTTTGAAACCAGTGTAGACGGATATCCAGTAGACCCGGCTCCATTTTTCCAATCGCATTGATAAAAAAAGCCTGAAAAGGGAAGGAAGTGATAAGAATGACTACTCTGCTTATAACTGAAAAGCCATCAGTAGCCATTGATATTGCCAAAGTATTGTCCGAAAAGTTTAGCAGAAAAGATGGTTATTTGGAAGGTCAAACGATGATTCTCACCTGGGCGGTTGGGCACCTTGTGGAAATGGCTGAGCCACATGATTACGACCCGGTTTTGAAAAGGTGGAGTTTTGAGGCTTTACCTATTTTACCGGACCCGTTTCAACTGAAAGCCAAAAAATCTAGCAAAAAACAATTGAAAACTATTCAAAACCTTATTAAACGGCCGGATGTTGAACGACTGGTAAATGCTTGTGATGCAGGCCGGGAAGGAGAACTTATATTCAGGAATATCATCCAATTTCTGAATTGCCGCAAGCCTCATGACCGCCTCTGGCTGTCGGAGACCACGCCTGCGGCCGTTCGGCATGCATTTGCCAAGCTGCGCAACAGTACCGAAGTGGAGAGTCTGGGACGCGCGGCCGTTGCCCGTTCTCAGGCTGATTGGCTTATAGGTATAAACGCAACCCGGGCCTATACAGTACGGAACGGAGATAAATTGACCGTAGGACGTGTTCAAACACCAACCCTGGCATTTATCATAAACCGGGAGCGGGAAATCGAAAATTTTGTTCCCGTTCCCTACTATAAGATTGAGGCTGAATTCCTTGCCGGGCAGGATATCTACAAGGGTAAATGGTTCCATGAAAAAGAAGATAGATTTACAAAACGCAGCCAGGCGCAAGCTGTACTGGATAAATTGCTGCCAGGTTCCCCTGCTACTGTGACCGGCATAGATCAAAAAGAGGTTAAGGAACTGCCGCCACAGCTTTATAACCTCAATGATTTACAAAAAGATGCCAATAAACGCCTGGGTTTAACTGCTGAACAGACTTTAAAAATAGCGCAAAAACTCTATGAAGCGCATTTACTGACTTATCCAAGGACTGACAGCAGACATTTAACTCAGCTTATGGCTGATACCCTCCAAAGCCGGTTGAATGCTCTGCGCCGGACTAAATTGAGCTCAGTTGTATGTTCAATTCCGGCCAGAAGCATCAGTGATAAGCGTTATGTTGATGACAGCAAGGTTACCGATCACACGGCCATAATAGTGACTGATACTGCGCCTGTGGCGGATAAATTAAGAGAAAACGAGTACAAGATTTACCTTCTGGTTGCCCGGCGCATGGTAGGTATGTTCTTGCCGCCGGCCCGGTATCTGAAAACAACAATAATCACTACTGCCCGGGGAGAAACCTTTATTAGCAAGGGGAAGACAGTCATAGAAGCAGGATGGAAGTCCCTGTACCCCGCTGATACAGAAGAGTCCGAGCCTTTCCTGCCCGCTTTAGCAGAGAATCAAAAGGTATCTTTGGAGAAGGCCGATATCCTGGATAAACAGACCCAGGCCCCTAAAAGATACACAGAAGCTGACTTGCTTTCGGCTATGGAAAACGCCGGCAGGAATATAGATGATGAGTCTCTGCGCGAAGTCATGAAAGGTAAGGGCTTGGGTACTCCGGCAACCAGGGCGGCCGTAATTGAAAAATTAATAAGTACTGCTTATGTGATGAGGATGAAAAAGGTCCTGATTCCTACTAAAAAAGGGAAATACCTTATAGACAAAGTTGCCGCAGAATTAAAAGACCCGGAAATGACCGGGGAATGGGAACAGAAACTCCTGGATATAGAGCAGGGCAAATACCACAGTAAACCATTCATGGATGACATTAAAGCATTTACCCGGGCCATAGTGGAAGAAATAAAAAAACAGGAAGAGGTAATCCCTATTCCCAGCGATAGTATTGTCGGGGTATGCCCCTTATGCGGGAAAGCTGTGATAGAGGGTAAAAAAGCCTATGGCTGCACCGGCTGGCAAGAAGGCTGTAAGTTTGTAATATGGAAAGCTGTTGCCGGCAAACGCATAACAGCAGCTACCGCCAAACAGCTTCTCAAGACCGGGAAGTCCGATCTTATACAAGGGTTTAAGGCGAGAAAAGGAGGACAATTCGAAGCCTATTTGAGCCTTGAAAATGGAATGGTAATTTTTGAGTTCCCTTCTAAAAAGAGTGCCAAGGAAGGCCAGGGACAAAGTAATTAGGATTTTGAAAGGAGTTATTATAATGGCAAATCTAAAACCTGAAGGTTATAAAAATACGGCAGATATTTGGGAGTTTCTTTTCCAGATGAAAGAACGGAACCGTCCGGTGGCGGCCCAGGTTGGAGGTATTGACTATATTGACGATGAAGCTGTCTGGGTGCTGGCTTTCCCGGATTTTCCGGGTATCAAAGGTTATGTACCCTCCCAGGAAACCGGAGTTGATACCCAACTGGTAACACGTTTTATAGGTCAAGATGTAATGGTACTCATCAAAGGTCTGGATCGTGAGAATAATTTGCTCGCCTGCAGCCGCAAGGAACTGGTTGATCAAGCCCTGCAGGAGCTGCCAAAGCAGTTGAATAACGGGGACATTATCCCTGTTACTATTAAAGCTATAATGCTGGATGAGAATAGACACAGTAAACTGGTTGTAGATATAGGAGGAGGAGTTCTGGTCGACGTACCTCACTCGGCAGCAGTGTATTATTTATCCAAGCCCTTAAGGGAGCAATACACAGTGGGGCAGACTGTTCAGGCCATGGTTACAAACCTTGACCCGCTCCTGGTTTCCATTCGTGATGCCCGGCCCTCTCCCTGGAGTATTGCAGACTTCAAACGCGGACAGTTTATTTCAGGTGCCGTTTACCGGGTGGCAGATGCTTATGTATTTATCGAGCCGGACTTATGCCCCGGAATTCTCGGTATTGCCTCAATACCTTTGATGGGAGAAGTGAAACGAGGGGGCTCTGTTTTTTGCAAGGTGCGTCATTTTTCCGCTGATGATAAAAAACTCCACCTTTATATAAATGATTATCGTATGTAAGGTGGTAAAAGCATGTTTGGATTAATATACTCACAGCGGCAACTTGAAATATATCGTTTTCTGGAACGGGCGGGACCGTGTCCTCAGCCGGCACTGGAAGTACTCTTCGGGGATAAAACCCACAGGGCTTTGCAGAAACTCCGGAAAGCGGGATATGTTTATAATACTGCTTCAGGTGCAGTTGAGTTCTGGATAATACAAAACTACAGCCATTTTAATCCTCAACAGCAGGAAGTATTAGCCTGGTTTGCAGCTCGCCTTGAAGAACAAAACGGTCAATATCTGGGCAATAAATCCTGCCTGACTCCCAACGGTACCAGGCTGACACTGGAGGCAAAAAGAAACTATATTTATGCGGCGGATGAGCATAATAGAAAGTGGGCGGCTAGTCTTAATGAGCTCAAAGACAAAACTCTGAGTAATTGTCTTAAATTATATAACTCAACTTTCGTAGTAGAAATTACTGAACAACCTCTGGATATATAGGGGCTGTGCAGCAATCCAGAACATAACTTGACATGAAACAATTTCAGCTAGTTCTTTGGGAACGTAATCAAGCAGTATCATGCAGTAATACATTAACTGCCTTAAAGCTGTTGCATAGTCTAAATCTTGTATTTCTTCGCAGAGAAGGAAGAATAGTTCTCCAAAACTGCGTAAATCTTGATTATGACGACGTTCCCACTCTAACAGAATATATCGGGTGAAAACTATCGTTGTATGGGCTATGAGCATGTCATAACTCCGGCCCTGATACTCGGTTCCCAGTTTTAAAAGGCTTTTGGAAGCTTTGAAGAAAACTTCAATCTCCCAGCGCATACCGTAAATACGGACGATTTCTTTATTGTCCAGTGAAAGATCAGTTGAAGCCAAAACAAGCCAATCGCTTTTCTTGTTACGGTGGCGGATGAAGACCAGTTTTACTGGAATACCGTTTTTGGTTTCGCACAACAATGAGCCGATGATATCAGACTTGTTTCCTGAATGTAAGCATTTACGGATTTCATCCATCTTCATCAGTTGTCCGTTGTAACGATAACGGTAATTACTCTTAACCATGCCGATGACATGAAGACCTATATTACGGAGACCCTTAATCATTGGTTCGTTGGTAAACCATGTGTCCATCAGAACGTAATCAGCAGTGATACCGACATTCAAGGCATTTTTAATCAGCTTAAGCACAGTATCAGGCTTTTGTAGTATAGCTTCGAGACGACGTTTAAACCCATGGCTGCGTTTATCGACAGAAGCAGACACCTCGTTATAACGGTTGGTTTGCTTGGCTGAACTTAGCATGGCAAAATCTACAGGAATAAAGCTAAAACCGTCAGTCCAGCCTAGCGTCAACATGTTGAAACCTTTTATGTAACGGTGCTGGCTGTGGTCAAATACTCTAGCTAAAAGTT
>Ga0334888_1001763_pt1 | contig 26373 bp, 21 predicted proteins | sample GraSluR1_MG_FD_207227 | JGI IMG/M metagenome (GOLD analysis project Ga0334888, IMG submission 207227) | Sludge microbial communities from methane-producing bioreactor in Wageningen University, Netherlands - Granular Sludge_3_08-R1 | ecosystem: Engineered > Bioreactor > Anaerobic > Unclassified ...
CAAGCTCTCTTTCTCCGGTCGACTTGCATGTGTTAGGCGCGCCGCCAGCGTTCACCCTGAGCCAGGATCAAACCCTTCATCCATTTATGTCAGGTTCTCACCATCGCTGGCTTCTTCCTTACTTCTTCTTCCTTACCTTCTCTCTCTATACACTTTTCAATGAGCTCTCCTGTTTCAAGCATTCCTATCTTACCACTTTCTCTCCCCTTTGTCAATTGCTTTTCTGTTAACTATTCTTTCCCTCTGTGTGAATTGCTTCCTCTTCCTTCTCTCTTCTCTTTCCTTCATGACTCCTATTCCTAATTATATATTCTTGGTTAGGTAATTCTATTAATTCTTTTACTGACGCTAAAGATGTTTATTAAAAATATGTTGTCTGTATAGATTTTTACCATAATATTAGATCTCATGGTTTTTGAATGATTCTACTCTATATAAATTTCATAATAAGTTAGATTTTTATATTTTGATTTAATTTTTGATTTGTTTTTTCATATTTGCAATTTTTTATGATTTTCTTATTTATTGTCTAATTTTTAGGGTTCTAAACGCACTATTACGTTTGACAATACAATAATCGTGTGGTATATTTCTAACATTAAGATAAAAATATACCACATAGGGGTGTTAACATGAAAAATAAATTTGGATATCTTAGTTTATTGGGATTATTAGGTTTCTTAGGATTTGTTACAGATCATAATTTGTTGTTTTTGTTCTTTGGATACTTTGGATATGCTTATTATTTTAATGTTATTCCAGATGAAATGTTCAAAGAGCATTTATTAAAAGCTTCTGCCATATCTTTTTTTATATTATTGTTTACAATGATGATTACAATCATATTAGTTACAATAACAAGAAATATGGAGTTTGCCCACTGGGGCCTATTTTTAGGTTTTATAATCGGAAATCTGACCTTTGCATTTATTCATGCTATTTATGAAATCAAGGAAAGCAATGGTGCCAAAGATGAGAATATTTAAAACGAACATTAAGGCATATAGGGCGAAATTTGATATGACACAAGATGACCTAGCAAAGACTGTTGGTGCAAGGAGAGAGACTATTGGTAATTTGGAAAACGGAAGATATAATCCATCTTTGAAACTAGCCATGGATATTGCTAAAGTCTTTGGCTGTAGCGTAGAAGACATATTTGAAATTGTAAACAATAATGACAATTGTAGAAAATAAATGAGATTTCCAAGATGCTATAAAGTGATTTTTACTTGGAACATTAAAAGAAAAGGAGGAGAAATTTTATGAATATCAAAGAGAAAAAAACATTAGGAAGTTTATTTGGAATAATATTTGGGCTTGCAATAGGACAATTAGTTCCGTTCTTTATAATGCCAACGCCTACCTGGATGCTTGTTGATAAAATATTGTTTGGTCTTGGGATAGGTGTTGGTATTTCTGGGCTTCTAGTAGTAATTATTAACCATATTATAAAGAAAAGATATAATTCTAAATAGGAAAATGAAATATCTGTGAAGCCAATCGATTCTAAACCAAAGTGTATAGATATCTATTCTACACAAGATAGTGATGGAAAAGGAAGGTAGTGTTAAATGAAAAATAAATCTCTTATATTAAAAATTATAGTTCCTGTAGCCATAGGCCTCTTGGTTGGAAGGTTCGTCACACCTTTGTTTGGTGTGGCGTCATCATGGGCTAGTATTGCTGTAAGTACGGGCATAACAATTGCTTTATTCATAATTATTGAAAGCATAACGAGTAAGTTAACAAATGGTAGAACAAGCACTGTTCGCATGGGTGAAATTAAAAATCTTCATAAAGTTAATAAGAGTGAAATCCGGCAAGCGACAGCAGTTTTAGCAGATGCCTTTAAGGAAGATCCGTTGTTTAAAATATTATTTGGGGATGCTGTGAAAAATTCACATAAATATTCCTTGGTCGCTAAGTTTATGATTAGATATTGTTATAAATACGGTGATGTCTATGCATCTTCAGAAAAATTTGAAGGGATTATGGCAATCGCTCAAGACGAATATTCCTATATGAGTTTATGGCGCATGATTAGAAGCGGTAGTATTTTTCCAGTTCTTTCAATTGGCTTTAAATCTTTTATGAAGGTAGCCAGTGCACTCAGTCCTATGGATGGGGAAAGAAAAAAACACATGAAAAACAGGTCTTTTGTCTATTTGCAAATTATTGGCGTAGCTTCGGAAAATCAAGGAAAAGGACATGGGGGGAAATTACTTAAAGAACTCCTAGCCATGGCAGATGAAGCCAAACTTCCAATTTATTTAGAAACAGAAACAGAAAGCAATGTTCGTTTATACGAGCGGTTTGGTTTTAAGACCCTTGAAGAAATGAGCTTACCGGTTATTAATCAACCCATGTGGACCATGCTACGCCGATCAGAATCCTAAATATTAGACGATAAATAAGAAAATCATAAAAAATCAAATATTAAAAAACAGATTTATGTTTTTCCTAATACTATCTATTAAATTTCTTCGTTGTCGTGTGTGCTGTAACGCCGTGCATAGTGCAGCGCGGCTGTTACAATACATTAGAAATCAAAAACTTGAAACTAAAATTTTAATAACGCTTCTATTTCTTTATATAATCTATTGAAACTTTTTTCAAGCTCTTCAAAATATTTATTTATTTCTATTTTATTATTTTCGGTAATCGCTAACTCTATTTTTTGCGAGATATGAAATATATTTTCCATCCTTAAATTTCCACTTATTCCTTTTAATGCATGAATTTCTTTTTTTAACTCTTCATATTTTTTCTCTTCTATGTTTTTTTGATTTGTTTTTATAAATTCTTTATGTGTATCTATAAATTCTTTTATCAATGATTTCAATAATTCTTTGTTTCCGTTTACTATTTTTATTGCTTCTTCAAAGTTTATTTCTTTTAGTTTTATTTCACTTTTGATTTCATCGTTTTCTTTTATTCCTAATATCTTTATTTCTTTAATTATATTTTTTTTGATTTTTCTTATTAGCTCTTGTGCAGCTATTGGTTTGCTTATATAATCGTTCATTCCTTTTTCAATACACTCTTTTTTTATATTTTCAAATGCATGTGCGGTAATTGCTATTATTGGTAATTCTTCAATCGAATATTTGTTTCTAATTATTGCAGTCGCTTCATATCCATCCATTTCAGGCATTTGTAAGTCCATTAATATTAAATCGTATATATTTTCGTTTGCTTTTTCTACTGCTTCTTTTCCATTATTCGCTATATCTATTTTGAAATTATATTTTAACAATATTTCATTTATCAGTTCTTGGTTTATTTTTTGGTCTTCTGCTAATAAAATATTTAATTTTTTCTCAAAATTTTCGTTTTCTGTTGTTTCATTTTTAATTATTTTAAAATCTTCTTCAGTAGAATATCCAAATTCTGCTGTTATATAAAAGTTCGTTCCTTTACCCAACTCACTTTCAATTTTTATATCTCCATTCATCTTGGTTATCAAATTTTTGCTTATTACTAGCCCTAATCCTGTTCCTCCATATTTTCTTGTTATAGATCCGTCTACTTGTGTAAATGCTTTGAATAGTTTTTCTTTTTGTTCTTTACTTATTCCAATTCCTGTATCTTTTATCGATATTTTTAATTTACATTTTAATTCTTTTTTCTCTATTGTTTTTACTTCTATTAATACGTATCCTTTATCAGTAAATTTAACAGCGTTACTAATTATATTTATTAATACTTGACTAAATCTTAACGGATCTCCTATCAAAATTTTTGGCACTTCTGTATCAATTTTTTTTATTATTTCTATTCCCTTTTTTTCCGCTAAACTTAAAAATAAATTTTTTATCGCATTCAATTTTTCTTCTAGGTTGAATTTTATTGATTCTAATTCGAGTTTTCCTGCTTCTATTTTTGAAAAATCTAATATGTCATTAATAATTTCTAATAAAGTTTGTGCAGAACTTTTTATGTTTTCTGAAAATCTTTTTTGTTTTTCATGTAAATTTGTATCTAAAAGCAGGTCTGAAAATCCTATTATTGAGTTCATCGGTGTTCTTATTTCATGACTCATGTTTGCTAAAAAATTGCTTTTCGCCTTGTTAGCTGAAACCGCAATTTCTTTTGCTTTTATTAAATCTAATTCCACGTTTTTTCTTCTTGTTATGTTTTGAAATATATATACAGTACCTACTTTTTTATTTCCTTCTTTTAAATCACTCAAAATTACCTCATAATATTCTTCTTTTGATAAATTATATTTTTTATATTCATATCTCTCCAATTTATTTTTGCTTATTTCCTTGCCTTCTTCAAATTGATTAAGCTCTTCTCCTATATTATCTGTTACTAACCAATCAAAAATATTCGATGCACTTTTATTAAAATCTAGAATTTTTCCTTCTGTATCTGTTACTATTATGCCTTCATTAATTTCTGAAAATACTGTATTTCTTATTACTTCTTTTACTTCTAAAAAATTATATTTAAATATTGCTGTAAAATATGTTATTCCCATTATTATAAAACCTATCGGTACTATGTCAATTCCATATGGAGATAATTTCAAAGCATACAAGGTTGTAGTTAGAGCTACAAATAAAGGACCTAATAAAACCCAAAAAGCTGCTGATTCTTTTTTTAAATCAGATTTCTTCAATTTGCTAAGAAAAACATATACCCCGAATATTATCATTAAATAAGAATATCCTATCGTAACATAATACCATGGACCTCTTTCAATTTGAGTTATTAATTTTTCTCCCACTTCTAAAACAGATAAACTTTTATAATAAAGATGATGAAATTCATTAGTGGTATTTAAAAAAAGAGTTATAATTGGAATTATAAAAGTAAGAATACTAATTCTAAATGAGGGATTTTTGTTAAATTGAAGTCTATAACATATTAAAAACCATAAAAATGGTACAAATGATAATCCAAAATATTGAACTTTTAAAAAAAATTGAATTTCTTCAAAACTTTGAGATCTTAATTCTAATGCATATCCTAATATATAAATTGTTATCGCTATACATACTAAAGAAGATAAAGCGGAAAATCTATTTTTATGTTTTATTAATGAATATGAACTCATAATTGCAAAAATAATACTCGAAAAAAACAGTAGATTTGAATACATGTCAATCATTTTATCCACCCCACACCCTAAATAAATAATTAATTAAATTTTGAACAAATTTATATTTCAAAAGTTTTATTATATTTATTATATCATAAACTATTTTTTAATTTTTCAAAAAATAATTTTTATAGATTATATTTTATCAATTGTATCTGGGCTACAATTGAAATTGCTATATCATATGGTTTTGTTCCTCCGGTTTTTATTCCTACAGGCATATAAAGATTTGAATAATCTGGTTCATATCCTAAATCTTTTTTAAGATTTTCTTTAAAAGATAATGCTTTTGTTTTTGAAGCTAAAGCTCCTATATATTTTAATTTTAATTTTTTTTCATATAATTTTTTTAATATTTTATAATCTAAATCATGTGTGTGAGTCGCAATTAAAACTATAGAATTTTCTTCTATGAGTTTTTCATTTAAATATTGCAAATAATCATATACCTCTTTTTTGAAGTTGCCTTCAAAATCATCAAACATTTCTTTTCTTTGATCTATAATTGTTATGTCATATTCTAAATTTTTTAAATAGTAATATACTGCTTTTCCTATATGGCCTGCTCCAAAAATATACAGTTTTTGCCCTGAGGTTATATATTCATAAAATAATGATATATAACCTCCACATATCATTCCTGTTTTTTCTGATTCAGTAATGACTTCAGAGTTTGCATTTAAATCATAAGAAATAGTTTCGTTTTTATAATTTTCACTTTTTAAGATGTTTTTTGCTTTTTCTATTGCTAAATATTCTATCGTTCCTCCGCCTACTGTCCCAATTTTTTCTTCTTCAGTAATTAAAAGTTTTGTCCCAGCTATTGCAGGGCCTCCGCCTTCTTTTGAAATTACAGTTATCAATACTGCTTTTCCACCATTATCATAAATATGTTTTATTTTATCATATATTTCTTTCATGATTATCTCTCCTTCTATTTAAATTATTTAAAACTTTACATTTATTTTCAAAACATTTTTTTTATTGTGGTAAAATAATAAATGAATTGAAAAAACATAATATATTATATCATATGAGGAGAATTAAAATGAAAAAAGTAGAACTTTTAGCACCTGCAGGTAATTTAGAAAAAATGATAAATGCTTTTCACTTTGGAGCAGATGCTGTTTATATGGGTGGTTCAAGATATAATTTAAGAGCATTCGCGGATAATTTTACAGATGATGAGTTAATAGAAGCAGTTAATTATGCTCATAGTATCGAAAAAAAAGTTTATATCACTTTAAATATCATTGCTCACAACGAAGATTTGGAAAATATGGCAGATTATATAAAATTTTTAGATAAAATTAATATTGATGGCGTTATAGTTTCTGATTTAGGCGTTTTTCAAATGGTTAAGGAAAACTCAAATATTCCAATTAGTGTTAGTACACAGGCAAGTAACACTAATTGGATGAGCGTTAAAATGTGGAGAGATTTTGGGGCAAAAAGAGTTATATTAGCTCGTGAGCTTTCTTTAAATGAAATCAAAGAAATAAAGACTAAAGTTCCTGATGTCGAAATTGAAGTTTTTGTTCACGGGGCTATGTGTATTTCAATTTCCGGAAGATGCCTTTTAAGCAATTATATGGCTGGGAGAGATGCTAACAGAGGAGAATGTGCTCATCCTTGCAGATGGAAATATCATCTTGTTGAAGAAAAAAGACCTAATGAGTATTTTCCTATCTCCCAAGACGAAAGAGGGACATATATAATGAATTCAAAAGATTTATGTGCTATTGAATTTATTGATAAAATTATTGATTCAGGAGTAAGCAGTTTAAAAATTGAGGGTAGAATGAAAGGAATTTATTATGGTGCTGTTACTACAAAAATATATAGACAGGCTATAGACTCTTATTATCAAAATTTTAATTTCAATCCATTGTGGCTCGAAGAATTAGGAACTATTAGTCATAGAAATTATACTTCTGGTTTTTATTTCAATAAGGCTGATGAAAATTCTCAAAATTATTCAACCTCCTCATATACACACACACATAAGCTTGTAGGAAAAATTATCGAAATTAAAGAAGATTATGCTATAGTTGAAGTTAGAAACCAAATGAATACTGGGGATATCGTTGAAATTTTAAGAGGCGACAAAGATAATTTAGAATACGTAATTCCTGAGATGATTAATTATAAAACTTTAGAGAAAATTGAGACTGCAAATCCAAATCATTTTATAAAAATAAAATTAAATGAAGATGTAAAAATAAATGATCTTTTAAGAAAAAAAGTGAATGTTACGCTACATTAAAAACATCTCCACCCCGTCAATTTTCGATTGCCACCCCTCAAGAGAGGAATTAATTCAAAGTCTTTTTTAATAATGGTTTTATGTAAAATGGTGTAAAATAAAAGAACGAACAATTGAGAAAGGTCAAAAAATACGATAGAAAATAGCATGTCTGAAAATACATAGAATCAAAAAATATAATAGTTAGAGAAAATCTCTAACTATTATATTTTAAAAACAACAATTTTCTCAATCTGAAAAACGCTTCTGTTGTTAATATAACATCTCCTTCAGCTCTATGCCTTGAAACTTTTTTGTTTATATTTAGTCTTTTACATATTGCGTCAAGGTTATGCTTTGCTCCGTTTCCATAGTATTGTCTCGAAATATATACCGTGTCTATAATTGGGTTAATTATTTCATTTTTTCTGCATAGATTAAGCTCGTTATTTAAAAAAGATAAGTCAAATGGTGCATTTTGTATCACTAAAGGAATATTTGATAAAAAATTTATCATTTTTTCAGATATTTCGTGAAATTTTGGAGATTTTTCAACCATATGATCGTAAATACCGTGTATTTTAGATACGTAATAAGGTATCGTTCTTTCAGGATTTAAAAGAGTTATGAATTTATCTTCAATTGTATAATTCATTTCATTAATCTTTATTTTATAAATTGCTATTTCTACAAGTTTATCTCCAGTTTTTGGCGAAAGTCCTGTGGTTTCAGTATCAAGGACACAAAATTCTGTTCCAAAAATTGTATTTTTCATTTTTTCTCCTTTATTTTAAAGCTTTTTCTGCTTCTTTAAGTTTTTCAATAATCGATATATTTTGTGGACACGCTGATTCACATTGACCACATTCTACACATTTTGATACGTCTTTACCATTTTCTATTAAACTTTTATAGAATCTTTTAGCAGTTTCATATTTTCCAAAAAGAGATGTTTCATTATAAAATAAAAATACATTGTTTATAGGAATACCTTGTGGACATGGAATACAGTATCCACAGCTCGTACATTTAACGAGCATTTTTTGATCATAAAATTTTTTAACTTCATTCATCAAAAAATTCTCTTTTTCTGTAAACATATTTTCTGAAGCATTTTCAGCCAATTTTATATTTTCTTTCAATTGTTCCATATTACTCATACCACTTAATATAATTTTTATTTCCGGATAATTCCAAAGCCAATTTAATGCCCACTCTACTGGTTTTCTTTTTGTTTCTGAACTATCAAAAATTTCTTGAACTTTTTCAGGTATGTTATTAACAAGCATTCCGCCTCTTAATGGTTCCATTATAACTACAGGAATATCTTTTTCTGCTGCTACTTGCATCCCTTTCATTCCTGCTTGATAGTTTATGTCTATATAATTTAATTGAATCTGACAAAATTCCCAATCATATGAATTTATTATTTCCTCAAACACATCGTATCCATCATGAAAAGAAAATCCAATATGTTTAATTTTACCGGTTTTTTTTGCTCTTTCAATAAAATCAAAAACTTTGAACTCTTTACATTTATTCCAAGTATTTTTGTTTAAGGCATGAAGAAGGTAAAAGTCTATATAATTTGTTTGAAGTTTTTCGAGTTGTTCATCAAGAAATTTATCGAAATCTTCTTCTTTTTCTACTTTCCAAACAGGACTTTTAGATGCAATATATACTTTTTCTCTAAAGCCTTTTAATGCTTTTCCTAAAAAAGGCTCACTTTGTCCTCCATGATATGGATAGGCTGTATCAAAATAATTAATTCCTTTTTCTATAGAATAATGTATCATATCAATAGCAACTTTTTCATCGATAACTTTTTCACCATTTATTTCTTTTTCCGGTAATCTCATACATCCAAGGCCTAATACAGAAACTTTTTTTCCTGTTTTACCAAACTCTCTATACTTCATTTTATCACTCCTTAAAAATAGTTTTAACTCCTAACTATTATATCATGGTATCTCAAAAATTTTAATTTACAATTTTTTTTCTAACATTAAAGTGTAAATTTTTTTCTAAAAAAATAAGAAATTTTATAAATACTTGATTATTATACGATTTTATGGTAAAATCTTATCAGGTTATAATCTCATCAATTAAATGGGGGTGTTTCAATGAATAAGAAAGAACTTATTTCGGCATTAGCAGATGCAAGCGGCAAATCAAAAAAAGAAGCGGGGGAAATGTTAGATACTTTCGTTCAAGTTGTTTCAGACGCTCTTTCAAAAGACGAAGAAGTTAAATTAGTTGGCTTCGGTACTTTTAGCGTTGTTGAAAGAAAAGCAAGAAAAGGTGTTAACCCTTTAACAAAAGAAGCTATTGATATTCCAGCAACAAAAGTTCCAAAATTTAAAGCGGGTAATGATTTAAAAGAAAAAGTGAAATAATTTCAAAATACTTTAGAGGGAGTCTTTCCCTCTTTTTTTAATTTAGGTGGTGATTATTATGGATAAAGTAGATTTTTTTACAATGCCGGGAGAAGATGGTCAAGATCATGATTTCATGTATTTAGATACTATTGAAATAGACGGTCAAAAATACTGGATTTGTGAAGAAGCTTTTTTTGAAGATGGTTCCGAAGAAATAGTTCTTGGAGAAACTGTTGCTTTTAAAGTAATAGAAGAAAAAGGTGAAGATGTAATTTTAGATTCTATTGATGATGATGCTGAATTCGAAAAAGTTGCCAAAGCTTGGGATGAAATAGAAGAAGAATTTGATATTGACGAAGAAGCTGAATATGATTTTGAAGAAACCGAAGAGGAAGATAATGACGAATAAGTCGAGGCAATAACCGCTCGACTTACTTTTTTATATTTTATTTAATTTTTCTATTAACCCTTCAAACGCTCTTTTTCTATGACTGAATTCATTTTTTATTTCATCTCCTAATTCCGCAAAAGTTTTTTCATACCCATCTGGAATAAAAAACGGATCGTATCCAAAACCTTTATTACCTCTAATTTCTTTTGAAATACTTCCATAAACTCTCCCTTCATACGAAAAACAAAATTCACCCGATATATAAAATGTTGCAACGCATACAAAATATGCTTTTCTATTTTTTTCATTTTTCATTTTTTCTAATATATGAACCATTTTTTCTTCATAAGTTTTATCATTCATAAATCTCGCAGAATTTATTCCAGGAAATCCATTAAGTGCTTCTATACATAATCCCGAATCGTCTGCTATTACAGGTTTATTAATTTTATCTCCTATACTTACTGCTTTAATTACTGAATTTTCTATAAATGTTTTTCCATATTCTTCAACTTCAATATTTCCAATTAAATCTGATGCAGGATATATTTTATATTTTTCTCCCATTATATATTGAATTTCATTTATTTTGTGCATATTTTGAGAAGCTAAAAAAATTTTTTCCATATATTTTCTCCTTAAAAAAATTATTGTATAACATTATTATTATACAATAAATTCGACATATTTTCAAAATAATAAAATTTTTTTGGTTCTATGTAAATAGTGTGACTAAAAATAATTAATAATTGGAAAGGAAAAACCAAAAACGTTTAATTGTTTAAATGTTTAAATAGTGAAAAGCTTAAAGTTGGTCAGTTGGTCAGCAGACAGTTGGTCAGGAAAAACAAAAAACGTATAATTGGTTAATTGTTTAAAATAATGCTTTTGACAGTTTTTATTATAATGCATTGATGGTAAATATGGATGAAATAAAGTAGCGAACAATTGAGAATTTTCGTCAAAAAAACAATTGAGCGAATCAAAAAATGCGTAAGAAAATAGCATGTCTGAGCGTAGCGAGTTTGCTATTTTCCGTATTTTTTGACAAGGGTGAAATTTGTTTTTTAGAAAATTTGATCTTGTTCGTGTTTATTTTATCCAATGTTTACCAATTCATCATTATAAGCATTTATAAAAATCTGTCCACCCCGTCAACCTTTGGTTGCCACCCCTCAAGAAGGGAATTAATTACAAATGCTTGTTTTAGTTATATTTCTGATCAACTTTCTATTGACAAACGTTATCATAAGTGTTGTAACACCGTGCCTCCTTGGGAACGATAGTTGAACGGTAGTTGAGCAGTCGTTTAACCATTGTTTAACGCAAAAGATGAATGTTTTTCTTTTCTACTAACCATCTTTCTAAAGTAATAACCAAAAAAAAATTACAGAGAACCATTTTTTTCTAAAAAATCTTATTATTTTTAATATAAAAATTTCAAATTTTATGTTATAATAGTTAGTAACCCAAACTAATTTAAGGAGGACGAAACATGAAATTACTTTTTAAGAATGCTGCTGTACACCCTATAACTTCTGATTCTTTTATTGGAGATGTTTTAATCGAAAATGAAATTATAGTTGAAGTTTCAAAAAACATTGAATGCACAGATGCTGAATTGGTTGATTGTACCGGAAAACATATTTTCCCAGGCTTTATTGATGCTCATTCTCATATTGGTTTGACTGAAGGCGGACTTCCTTCAGACGGTACTTATCAAGATGTAAATGAAATGACAGATCCTATAACTGCTCAAGTTAGAATTACAGACGGCTTTAATCCTGATGACGAAGCTATTAAAGAAGCATTAAGTGGTGGAGTTACTACTGTTTGTGTTTTCCCTGGAAGTGCTAATCTTGTTGGTGGCCAAGGTGCTATATTAAAATTTAAAGGAATAACCGTTGAACAAATGACAGTAAAAAATCCTTCAGGTCTTAAAATGGCTTTAGGTGAAAATCCTAAAAGAGTTTATGGAAGCATGAAAAAAATGCCTTCTACAAGACTTGGTAATGCCGCACTTATAAGAAGTTATTTTACTAAAGTTAAATCTTATATGGCTAAAAAAGATTCTACTGAAAAAGAAGGAAAAGAATTTACAGATATAGATTTGAATCTTGAAATTGGTATTAAAGTTTTAAAAAAAGAAATTCCGGCAAGAATTCATGCTCACAGAAAAGATGATATTTTAACAGCTATACGTTTATCTGAAGAATTTGATTTTGATTTAGTTGTTGAACACGCTACAGAATCTTATAAAATTGCTGATATAATAAAAGAAAAAAATATCCCTGTAGTTTTGGGCCCTATATTTGGTTATAGATCAAAACCTGAATTAAGAGATAAAACTTTTGATGCTATTAGAATAATTAATGAAAAAGGCATTAATGCAGCTTTAATGTGCGATCATCCTGTAATTCCTCAAGAATATGCAATAGTTCAAGCTGGAATCGCTTTGAAATACGGAGCAAAAGAAGAGGATATTTTAAAAATGTTAACAATAAATGCTGCACAAATTCTTGACCTTGAAGATAAAATTGGATCCCTTGAAAAAGGAAAACAAGCTGATATTGTTATTTGGACAGATCATCCTTTAACCTATAAAGCAACTGTTGAAAAGGTTTATATTGAAGGAACTCAAGTTTATTAAAAAAATTCCCCATAAACGGGGAATTTTTTTAAGCGTATTTAAATTTTTTGACTTGTTCCCATAAACTTTCGCTTAAAGCGTTTAATTCTTCGGCTGTTGCATTAATTATTTCGTCATTTTTTGCTGTATTTTCAACTGAATTTTTTATTTTTATCATTTGTTCGCTTATCTCATGCATTGATTTAGCTAATGCATCAACTGCTCCTGAAATTTCTTCTGTTGAAGCACTTTGTTGCTCTGTTGTAGCTGTTAAATTCGTAACTTTTTCATTCACATTTTCCATTCTTTTAATTATTTCCTTAAATTCTTGCTCTATTTTATTTGCTTGAGTTGATACTTTATTAACGTAATCAACTGTTTCTTGAGTAGATTTATCAGCCTCATCTACAGCTTTTTTTATTTCTTTAAGAATTTTTTCTATTTCAGATGTTGTAATTTTACTTTTCTCGGCAAGTTTTATTATTTCATCTGCAACTACAGCAAATCCTCTTCCAGCTTCACCTGCTCTTGCTGCTTCTATAGCTGCATTTAAAGCTAATAAATTAGTTTGTTCTGTTATATTATCAATATTTTCAACTATTTTTCCAATATTTTGAGATTTTAACTCAACATCTCTTACCAAATTAGACGTATTTTTTGAATGATTTTCCGTTTCTTTAATTATATTTACAATTTCAAATATACTTTCTTCCCCTTCTTTAGAATAATTAAATGCATTATTTGCATCTTGGCTTAACTCTTGAGATAATTTGGTTATATTTTGAATTGAAGCCGCCACTTCTTCTATTGAAGAATTAATTTGCTCAATTCCAGCTGAATTATTTTGAATATTTTCATTCATAACGCCTGTAACTAAAAAAAGCTCGTTTGTTGATTTTGAAGAAGATTCTGTAATTTTTGATAATTCTTCAGAAGATATTTCTACTTCATTAGATGCTCCGGCTATATCTGAAATAGAATTGACAAGCATAACTGCCATTTCTTGTAAAGATAAAGCCATTTGACCTACTTCATCTGCTTTGTTGTTTTCAAAAGATATTTTTAAATCTCCTGTCCCAAATTGCTTTACTTGTTTTGCCATAATTTTTATTGGCTTTGCAATTAAAAATCCCAAAACATATAATATAATTATTGTTATTAATAGAACACCTAACATAATTAAAGAAACTGTTTTTAATAATTCTATAGCAGGAGCTCTCATTTGATCTTGTGGAACTAATATTATTAAAGACCAATTTGGTGAACCTTTAACGGATTGATAATAAGCAATTTGATTCTTTCCTTCGTGATCTCTAATCATTTCATTTCCAAAATTACTATTTTTTATGGAATTTAAAAGATTTGTAGAAACTTCCATGCCCATTTCACTCGTTTGATTAATGTTAAGTTCAAGAGCAAATCTTCCATCTTTTGTTGCTGCAATTAAACCTGTTCCATCTATTAACATACCATATCCAAAATCTATTGATTGAACTAAATCTGTCAATGGATTTAAGAATATTGTTGCCCCTAAAAGGCCTATCGTTTTTCCTGATTTATCTTTTACAGAACTCGCTATTACAAAAATAGGTTCTCCCGATGCTCTTGAAGTAATCACATTTTCTATTGCTATATCTTTTCCCTGATTCATTACTTGATTGAAATAACCTCTATCACTAACATTTGCACTTGCACCACTTGTTGTTTTAGAATCACCATTTTTATCTGCATAAAAAAACATTTCAAAAACATCACTCTTACTTTTCATATAATTGGATAATTCGCTTCCCATTAAATCCCAATTTCCACTTCTTACCGAATCTGAATTCGCCAAAACAGAAGTTTCTACGATTATAGAATTTAAAAGTTGTGATAACTCGTCTGTTCTTGCTGAAGCTACTTGACTTATTAGATTATCTGATAATTTAATAATTGATTCATTTGTTTTATAAAAAATAATGGTTCCCATAATAATAAAAGCTATTATTAATACAAAAGTTATTTTTAATACTATTCCCATACTTAAAGACTTTAATTTTAAAAAATTTTTTTTCATATTTCATCCTCCTTTTTTAGTTGTTAATGTTTTTTTAACTCTTGTAACTATATAATAACAGAAACAGTTTTCTTTTAAGTTTTTTTTTTATAAAAAATAATATTTTTTAGTAACTTATTAAATAAAACATCATTTTATACATTAATAAGTTACATAAATTTTATTTTTATCTTTAATTATCAGTTTTAGAAATGTTTCATTAAAAAAAATCCCCAGAAGGGGATTTTTTAATTATACTTAAATTTTTTGACTTGTTCTTTTAAGTTTTCACTTAAAGCATTTAATTCTTCAGCTGTTGCATTTACTAATTCGCAAGACTTAACTGAATTATCTGTCGATTCTTTCATCTTAGTCATTTGAATACTGATTTCATTTATAGCTCTCGCAGAATTATCTATAGCACTTGATATTTCTTCCGAAGATGCACTTTGCTGTTCACTTGTTGCTGTTAAGTTTTCTATTTTTCCATTAATTTCTTCTATACGCACTATTATTTCTTTAAATTCTTGTTCTATTTTATCCGCTTGTTCTGATACGTCATTTACAACGTTAACAGTTTCTATCGTTGCTTTATCAGCTTTGTTTACGCCTTCTTTTATCTCTCTCAAAATATTTTCTATTTCAGCTGTTGTTTTTTTACTTTCTTCTGCAAGTTTTCTTATTTCATCAGCTACTACTGCAAATCCTCTTCCTGCATCTCCGGCTCTTGCCGCTTCTATAGCCGCGTTTAAAGCTAATAAATTAGTTTGCTCAGAGATTGAATCTATTTTCTCAACTATTTCACCAATATTTTGAGAATTATGTTCAACTGTTCTTACTAATTCTGATGTTTCTTTAGATTGTTTTTCAGCCTCTTTAATAATAATAATAATATTTTGTATGCTTTTTTCTCCAGACTTTGAAAAATCATATACATTATTAGCATCATGGTTTAATTCTTGGGCTAATTTCGAAACATTTTGTGCAGATGCCGCAACTTCTTCAACTCCAGAATTTATTTCTTGAATCGATGCTGAAGTATTGTGAATATTATTATTCATAACTTCTGCAATATTTAAAACATCGCTTGATGCAGTTGAAGAAATTTCTGTAATTTTTATTAGTTCTTCCGAAGAATTTTCTACTTCATCAGAAGCTCCAGATATTTCCGAAATAGATGTTCTTAATAATTCTGCCATCTTATCTAGCGATAATCCCATTTGCCCTATTTCATCAACTTTATTATTTTTAAAAGAAACTGTTAAATCTCCCATACCAAATTTTTCAATTTTTAATGCCATTTGTTTTACTGGTTTCACAATAAAAAAACCTATAAAATAAATGACTACATTTGTAATAATTAAAATCATTATCATAATAATAATAGTTGTTTTTAAAAGATCTAACGCAGGTTGTGTAATATCTTTCTTAGGAACCATTATTAAAAAAGACCATCCTGGAGATCCTTGAACTAACTGATAAAATGATATATAGACTTCTCCTTCTGAGTTAATTATAGTATCTTTTCCAGATTTATTGTTTATTATATCGTCAATTAACTCTTCAGAAGCATTTATTCCAACATCGTTTAAATTTTTTATATTTATTTCTAACTCATATTTTTTATCCGTAGTTGCTGTAACAAGTCCTGTTCCATCAATTAAAAGACTATAACCAAAATCTATTGATTCTACAAGATTTGAAAGAGGTTTTAATAAAACCGTCGCACCCAATACCCCTATTGTTTCTCCATAATTATTTTTTACTGCACTCGCTACTACAAAAACAGCATTCCCAGAAAATCTTGACATTATAATATTATCAATAACTATGTCTTGCCCTCTTCTCATTATGCTATTAAAATAATCTCTATCACTTACATTAGCTTCAGCCCCTGTAGTAGTGTTTGAAAAACCTGTATAATCTGCATAAAAAAACATTTCAAACACATCTTTCCTATTTTCCATATGTTTTTCAAGGTCTGTTTTCATATTTGTCCAATCTCCACTTCTTACAGATTCCAATTGAGATAAAATAGATGTTTCATTTACTATTGACTGTAAAAGTTGAGATAATTCATCTGTCCTTGCATGTACAACTTGATTTATTAGATTTTCTGATGCCTCAAACATAGAGTTATTAGTTCTAACAAATATTATAATTCCCAAAATAAAAAACGATATTAAAAAAACTAAAGTTATTTTTACGGTCATACTTAAACACAATGATTTAAAACGAAATAAATTTTTTTTCACTTTACATCCCCCCCTTTTTTATGTTAAAAATAAAAAAATATAGTATTATTTATATAATACTATATTTTAATTTTAATTTAATTAAAAAAAAGATTCGTATTAATTATATTTATATTTCAAATAAATATAATTAATTTTATATTTTACTTTTATTTTTTGATTATTTATAACTTAATGTTCATATTAATAAATAAAAATGCAAATTGATCCGATATTTCTTCTATTAATTTTTCTATCGATTTTCCCGCTCCATGTCCTGCTTTTGTATCTATTCTTATAAGAATTGGATTATTGCTCGCGTTTTTTTCTTGTAGCGTCGCTGTATATTTATAAGAATGTGCGGGAACTACTCTATCATCATGATCTGCTGTCATTACCATAACTGCAGGATATTCTTTTTCTTCTATATTATGTAAAGGTGAATATTTTACAATATTTTTGAAGTGTTTTTCTTCTTCTGGATTTCCATACTCCACTACCCATCCCCAGCCAATAGTGAATTTATGATATCTCAACATATCCATAACTCCCACTTGAGGAAATGCTACTTTAAATAGATCTGGTCTTTGATTAATTACCGCTCCTATTAATACGCCACCGTTAGATCGACCATGAACTGCCAATTTTTCTTTTGAGGTGTATCTATTATCTATAAGATATTCTGCTGCTGATATAAAATCATCAAAAACATTTTGCTTTTTTAAAAGCATTCCATTTTTATGCCAATTTTCACCATATTCTGCTCCACCTCTTATATTTGCTTGTGCATATACCCCCCCATTTTCAATAAAAAATATCATTGAAGGGTTAAATACTGGTGGAATAGTTACATTAAATCCTCCGTAAGCATAAAGTAAGGCTGGGTTTTCTCCTTTCAATTTTAATCCCTTTTTGTAAGTTAAAAATACTGGTATTTTTGTACCATCTTTGCTTTCACAAAAAATTTGCTTTGTTTCAAATTCTGATATATTGAAATTCAATTCGGGTTTCTTAAATTCATTAATTTCACCGTTATTTTTATTGAAAACAAATAATGTTGTTGGGTATGTAAAAGAGGTAAAAGAAAAAAATACGTTTTCTTTATCTTTTTCACCATTTATTTCATATACTGTACCTAATGCTGGTAAGTTTAATTCTCTTTCATATTCCCCATTAATATTATACTGTAATACTTTTGAAGAAACATTTTCTAAATACATAGTAAAAATTTTATCTCCTGTTGAAAAAACATTTTCAAGTGTATTAGATTTTTCTTCTATTAAAGTTTCAATCTTCAACGTTTCAGGATTTAGTTTAATAATTTTTTTGTTAGGTGCATCTTCATCTGTTAAAAAAATAAGATCACCGTTTAAACTATCTATATAATTATATTCATTATTAAAACCTTTAAAGACTATTTTGAAATCAGATTCTTCATCTATTTTTTTTATTCTTATTTCATTACCATACGTTCCTTCAGAAATCGATAAAACAAGATATTTTTCATCTTTAGTAACAATTGCTGTACTGTATCTTAAAGGGTTCTCTTTATCTTGAAAAATTAATTTATCTTCAGATTGATTTTCACCAAGTTTATGATAATAAATTTTCATATCCTCATTTTTTTCAGATAATTCTTTTCCTTTTTCTGGCATATCATATCTGGAATAAAAAAATCCATCTTTAAGCCATGATACATAAGTAAATTTAACCCATTTTATTACATCTTTTAAAGTTTCTTTCGTTTCTAAATTTATTACTTTTAGTTCTTGCCAATCAGAACCCGATTGCGATTGTAAAAAAGATAAATATTTGTTATCTTTTGAACTGGTGTTTAAAGTGACTGAAACTGTACCGTCTTCTGACATTGTATTTGGATCTATAAGAATTTCTGCTTTTTCTTGAATATTTTCTTGAATATAATAAATATTTTGATTTTGGAGTCCGTTATTAGAACTGAAAATAATTTTTCCTCCAATTGATTTTGCAAAAAAGTACTTTGAATAATTATATAATTCTTTCAATCTATTTTTAATTTTATTTTTAAACGATACTCCATTTAAATATTCGAATGTAAGGTTACTTTGATCTTCTATCCATTTTTTTAATTCAGTATCATTTTCATTCTCCATCCATCTATAAGGATCTTCCACTTTTTTACCAAATATTATTTCTTCTATATTTTCTTTTTTTGCTTGCGGATACTTTATCATTTCTTTTCCTCCTAATTTTTACATTTTTTTATAATTTATGTTTTCACTTTTTGCTTTTGAACATAAATATTGTTTTGACGTTTTAAAAATATTTCCATTTTTTATAAATATTGATCCGATTTGTCTAAATTCAAAATTTATATTTTTATTTATACATTGTTCTCTAATCTCTAATACCCAATCAAAATTTAACGGTCTTACATCTTTTCCTGATTCTCCTCCTACTACAACACTGTTTATAGTTTCGTCAAGATATTTTGATATATCAATTCTTTCAATCAATGGTTGAATAGTTATTATTTTGTTTTTTATAGGGAGTTTTTTTAGTATTGAAAGCCTTTCATCTGCTCGCTTTTGATTTTCAATAGTAGTACATATTGTTACGTGTTCATATTCAGAAGAGAAATCTTCCGGTAACCCTATTTCAAATCTTTCAATTCTTTTTGTTAAAAATAAAAATTTTAAATCGTTTCTCTTTTTCATAATTTGCCAAGCTTCTTTTCTCCATTCATCTGCTTCTTCAACAAAAAAATCACTGTTAAAACAAACAAAAACAATTTGCCCACTTTTTATTTTATAATTATCTTTTTTATCTTTTTCTACAGGTTTGTAAAATTCGTCAGTTTTATAAATGATATCTGTATTTATTCCTTTTCTTTCGTTAGCTCTATGTATATAACAGTTATCGCAACCTTCACTTTTTTTATGACATCCTAACCATGGATTCCATACAGCCATATTTTTCTCCTTGTTATAATCAAATATATTTCATTTAACGAAAAAACGCCTTAAAGGCGTTTTTTCTATATTATTCCAAATTCTTTTCCAATTTTTTCAAATTTTTCAATTGCAAAATCTAAATCTTTTAATGAATGACTCGCACTTATCATTACTCTTATTCTTGCTTTTCCTTTTGGCACTGTTGGAAATCCTATAGATGATGCAAAAATACCTTCTTCAAATAATTTTTTACTAAATTCTTTGCATTTTACTGCATCATAAATCATTACAGGGGTTATTGGTGTTACTGTTTCTCCTATATCAAACCCTAATTTTTTCATTTTGTTTTGGAAATATTCTGCATTTCCCCATAATTTTTTTACTGGTTCATCATTGTCTTTTAAGCTTCTTACTGCAGCAAGTGCTGCTCCTGTTTCAGCTGGAGATAACGAACTTGAAAATAAGAATGTTCTAGCTTTTTGTTTTAAATAATCTATTAATTCTTTTTTCCCTGCGACAAATCCTCCTACTAGCCCAAAAGCTTTTGATAATGTTCCTACCTCAATATCAACTTTTCCGTGAAGATTAAAATGATCTACAATTCCTCTTCCGTTTTTTCCCATTACTCCCTCTCCGTGAGCATCATCTACCATTAAAATGGCTTCATATTTTTGACAAACTTCTGCAATTTCTGGAAGAGGTGCAATATCTCCATCCATACTGAATACTCCATCTGTTATTACTAATTTTCTTCTGCAACCGTCTTCTTTAGCCTTTTTTAATTGTTCTTCCAACGAGTTCACATCTTTATGTTTCCACACATATCTTTTTGCTTTAGATAACCTAACTCCATCTATAATACTTGCATGATTAAGTTCATCTGAAAGAATAGCATCTTCTTCTGTTGTTATTGTTGGTATAACTGCTTGATTTGCATTGAATCCCGATTGAACTACTAAAGTAGCTTCAACATTTTTAAAATCAGTAAGTTCTCTTTCCAATTCTAAATGAATATCAAGTGTTCCTGCTATACTTCTTACTGCTCCAGGACCTACGCCCCATTTTTCAATAGCCTTAACAGCTTTTTGTTTTAACTCATCTTTAAACACAAAGTCAAGATAGTTGTTTGAGCACATATTTAATACTTTTTGTCCATCAACTTCTAACCAAGCACCTTGTGGCGAGTTAAGTGTTCTTATAGTTACAAATAACCCATCTTCTTTTGATTTTTCCATTTCTTGTTTAAGTTGTTCGTATAAATTCATTCCTTTTCCCCCTTCAATCAGAAATTTTCAATACTATTTTACCACTTTGTCCGCTTTTCATCAGTTCAAAAGCTTTTTCATATTCTTCAAGCGGAAATTCATGAGTTATTACTTTTTCTATATTTATTTTATTATATTTTAACCATTGAGTTGCCGTATGCCATGTTTCAAACATTTTTCTTCCAGTAATTGTTTGAATTGTAAGATTTTTAAATACAGCAGTATTCATTTCAAATGGTATATTTTTTTCTTTATATACGCTTAAAATAGAAATAAATCCACAATTTCTTACTGCGTTCATTCCTTCATTGAGAGCATTTACATTACCAGACATTTCAATTAAAACGTCTGCACCGTGACCGTTAGTAAATTCCATAATCTTCTCTTTTAAATTTTCTTTTGCTGGGTTAATTACTAAATCCGCTCCTAATTTTTTTGCCATATCTATTCTATACTCAGAAACTTCACTGACTATAACTGTAGCTGCACCAGAAATTTTTGCTATTTCAACAGCCATAGCTCCAATAGGCCCACACCCTGTTATTAAAACATGTTTCGCTCTTAAATCAACTACCGATGTAGTATAAACAGCGTTTCCCAAAGGTTCCATAACTGATGCGTATTTTAAAGGTATAGATGGATCAACTTTCCACAACACTATTTCAGGAACTACTACATATTCTGCGAAAACTCCATCTCTATCTACCCCTAAAATTTCCATATCATTACAAACATGCATATTTCCTGTTTTGCATTGATAACATACTTTACAAGGAATATGAGTTTCACAAGCTACTAAATCTCCTGGCTTTACTCCTTTAACTTCTCTACCGACCTCTAATACTTCGCCCACAAACTCATGTCCGCCGATTTGAGGGGTTTTTATCCTGTTTTGAGACCATTCATCCCAATTCCATATGTGAATGTCTGTTCCGCAAACTGAGGCTCTTAAAACTTTAATTTTAACATCATCAGAGTTAATAATTTCTGGTTCTTTTACATTCGTTAAGGTTAACCCTATTTCTTTTTTTTCTTTTACTAATGCTTTCACGTTATCACTCCTCATTTATTCTTTATACTTATATTTTAAACGATTATGAAATTTTTTTCAATAGTTTGATAAGCTGATATTTTATAATTTTAAGCTTTAATTTTCTTTGAGCGGTTAAATCTCTTATTTTCTAAAAGAAACAAAAAAAAGTCGGAAATAATTCCAACTTTCTTATACTATATCAATATTCATTTTCTCATTTTCTACTATTTTTAAAATATCGTCAATTGATGTTTTAGTCACTTTATTCCCAATCATTAAAGAGTGCTCAATTTTTTTTATCGCATGATTTATAGTAGAATGATTTCTTTTAAGTGCTTCAGCTATATCTTTTAATTGAATATTCAATTTAGTTTTCATAAGATACGCTAAAATTTGTCTTGCATTTGCAATTTCTTTTTTTCTGGAATTTGAGTATAACTCTTCTTTTTTCAAATTAAATTTTTGAAGAACTGCATTTATTAATGTGTTGAGTTTTATAGTTTCAAATGCTTCTTTAGTTCTGTATTTGGTTTTATTCATATTCATTCTTATTAAAGAATCAACTATTTTTTTTGCTGAAGTTAGGTTTACTGGTTCTCCCGTGACTTTTGAATGTAGCATCAAGTTCATTATAGCTCCTCTAAGCCTACGAAGATTTCTGTTTATATTTTCTGCAAGATAATGTGCTACATCATCAGTTATTTGAACTGAAACTAAATCTGCCATCTTTTTTGCAATAAGATATCTTGTTCCTTCATCTGGTTCTTGAATGTTTACAACAAGTCCCATTTCAAACCTGCTCACTAATCTTGGATTAAAAGTAGCAAGCTCTTCTGGCGTTCTATCTGAACATATTACTACTTGCTTCCCCATATTAAAAAGAGAATTAAAAGTATGAAATAATTCTGTTTGCACACTATTCTTTCCTATTAAAAACTGCACATCATCAATTAAAAGTATATCTACAGTTTTTCTATATCTTTCTCTAAAGGCTTCCATGTTAGTTGCTCTTATAGAATCCATCATATCATTCATAAAATCTTCAGCTGTTAAATATTTTACTTTCAAATCAGGTGAATGTTCTAAAATTCTATTAGCTATCGCATGCTGCAAATGAGTTTTTCCAAGCCCTACATCTCCGTAAATAAACAAAGGATTATATTTTCCAGGACTTTTAGAAGCTTCCATAGCTGAATGAAACGCCATGCTGTTAGATTCCCCAACAATAAAAGATTTAAATGTATATTCAGAATTAAAATCTGATAATTTTAATGGTCTATTTTTTATTAATGGCCCTGTATATTCTTCTTTCTTTTTAGAATTATCTATTGTTTTAGTAGAAAAAGTCACTTCTACATTTCTCTCTAATATATCTACAAGAGTGTCTTTTATAACTGAACCAAAGTTTTTTTCTACTTTGTCTTTAACAAAAATATTTGAAAGACCTAAAACAACTTCTTTCTCATTTACCAGTTCTACTGAACAATCAGAAAGCCAGTTATTCCATGTTTCTCTTGAAATATTATTCTTCAGCTTTTCAAGCAAATCATTTTTATTCATAAAACTCCCCCTCAAAAATCATAACAATATATAGCTTATCACAAAGATCGAAGTTAATCAAGAAAACATTCTATTACATAATTGAAATTACTTAATGAATTGATGTAGAGCTATTATTTTTCTAAATTCTTTAATAATAATAATTTTATGTGTTTTATACTTTATTTTTTTGTAAATTTTTTCTTTTTCTAGGCGATTTTTTTCTTTTAATTCTTATACATAAACTGTCTTTTTTTACATATTATACATCATTTGTTAATTTAAAATTCTTTTGTTGTGTTCATTATAATTACGCCTGATTATTTCTAAAAATCTTTTTTTATAATAGTTTCATTGATTTTATTATCTCAGTTAAAAAAAATTATGTAAAATTTCAAAATATACCATATATAGTATAGTCAATTGTTAAAAAATAAAAAAGTGTGCCTAAAGACACACTTTTTTATTTTTTTATAGTTGAATTCATTTTTCATTCTCAAATTGTAATTTGTAAAGATCGTAATATATTCCTTTTTTGTCAATAAGATCGTTATGTTTACCTTGTTCTACAACTTTCCCTTTATGCACAACTATTATTCTTTTAGAACTTTTTACTGTCGATAATCTATGTGCAATTGAAATAATTGTAGCTTTTTCTGCAATTTTATCTAAAGCTTTTTGAATTAAGTGCTCAGTTTCAACATCTATATTTGCAGTTGCTTCGTCAAGCATTATAATTTTAGCATTAAATAAAACTGCTCTTGATAAAGCTATTAATTGCCTTTCTCCTGTAGAAAGTGTCCCGCCTCTTTCTAATATTTCAGTTTTATATCCTGCTGGTAATTTTTTTATTACTTCATCTGCGTAAACTTCTTTTGCTGCTTTTATTACTTCTTCTTCCGTAATATTTTTATTAAAGAGTCTTATATTATCTAAAATATTTCCTGAAAATAAAAATACATCTTGAGGAACTACGGCTATTCTTTTTCTCAACTTAATTAGATCGTAATCATATAACTCTTTGCCGTCAATAAGTATTTCGCCTTCATTATATTTATACAGACCACTCAGCAATTTTATCGTTGTTGTTTTACCAGAACCGGTTTCTCCAACTATAGATACCCTTTCATTTTTTTCAATTTTAAAACTTACTCCTTTTAATACCTCTTCATCTTTTACATAAGAAAATCTTACATTTTTAAATTCAATTGTCGAATTTTCAAAATCTTCATATTTTTTTTGTCCAAGATCTTCTTGTTTTTCATCAAATAATTTGAATATTTTTCCTGCCGATGAGAAAGCGTTTTGCATTATATCATATTTTTCTGCTATGTCAAATAATGGCCTGAAAAACATTTGTATATACGATGTAAATGCATATAATGTTCCTAAACTTATAAATCCTCCTCTCACTTCTGGTATTCCAAACCAAAGCATCAAACTTAAAGTGAAAAAATAAAGAAAATTTATCAAAGGTCTAAACACTGCGAAAACATACATTTGTTGGATTTTAGCTTTGTATAATCTTGTACTTATATCTTTAAATTCTTCTTCTTTCCTTTTTTCTTGATTGAATAATTTTGTAACTGAACTACCAGAAATATTTTCTGCAAGATATGCATTCATAACCGATATTCTTGTTCTAACTTTATCATAAGCTTTTCTATCAAAAATTCTAAAAATATACATTGCAACTATTACTATTGGAAGAACTAATAGTACTCTTAAGGATAGGTTTAAATCAAGTCTAATCATTATTATTACTACTCCTAAAAGTACTGCTACATTTTTTAACATACTGCTTAATACTTCACTAAAAAACTCTGATAAATTTTGCGTATCATGAACTACTCTTGTAGTTATTTTTCCAGATGGGTTTTTAGTGAAAAAAGAATATTTTAAATTTAAAATATGATTATACAATTCGCTTCTTAAATCATAAATTACTTTTTGTCCTAATAAGATTGAAAAAAATATTTGTCCATAATTAAAAAACAATTGAGAAATTAATATAAATAAAAATATCAAAGAATACCTATAAATTTTATTTATATTTTCATTTCTATAACTAATAAATAAATCCGCTTCAACTTCTTGTTTTTCGTTTGTAGCTAAATTTACCATATAATGTGTATCATTTTCTATTCTCAATTCATAATTTCCATTTTCTGCTTTAACAAAACCTTTTTCAGCGGTTTCATCTTTTTCAAAAATATACGGAACTGAAATAACATTATCTATACCGTATCTTATAACTACTGGAAAAATTAAATCAATAACTGTAGAAAAAGCCAGAGTTAGAAAAGTTACTAATAATATTATTTTATATTTATTTACATATTTCCATAATCTTTTAAAGGTCTTTAAATCACCTTCATTTTTTTCTTTTTCTTCTAAAAATATTTTTTCATAACTCGAAGCCATATTATTCCTCCTCCAGCTTTTCTTCAATCAACTGTTTCATATACATTGATTGATATATACCTTGTCTTAACAACAGCTCTTCATGTTTTCCTTGTTCAACAATTTCCCCATCATCAAAAACAAATATTTGATCAGCATCTTTAACAGCTTTCAA
>Ga0334888_1001774_pt1 | contig 26180 bp, 18 predicted proteins | sample GraSluR1_MG_FD_207227 | JGI IMG/M metagenome (GOLD analysis project Ga0334888, IMG submission 207227) | Sludge microbial communities from methane-producing bioreactor in Wageningen University, Netherlands - Granular Sludge_3_08-R1 | ecosystem: Engineered > Bioreactor > Anaerobic > Unclassified ...
GTGATGCAGACGGCCCGCACGATGCACGACCGGCTCGAGAGCGAGGGCGTGGAGACGCTGCTGGACGATCGTGACGCCCGGGTGGGCTTCAAGTTCAAGGACGCCGACCTCATCGGCATTCCCATCCGGATCACGGTCGGGCGCAAGAGCCTCACGGAGGGCGTTGTGGAGTACAAGCGTCGCAACAGCGACGAGGTCCGGCGGATCAGCCCGGACAACGTGATCTCGCTGGTTCTGGACGAAGTCGGCCGCGGGTAGAGACCGGAGACCGGCTGGAAAGCCGGTCCCACAGCAGAGCTTTGTAGGGTCCGCCCCGCGGACCAGGGGCTTTGCGGGCTCCGCCTCGCGGACCAGACGAGCGGCGTCGCCGTTGCTTGATTCCCGGGATTGATTCCGGTAGATGGCTGCACATGGCCGACAGCCCGTACAACTGGCCCGGGACTTCGGAGTATCCTCCCGCCTCGACGTATGCGCAGCCGCCCGGGCCGATTCGCACGTCGGGGATGGCCATTGCCGGGTTTGTGTGCTCGTTGCTGGGCCTCGTCACCTGCTGTGGGTTCATTTTGAGCCTTCTGGGCATCGTGTTTGGCGGTGTGGCGCTCGGGCCGACTCGCCGGGGTGAGCAGGCGGGCGCGGGCCTGGCCATTGCCGCCGTCGTTCTGGGCGTCGTGGGCATCCTGCTCGGCGTGGCCGGCTGGGTGATTGTCGCCACTCTCCCAGAGAATGTTCCGGTACCCGGGGAGCAAATCAGCGAGTCGGACCGCCAGTGGCTTGAGTCCATCGGGGCCGTAGACAAGGACGAAACCGTCCAGTGGTTCTTCTCCAACGGCACGTTCTCGAGGAAGGAGGACGGAGTCGTCTTGACGGACCGTCGGGTCAGCGTGTACCACGGCCCCAAAGTGCAGTCCTGCGAGTGGAGCGGCATCCGGGCCATTGAGTTGGCTGCCGGGAATAGCTGGTATGAAGAGTCCGTCATCCTGATCGAGACGGACGACGACCGAGTGCTGCACATCAGCGTCAATCCGTATAACAACACCGACAGGACCCTGTGTGAGCTGCTGGAGCACGCGGCCACCCGCGCCCGACACGAGGCGGGCAAGCCGGCACCGGCTTCCACCGTGTCACCCGACGCCAAGGTCCCCGCGGAAGCGCAATCCGAATGGTAACGGCTTGCCGACCTGAACGGCTATGCCCGTAATCCGCAGGCCGGGCAGTACCCCGTTCCCTGTGCGATCGCCTTGCACTTGCCTGCGCGGAGTCCGCTAGTCAAACACGACCGTCTTGTTGTTGCTGACCAGAATCTTGTCGGCCACGTGCAAATGGACGGCCCGGGCCAGCACCAGGCGCTCCAGGTCCCGACCGTTGCGGACCATGTCGTCGATCGTGTCTCGATGGCTCGTGGATACGGTGTCCTGAGCGATGATGGGGCCGGCGTCCAGGTCGTCCGTCACGTAGTGGCTGGTCGCCCCGATCATCTTCACGCCGCGGGCGTAGGCGGCCTTGTAGGGCGAGCCGCCGGCGAAGGCGGGCAGAAAGCTGTGATGGATGTTAATGATGCGATTGGGCATCTGGCGTACGAAGTCCGGCGTCAGAATCTGCATGTACCGCGCGAGCACCAGGAAATCGGCCTTCGCGTCGGCCAGCAGGCCGAGCACCTGCTGCTCCTGCCGCGCCTTGTCGCCGGGCCGGACCGGGCAGTACTCGAACGGGACGCGGGCATCGCGGGCCACGTCGGCACAGTCCGGGTGGTTGCCGAGGATCAGCGGCAGCTCCACGTCCAGCTCCCCCGACTTCCACCGCCAGAGCAGGTCGATCAGGCAATGCGACTGCCGGCTGACCAGAATGGCCATCCGCTTGAGCGGCTGCCCCCAGAAGATGCTCCACTGCATGTGGTATCGGCGGGCCAGCGGCTCCCAGGCCGCCGCGAACGTGTTGCGGTTTAGGCCGAACCCCTCCCGCTCGATGGCGGCCCGCATGAAGAACTCGCCGTGGTCCTTGTCCGTGTGCTGGTCGGCGTCGAGCAGGTTGCCCCCGTGCTCGGCAATGAAGCCGGCCACCGCGGCCACGATCCCGCGTCCGTCCGGGCAGGCAATCAGCAATCGGGCGGTGTTGCGCATAACGTGATTCTATCGGCACAGCCGGACGGCTGCCAAGACTTCCGTTTGGGGAAGCTCAAACCGTAGTTACTTCCCGATGCCCAGGTCCGACGAGGTGTACAACGAGGCAAACGCGAAGCCGGCGCCTTCGATGTTCTGCCGCGCGCCCTCCTGGCGGTCAATGACGGCCACGATCTTCTCGACGATTGCGCCGAACTCCGTCAGGTCCTTGGCCGCTTCCAGCACCTGGCCGCCGGTGGTGGCGATGTCCTCCACCAGCAGCACGCGCTCGCCCTTTTCCAGCACGCCCTCAAAGAGCTTGCCGGTGCCGTAGTCCTTCTTCTGGTTCCGCACGATCAGGAACGGCAGGCCGCAGGCCATCGACGTCGCCGCCGCGAGCGGCACGCCGCCCAACTCCGCCCCGGCGATCCGCGTGGTGTCCGGCCCGACATGCTCGGCCAGCGCGCTCCCCACCGCCTCCAGAATGCGTGGCTGGGTCTCAAAGCGGTATTTGTCGAGGTAGTACTTTGACTTGCGCCCGGAGCGAAGGGTGAAGTCTCCCTCGAGGTACGCCGCCGCCTTGATCGCCTTGCCCAACTCGTCCCGAGTCATGCGTTGTCCTTTCGTTCCGCTGGCCTTGCCTCTGTCCCAAAGCGAGTCGCGGAGTATAGCGTGGGGAACAGAGGGTTGAGAAGACACCCAACGTCAGACGTTCAGGTCCGCGGCGCGGCCCAGGGCCCGCCGGTGCCGCCGGCGGATGGGGGCCACGAAGTCGCGGAGGAACGCGTCGACCTGCTGCGGGGCGGCGCCGATGAAGACCCGGGGGTCCGTGACCGCCTTGACGTTGACCTTCGCGAAGGCCGGGTCGGCTGCAATGCGGTCCAGCAGGTCGTTCTCCCGGCCTTCCTCCTTGACTCGCCGGGCGCTCGCCTGGGAGTGCTTGCGGATGCGCTCGTGCAGGGCCTGGCGGTCGCCGCCGGCCGCCGCGGCCGCCATGAGAATGTTCTCCGTGGCCATGAAGGGCAGCTCCGCCCGAACGCGGGCCTCGATGACCTTCGGATACACCACCAACCCCCGGGCGACGTTGGCCACGATCCGCAGCATGCCGTCGGTGGCCAGGAAGGGCTCCGGGACGGCCAGGCGCTTGTTCGCCGAATCGTCCAGGGTCCGCTCGAACCATTGTTCGGCCGCGGTTTGCAGAGGGGAGGATGCCAGGGAAATCACGAATCGGGCCAGCCCGGTGGCCCGTTCGCACCGCATGGGGTTGCGCTTGTAGGCCATGGCGCTGGAGCCGACCTGAGATTTCTCGAACGGCTCTTCGATTTCCTTGAGGTTGGCCAGCAGGCGGATGTCGTTGCAGAATTTATGCACGCTGGCGGCGACGCCGGCCAGCGCACAGACCACCTGGGCGTCCACTTTGCGGGAGTAGGTCTGGCCGGTCACCGGCTCGACGTTTTCGAAGCCGAACGCCCGGGCCACCTCCCGCTCCAGGCGGGCGATCTTGGCCAGGTTGCCGTCGAACAGTTCGACGAAGCTGGCCTGCGTGCCGGTGGTGCCTTTGACGCCGCGGAAGCGCAGGCGGTCCAGGCGGGTTTCGATTTCTTCCAGGTCGCGGACGAAGTCCCAGCACCACAGGGCCGCCCGCTTGCCGACGGTGGTAAGCTGGGCCGCCTGGTAGTGCGTGAGGCCGAGCGTGGGGCGGGCCCGGTGCTGCCGGGCGAACCGGCCGAGCGCGTCGATGACGTTCACCAGCCAGTCGCGGATGAGGCCGAGGGCGTCGCGCATGATGATGAGGTCGGCGTTGTCCACGATGTAGGCGCTGGTCGCCCCGAGATGCAGGATGCCGCATGCGGCGGGTGCCTGGTCGGCAAAGGCGTGCAGGTGGGCCATGACGTCGTGCCGGAGGTTCTTTTCGTAGCGTGCAGCCGCGGCGAAGTCGATGTCCTCGACGGCGCGGCGAAGCTGGGCGACCTGTCTGGCGGAGATGGGCAGGCCCAGCTTGCGCTCGGCCTCGGCCAGCGCCACCCACAGCCGCCGCCAGGTAATGATGCGGTGGCGTGCCCCGAACAGCCGACACATTTCCTCTGACGCGTTTCGGGCGACCAGGGGCGATTCGTAAACGTCATGCGTCCTCATGCTGCTGGTTCACTTTTCCGGTTGCGATCCACGTACCGACAATGCAGCGTCCCGGCCGCGCCAACCGGGGTCTGGATCCAAAGGGGGTGCCGCAACCTGGTTAGCGCCGTCGGCCAAGACGTCAGTCCCAAAGGGATCCCGGCGCGCCGGGATAGCCAGGGGCGTAAGCCCCTGGAACCCGGTGTCCCGGCAACGGAGCCCCATCGGGGCGACACTCCTTACCGCGATTGCCACAATGAACAACCGCATCCAGCCGGCATTGTACCGCGTGGCGGGGAGGTTGCACGCCCGAGGGAATCGCGAATGGCGAAATGGGAATCGCGAATTGGCCGGCAGCGCTCGCGGCAATGAGTTTTGACGGGGATGGCCGCACAAGATACGATCCACCGATGCGTGGAATGGGGAGCCCCTCATTTATGCATTCCCGCGATGCGTGTGATCACCCGCACCGATGCCGGTTCGGCAGCCGCCCGGCCGATCATTCTCCGGGATGATCTGTGGCCTCTCGGTTTGCGGCACCGCCTCGACATTCCGTCGAACGGGCACTATCGTATGGCCCCACGCCAGGCCGAGTGCTGCGGATTCTGACAGCAATGCGAATCGCGACGCGGAACGGTCTGACTGTGGCACGTTCGCCACTGCGTTGGCGAACCATTACCTGCCAGGCAAAATCCTGAAGTACTGGAGCGTGAACGAATGTCTCGGAACCTGCTTGCGTCAGCCACCCCGATCGCCCTGTGTGTTTTCTGCCTGCTGAGCACACTCGTCGCGGCCGCGCCGCCCGTTGAGGTCCAGTCGCCGGGCAACGTACTGAAGGTCACATTCGAGTTGAAGGAAGGCGTCCCCACCTACCGCGTGAGCCGGCTCGGCCGGCCCGTGATCGAGACCTCGAAGCTCGGTCTGGTTCTCCAGCAGGGGCCGGATCTGGACCGCGGCTTCGCGATCGCGTCCTCCCGCACGTCGAGCGTCGACGAAACCTGGACCCAGGTCTGGGGCGAAAAGACACGCATCCGGGACCGCCACAACGAGCTTCGCATCGAACTGGCCGAGGCCGCCGGCGACCCCCGCCGACTCCAGATCATCTTCCGCGTCTTCGATGACGGCATCGGGTTTCGCTACCACATCCCGGCGCAAACCGGAGTGGGCCCAATCGAGATCATGAACGAGGCCACCCAGTTCGCCTTCACCGGCGACCATCGCGCCTGGTGGATCCCCGCGTTTGAGCCCAACCGATACGAGTACCACTACACCGACTCGCCGCTGAGCCAGACCACCAAGGTCCACACGCCGGTCACGTTCCAGACGGCCGACGGCCTCTACCTGAGCATCCACGAGGCGGCGCTCGTGGACTTCGCGAGCATGACGCTGTGGCGCAAGGCCGGCAACACCTTCGACGTGGCGCTCGTGCCCTGGTCGGACGGGGTGCTGGTGCGCGGCCAGGCGCCGATGACCTCGCCCTGGCGTACGATCCAGATCGCCGACTCGCCCGGCGGGCTGATCGACAGCTACCTCATCCTCAACCTCAACGAGCCCAACAAGCTGCGCGACGCTTCCTGGATCAAGCCCGCCAAGTACGTGGGCATCTGGTGGGAGCTGCACCTGGGGATCACAACCTGGAATTCGGGCCCCAGACACGGCGCCACCACGGAAAACGCCAGGCGATACATCGATTTTGCCGCGAAACACGGCTTCGACGGCGTTCTGGTCGAGGGCTGGAACCTCGGCTGGGACGGCGAGTGGTGGCTCGGCAAAACGGACATTCGCTTCACGGAGCCCTATCCGGACTACGACCTCGTCGCCCTGGCCGACTACGCCCGGCAACGCGGCGTCCGCCTCATCGGCCATCACGAAACCGCCGGCGGCGTCGAAAACTACGAGCGGCAGATGGAGGACGCGTTCGCCCTGTGTCAGAAGCTCGGCATCCGCGCCGTCAAGACCGGCTACGTGGCCCACGGCCAGAGCATCCAGCGCACGGACGAGGCCGGCCGCACGCACAAGGAATGGCACCACGGCCAGTACATGGTCCGGCACTACCAGAAGGTGGTGGAAACCGCCGCCCGGTACCAGGTCATGCTGAACGTCCACGAGCCGATCAAGGACACCGGCCTGCGCCGCACCTGGCCCAACATGCTGACCCGCGAAGGCGCCTGCGGCATGGAGTACGACGCCTGGGGCGGAGACAACCGCAACCGCCCGGACCACACCACCGTTCTGCCGTTCACGCGGCTTCTGGCGGGCCCCATGGATTTCACCCCGGGCATCTTCGACCTGACGTATGAGGAGCACCGGCCGAACGACCGCGTCAGCACGACCCTCGCCAAGCAACTCGCGCTGTACGTGGTGCTGTACAGCCCGCTGCATATGGCGGCCGACCTGCCGCAGAACTACGAAGCGAGGCCCGGGCCCTTCCAGTTCATCAAAGACGTCCCCACCGACTGGGACGACACGATCGTCCTCCACGCCCGCATCGGCGATTTCGTCACCATCGCCCGCAAGGACCGCAACAGCGACGACTGGTACATCGGGAGCATCACGGATCAGGACCCCCGGACGCTGGAGGCGCACCTGTCCTTCCTGGACGCCGGCCGCCCGTACATCGCCGAGATCTATCGCGACGGCGGCGACGCCGACTGGGAGAAAAACCCGTACGCCATCGTCATCGAAGAGAAACGGGTGAGTTCAACGACAAAACTCCCCCTGCCCCTGGCGCCCGGCGGCGGCGCGGCCATCCGCCTCCGCCCCGCCACTCCCACCGCCACCCTGCCGGCGAGCGATGCACCGCCCAAACCCGCGGAGGTCCGCTGAGCCCCCGACCGGTCTGCTACGGCGTGGCTGAACCCCGTCCCGGCCGAGAGGCGGGCGTATCCTTCAAACGCGGGTGGATGCGATCACCACCGTTCATTGCGGCGCCGCTTCCTTCCCAGGGCCGAAAGGCCGGCGAGGGCCAGCAGAAGCAACGATGCGGGCTCCGGAACCTGGACAACGCGGAACCCGACGAAGTCGGCCTCGCCCTGCGGTGCGCCGTAGATTCCGCGAATCGACGCCCTGGCCGAGGAGCCGGTGGCGTTAAACGACCCACCCCGCAGCCAGCGACAGGCACCAGGACCCGGGGACACATAAACCGCTTCATTCCACTCAAACACGTTTCCGGCCTGGTCGAACGTGCCGTAGGGGCTGTGACTATCCTCGAACTCGCCGGCCTCGGTCCGCCAGTACGGGCTTCCGATGGTGTAATCGTCTGGCTCGACGTATACATTGGCGCTGTCCCCCGGGTCGGGATCCATCAAGTCGTTACTCGGCATGGTGTCGCTGCCTGTGGGGTACTGCCAGAAGTTTCCGGTCGCCCCGTCGTTCTTGTGATAGGCCGCCTTGACCCACTCGTCCTCGCTCGTCACCGCCCACGTCCAGTCGTCGTTGCGCTGGATCGCCTGACCGTCAGAGCCGTTGTAACCGTTCAGCGTGTACGCCCCGGCCTCCGTTGTGCCCGGGCCCTGCTGGCCGGTCGGCTGCCCGTTGTGGAGCCAATTCGCGAACCGACAGGCGTCCCAGTAGCTCACGTAGTTCACCGGACGGTTTGCCCAGTCTGCGGCGACGCTGTAGGAATAGCCGCCCGCTGAACCGCTGCGCGCGATCTTGCAGCCGTACGAGTCTGACCACATCAGTTCGTTGTACAGATCGTACGTGTCCGTTGCGGCCACCGCGTTCAGGAACTCGCAGTACTGCCCGGCCGTAACCTCGTACTTCGCGATGTTGTACACGTAGTCCACCGCGCCGCAGATGCGGTGGGCGCCGGTCTCTCCCGCCATCGAGAGCACCCCTGCGTTTCCCGCGTTGCCAACAGGCACGGTCTCCATGCTCACCGCTGCGCGGGTGGCGGGCGCGAGCAGTCCCGCGAACATGCCGATCAACAGGAGTCGTCTGGATGAGTTCATACTGTCCCTCCTCGCTGCCGCGTGTCCGGCGGGAACATTTCCGTGGCTCCATCCAGTCGATGGAGGGCACAACAGCCGTCGCCATGCCTTTCTCCCCGCCTCAAGACACCGCTGAACTGTACGCCCTCATTCTACCACACTCCCACCCTCCTGCGCCTACTCCTGACCGACCGGTTTCCGCCCAATCACGCGCAACGCCGGCGGAAAGTCATGTTCGTACCGGTATGCCCCCGCCGTTGCTCCTGCCGGAGGCTTCTTTGCCCCTATCACCGCAGGGTAGCCTCAAAAAGACAGGCGACGGTCCCTGGCTGCTTGCCGTTGGAGATCAGCAGGGTTCGCTGAGCGTAGGGGCAGGCCCGAGGACACCTGACCAGCGCGAAAGCCGGTCCTGCCGATCCAAGCACTGGCCGCTGTCGCAACCGGGCGATGAGCAGTCGGCGAGCCCGGCGGCTTCCACCCCTAACGCCGGCAGACAGGCCGAAATTGTCTGCGGACACGTGGGACTCACGGTTCGGGTTCACCCAGCAGATACCCACCCACGCAGTTCCGCTCCAGGTAGTCGAGCGTGTCCGCCTCCGGAAAAACGAGCGTGAACGCCGTGGTGAATTCGCCGCCGGCCGCGTAGCTGACGCCCTCGATGTGCTCGCCGTCGCTCATCCGGATCGCCCCCTGGTTCGTACCGCTGAACGAACCGCTCACCTCGATGAAGACGAGCTTTTCCGGCCCGGGCTTGTCCGGCGAAAACCAGTCCAGGGGCAGCGACCGCGTGGTCAACTCGCATTCCGTCAGGACAAACGTGCCGGAGCTGCCGTCTATACCGGCCGTCAGGTCGCCCTCCGGGCTGGGCACGACAATCAGGAAGGTGTCGGCGACGTTGTACGGCTCGTTCAGCCGGAACCCCGCGGTCGTCGAAATGGCCACCTTGCTGCTGCCGTTACTGACCGTGAGAGCCACCTGGTGCCCCATGCCGATGATGCCGTAGTTGTACTGCTCCGGTCCCCATGCAATCTCAGGAGCGTTCAGGGTCGAGCTCGTGCTGTAGCTGCCCGAGATTCCGTAGCGAATAAACCCGCACATCCGGTTCACGGCGTAGCCGGAGGGGTCCGGGATACCGTCCGGCGGACCGAAGGCGTCCATGATCTTGTCCACACCGACGCCTCCCGCCCCCCGCGTCAGCAGAGCGCTGCCCGCCGTCCTGAGCAGGGCCACGCGCCGCCCGCCAACATCCACCGAGGCCGGCCAGGTGTGAGCCTCATCCAGCAGAAACGCCTTGAGCCCGGCGCCGGTCAGGTTCGGATCGATCGACTTCACAATGGCCGCCACCGATGCGACGAACGGCGCGGCAAACGAATTGCCGTCGAGCGAATACCGCGCCGGCCCCACCATGTTGTCGCCCACGAACCCGGGGATGGTCGTGGCCGGCCCCGCCAACTCGACTCCGGGGCCGGTACACGACTGCGGATAGCGAACCGCAGGGTCGCAGCTTTGATGGCCACCGACGGTCAGCAAGTTTGCATTCGGCATGCCGGCCGGTGCGTCGTTGCCGTTCAGGACGAAGTTGTCGTTCCCGGCAGCCGCGATGAAAAGGGTTTCGGGCGACTCATCGAAGATCCGGCTGAACTGGGCCTGGGCGTCGATCAACCAGCCCGGCCGATCGCTGCCGGCGACCCGCCCCAGACTCAGCACCACGACGTCCGCCCCTGCCAAGGCGGCTTCACGCGTCCGAGCCAGCGTTCGGGCCAGGCTGTACTCATTGCCCCAGATGTGGGCCTCGCCCACGATCAGGCGCAGCCGGTCGCCCAGAACCCGCAGGGCCACACCGTTGATCAGCCCGTCGCCGTTGTCGGCCGCAATCAGCGCGGCGATGTTCGTGCCGTGCTTGTGCAGGTGCCAGTCGTAGGGCGTCACGCCGGCCGGCACGCCCAGGAACTCCGTGCGTGGCAGGATGTCGTCAAACTGGCCGCTTTCCACCCACAAACCCGAGTCGATGACCGCTACCGTCACATCGCTCAGGTTCACGTACCGCATCACCTCGTCGAAGATCGGGATCGCCTGGTAATAGTCCAGCACCGCAAACGCACAACGGTCGCTTCGCTCGCTGTCCGAGTTGTCGTCGTCGTTCTCCACCGCCCGGCCGGCGAGCAACTCGTTGTACCCCACGACGGCTACTCCCGCGTAGCCGCGCAGGGCCTCGCAGACCGCATCCAGCCGCAACATGGCCGCGTCCGATTCCGTCTCGGTATTGGCGATTTCGAGCTGGTAGATGCCCACGTCCGGGATCTGCCCCACACGCTTCAGGCCCGCGTCCGCCAGGTCCGCCTGCATCTGCTCCAGCGAGTCCTCGGCCTCCGCACGCGAAACGTCGGCCTCAAACATGAGCATGATCTGATGGCTCGGCACCTCCCGCGTGTACTCGGAGCCGTCGTCGTTGATGCCCGTCAGCGTGGCCAGTTGCTCCGTGACGGGGTCCTTGACGAAAATATCATCCCCGCCATCGGCGGCATCATTCCCGTTGTCGACAACGTCATCCCGATTGCCGGAACCTCCGCCTCCGCCGCCCGGGGCCGGTCCCGAACAACCCATGACGAGAATCATGAACGCCGCCGACCACGCAACAAGCTGCATCCGCCATCGCGCACGGCGAATCACGTCTGTGCAAGACGCGTGGACGCGAAAACCCAGATCGGCGAAAGAGGAGGATCGTGCGTTGCCGCGACTTGCCTGCATGAGCGCTCCTCCCGTCAGCGGGATGAATGCCATTGGAATCAAGCCTCTTGCGGAAACCACCGGGCCGTGGACCGCCAGCGTACCGGGATCGTTGGCCGGAATCAAGACGGGAGATCGCCTCCGCGGCGAACCCCGGAGAATCGGGAAGCACGGTTTCGATTCCCCCGCAGCCTGACGGTCGGGAGGACGCCGCGCCCCAACGCACCAACCGCAACGAGAAAGTATGCGAGAGCAACACGCGGCAGGGAGACATTCATCGAGAGACTGCTATACTACGAACCGGATCAAGCCCCGGCCGCACGGGCGTGAGGCGTGCCGGGCGGGGGCCATCGAAAGGAGTGTGTCATGCTGACGTATCGGAAGTCTCTTGCGGCAATCCTGATCCTGACGTGTGCCCTCACCGCCCGGGCGGCGGATGCGCGGCGCGAAATCGCCTTTCCGGACATACCGGGCTACCAGACCCTGAAGTGTGATTTTCATACGCACACCGTGTTTTCCGACGGCAATGTGTGGCCCACCGTGCGCATCGACGAAGCCTGGCGCGAGGGGCTCGACGCCATCGCCATTACGGACCACATCGAGTACCGCCCGCACAAGGACGACATCAGCGACAACCTCAACCGCCCGTATGAGCTGGTGGTGGAGCGGGCGAAACAGCAGGACATCCTCCTGATCCGCGGCGCCGAGATCACCCACGACACGCCCCCCGGCCACTTCAACGCGATCTTCCTGAACAACGTGACGCCGCTGAACACGCCCGACCTGTACGCGCAGGTGGAGCAGGCGGCCGGCCAGGGCGGGTTCATCTTTTGGAACCACCCCGGCTGGAAGGGGCCGGAGCGGGGCCGCTGGGGCGAGGCGCAGACCCACCTCTTCGAGAAAGGCTGGCTCAAGGGGATCGAAATCTGCAACGGGGAGTACCACTATCCGGAGGCGTACCAGTGGGCCACGGAGAAGAAACTCGCGTTGATCGGTAACTCCGACATCCACGGGCCGTCGCCCACCACGCCGTGGACGCCGGAGAACCATCGGACGCTGACGCTGGTGTTCGCCCGGGAACGCTCGCTCGACGCAATTCAGGCCGCCTTAGTGGACGGACGAACGGCCGCGTGGTGTCAGAACCGCCTGTACGGCCGGGAGTCGGAGCTGTCGGCGCTGTTCGCCGCGTCCGTCCACCTTCGTCCGCCACACCACCGCACGGAGGAGTACATCTCGTTTCGGATCGACAACGCCTGCGAACTGGACCTCGAACTCGAGCGGACGGGCGCCGTGGGACCGCGGACCCTGCGTCTGCCGGCCCGGTCCGGCACCCTGGTTCGCCTGCGCGTGCCGACGACCATCCCCGAAGAGGGCCTGAGCTACAAGGTCACCAACATCCTGATCGGCCCGGACCAGCCGTTGTCGGTGCAACTGGTCGTGCCGCCGCAGATAGGGCGCGGCCCGGCCGGGCCGACTGCCGGTTACGGGGGGCATATGCCGCGGTCCATGCAGGCCGGGGGTTCTGGCCAACGCGCCGGGCAGGCGATATGATACGCGGCCTTTGGCGTGGAGCCGCCGGACGCGGCCGCCTTGGAACGCCCCGTATTGTGCAGGAGAATCCCAATGCCCGTTGCCGACTACAAGACCTATTGCCGGATGCTGGACAACGCCCGGAAGGGCGGATTCGCCTATCCGGCCATCAACGTAACGTCCACCAACACCGCCAATGCGGCCCTGGCCGGCTTTGCGGAGGCCAAGTCGGACGGGATCATCCAGGTCTCGACGGGCGGCGGCGAGCACGCCTCGGGCACCGCGGTGAAGGACATGGTGATGGGGGCCATGTCCATCGCGCAGCACGTACACCTGCTGGCGCAGAAGTACAACGTGTTCATCGCGCTGCACACCGACCACTGCACGTCAGACAAGCTGGACAAGTTCGTCAAGCCGCTGATTGCCGAGACCGCCAAGCGGCGTAAGGCCGGCCAACCGAACCTGTTCAGCTCGCACATGTTCGACGGCGGGAACCTGCCGCTGACCGAGAACCTGCGGATCGCCAAGGAACTGCTGGCCCTGTGCCACGAGAACGAGATCATCCTGGAGATCGAGGCCGGCGTGGTGGGCGGCGAGGAGGACGGCGTGGCCCACGAGAAGTCGGACAAGCTCTACACGACGCCGCAGGACATGCTCCAGGTGGCCCGCGAAATGCGCAGCGTGGCGGGCGCCCGGTTCATGTTTGCCGCATGCTTCGGCAACGTACACGGCGTATACAAGCCGGGCGACGTGGTGCTCAAGCCGACCATTCTGCGGGACGGGCAGGCCGCGGTGGAAAAGGAGTTCGGCAAGGAAGGCCGGTTTGACCTGGTGTTCCACGGCGGGTCGGGCTCGGACATCCAGGACATCCACGAGGCCATACGCTACGGCGTGGTGAAGATGAACATCGACACCGACACGCAGTACACCTTTACCCGGCCGATCGTGGACCACATGATGAAAAACTACGACGGCGTGCTGCGCATCGACGGCGAAGTGGGCAACAAGAAAGTCTACGACCCGCGAAGCTACCTGAAGGCGGCCGAACAGAGCATGGCGAAGCGCATCGTGCAGGCGTGCGCGGACCTCAAGAGCACGGGGACGACGATGGCGGGAAAGTGACCCCGGGGGACGGGATCAGGGGTAAGGGTTCGGGGCGCGGGTCGAACGACAGCGCCTGCTCCGCCGTGGCGCGCGGCTGCGATGAACGCGCAGCTCGAAACATCGAGGCGCAACGATGAGTTTTCAGGCCCCGCGGGGCATGCGGGATTTTTACCCCGAAGACATGACTTGGCGCACGTGGCTGTTCGACACCTGGACGACCACGGCCCGCCGCCACGGCTTCGAGCAATACGACGCGCCGGTCGTCGAGCACCTGGACCTGCTCACCCGCAAGGCCGGCGAAGAAATCGTCGACCAGATCTACGCATTCGAAGACAAGTCCGGACGCCAGCTTGCCCTGCGGCCGGAGGTCACACCCTCCCTCGTGCGCCTGGTCGCCGCCCGGCGGACGCAGATTGTCCTGCCGGCCAAGTGGTTCACCATCGCCCAGTGCTTCCGGTACGAGCGGATGAGCAAGGGCCGAAAGCGAGAGCACTTTCAGTGGAACCTCGACATCATCGGGGCCGAGGGCATCACCGCCGACCTCGAGGTGATGGCGACGGCCATCGACGCCCTGCGGACCCTGGGGCTGTCGGCCGAGGACGTCACGCTCCGGATCGGCAGCCGCAAGCTGGTGGCCGCCATGCTGACGGCGCTGGGCGTGCCGGACGCTCAGCAACTGGCCGTACTCATGGTGCTGGACAAGCGGGGCAAGGTTTCGGACGCGGTTCTGGAGGAGATGCTCCGGGACGCGGGAATCACCGCCGACCTGGCCGCACGGATCATGGGCATTTTTGAAGTCGGCAGCCTGGATGACGCCGCCCGGCAGGTGCCGGCAGACTCGCCGGCCGTGGCTGAATTGCGGCAGCTCTTCACGCTGGCCGAGAAGGCGGGCGTGGCGCCGTTCCTGCAATTTGACATCGCGGTCGTGCGCGGACTGGCCTACTACACGGGCATCGTGTTCGAGGCGTTTGACGCCCGGCGGCAGTTCCGGGCGATTCTCGGCGGCGGCCGGTACGACCGGCTCTTCGAGTCGCTGGGCGAGCCACCGCTGCCGGCCGTCGGGTTCGGATTCGGCGACGTGGTCATTCGCGAGGTCCTGGACGCGAAGAATATCACCCCGCCGGGCGACCAGGGCGTCGATGTCTGCGTGGGCGTGTTTGACGCGGCCAATTGGCCGGAGGCGATGGAAGTCGCGAGCGGCCTCCGACGCGAGGGACTCTGCGTGGATCTTGCCCTGGGCGCGGAGGGTCCGAAAAGTTTGTTCAAGTACGCGGACCGGCGGGCCGCCCGCCGGGTGGTGTTCCTCGCTCCAGAGGAACTGAAATCCGGCAGCGCGGTCCTGCGAAACATGTCCACCCGCTCGCAGGAGACCGTCGCGCTGGCCGACGTGGTGACGGCCGTCCGACGCTCATTGTCCGGCGCCGTCGGTTCGGCGTAGGTCCCTCTTCATTTCCCTCCCGCCGGGGTTGTGCCGCAGATCAGGGATGGGTTCGCACGGCCGTCGTGGGGCATCCGATTCTCGGACGCGCGGGTCGTTGCGCGGCGTCACTTGTTCATGCCCGCGTCGGCGAGCGCCGATACTCCCTTCGCGGACGGACCCGCAACCGGGACGACGCGGGTCGTCGCGGTCCGTGCATACCTGGACGGGTTTCAGAAAGATGAGGGTGTTTTTATGTTCCTGGTCATTTTCGGCACGCTTGTGACAGCCATTGTCAGCATGCTCTACCAGCTTGGCGCAGGGCCGGCGTTCTTCTGATCCGGCGCGGAATGTGGAAGCCGGCGCAAGGCCGGCGCTCGGAGTCAGCACGCGACGGTCAGGGCCGGCTCGCGGTGAGTGGTCCTCGGTTTCAGGGTCACGGAAGCCGGCCCCTGTCGGAGGCTCCGGTCGCACGCTTCGAGAACGCGCACCACGCGCAACCCCGCTTGGCCGTCAACCCGGAGCGGCCGGCCGCGTTCGACGGCTTCGATCAGATGCCGGGCCTGGGCGTTCAGCACTTCGTGCGCCGGGATGGTCAGGTCCCAGCCGACGCTCGTGGGGGCGCCCAGAGGGTCCGGCCGTTCGCCGGTCGCGCCGAGCGGGTCGGCAATGGACGCAATGCCGGCGTCGTACTCGCGAACCTCCGTCTGACCGGAACAATCGTCAAACACGAGCGTCCTGCGATCGCCGCCGAAGATCGTGCGGCGGACCTTCACCGGGCTGAGCCGGTTCACGTGAAGGCTTGCCGCCTGCCCGTCGTCGAAATCCAGGTGGATACAGACGACATCCGCCCGCCCGCCGACCGTGTGGCAAGACCCCATGGCCGCCACCCGACGAGGAGCCCGCGCCAGCACGGCATCGACGATGGACAAAACGTCCGGAGCCAGGGCCCAGATCACGTTGTTCTCTTCGTGAAACCGGCCCCGGTCCATGCACACCGAATCGACATAGCGGATGGGGCCGAGTTCGCCGGCCTCGATCCGTTCGCGGATCTTCTCCACCGCCGGAGTAAACAGCGACGTGTGGTCCACGGCAATCAGGACTCCGTTGCCCTTCGCGCGGTCGATGAGTTCCTCGCCTTCAGCGCAGGTTTCCGTGAACGGGCTCTCGACCAGCACGTGCTTGCCCGATTCGACTGCGGCCCGGGCGAAAGAGAAATGCGAGTCCACGGGCGTGGCCACGACGACCAGGTCGATGTCGTCCCGGTCGATCAGCTCGCGACCGTCGATGTGCCCCTCCACGGCGGGATATCGCTTCAGAATCCTCTTGACCCGCGATCCCTGGCGGTCGCACACGGCTCGGACCTCCGCGTCGTCGCAGTCGTTGAACGCGCGAATCAGGTTCGGGCCCCAGTCACCGCAGCCGACCACACCGACACGAAGCATGAAACGTATCTCCCTCGTCGAGCGGGTCCGGCATCCGCAAGCCTCGGCCGCGCCCGCGCGCATATCGGCACCGTACGAGAATGACTTGTCTTCGCCGGACCGCGCGTCCGCACCCGGGCCCGATAACGCCCATTTGTCCGGGCCGCGCTTCACGCCCGGCGGAACAGAGGCCCGCATCACCGGCGGACACCGCTTCCGCGGGCATTCGGCACAACCGAACCCCGCGGGACCCGGCCCACCCGATCGCAACGGACCGCGCGGAATCCGGGTGGAGTCGGCCCCGGCCAGCCGGTACAATGCCCGCCCGACGGAACCGGTCGCTGCGCGGTCGCGAGCAGGTTCCCATTTCACCGGATGATCAGGAGGCATCTCATGGGAATGATGAAGGAGTTCAGGGAGTTCGCATTCAAGGGAAACATGATCGACATGGCGGTGGGCATCATCATCGGCGGCGCGTTTGGCGGGCTGGTAAAATCGCTCGTCGACAAGGTCCTGATGCCGCCCCTGGGTCTTCTGATCGGCGGCCTGGATTTCACAGACTACAAGATCCGGCTCAAAGACGCGGTCATCGAAAATAGTGAAATCGTGCAACCCGCTGTCGAACTGGGCTACGGCGATTTCATCAGCGTCTTCATTAACTTCCTGATCGTTGCGTTGGCCGTGTTCCTTCTTGTCAAGACGATCAACACCGCCCGCAGACGCCTGGAAGCCGAGGAGCCGGCACCCGCACCCGCCGGGCCGACCCAGGAACAACTGCTGGCCGAGATTCGCGACATTCTGAAGACCGCGCGCTGATCCGCACCGGGCTGCGGGGCTGCAGGTGAGGCCGAGAAAGCCCCGGCGCGGCAAAGTCCGCTCTGACTCCGGCCGCCACGCGCGCGTTGCAATACGACGGGCGCGGCGTACCATGCGCAGCCATGTGGAGGGCTGGCCGTGGAGTTCGCGACGCCCCGGGTGCGGCCGAAGATCCGGCTGATCAACCCGAACAACCCGCTCTCGACCGTGACCATGCCCGGACTCATCCGGCGCATGACGGTCTCGCGCAGGGGGGTGTTTATGCCGGTGGGCGTGGCCGTCTGCGCGGCGGCCGTGCCTCGCGAGTGGGACGTCGAGATCGTCGACGAGTGCATCCTCGAGCAACCGCACCGCCCCACCGCCGACGTCGACATCGTCGGCATCTCCGCCATGACCACGCAGGCCCGGCGCGCCTACGCGCTCGCCGACGCATACCGGGCCCTCGGCGTCACCGTGCTGATGGGCGGAATCCACCCGTCCGTCATGCCGGAAGAGGCGCTGCGCCATGCAAGCGCCGTCTGCATCGGCGACGGGGAGACCGGCCTGCCCCCCATGCTGGACGACTGGCGGCACGGCCGGCTGCGCCGCACGTACAACTGGGCGGAATTTCCCGAAGCGCTGATCGGGACTCCCCGCAAGGACCTGCTCAACCCGGCCGATTACCTGATTTTCAACCCCATCCAAACCACCCGCGGCTGCCCGCACAACTGCTCGTTCTGTACCACGCCCGCTGTGTTCGGGCGAAAGTTCCGGCAGCGAGCCATCCCGGACATCGTGGAGGAAATGCGGGAGGCGAAGGAGCGCTTCAACACCCGGGTTTTCATCTTCTCGGATGACGATTTTGCGGGGAACCACCGCTGGGCCATCGAGCTCTGCGCGGCGTTGGAGCCTCTCAAAATCCGCTGGGCCAGCCAGTGCGATATCCTCATCAGCAACAACGACAAGCTGCTGGCCGCCATGCAGAGAAGCGGCTGCCTCGGGCTCATCCTCGGCCTGGAGAGCCCGGACCGCGCCACCCTGGCGGAGGCCGGCAAGCGCTACGTGGACCCGGAAACCTACCCCTGGCGAATCCGCAAGATTCTCAGCCACAACATCAGCCTGTGGGGCGCGTTCATCTTCGGCTTTGACACGGATGACTGGCGCTCATGCATGCGCACCGTTCGCTTCGCCCAGCGCTCCGGGCTGTCGATGAGCTGCTATCCCATTCTCACGCCCTACCCCGGCACGGCCGTCTGGCACAAGTACAAGACGCAGGGCCGCATCCTTTCCCAAGACTGGGACCGCTACAACGGGACCTCCGTGGTCTTCCAGCCCGAGCGCATGACGCCGCTGGAATTGCGACACGCCCAGATCGCGGCCTTCGCCGAGTTCTACTCGTTTCGATCGGCCGCCCGAAGGCTGGGCGTGTGGCCGTTTAAGAAGTACGGCTGGCTGACCAATCTCGCCATCTGGCGCGGGATTCACTACTACTACCACCGCAAAGGCCGGCAGATTCCGTCGTTCGCGGACTTTCTGGACCCGTCGCACCCGGCCTGGCGACACGACGACGGAACGGCCACGGACGCCCGACCCGTGCCGGCCGTGGAGGCTGCCGCGGCCGGGTCCGACCCGTTCCGGCAGGCCGCCTGTGCCCTGGCCGCCGCCGACAGCCCATCGGAGCACCTATGAGCGACCCGCTTCCGCCGCCTTCGTACGCCGCAGTGCCGACCGCTTCGCACGGCGATCGGCCCGACCCCTGGACGCCGCAGGCCGACGCGATGGCCGACACGCTGCGAGAGCAACGAAACATGCTGAACAGGCGGCGCCGGCGGGACCAACTCATCTGGGTCGCCGCGGCCGCCAGCCTGGTCAGTCTGGCCATCGTCCTGGGCAGCGTTGCCGCGCTGACGGCTGTCGCGATCGCGGTCCCCCTGGTCGCCGTCTGTTATGTATCCCTGAGGGCCCGCCCGCGGGCCTGGGCCATTCAGGAGGCGACCACCAAGCTGGAGATCATCGACCCGCATTGCGAGGGATGCGGGTACTCACTGCGGCACCTGCGAAGCGATCGCTGCCCGGAATGCGGCCGCCGCGCCGCCCTGCCCATGCCGGAGCAGATCGACCACATCGTGCAGGGCGGGTCCGTTCTGGTGCCGCGCGGCAGCCTGGAGTCCGACCTGGGCTGGGTGGCCGCGTTGACGATGGCGCTTGTCGCCGTCGTGCTTGGGAAGCTTGCTTCCGCTACGGTTGGCGTGGCGGCGATGGGTGTCACGCTGGTGACCTTCATCCTCACGCAGAACATCATTCGCTATCGCCAGGGCCGGCGCGTGCCCGAGGCTGCGGTCTGCGACGCTTGCGGGCGGACCACGGGCATCCGGCAGAATTACTGCGAACACTGCGGCGCTCCCATTCTCGCGGAGCACGTGTACGTCCGGCCGGGGATGAGAGGCAGCTTCGACCCGCGTTTGTACGTCGGCTGGGCACAGGTCGCCGCCGCCCTGGCCATCGGCTGGATGCTGATGGTGCTCGCGGCTATCTTTGGCGCTCACAATGGGGCGGGATTCAACGCATCCGCGATGAAGATGGCATGCTACCAGCCCATCTTCGCCGTGTCGGGAGTGCTGCTGGTATACGTGGACCATCGCCGCCGGACCCCCGGCCGCCTGCGTGCTTTCGGCCTCTCGCTGGAGCCGCTGTGCCACCATTGTCTGGGCGTCCTGAAAGGCGAACCCGCCAACGGCCACTGCCCCCGTTGCCACAGGCCCTACCGGGCCATCGAATTGGCCGGCGGGCGCCCCCGGTCCGCTTGAACGATGCGGGCGGCGACGGTAGGGTGGTTGTACGAAGCTCTGCCGGCCTGCGGGACCACGGCGCGGTGACGTGCCCGCCGGTCCCCACACGCCTCGCCCGAGCCTGAGAGACTGCAATGAAGCGGATACAGATCGCATGGTTGTGCGGCGCCCTCCTGATCCTCGCGGGCTGCGGAACGGACGCGGAAGGCTTGTGGGGTGATCTGTTCGTCACGCCGGCCATCCGGGACGCATGCGCGGAGGTAATGACGGAGTCGCAGATGCTCACCGCGGTGACGATGGCCCAGTTCGACCAGATCAACGGCTACACCAAGGTCCAGGAGTTGCAGGCCGCCGCGGAAGGATGCAGCACGGACCTGCTCGCCGGCGACATCACGTACGAACAGTGCATGGCCTGCAAGACCGCTATCCTGGACCAGGTCTTCGGCCAATAAGGCCCCGACCACACGTCGGGCTACGAATCGTCCTCGTCGGGTTCGTCGTCCTCGTCGTCGGCAGCGGCTTCGGCGGCGGCGGCCTGGGCCTGAGAGAACTGCTCCCACTCATCCAGCGTCATGGCGACCTCGCGGGCCTGGGAGCCCTTGTAGTCACCCACCACACCGGCGGCGGCCATCTGCTCGATCAGGCGCGAGGCCCGGGCGTACCCAACCCCCAACCGGCGCTGAAGCAGGCTGACGCTGCCGCGCTGGCTCTCCAGAACGACGCGGACCGCGTCGTCAAACATGGGGTCGCGGTCTTCCAGCGAGCCTACGTTTTTGGCCCGCATCTGCATCAATTCCGGATGGAACTGCGGCTCCGCCCGGTCGCGCAGCCACTGGATAACGTTGTGCAGCTCCACGTCGTCCATGTACGTGCCCTGGCATCGCAACAGCTTCGAGCTGCCCGGCGGCAGGAAGAGCATGTCGCCCTGCCCCATGAGCACCTCCGCCCCGTTCTGGTCGAGCACGATGCGCGAGTCCATCCGCGACGACACCCGGAACGCCACCCGGCACGGCAGGTTCGACTTGATGAGACCGGTAACGACCTTCACTTCCGGCCGCTGCGTGGCCACCACGATGTGGACGCCCACCGCCCGCGACTTCTGCGCCAACCGCGAGAGGTGATGCTCCACCTCCTTCGCCGAGGTCATCATCAGGTCCGCCAGCTCGTCGATGACGATGACGATGTAGGGCAGTCGCTTGGGAATCTGGGCCCGCTCGTCGTCCGACGTGGGCTGGAACCGCTCGTTGATCTCCTCCTCCGTCAGGCGGTTGTAGGCCGTGATGTTGCGCACCCGTGCCTCCGCGAGAAGCTCGTATCGCTCGTCCATCTTCGTGACGGCCCACTCCAGGATCGACTCCGCCCGGCCCATGTCCGTCACGATCGGGCACATCAGGTGCGGCACTTCCTTGAACTGGCTCATCTCGACCATCTTCGGGTCCACGAGAATCAGCTTCACGTGGTCCGGCCGCTTGGTCATAAGAATGCTGGCGATGATCGAGTTAATGCACACGCTTTTGCCGGAGCCGGTGGTGCCCGCAATCAGCATGTGCGGCATGGACGTCAGGTCGGCGATCAGGGCCGCCCCGGAAACGTCCTTGCCCAAAAACAGCGGCAGGCCCATCTTCTCCGCCTTGGGGCCGGCCACCGCCATCAGCTCCTTCAGCCGAACGATCTCCTTGTCCAGGTTCGGCACCTCGATGCCGATGGTGTTCTTGCCCGGCAGCGGCGCGACCACCCGCACCGACGGCGCCTTGAGCGCCCGGGCGATGTCGTTGGCGAGGGCGGCCACCTGCGACACCTTGATGCCCGGGGCCAGTTGCAGCTCGAACATCGTGATGACCGGGCCGGTGTCGATCTCCACGACCCGTGCGTCCAGCCGGAACTCCTCGAGCGTCTGCTCCAGCACCTTACCCTTGGCCCGAACCTGGGCCTCGTGCTGGGCGGTAAACGCGTATTCCGGGTCACCCAGCAGCGAGAGCGGCGGGAAGACCCAATCGTCCAGTTGGCGGGGGTAGGCCTCCTTGGGGACTACGGGCTTGCGGAGCTCCATGATCCGCACGATGGGGTCTTTCGGCGGCTCCGGCTCCGGCGACGCCGGTTTGGCCTTGGCTTCCGGCTCTGCCCGCGGCGCGGGAGCCGGCTTGGTGGCCGGTCGTGCCTCTTCTTCCGGGGGACCGTCGTCCGTCACGGGAATACCGAACAATTTGCCCTGTTTCGCATCGGCAGAGTCCTTGCCCGGTTTCGGCCGTGGCCGATGTACGTTGATCCGGGGCTCTGCGGGTGGCTCGCCCCGGAACGCCCGCGGCTCCTCCGGTTGCGCGGTGGTCCGCGCTCCCGCCGGGGCGGGCGCCAGACGTGGCGCCGCGGCCGATGCCGCCGCCCGAGCTGCCGCAACCGCCTCGCCGGACGCCTGACCCACCTTCCGCACGATCTCCGGCAGCCGCAGCACCCATCCCTCCGCGGTGAACAGCAGCCCGACGATGAGGCCCCAGATCAGAATCAGCCCGGTGCCCAGACCCGAAAAGTTCTCCGCCAGCAGGTCGCCCAGGGCGCAGCCCACGACCCCCCCGCTGCCGATGGGAAGCGTGTTCGGCCCGGGCGCAGCGATCAGGTGGACCGCCGCGGCCGTACCTGCGGTGAGAAGAGTCAGTCCAAACACCCGCTGCAGCAGGTTCTGCACGTATCCGTGAACCAGCCAGAGAAACGAGCCCATCGTGGCGAACAGCGCCAGCGGGTACACGCCGTCCCCGAGGAAACGAAGCAGGAAATATGCAACCAGTGAGCCGGCCGGTCCGCAGCCGTTGCGCGTCGGATCGTTGTGCGGGTACTGGGCGGAGCTTGGCCAATCACCCACATCGAATGTCAGAAGTGCCGCCCAGACGAACGCACAGGCCATCAGCATCAACAGTGGCACTGTAATCCGACGGCGAGGGTCGGGTTTCTTCGTAGCTCCCACAGAGCATAACCCCCATGTCACCCCCGGCGAACCGGAATCCGCGCCGAGCATCCGGGGGCTTTCAGTACTGAAAACAAGACCGCTGCGGTCTTATCTAGGTTATCGGTCTGGCTGCGTCAAACGCTGGAGTGCGCTGAGGTGGCCGAACGGCCAGTCGCCCGGCCCCGCGGCCGAGGCTGTGAGACTGGCATGGGAGTCACTGTCAGCCAAGGAGTTGCGCACACACGTCGCAACCGCATTGCATTCCGAATGTAAACCAAGTAATCTAAACAGTTTGGCGATTGACCCGCCGGGATGATTTCGACTCCGGACGGCAGTCCGGGGCACTGGGGGGCTGAGGTGGCGGAACAGAAGTCCATACGGATCGTCGGGGCCAGGCAGCACAACCTCAAGAACATCACGCTGGAGATCCCCCGGGAACGGCTGACCGTGATTACCGGACTCTCCGGCTCGGGCAAGAGCTCCCTGGCGTTTGACACCATCTATGCGGAGGGGCAGCGGAAGTACGTCGAGTCGCTGTCCGCGTACGCGCGCCAGTTCCTGGAGCAGATGCAGAAGCCGGACGTCGACCGGATCGAGGGGACCACGCCCACCATCGCCATCGAGCAGCGGTCGGCCAGCATGAATCCCCGCTCGACGGTGGCCACCGTCACGGAAATCTACGACTACCTCCGTGTGCTCTTCGCCCGGGTCGGAGAGCCGCGCTGCTGGGAATGCGGCCGGCCGATCGGCAGGCAGTCCACGTCGCAGATCGTGGATGCGGTGCTGGCCATGCCGGGGGGCGCGCGCATCCAGGTGCTCGCACCAATGGTCGCGGACAAGCGCGGCGCCCACGCGGACCTGCTCGCTCGCGTGGTGAAGGAGGGGTTCGTCCGGGCCCGCATCGATGGCCGGATGGTCAAGCTGGAAGACGCGCCTTCTCTGGCGACGCAGAAGAAGCACACGATTGAAGTGGTGGTGGATCGGCTGGTGGTCAAGGAGCACATCCAGGCTCGACTGGCCGACAGCGTAGATTTGTCGCTGGCCCTCTCGGACGGGCGTGTGACGGTTTGCCTGGAGAATGGTGACGGGCAATTCGAGGACCACGTGTTCAGTTCGCACTTCGCGTGCCCTCGCCATGCCGACGTGAACCTGCCGGAGTTGTCGCCGCGGTTGTTCAGCTTCAACTCGCCACACGGCGCGTGCGAAACGTGCAACGGCCTGGGAACCATCCTGGAGTTTGATCCCGAGCTGATCGTGCCGGACAAGGAGCTCTCCCTGTCGGGCGGCGCCATCCTGGCGTGGCGGCACGGGGGCAAGCGGATGAACGCGGTGTACGGTGCGATGGTCCGCGACTTCTGCCAGGCGTTTGACGTGTCGCCCGAGATCCCGTTCCGCAACATCCCCGAGGCCCTCGCGCGGATTCTGCTACACGGCACCACGACCGCCGAGGCCGCGGAACGGGGCGTTTCCTTCGAAGGCGTCATCCCCAACCTGCGGCGCCGCTGGGAAACCACGGATTCCGAGTCGGTCAAGCAGCGGATGCACGGCTTCCTCAGCGAAGCGCCCTGCGAAACGTGCCACGGCACGCGCCTGCGTTCCGAGGCGCTGTGCGTGAAGGTGGCCGACCGTGACATCGCAGACATCAGCGCCCTGAGCGTGGACGCGGCGCACACGTTCTTCCAGGGCCTCACGTTCGAGGGTGAGCATCAGACGATTGCGGACCCGATTCTGCGGGAAATTCGCCAGCGCCTCCAGTTCCTCTGCGACGTGGGCGTGGACTACCTGGCCCTGAGCCGCGGCTCGGCCACGCTGTCCGGCGGCGAGGCCCAGCGTATCCGCCTGGCCACGCAGATCGGCAGCGGGCTGGTCGGCGTCTGCTACGTGCTGGACGAACCAACCATCGGCCTGCACCAGCGCGACACGCAGCGGCTGGTGGGCACGTTGCGGCGGCTGGCCGACATGGGCAATACGGTGATCGTGGTGGAGCACGACGAAGAGTGCATCAGCGCCGCCGACCACATCGTGGACATCGGACCCGGCGCGGGCGCCGAAGGCGGCCGCGTCGTAGCGGAAGGACCGCTGGACCGGATTCTGGCCTGCGAAGAGTCCATCACTGCCAGGTATCTGACGGGCAAGTACGCGATCCCCGTGCCCGACGAGCGCCGCCCGGTGGACCTCGCCAACGCGGTGGAGGTGCGAGGCGCCCGGCAGAACAACCTCAAGAACATCGACGTCCGCTTCCCCCTGGGCTGCTTTGTGTGCGTGACGGGCGTCTCCGGCAGCGGCAAGAGCACGCTGATCACGGAGATTCTACACCGGGCCCTGCACCGAGCCATCCACGGCACGGGCCCTCGGCCGGGCGAGTTGGAACGGCTGGTCGGAGCGTCACGCGTCGACCGCGTCATCGAGATCGACCAGTCGCCCATCGGCCGCACGCCGCGCAGCAACCCGGCCACCTACGTGGGCGTGTTCGACCTGATTCGCCAGCTCTACGCCCAGACGCGCGAGGCGAAGATCCGCGGCTACTCGCCCGGGCGCTTCAGCTTCAACGTGCGCGGCGGGCGCTGCGAGGACTGCCAGGGCCAGGGAATCAAGCGCATCGAAATGCACTTCCTGCCGGACGTGTTCGTCGAGTGCGGCACCTGCAAGGGCACCCGCTACAATCGCGAAACGCTGGAAGTGCGCTATCGCGGCCGCAACATTGCCGACGTGCTGGACATGCGGGTGGAAGAGGCCGGCTCGTTCTTCGAGAACTTCCCCAAGATCAGACAATTGCTGCGCGCCCTGCAAGACGTGGGCCTGGGCTACATGCGGCTCGGCCAGGCCTCCACCACGCTGTCCGGCGGCGAGGCCCAGCGGGTCAAGCTGGCAGGCGAACTCGGCAAGTCGCCCACGGGACACACCATGTACATCCTCGATGAGCCGACCACCGGCCTGCACTTCGCCGACATCCACAAGCTGCTGAACGTGCTGAACCGGCTGGTCGCCATGGGCCACACCGTGCTCTGCATTGAACACAACCTGGACGTGATCAAGGTGTCCGACTGGGTGATCGACCTCGGGCCGGAGGGCGGCGACGCCGGGGGCGAGGTCGTGGTGGAAGGCACGCCGGAAGACGTGGCCCGGTGTTCCCGAAGCCACACCGGCAGTTTCCTGAAGAAGCGCCTCAACGGCCGGAACCAGGTGATCCGGATTCCGAACCGGGGGAACGGGAAAACGCGGAAGTCCCCTGCAAAAACCGGATGAACTCGTCCGTGGAGACGGGGCCCACCCGCGCGTCCCTCACCCTTCCTGCGGCATCCAGAAGAAGGAA
>Ga0334888_1001776_pt1 | contig 26153 bp, 21 predicted proteins | sample GraSluR1_MG_FD_207227 | JGI IMG/M metagenome (GOLD analysis project Ga0334888, IMG submission 207227) | Sludge microbial communities from methane-producing bioreactor in Wageningen University, Netherlands - Granular Sludge_3_08-R1 | ecosystem: Engineered > Bioreactor > Anaerobic > Unclassified ...
ATACCTCGGCTCAAAAGACCGTTCCTTCATTGAATTGTTATTCTATGATATTATCCGGAATCTTCGTCTTTATGATTGGCAGATCCGCAATAATGCACCGGATGAAAAGGAGTTGTCTGCTGATCTTTATGTTGTTCACGCCTTTAAGCGTCTTTTTCCGGAAGAGGCAAAACAGATCGCATTCAAGATCAACGACAATATAAGCAGCTATATTGAAAAATATGTTTTCCGGGAAAATATTCCCGATCATCCGGCGCTCCGCTGGTCTCTCCCGGAATTTGTATGGGATAAGATCCGTTCTGCATATCCCAATGCAGAACTTCTTAACTGCCTTAAGGACCTGCATGAACAACGCGGTCTGCATATCCGTGCAAACACACTGAAAACGACCGCCCGGGATTTGGTCAAGGCCTTAAAAGAATATTCCCTCCGCCCCGGAAACATGGCTCCGGATGCCCTGCGATCGGATAAATATATTCAGTTAAGCGGTCATCCTCTTTACAGGAAGGGATTCTTTGAGTTTCAGGATGAAAGCAGTCAGTTGGTTGGATACGTTTGCAATCCGAAAGAACATGATCTCGCGATCGACCTGTGTGCCGGTGCCGGGGGTAAAACCCTGCATCTGGCAGCTTTGCAGAAAGACAAGGGCAGGATCATTGCCAGCGATCTGTATGCGGAGCGTTTAAAAGAACTGAAGGTGCGTGCCGCCCGTGCCGGAATAAATAGCCTTGCTCTTACCGGACTGAGGAATATTCAAAACACGTTCCGGGCAAAAGCGGATATTCTTCTGATCGACGCACCCTGCTCGGGATCCGGTGTCTACGGCAGACAACCGGACAGAAAATGGATCTTTACGCCTGAAAAATTAGATCATTATGTGGGCCTGCAAAGAGATATTCTTGACAAATATGCCTGTCTGGTTAAAACCGGCGGATATCTGGTTTATGCGACCTGTTCAATAATCCCGGATGAGAACGAAAAACAAATTGAACATTTTCTGGCGAAACATCCCGAATTTATGCTCGTCCCGGTTAATAACGATCTGAAAGCATTCGGCATTCAATTTCCATCCGGTACGATCAATACCATGTTGACCATTTTACCGCATTACTTTAGAAGCGACGGTTTTTTCATTGCCAAGATGAAACGGATCCCATAAAAAAAGCCCCTGTATTCAAGGGGCTTTTTCATTATAAGAGAGAGTATGGTTTATTTCACCAAAAGCATCTTCTGGGTCGATTCCTGTCCGCTTATCATTGCTTTGAGAATATAAACGCCACTGCTCAGGTCATCGCAATGCACACTGAAAGCATATTGTCCCGCAGGATAGTTTCCGTTCGCGATATGACGAACAAGTTGTCCGGATGCGTTATAAAGCCGTATATCAACTTCCTGTGTGCCGTACAGTTCAAAGGGCAGGGTGAAACTTGGGTTGAAGGGGTTGGGATAGCTTGCAGCAACATTAAATAATAGTCCACTGCCAACCTGTACGGAACCAAGCGTGATGACATTATCATAGATATCAACACATGCAAGCTGGTACATGTACGAGGCGCCCGAAACGGCTGTTTCGTCTACATAATCATATTTGATAATACCATTTCCGCCTTTTGCTGCCAGTCCGGGGATATTAACATAACTGGCGATCTCGGTATAATTAACGCCGTCACTGCTGCGGGTTAATACATAACCGGCAAGATCAACTTCATTTCGGGTTGTCCATTTGATCTCAAGTTTGTTCTTCTTCCAGCCTGCAGTCAAACTCTGAAAATTGACAGAACCTTCAGGACCGGGAACATCTTCCTCGATATCCACGACTTCAATGGCCTGTGAATAATCCAGGCCGCCGTCAAAGGTTTGATAATAAAAATTAAAATACAGGCTTTCTGTCCCCGGAATACTTGAGGGGAAGAGGACATAACCTGTTCCCGGCGCCGCCACATCGATGCGGATATTGAACAGATCCGAGGGGGCAAGCGGGTCGGTCGACACTTCTTCATAAAACTGTTTTAAACTGTTATTACCGGCAAAATAGGCATCGAAAGTAACTGCAAAACAATTACTGTAGGTATCATTGGTGATCACGTCATACAGATCGATATTCAGATCGGGAAGAATAACATCGAGGATCCCCGTACGGGTCACATTGACTTTATTGTTCATTACAACGGTTTGTCCGAAAACATCTACAGGATATTGCACGTAAGCCATACCACTGCTAAGGATCTCATTCCCTTCCGAAAGCCATATCTGAATATCGAAGTCATAATACAAATTGCCGTTTTCCTCAACAGCCTGTCCGTTAGTATAAATGAGATGTAAGGTTCCGGGTACCGAAAAAGCAAAAGACACGGTCAGTATAAATAATATCATGATCTTTAACAGTTTCTTCATTTTTTGCTCCTTTATTATTAGTACTTTACTAATGTTTGCAATTACATACTTCTGAATTGCGTTAGAAAATATTATGAAAGAACAAAAAATGCAACAGGAAAACTATCTTAATAAAAAAAATCATCCTAAAACGTAAAGCGGTACCATTTGAACCGGTACCGCTTATACTCTCTCTCTTTATAGCTCTCTCTCTTTGCAGTATTCCTTTACTTCACGAGCAGCATCTTTTGTGTTGACCGTTGTCCGTCCGCATTGGTAATGAGGAGATAGACACCGCTCACAAGATGATCGCAGTTGACATTCAGGCTATAATGACCGGCCTGATAGTGGTCGGAAGCAATGTTGCTGACCAGTTTCCCGGACATGTCATAGAGTCTGATATCAACATGTTGCGCAGAACTCAGGCTGAATGGAACGACGAATTGCGGGTTAAAGGGGTTCGGATAGCTGGCTTCAAGCGCAAAGTTCTCGGTGATCATGACTTTCTTTCTTCCCGGAGGTGTTCTCTTTTCTTCCTCTGCAACAGTACTTCCTACACTTACAGGATCAAAAGCGTTTGCGTTACCGTAGATATCGACACTTTCAAGAACGTAGGAATATACAGCTCCCGAGGCGACATTTTTATCCGTATAGCTGTAACGGGTCCTTTTCGTTGTTGTGCCTTGTCCCAGGAGCGCATTATTGGTCTCATAGCTGGTAATAACGCTGTATTCTCCCCCATTCACTGAACGTTTGATCACAAATCCGGCATTGTCGGTCTCACTGGATGTTGCCCAGTTGATATTGACATCCGACTTCTTCATGTCCGCCGTCAAAGAGGCAAGGATCACATATCCTTCCGCTTGCGGTTCGGGATCGGGTTCAGGATCGGGATCGGGATCGACCGGTTCGGTATCGAAAACAACATGTACCGCTGCAATTGCCGCACTGACATCCAGACCGCCGCTGAATGTTTCCCATTCATAATTGAAGTATAATTGATCCATGCCGGGTATACCGGATGCAAACGATACATTTCCCGATCCTGCCGAAGCGGCTTCGATCACAACATGAAAAAGGTCGGAAGGATTGTTCATATCATTTGAAACGGGCGTATAATAATCTTTTAAAGATCCGCCGCTGGAACTGTTAAAGACCGAACCAAACGTGATCGCAAATACATCTGATCTCGTATCGATCACATTAACGATGTTGTACAGGTCCATTTCCAGAGGTTGAAATATTTCCGCCAGAATACCTGTCTTGGTCACGGATACTTTCTGTTCGTATACAACAATATCATTAAATATTTCGGTCGGATATTCAATGTAAACCATCCCGTCTCCAAGGACATCGCTTTCTCCATCTATCCATGCCTGGACATCAAAGGAATAATACGCTTTATCTTCCACATAGTTTGTATTTGCATTTGCAAAAACCAAATGGATCGTTCCCGGAGCTGCAAATACGAACGCCGTCATCATTATACAAACGAAGAACAAAGTTATTTTTTTCATTTCGATACCTTTCCCTTTTTTCATGAGAAAATTACAACAAGCTGATATGCTAAGCAATAGGGCCAGTTATGAATTAATTGAATGTTTATTATCTAAAATTCGAAATGTTATAAATACAAGAAAAACGGCGGCATCTTAATAAATATTTTATCTTTATTTAATAGGATATAAACGCAAATTTTTCTTTCTGAAAAAAACTATATTTTCGGCTGATAAATTCAATTTTTCGATATAATTGATACAATCATGCCTTAAGAACTTAATAATCTTCATGATTCGTATTTCATTTTGGATGTAAAGTGTCTCAAAACGGGAGGTTCATACTCAAAGATCAGTCCGCGGAGTTGACTGCTTTTTTTACGGACCGCGATAACTGCCTCAGCTGCGATATCCAAATGCGCGTATGTATAGGTCCTGCGCGGGATGGAGAGACGCATCCATTCAAAGGGACTCTTTATATTTTCCCCGCTTTCGGGATCTCTCCCCAATAAAAGAGATCCTACTTCGATCGCGCGGACACCTGCTTCAAGATACAGTTCGTTACACATCACTTGTGCGGGAAAACGTTCATAAGGAATATGGGGACAAATGCGGCCGCATTCCACAAAAACGGCATGCCCGCCGGCCGGATATTGAATGGGAATGTCCGCGTCCCGGAGCTTGTCGGCAAGATAGCGGACCTGATCAAGACGGTGGCGTAAATAATCGATGTCCAGACCTTCTTCAAGACCAACGGCGAGGGCTTCCATATCCCTGCCCGCCATACCGCCGTATGTGGGGAATCCTTCATAGGCAACCGTACGCACCTGACAGGCCCTGAACAAAGCGTCATCGTCCCTGATCGCGATCAAACCGCCTATATTGACCAATCCGTCTTTTTTTGCGCTCATCATGAAGATGTCGGTACAATCGAACATCTCGTGCGCAATATCACGGATATCCCTGTCAGCATACCCTGTTTCCCTGTCTTTGATGAAACACGCGTTCTCCGCATATCGGGCACCATCCATGATCAGAGGTATACGATATTTTTTCGCCAATGTATTTACTTCCCGAAGGTTATTCATGCTGACCGGTTGTCCACCGGCAGAATTATTGGTAAGGGTCATGATAATACCGGCAATATTCTCCGGTGTATGTTTTTTGATCAGATCTTCGCATCTTCCGGTATCCATATTCCCCTTGAAGGGATGATACTTGTCAATATCAAAACAGTCGGCAATAACACAGTCCAGCGCACGCGCTCCGGCCAGTTCCACATGCGCGCGCGTAGTATCAAAATGCATATTACTGATAAAATACATGCCGGGCTTTTTAACCAGCAAGGGCAGAAGGACCTGTTCGGCTCCGCGTCCCTGATGGACCGGTATCACATGCCGGTATCCCGTGATGGAGCGAACCGTCCTCTCGAAGCGGTAGAAACTGCTGCTGCCGGCGTATGCCTCATCTCCCCGCATCATCGCCGCCCATTGGAAATGACTCATCGCTCCTGTACCGCTGTCGGTCAGCAGATCGATATATACGGCCTCACTCGGAACAAGGAAAAGATTATTATACGCTTTACGCAGATAATCTTCTCTTTCTTCCCGCGATATCTGCCGGATCGGTTCAACCATTTTAATACGGTACGGAGGAGCAACGTATTTATTCATAAGCTGTCTCGCATCATGATTTCGGCATATCTGCCGTTTGTTATAAAAATATTTTTATTGTTTGGAAGGACTCTGTTTTTTTGTCTTTTTGATCTTCTTGCTGACGCTGTCCCAGAAAAAGGCATAGAAGAGGATCAAGCCCATACCGGTAATAACAAGTACTTTCTTCCAGGTTTTATCCCATAAGAGAAATTGCACGGAAGTAGGCTTGCCTTTGATATAGGAATACGGTACCAGTCCCCAAAAACGGCTGTCCGCACTGTTATCGCGGTAGTCGCCCATCATAAAATAGTAGTCCTGTTTAACAAGGTACTCGCGTTTTCTTTCTCCGTTGACGAACCAGTTGCCGAATTGGTAGCGAACTTTATTCCCGTCAAGGATCATAATGTTGTAGGCATATTCCGGAACGGCGGTATCCAGATTGAGGATATCGCCTTTCTTCGGGATATAAACCGGACGGTATTGATCGGGGTTACCGTTCCCGGAAGGCCATATATAAGGATGAGACTGATTCGATGATTGAATATAATTGTAATTAATATTTGCTTTCGGCGCTTCTTCGAATAAAACATCGTCCACATATACGCGTTTATCACGGATCTCAACCGTGGTTCCCGGTGTCCCTATACAGCGTTTGACATAATCATACATTCTGTCTTGCGGATATTCGAAGATAACGATGTCACCACTTTGTGGCTTCCGGATAGCAGGTAATTTTGTATGCGGCAACATAAAACCGATCTGAGTAAAGGGAATCGCAACCTTATGAGGTGTTTGCGCTCCGTAATAAAACTGATTTCCGATTACAAAGGTCCCCGTCATCATAGTATTTTCCATTGAACCCGTGGGAATGATATAATTGCAAAAGATCATGGTCCGTATGACCCAGACAACCAGGATAATGATGGTCCAGGATTTTATTTCGTAGATAACTTTCTCTTTTTTCGTGGCGAATACGCGTTTTTTCTTTTTATTCTTTTTCTCTTCCGTCTGCACCGGGACGTTCTTGTTTTCTGTCATTTTTTACCCTTTATCCGATAATATTCTCAAAGTGGTCAATCTGCGGTTTAAACCAATTGTTGCCGGATATGATGACCGCATCGAATCTAACATGATATTCCGAGATATTCAAATCATAAAAATAATGTTCTGCAGCCTGCATCATTTTCTGTGTTTTTTCTACCGAAATACGCTCTGCCGTGTCATAAATATCATTAGTGAAAGATGTTTTTACCTCGACCATGATGTAGTGTTCACCATTATACATGATAATATCGATCTCACCTTTATTGCTGCCGTGATAATTGCGTGTAATGAAGCGGTATCCTTTCAGGATCAGATAATAGATCGCCCAGTTCTCGCCCCAGTGTCCAATGTCTTTCTGCCGGGGTTTGTCCGGGAATCGAAAATGTTTGACCGGATCAAAATAGCGGCGATGAATGGGACAGGGATAATATGTTCTCAGTGCCTGTATGTGCTCGGGAGTTCCATACCCTTTATGCTTTTCAAATCCGTATTCGGGATATATCTCCGCCCAGCGCCGCATAACATGGTCGCGTGTCACTTTTGCCAAAATGGATGCCGCGGCGATACAGAAGGATGTCCTGTCCCCTCCGGTCAGGGCATCTGCCCTTCCCTGAAGTCCCTCCGGGATGTGATTGCCGTCAACCAAAACCTGTGCCGCCGGTTCGTCCATCCCGATCACAGCCTCTTCCATTGCTCTGAGTGAAGCCTGAAGTATGTTCATATTATTTATGGCTTGCACACCAAGGCTATGGACAGTCCACTTTTCGGCGTGTTCTATGATCCAGGTATATGCTTCTTCCCGCTGTTTCTCACTTAATTTCTTTGAATCTCTGATAAGATCATAATGTACATTGTCCCGGAACATAACCGCAGCTGCGGTAACGGGACCTGCCAAGGGTCCCCTGCCGGCTTCATCCACACCGATGATCTTTCCGTACTGTTCCCGGTATGCGGCATCGGTTTTATAAAGGCATGATGGATCGGAAGGCATGGGGGATCATTTCCTGACAGGCAGTTTCTTTTCCTGTGTGGGCGATACGCTTTTCTTTATATCGGTCTCTTCTTGTTCGGCTTCTTTGATGTCAGTTTTTACTGTTTTACTCTCGGTTTTATCGTTTTGAACGGCAGGTGTGGTTTTCTTCTGTGTTTTTTCCGGCGTTACCTTTTTTTCTGCTTCTTTTGGCTCAACGTTCTTTGTTGAGGTTCCCTTGACTTTCACTTTTATGTCTTTGGTGTTCGTATCTTCTTTTTTTATCTCTTTTGGAATTGACGTTGAGGTATCTTCGGTTTCTTCCGCAGGTTTTTTCTTGTACTGGATCTGATCGGAAGTCGATGATTTTTCGTTTTCTAAAGGTTTTTTACCTACCGTTTCTATCGGATCGCGTTTTTCTCCGGGTTTCTTAATGGTACTCTGCCCATCATCATCACCCGGATCTTGTTGTGAAGGCGGTAAGGGATTCGGTCTTGGCGGCCTTGGGGTCGGACCGGGATGCGGTGGTCTTGGCCTCGGTCCCGTCCTGAAAGGATCCTTCCGGTCGACATACAGGGTTGTCGCGAAAACGACCCTTCCCGTCTCTACTTCGAAACAGCGTACAGATATTGCATCATCCCAGTCCCCGCGCATGATACGGCCGTGTAAAACATAATCGGCACCGGCAAGTGTTCGAAGCTGATAACCCTTGTTAACGATCAGTCCGCGATACGTATAACCCATTTCATAAACGGTCTCATAGAGCATACGCCGGTCAATAACCCATACATTACGGTTTCTGGATAACTCGGATGCAATCCTGTCGGCAAAGTAAACTCCACGGTTCAGCATATCACCGTATTCGTCCGTAAAATTCAAAACAGCGACCTTTTTATATCCTGTCTGCCGAAAATAACGGTTCAGATTCCGGGCAATATATCGTGCGGCATCATGATCATCACTCACGCTTTTGTACGGTTCGTATTTTTGATAAAACTCATTGTAATGATATCCGTTCTCTACGTAATAGTTCGTAGCACACCCGCTCAACATCAGTAAAACGATCATGGACACTATTATTTTTTTCATTCGATTTCCTTATATTTGACCTGTGAAAAATATAAAAAACCATAAGGCTATTCGGAAGTATTTTATTTCCAATACAATTTATTTGCGAGTATGATCCCCTGACGTGCCTTTGGAATTTCTTTATCTGGATCCATATTGTATTTTACTCGGTTTTCATCCGGTCCTATATAAATACTGTCTTTCTTTATTCGTATCATGACGGATAAAAGTTCCCCGTTCAGAGGAGCAAGATCGATATGATATTTTCCCATTTCCCAACTGGTATCGGTTGCGATAATGGTCTGCTTTGTTTCAATGCTCTCATCTTCCCGCGGCATCAGAAGGGGAGCAAGCGGGAAATCCCGGCGAATGTGCGAGATGGTCCCCGTCTTGGTTTTATCTATCGATGTCACTATCAGTGTGACATTTTGCGTCCCCCAATGTGTTAACACCGGCTGTATACTGGCATGATAATCATTACTGTTGAAACGCACACTTCCCGTATTGATGATCAGGGCATCCCGTCCGTTCCGGAACAGGATGGACGAACCGCGCGGCAAAGCGAGTTGAATAATTTCCGGACGTGTGGAAACGAAAGACCAACATAGACAAAAAAGTACCGAGACCAAAGACAGTATTTTTTTAATTTTTTTATTATGGATACAGAGCAGTATAACTATGATCAGCAAAACAGCCATGATATAAGGTTTCCGGTACGAAGGAACCGTGAGCGTCCATATCCCGGATCGGGAAGCCAGTCGCAACATGCCCCGTAACAACTCAAGACTAAGATCCAATGCATGAAAGATCAGGTCACTGATAAATGAGGGAATAAAGAGACAGGGCAGACTGACGATCGCACAGATCATCACGCAAAAGGTCAGAGGGATCGCTATGATATTCAGGAACAACGATGCGATCTGCATGGTGTTGAAATAACACAGGGCAACCGGCGCGGTGAATAAAGCCGCGCTGACGGATACCATCAGCATATCCCAGACATAAAGTACGGCCGGATTCCGGGGTTTATAAGGTATTTTCTCTTTTAGTATCCGGTATCCGATCAGAATACCGAATACGGCTGCAAAAGAGAACTGGAAACCAATATCCCGCAAATAGAAAGGATTGACCAGCAAGAGAATGACCGCAGTGGCAGCGACGGCATTCAGCGCCTGATATTTCCGGTGAAAGACCGGTGCCATGAGAAGCATGGCGGTCATAAGGGATGAACGTATCACGGACGGGGACCCGCCGGTCATGTAACAGTAGAATATAAGAAATACCATGATGAGGATGGTCCTCGGTATACGTTTCAGCGATAAGGTCAGAAGCAATTGATAAAGTATGAGAACGATAAGTCCAACATGCAATCCCGATACTGCCAGAAGATGGCTTATTCCAAGATTGCGGAACATACTTGCAATACCATCCGGGATCTCGGATTTCATCCCGAGCAAAAGGCCGTTCACCAAACTCCCTTTCTCAATTCCCAATACCGATAAAAATCGCACAGAAATACGTTCGCGCGCGCAATATGCCGCATAACGCAGGGGTTGTTTCATGCTTTTCATCTCGATCACGACCTTTGAGTCCGTATGAAATGCATGTGTGATCCCCTTTCCCTTTGCATATTCCATATAATTAAAACGATAGGGGTTGGTATTGGGTGTTACGGGACGCAGGGAAACGGATGAAAAGACATAACTTTTACCCGGGACAAGTATCGGCATATGTGCCCTGGCATAAATAGTCCCGCGACAGGTTTCTCCTTCGATCAGAGTTTCACCAATATAGGACGTAACATAATAAGGAGTGGTTCTCTGCTGAAGGATGACTATCTCCACATCTCTGTATTCGCCTTCGAGCATGTTCGAGTGCATAAAAGACGCTTCGGCAAGGGCGCAGCGTAAGATACCCGATAACAGGACACACAGTACAAGCAGGAAATCCTGGACTTTGGCTTTGGATATTAAAAGCACTGAGAGAAAAACGATCAATACACCGGCAAACGTGATCCAAAGCGGAAGAGGAAAAATATAATAAAATAAAATACCTGCGCTGAAAATAAGTGCATAACGCAAAGCCGGTGCTGTTGAAAAGATCGGAATTTTGTCCCCCGTTCGTTATCAGAACGTAAAATAGGATTTTCAGTAAAAAAAATATATCCTTTTATCGAACGAAACCCGGAATGTGACCCAAATCACTATTTCAGAGTGTTCATTTCGCAGATAGGGAAAAAACGGAGAGACAAAGATTTAAAATCGGAGTGATATTGTAAATATTTTAATTACCGGAGTAATCTTATATTTTAAAATGATTGACAAGAGGCATTCTGCGGCCCTGTCCGAAGGCCTTTGCGCTTACCTTCAGGCCCGGCGCGGCCTGCCAGCGCTTATATTCGTTTATACGGATCAACTCGTAAACGCGGGCTACCAGTTCCGGATCCCCGGAATCTGCCATGATCTGGTCAAGTGATTTGTCGGACTCAAGCAGATCATCGACAAGCGGACTAACCAGATCATAATCAAAGGGGTCGTACTGCCCCTCTGCCAGTTCCGCCGATGGTATTTTATTCAGAGTGCTTTCCGGTATCAGATCATAGGCGAACAGGCGGTTGATATACCTCGATAACCGATATACTTCCAGCTTATTCATGTCGCTGATCGGGGCCAGTGCGCCGCACATATCACCATACATGGTGCAGTAACCCAATGCCAGTTCGGTTTTATTTCCCGTTGTCAGGAGTAAAGCATTTTTCTTGTTCGCGATGGACATCAGTATCGTTCCGCGAATGCGTGCCTGAAGATTCTCTTCAGTTATACCCGGCACCGTTCCCGTAAAGGGTTTTTCCAGTGAACGAATGAAGAGTTCATACAGGGGTTCAATGGAAATAACATCATAATGGATCTTCAGGTTCCTTGCACATAATTCCGCATCCGTGAGCGAATGACCGCTGCTGAACCGTGATGGCAGCGCATATGCATACACATGATCCGGACCCAGTGCCTCGGCAGCCAGAACCGCAACAAGTGCCGAATCAATACCTCCGCTCAGGCCGATCACGGCATCCTTAAAACCGCTTTTATAAAAATAATCCCGTATCCCGGTTTTCAGTGCGGAATACAATTCCTCATCTTCGTCAATATCCTTTTCTACAAAAGGATGATCACTGATCCCGTCGGTAAGGCGGCAACAGGTTGTCGCTTCTTCAAATGAAGGTAAATGAACAGCTATCCGGCCGTTTGCATCCATAGCAAAACTATTGCCGTCAAAGATCAGTTCATCCTGTCCTCCGACAAGATTAACATATATAAATGGTAACTTAAATTGTTTGACCTTTTCGCGCACGCGTGCGATGCGGTTCCTGCATTTGCCTCTGCTATACGGTGAGGCACTGGCATTCAAAATAATATCCGCACCCTGTTCTGCCAATTCACGCGTTACCTTGATATGATAGCGTTCATCCCAGAGATCCTCGCAGATCTCGATCCCTAGCATCACCGTTTTTTGCCTGATCGTTACGGGAACGGGCCGGACGCGTTCATTCGGTTCAAAATACCGCAGTTCGTCAAATACATCATAGGTCGGCAAATTTGTTTTACGCACAAAATCAATGATCTTCCCATTTTGCATTACGGCAATACTGTTCCAGCGTTTTCCGTCATGTCTGCTGATGCAGCCCACCAAAGCGATCGTGTTCTTTGTGCCGGCGGCAATTTCATTGATGATTTTTTCATTTGCCCTGACAAAATCCGCTTCGAGGATCAGGTCCATCGGCGGATATCCGCAAACAGTAAGTTCCGGAAAAAGAATAATGTCGGCTTGCATATCATCCGCTTTTTTTATTTCGGCGATGATCTTCCGGGCATTCCCCGGCAGGTCGCCGACAATGACATTCATCTGTGATAATACAATCCGGATATCCATAATGATCACAATTTAATTGAAAACTCCGTGAAATCATCTATCGCAGTACATGTTTCTTTGATCACTCTGTCAACCTGTGCGCGGGAGGGCCCCTGCTTCAGATAGTCCATGAATGTGTTCAGATCAACTTCCTTCGCTCTTGCCACGATCTCAACTTCTCCGCGTGCAGCATTGCGCACATATCCTCTGATACCGAGCATATCCGCATACTGTTTGGCGTACCAGCGGTAACCCACCATTTGTACGCGTCCGCGAACCCTTATTTTCCACTGCGTTTCTTCCATAAAAAAGAATCCCGGGATGACCCGGGATAATTCATCAGATCAATGCTTTTATATGGCTCTCTATATCGCTTTTCGGCACATTTCCTATAACCTGGTCCATGACCTTTCCACCTTTGACAAAAAGCAGCGTGGGGATGGAACGTATGCCGAACTGTCCTGCGATCATCGGAGAATTGTCAACATTGACTTTGGCTATCGTGACTTTTCCTTCGTACTCTTTCGCAAGTTCCTCAAGTTTGGGTGCGATCATCTTACAGGGTCCGCACCAGGGTGCCCAGAAATCGACAAGCACCGGAAGGGGATTTGACAGCACTTGCTGCTGAAAGTTCTGGTCGTTTATTTCAATGATTAATTCTGACATGTAAGCCTCCATTTTTTTCGGTTCCAATATATGATTTTTTTTCACACATAACATTAAATTCTATGACTTCAGCCATAGAATTATCTCTTTTAGGGTAACCCGCTTTCCGTACATAAGGATGGTGGTCCTGAATATCTTGCTTCCGGCAAGCGTAATGCCGATGATCCATAGTAAAAGATATAACATCATGAGTAATATTTCCCAAAGCGATGCAGATAACATTCCTATTTTCAGGATCATCATAAAAGGGGTGGTCAGGGGAATAAAACTCAGAATGGGTGTCAGGGGTGTTGTGGGATTGTACATGATGGGCTGAATAAGCATAATAGGTAAAACGGCAAAAAGGGATAAAAAGCCTACGGACTGCTGTGCTTCGCGTTCATTGTCATAGAGAGACCCCAGGCTTACATACAGTGATGCATACATAAAATAGCCCAGAATAAAATAAATGAAATACCAGATAATATTTGGCGTAAACACATCTGCAGGTGTTATGTTTACCGATGGTATGGAACTGCTGAAGAGCGTTACTCCCAGAATGATCAGAAGATAGACACAGATCTGAATAACACCGAGCATGCCGATACCGATGATCTTCCCCGCCATAAGATTTTGGGGTCTTACGCTTGACATCATGATCTCCATAATACGATTGGAGCGTTCCTCGATCACACCGCTGATCAGCATCGAAGAACTCATGACAATTCCCATGACCAGCAGCCATAAGAATACACCGGGCACACCGTATTTAACGATCAGGTTCGACTGCGTCGCATCGCCTGTTTTTCCGATCTCATATACGCCGATGGCCGGTTTTTGCAGTACATATTCCATATCTTGCTTTGTGAGACCCAAAGAAAATATCCGTTTTTCCATGTTATACTGCTTCAGTGTCTGCTGCAATCTGGATACTTCTTCTATCCCGATCTTGTTATGATGGTAGATCCTGAACTGCGCGTTACGTAAATAATCGGGGAGAACGACGATCACGATACTGACGAAATCATCGCGTATCAATGTGTGAACGAGCGTATCGTGATTAAGGGGTGTGGAGGCGTATTCGAAGAATGTATAGAGCGGTTTCCCGTCTTTATTCATATTGGCATGGGTGATAAAATCCGATATTTCACCGTATATTCCGTTGCCCTGATCAATGATACCGATGTTTTTTTCGTCAGGACTCCTGCTTAAAGCAAAAAAGGTTGGGACTATGGAAAACAGGAGAATCACAAAAGGCATGAATATGGATACCAGAAAGGCCCGTGAGCGCAATCCGCGTTTCAGTTCCCATTGTGCAATGATCAGTGTATTATTCATGACGATCCCCCTACCAGTGCGATAAAAGCATCATCCAATCGTCCGCCATGCCGGGCCATAATATCTTTCGTTGCACCCTGCGCAACAAGCTCACCTTTGTGGATCAGACACATGGAATCACAATTTTCTTCCACTTTCGCCATCAAATGCGTACTCAAAATGACCGTGTGCCCCCGGGATGAAAAATCCGCGATAATATTCTGCATTATTTTTTGATTTAAGGGATCAAGACCGGAAAAGGGTTCATCCAGGATCATCAATTTCGGTTCGTTAATAACGGAAATGATAAACTGGATCTTCTGCTGATTGCCCTTTGAGAGTTCCCGGACCTTTTTATCTGCCAGATCGGCAATCTGCAATTTTGAGAACCACTGCTCGCTGCGTTCCCTCGCCAAAGGCAGAGGAACGGATTTCAGGCGCGCGAAATATTCAACCACTTCCCGTACTTTAGCTTTCTGATAGATACCTCGTTCTTCCGGAAGGTATCCGACCTGACTGTAATCATAATCGAGACTGGAAATACCGTCGATACGGATCACGCCGGTATCGGGACGGATAATATTCATGATCATCCGGAGTGTGGTCGTTTTACCGGCTCCGTTCGGACCCAGAATACCGTATACGGCGCCATCGGGTATTTCCAGAGAGATATCCTTTACCGCCGTAACCCCAGTAAATTGCTTTGTAACATGATCAATACTAAGCATGCTCTTCCCTTAATGATGCACGTGAGGAGAAAATACATCAATATGCGGAGTATTAAAAGTTGAAATGATAAAAACCGTTAAAATGATCAGATAGAAGACCGGAATGATCGTGGCTGCCGTTCGGGTATAGGATATTTTCATAAAATGGGTTTCGAGAATGATCGTGGCGAACAAGCTGATGCCAAGAATGAAATTAGAGTATATGATCTCTCCGGCAACATGTTCAATAGGTCCGAACACCGCCGGATAGAAGTACCAGATAATAAAAGTAAAGTAGGAGAATAATATCGCCGCGATCATGCGCGAATTTAAGAATGCTTTTATTTTTTCGGGTCGAATGACGATATACTCTCCGACACCGACAAGGGAATAGGATAAAAATGCCATCTTCATATGATGAAAAATGGTTTCTTCCGGGCAACCCAATAAAAATGTAAGATTGCAGGGAATGATCTTATAAATAAAATGCAGGCCAACATACAAAGCCCAGGTCAGAATCAGTTTAATCCATTGATCGCGTTTCATTATACGCATTTTCCTTTTCTTTAATTCTTCTTTTGATAATATCCATATGCGATTTGCATTGTTCCTCTGAAGCAACGCCTTTTGCAAATTTAACAAGGTCCGCGAACTGAAATAACGAAGCTAATTCACAATGTTCCTCTTCCGGCAGATACAGGTTCATAACGGGGAGCAGCTCGCTTGTTGTAAGCTCTTGTAAGTGAATAAAATATATATCTTCATAAAACGAACGCACGATGCGGGTCAGTTCGAGATAGAATGCTTTCCATTGACCCGACATGTGATATTGTTCGGATTCAAGCAAGGCAAGTGCATGCAGTGCTTTTTCATAAGGCGAAAGGAGAATACTGATCTCTGCTTTGTTCTTGGTCCGGTATTTTATACCGTACCACAATAACCAGATGGCTGTGATCAGCAGCAATCCACTTATCAGATACTGCCACCAGCGCATCAGTGTCAGGGGAAGCGGAGGATTTATCGCGACAGGGGCAGCATCCGTATCAAGAACGGTCCGGATATAAATACGTGTTTCGGGTGTGTAAACGGTATCCTGAAGTCCTGTTTGATGTTTCAGCACAAGCGGCATAGACGGGATATGTATGTATCCGGTATCGAATGCAGTGACTTCCAGCTTCCAGAATAAAACACGGGCACCGCGTTTGCGGCCTATGGAGATCCTTTGGTCAAGGACCTCCGCATCCTGCATCCATTCCCGGGCATCGGACACATAATGCTCCGTATTACGCGGGATCTCCAGGGAATAGTGAAGCGGGATCCGATCACCGATAAAAAATGTGTCCCTGTCCTTTCCCATGGACAGTTGCACATCCCCGGCATAAATGCTTCCGCAGATCATTAGCAGGAAAAAACACTTCTTCATCGGTATTGATGTTTCCCTCTTGTCTTAAAGAATCGGTTTAGCGGTTCAATGTATGATATATCCGTATTGATATGGATGAGATCCGTTTTATTTTTCCGGCACATTTGTTCCAGTTGAACACTGCGTGTCAGATAGCGTTGGGCATATGCTTCACGCAGCTGTCTGCGTGAAGTATCTATGATCATCTGTTCGCCGGTTTCCGCATCGTAACAGGTCAGCAGTCCCAGATCCGGCAATGCCTTATCCAGCGGATCGACAATATGGACCAGGATCAGGTCATGTTTATCCGAAACCGCTTTCAGGGCATGTTCAAAATCCGTATCGTAAAAATCACTTAAAAGAAAAACGATACTGCGTTTATGTGTAACACGTGAAAGGAACTGCAGGGCGTTTTCAATATTTGTGCCTTTCCCTTCGTATTCTCCGAAAAGCACTTCGCGGATAAGCTGCATGGCATATCCTTTGCCTTTTCGTGGAGACATGTATTTTTCAACTTGGGACGTAAAATTGATCAAACCGACCTTATCCCCGTTCCGAATGGCACTGAAGGCCAGAACGGCGCACAGTTCCGCGGCAAGTTCACTCTTAAAGCGTTCCGTGCTGCCGATACGTCCGGAGGCGGAGACATCCACCAGAAAATAAACGGTCAGTTCCCGCTCCTCTTCCATGATCTTGATATAGGGTTTGTTATTCCTTGCGGTCACATTCCAGTCGATGGTGCGAACATCATCTCCCGGCTGGTATTCGCGTACTTCGGAAAATGACATCCCTTTCCCTTTGAAAACCGAACGGTATTCACCGGAAAACACGTCATTTACAATGCGACGCGTTTGAATTTCAACTTGCTTGACTTTTTGTAGTATATCCTGAGATAACATGGTTTAGGGAACGGGAATGGTGTCAAAGACGGTTTGAACAATATCTTCCACGGTTATTTCCTCAGCTTCAGCTTCAAAGGAAAGAAGAACGCGATGGCGGAGGACATCCATTCCGATCTCCCGGATATCTTCGGGAGTAACATACCCGCGATGCCGGATAAAAGCGTGCGCTTTTGCGGCGCGGACCAGATTGAGAGATGCACGGGGTGATGCACCGACATCGATCATTCCCTGTAATTTTTCGAGTTTAAAGCGTTCCGGATAACGCGTGGCAAAAACAATGTCCGTAACATATTTATGGATCTTCTCATCAACATAGATACTGCGTACGACCTTACGGGCTTTCAGTATCTGATCGGGTTTCACGACCGCTTTCACGGTATCGGGAAGCTTGTTGGCCGTCATCAATGCCAGCATTCTCATTTCCTCTTCCTGTGCGGGATAATCGACTTTGACCTTCAGCATAAAACGATCGACCTGGGCTTCCGGCAAGGGATATGTCCCTTCCTGTTCGATCGGGTTCTGTGTTGCCAGCACCAAAAATGGTTCGTCAAGCGGATAGGTAGTATCGCCGATACTGACCTGCTTTTCCTGCATGGCTTCGAGCAAAGCGGACTGGACCTTGGCCGGTGAACGGTTGATCTCATCCGCTAAAATGATATTGGCAAAGATCGGACCTTTCTTGACTTCAAAGGATGATTCTTTTTGATTATAGATCAGTGTTCCGATCAGGTCAGACGGTAAAAGATCGGGGGTGAACTGAATACGGTGAAAACGCGTATCGATCGCTTCGGCAAGGGATTTAACGGCCAGGGTTTTTGCAAGTCCGGGTACGCCCTCCAGTAAAATATGACCCTCGGACAGCAGTCCGATCAGGAGACGCTGAACCATCTTATCCTGACCGATGAGGACTTTTTTCAGTTCGTTCTGTATGGCATTTAAAAATACGCTTTCTTTTTGTATCTCTTCATTTAACGCGGCAAGATTAAAATCCATAATGCACCCGAAGCGGTTTAGGAGTTTCTCATGATATCTTTCAATTCGTCGATCTGGTCCAGATCCTTTCCCAGATTGCGCAATTCAAATTCAACCGATTCAACAAGGGGATGGGTCGGGTAATCGCGTACAAATTTATTATATTCGATTTTAGCACGATCAAAATCCCTGATAATGTTCGCCAGGGTATAACCGGCCATAAAACGTGCTTTGGGAGCATCGGTGTGAGAGGGATATTCATCGGCGATAAAAACGTAACGTTTGACACAGGATTCAAAATCCTGCAGATCTCCGGCATATATTTCGGCCATCCGGTATAAGGCTTTTACTGCAAGGGGATCATCCGGGTATGTATTGGAAAGTTTCTCAAATGTCCGGATCGACTGGTTTATTTTATCTTGTTTGTAGAGTTCTGTTCCGTCTTCGAACATTTTTTCTGCCGTACGGTTATCCGAACATGCAAATAGCAGAAGGCTGATCAATAGTATGGTCCCAAGCTGTCTTTTCATCATTCGTTACTCCTTAATTTCACTTAATCGGGGTAATTTACATTATATTAACGTTAAAAGGCAAATAAAAGCCCAAAGATGATCCGGTTAAAAAAGTTCCTTTCATCTTCCCCGCCTGTTCCGGACCTGGGATCATTGATGATGATCGGTAACTCAAGCCGGACAGGTCCGATGGGTGTTTTATAGTAAATTCCAAAACCTGTATTCATATAATAGGATCCTATATCTCCTATACGACTGAAATCATCCGCGAGTTGTCCCGCATCCAGAAAAGCGGTCACACCGAAATTCCATATCAGATCGTAACGCAATTCAATATTCCCAAGCATCTTTGCCTTTCCGGCATAGATCGTGTCCATGGTTGCGGTCTGGTAAGGATTCCCGATAGACTGGAACCAGCCCCGCACGGTCGTTTCACTTCCCATTCGATACAAATAGATAGGTTCGATGGTTTTTCTGTCAAAGAACTGTCCGGCCTCAATACGGCCTGCAAGGACAAGATTCCGGAAAACCTTTCTATACGTGTTCACAGATGCTTCAACGATAAAGTATTCCGTTTCGGTCAATGTCTGTACACCTGCTACATACCCGCCATACAAAAGAATGTTCCATCCTTTTGTCGGATAAATGAAATTGTCACGGTTATCAAATCGCGATTGTATGCTGAGTTCCGTCAGGGGTTCGAATCCCTTGCCGGAAAGTTCACTTTTCAGATTTTTCAGCGCGATGGATGTACGTGAATAAATGTTCCGGTTATAACGCCAGATGCTGGAGATACTGATACCATAATCGGTCAACACATCTTCTTCGCTGATATCCCTGTCGCTGAAAGGAGAATAGACATTCCGGTCATAATAGATCTTCAGGGTTGTCGGCAGACGTAATACAAACAACCAGGGGATGGTATATCCGATCTCGGCATTGACACCGTGATCGATATTCAGATTATGAAAGAGCATTTCATAAGTAAAACCGATATTGAGACGATGCGCGCGGTTCAGGATATTTTTATGAAGCCATTCCGGCTGAAGGAACAGCGACGAATAACTTATCTTTTCGGTATATCCCTGTCGTGCACCGAATTGAACATCAAATCGACGGGCACGGCTCTCGATAAGATTAACGTCAAGGGTCAGCATCCCGGATTCCTTATCCGGATTTACCGGAACGATATTGACGGAATTGAATGCTCCCATTTCATAGATCCTGTCCCGGGTCTGATTGATCTTTTCCTGTTGATAGGGCTTGCCTTCTTCAATATTCAAATGTTTTCTGATGGAAGATTCCAATACTGTCTTGTTTCCCCGTATATTGATACTTCTGACTTCATACGGTTGATCTTCATTGATATAGAGGGTAATATCGAGATTTCTCCCCCAATCAAATTCCTCCCGGATCGTTGCAAAAGGATGTCCCAACTCGCTGTAGCGTGACAGTATCCTTTTAAAATTGTTATAATAAATATGTTGCCGGAAGGGATCTCCGGCGCGCATTCCCAGCAGAGAAAGTATCTCACCATCATTCAGCAGACTGTTCCCTTCGATCGAGATCTGCCGTATGGTAAAACGTTCATTCTCCCTTATATTAAAATATAAATGCAGGGATTTGCCTTCATGCAGGACCAGTGAATCCCGAACCGTACAGTTGAGAAAACCCTCACTGATATAATAGTTTTTAATAGCCTTGGTCTGTGATCTGATATACCGGTAAGATATGCGCTGCATACCGCGTTGGGTATATACGGGTTTAATATCGACAATACGTTTCAACTGGTTATTTCTGACGTATTCATTCCCTTTAAAAATCACCTTACGAAGCTTATAATCCAGTAATATATCGTCATCCTGCTGAGCATACGCAGTTCCGGTTAAAATAAGCACAATAAGTATAAGCACTATACGTTTCATTAGTATTGAACCCTCAGGCGTATTGCCCCCGAAACACTTTCATCATCCGCGGTTCCCACAATGGATAAGCGGTTATTGATACGATATTCGATCTCGATATTAAGTGGGTCCGAGCGGGAGCCTTCATATGTCAGATAAAAATTCCTGCCAATACGACCACCCACGACAACAGCCATCGTACTGTCAAGATAGGTGCCTTCCCCTCCCCTGATATCCAGGCGGTCAAGACCGCCAAAACCGACGAGCCGCTGTGCTTGTTGTTCCAGGGGACGCTCCGCCAGGGCCAGGAGCGCTGTTGTTGTCTGTGCGACCGAAGCCGAAGGATTGATCGAAGAAAAGGTGTTCTCGATCTCGCCGATCGTTAACTCCCGGATGATCTCGGCTTTGGTCATCTGATTGTTCTCATCGATAAAGTCAATTTCAGGATTATTCAATTCCCCGGAAATGGAAGCAATGATGCGGTTACCGCCACCAATCCTCTTAAATGCAATAAAGTTCAACTGATGATTATTCTCAAACTGATCAAAAATAATACCGCCTTCCTCAAGTTCAAAAACGGACGCCCAATAATTAAAGAATCCCTGCCGGACATTGAGTTCTCCACCGAGGCGCACACCGTTTTCGTTGGCATATTTCAACAAGGTCGCTTCTCCTTCCAGGGTGGCATCGATAAACTGATTGCGGAAGAACACCTTGTCGATCATTGTATTAATGGTGAATTCGGTGTGAATTCTGGTATCATTTATATTATCGGCAACAGGAGCGGGCCGCATAAAATCCATCTCGATCATACCTTCGGTGATCGTAACATCTCCCGTGATGGACAGTGTATCTTTTCCCCTCACGGAAAGATCCAGGGCACCTGTTGTTAAATTGAAATTTTCATCCAGGGTCACGATAGATACCTGATCACCGGTAAGGGATATATCAAAGACCGGTTCAAGCAGTTTGCTCATATCCATCTTGCCACCGACATTAAAATTATATCTTACTGCCGCACCCTGACTTCTTAATCCGAGCACACCGGCGAGTGTATAGGATACGGACGGCAATTTTGCTTTTATCTGTACATCGGCAATGTTATTTTTCATGATCACGCTGCCATCAAGATTTTCTATCTCATTTCGCAACATGCTCAGAATCATGCGTCCATTTCGAACATCAATGCGGCCGTTCTTCTTAGTTTCATTGAAAGAACCGGTGATCTCAAGTTCCGTATAAAAATCACCCTTAAACTGTTCGATATCTTCAATGTAGGGTGTCAGATAGATGAGTTCATCATCATTCCCCTGCAGGAAGGCATATACCGTGCTGTCCGGAGAAAAGCGGTCACCGGGGGCATTATAACGCATATCAAGGAAGAAAAACGCATTGCCTCTGTAGTGACCGTTATTGGCTGCGATAAGCCCTTCATTGAAATAAAGATATTCCTGTTGATAGCGTATTTTAACGGCGATCGTATCTGCCAGTATCTTGTCCAATACGGGACCGAGAACAAGCAGATCTCCGTCCATCATCGGATCATTCAGGGTACCGTAAATGTTACCCTGTAAGTTCACGTCGCCCGAAACGGGAAATTCTTCGATCAAAAACGGTGCCAGTTTTGATAAACGGGCTTGAGTAACCTGATATTCGGCCCGAACGGGATTCTTAGCTAAAACCTGAACAATATCTTTATCTTTGAAATTGACATTCAGCGGCAGGTCGGCATTCAGACGCATAGTTCGGCCGGGTGCAAAATTTGCATTCAGCTGACTTACATGAAAATTGTTGTCTTTATATTGCATGCTTGCCTGGATACGTTCGGCATCCAGACCAAATGCGTGGGCCCGGCGCAGAAGCAAACTGGCATTGATCACCGGATCATCAAGGTAACCCTTGATATCGGCATTGATATTCAGGAGTCCTCTCACTCCGTCGCCCATGGTAGATAAGAAAGGCAGTGTGTTCAGGTCCGCACCGGCAAGATTGATACTTCCCCAAATCGAATCTCCATCAACATCCAGTGAACCGTACAGCAGGGCTTCACGGTACAATATATCAAAACGTGAAAGAGAAAACCCATCGTCTTTAAGGCTAAATGATGCCGGCGAAAGGAGATATACATCCTGATTCATGTATTTCCCCCGTATGGTATTTATATTGAAGTCTTTAAGATCCCTGACCGAACCTGAAAGGTTCATTGCATAATTCTCGTGCTCAATGTCAAAATAATCTACGGTGATCAGGTCTTTATCCACACGGATATACGTTTCGACGGAACCGATCTCCAGGGAATCGATATAGGCATTTTCAAACGAGATCAATACCCCTCCCCCGGGATTCGTTATGATCTGATTGCTGAACAGGGATACATTCATATTTTGCATTGTAAAAGCCGCATACATCAAAGTATCAAGATTGAAATTCAACTGAATGTCCGGATTACTCACATGACCGAGCAGCTTCATTGTCAACATGATATTATCCGTCTTCAGGGGGGCCATCCCGGGTAAGCGAAGATCATTAAAGGAGGGAATGTCACCATAAATATCCAGATTAAGGGTTTCCAGACCTTTAATACTCCCCCGCAGTTTCAGCAATCCATCCGGTAAATAAATATAATTGCTTGTATCCAGTACGATATCGCTCATTTCATGGACGAGTACATTCCCTTTCATTGCGGTCTTTTCGATACCTAAAAAATGGTCGATACCAAGATCATAGTTAACTCTTATATCTGCATCCAGGAATCCGTTCGCGCGCATACGCCCCCGGAATGTGCATTCCGGAAAGGATTCAAACCATTCTTCCGGCTGAAACATATGTGAAAATAATGTTGTTGTCAGGTATTTGTCCTTTATCCCATATGAACCGTAAAGCGAAATATCGGTATTGGGAGCTTTTAATACCGCCTGAAGTAAATGAATGTAATCATTTTTATATTCAACACTGATATTTGCAAACTGGATTTTTTTATGGTTGATCGATCCCGTGAAATCCGCTGTTGCTGTAAAGGCATTAAAATCACCCATTACATTAAGCCGCAAATTGACCATGTCGTCACTTTTAATGAAATACCGGTTAAAATACCTGCTGACAGGAATATCTTCCAGATTGAAGGTAAACTGGAAACGAAAGGGATCGATATAGCGGATCTTTCCTGTTGAACTGACCTGTGCTTCATTCAGTTTAAAGCGCAGATTCCGTAATTTCGCAATGTCATTCCGAAATACGATCTCGCTGCAAAGTTCATGGATATGGATCTGGTGTGCCTCATTTTTTACATTCAGGTCATGCACCGATATGACAGCACCATCCCGGCGTCCCGAATAAGCAAATTCGGCCTTTTGAACAGTTTGATATATAAGTGTGTCCGGCGTCTGAATATAAAGATGAACATCGCTCATGGATATTCGATTGATATGAATATCCGGAAAACTGAAATCTGGGATCTCCGTCAGATCACGCTGTTGTTCCTTTACACGGATATAGATCCTGGGTTCGGTCAGACGCAGACTTTCCAGACGGCGTTTCCCCAGCATTTCAAAGATACCGGTATATTTTATATTCAGAGTATCAATGGAAAAGACAAGGGAAGAGTCCTCATTCGCAAATTCAAGTACACTCGCCTGCAGACTCGTTTTAAGGTCTTTGCTCAATTCCCTGATCGAAATGGTATACTCATACTGTCGGTCGAGATGATGTTGCAAAAACCTGTATATGATGGTAAATCCGACGTTTGTTTTTGTAAAAAAAACGCCAAAAGATCCGATAGCTATGATCAGAAAAAAGGTGATGAAGTATCGTCGTTTTTTTTTATCTGCCATGTTCTCACTGGGTTAATATCTTATGTTCGGCAGCTTTTACGGTGTTTTCCATTAACATTGCAATCGTCATCAATCCCACACCGCCGGGAACGGGCGTTATGGCTGCACAGCGTTCTTTTACTTCTTCAAAAGCGACATCACCGACCAGCCGGTAACCTTTTTCCCGGGCAGGATCTTCAATCCGGTTTACACCCACATCGATCACCGTAGTACCTTCTTTGACCATGTCCCCCCGGATCATTTCCGGTACTCCGGCTGCAACGATCAGGATATCCGCCTGCAGAGTAAATTCTTTAAGATCGGGGGTTCCCGTATGACAAATCGTGACCGTTGCATTGCCTCGTGGCGATTTACGATACATCAGGTTTGCCATCGGCTTGCCGACGATGTTCGAACGCCCGACTACGACAACATGTTTCCCGCTTGTCGCGATCTGGTAATAATCCAGCATTTCCAATACCCCGGCCGGTGTGCAGGGCAGAAAGGTGTCTTTCCCGATGATCAGTTTTCCAACATTCTCCGGATGGAAACCGTCAACATCTTTTTCAGGGAGAATGCGGCAGATGATCTCAAATTCATCCAGATGTTTCGGCAGAGGCATTTGAACTAAGATCCCATGGTATTGCGGATCGTTATTCAGTTTACCCAGAAGTGCGTTCAATGATCCCTGATCGGTATTGGCGGGTAAATAGATCGTTTCGGATAGAATACCCAATGCTTCGCATGCACGTCCCTTATTCCTTACGTAGATCTGTGATGCGGGATCATCACCGACAAGCACCACTGCCAGGCCGGGGGTCACTCCCTGCTTTTTACAGACAGCGATCCTTGTCTTTAAACGCTCAAGGACCGAATTCGCTACCGCTTTACCCGATAAAATCTGTGTTTTCATTATACCTCGGCTTATTTTGCATACCCGATCGAACGATGTTCACGCAGTACGGTAACCTTGATCTGTCCCGGATATGTCAGTTCGTTCTGTATCTTCGTGGCAATATCTTCCGCCAGCAGGTCTGAAGCGGCATCATCGATCTGATTTTCTTCAACAATGACCCGGACTTCCCTTCCCGCCTGTATTGCGTAGGTTTTGCTTACACCTTTAAAACTGTTGGATATCTCTTCCAATTTTTCCATACGGTGGATATAGTTTTCCAGAGTCTGTCCTCGGGCACCCCGGCGGGATCCGCTGATAGAGTCTGCGGCCTGAACAAGTGCCGAGATCGGATGGATCATCTCCACTTCTTCATGGTGGGATTCAATGGCATTGACAATGATCTTATCTTCCTTGTTGCGACGGGCGATCTCTGCACCTATGATCGCATGCGTACCCTCCACATTACGGGTGACGGCCTTCCCGATATCATGCAGGAAACCGGCGCGTTTTGCCATCTGCCCGTCCATACCAAGTTCGGAGGCCATCAATCCGGCCAGCCAACCAACCTCAATGGAG
>Ga0334888_1001791_pt1 | contig 25932 bp, 25 predicted proteins | sample GraSluR1_MG_FD_207227 | JGI IMG/M metagenome (GOLD analysis project Ga0334888, IMG submission 207227) | Sludge microbial communities from methane-producing bioreactor in Wageningen University, Netherlands - Granular Sludge_3_08-R1 | ecosystem: Engineered > Bioreactor > Anaerobic > Unclassified ...
TCGCCAAGTCTTCGCGCTTCAGCGGCTGGAGCTCGACCCGTATCGGGAATCGCCCCTGAAGTTCCGGGACAAGGTCGGACGGCTTCACGCTCGAAAAGGCCCCGGCGGTGATGAAGAGGATGTGGTCCGTGTTCAGCGTGCCGTATTTCGTCGGAACGGGGGACCCCTCCACTATGGGAAGCAGATCCCGCTGCACTCCCTCCCGGCTGACGTCCGGACCGCCGCCGCTTCCTCCGCGGGCGGCCACCTTGTCGATCTCGTCGATGAAGACGATCCCCTCTTCGGCCGCCTTTTCGAGGGCCTCGCGGACGACCGCATCCATGTCGACGAGCTTTTCCGCTTCTTCCGCCCTCAGCAGACGCCGTGCTTCGGCGACCTTCATCCTGCGCCGCTTCGTCTTCTTCGGAAGCAGGCCCCCAAGCATATCTCCGATGTTGATCCCCATCGAGTCCATGCCCGCGCCGCCGAGAAGCGGTATGCCGACCGACTGACTCTCGGTGACGTCGATCTCGACCTCGCGGTCGTCGAGCTTTCCCTCTTCGAGCAGAGTCAGCAGCTTTTTGCGGGTGGAATCCCTCATGCGCTCCTCTTCGGGAGCGGGCTGAGGCGCCTCTTCCTGCTCCCTGCCTCCGCCGAAGATCTTCATGAAGTCGGGCATCGAGGGTTTTTTCTCCGATCCCGGAAGCAGCGCGTCGGCGAGTCGCTGCTCCGCCCGCTCCGCAGCGGGCGTCCGCACTTCTTCTATTTTACGCTTTTTGACCATCGCCACGGCGGCTTCGGCGAGATCCCTGATGATGGATTCGACGTCGCGGCCGACGTAGCCGACTTCGGTAAACTTCGTAGCCTCCACCTTTACGAACGGCGCCTTCACCAGCTCCGCAAGCCTGCGGGCTATCTCGGTCTTGCCGACGCCGGTCGGCCCCACCATCAGGATGTTCTTCGGCGCGACTTCCTTCGCCATCTCGGGTGAGAGATTTCTCCTCCGGATGCGGTTCCGCAGGGCGATGGCGACCGACTTCTTCGCTTTCTCCTGGCCCACGATGTACCGGTCGAGATACTCCACGATCCGGCGCGGGGTGAGATCCATTTCTAAAATGCCGCCGTTCATTCTCCGATTGCCTCCACAGTCACGATACTGTCCGTATAAATGCAGATCTCCGAAGCGATCTCTATGGAGCGCTTCGCAATTTTCGACGGCGCCCAGTCCGAGGTTTCGAGCAGCGCCGTTCCGGCGGCCTGCGCGAATCCCGACCCGGAGCCGATCGCGGCGATGTTGTTCTCCGGTTCGAGAATATCGCCCGCTCCGGAGAGAAGCAGCGAGAGCTTCGCGTCCGCGACGATCATCATCGCCTCCAGCCTCCGCAGCGCCCTGTCGGTTCGCCACTCCTTGACCATCGCCACGGCGGATCGCATCAGGTCGCCCGAGTTCTCCTCCAGGCGGCTTTCAAAACGCTCCAAAAGCGTCATTGCGTCCGCGGTGCTCCCGGCGAATCCGGCGAGCACATTTCCCTTGTAGAGCCTGCGCACCTTTCGCGCGCCCGCTTTTATTATCTGGTTTCCCAATGTGACCTGGCCGTCCCCGGCCATCGCCACCCGGTCTCCTCGTCGAACACAAATCACGGTTGTTCCTTTAAACATGCCCTTCCTCTCCTTTCGCGCGGGGGTGGGCAACCCTATAGCTCTCCCGAAGATGCTCCGCGTTGATGGCAAGGTAGCGCTGCGTCGTCAGCAGGCTCTCGTGCCCCAGAAGTTCCTTCACAACCGCAAGCGTCGCGCCTCCCTCGAGGAGATGCGTGGCGAAGCTGTGCCGCAGCGTGTGCGGCGACACTCCGCTCAAGCCGACCCGCGCGGCTGCGCGGAGCACGACCCTGTGCACCGTCCGGACGGTGACGGCGCCGCCCTTCAAGCCGGGAAAGAGGAACGGCGCATCGTGCGGAACGAACGATCGCCACTCGCGCAACGCGGCGAGAGCGCACTGACCGAACGGAACGATACGCTCCTTCTCTCCCTTTCCGGCGACACGGAGCATTCGCTCCTCGACCGGCTCCAAGTCCTCCCATCGAAGCGAAACAAGCTCCGCGATCCGAAGACCGCAACCGTAGAGCAGCTCCAGAATCGCCCTGTCGCGAGTCCGGTCGGCGCCATCCGGCCCTTCTTCGACCAGGAGTTGCGCGTCCTCGCGGGAAAGCGCCCTGGGAAGAAGCTTCGGAAGCTTCGGCCCCCGCACGAGTTTGGCAGGATCCGAGGGCAGCATGCCGCGCTCCTTCAGAAACGCCGACCAGCTTCGGACGGCGGAGAGTTTCCTGGAGACGGATGTCTTCGAGTAGCCGAACCCCATGATTTCGCGAAGAAAAAAACGAACCATGCGGGAATCGACGTTCTCCGGGCGGACAACCCCCTGATGATCCAGGAACTCCGCAAACTGGGCCAGGTCCGCGGCGTAGTTCGTCACCGTGTGCGGCGAGGCTTCCTTTTCAAATCGCAGATGATCGAGAAAGAGATCTATGGTTGACCAGACGTTTTCCAACATAAAGACATTTTATCACGTTTTCTAGATTCTCGCTATTTTTCAAAAGAATCAATTAAGGCATGGTTTCTTCGGCGCAGAAGCCCATGAACAGCGTATTGAGCGCCGCAAACAATACGAAGAGCATTTTTTACACAAAGAGAATTATGAGAAAAAACAATTCGTTCACCGCTCACCGGAAATTTCAGACCGTTCGTCCGTCCGGGAATCTTCCTTCAATGCATCAAGAAAGGAATCGAAAGCCCTTGATGCGGTCTCGGCGACGTATTCGCACCGGAGAGCCTTGTTCCGTATCTTTGCCTCCGGTTTCGGCATGATGCCGAGGTTCATGTTCATCGGTTGGAAGTGCTTCGGCTCCGCGTCCCCCAGGTAGTGCAGCAACGACCCGATCGCGGTCGCTCTCGGCCACTCGGGAAACGGAACGCCGTCGACGAGGGCCGCCGCGTTGAGCGCCGCAACGCACCCCATCGCGGTGCTCTCCATGTACCCCTCGACGCCGGTGATCTGTCCCGCGAGGAAAAGATCCGTTCGGCCTTCGCGAAAACGCAGGCGGTTGTCGAGCGCCGCAGGGGCATTAACGTAGATGTTCCTGTGCATGACGCCCAGGCGTGCGAATTCCGCGTTTTCAAGCCCGGGGATCATCCGGAAGACGCGCTCCTGCTCCCCCCACCGGAGGCTCGTCTGAAAACCGACGAGATTGAAGAGCGTTCCTTCGCGGTTATCCTGGCGCAGCTGGACGACGGCCCACGCCTCTTCTCCCGTTCCGGGCAGAGGAAGCCCCACCGGTCGCAACGGACCGAAGCGGAGGGTGTCGATGCCGCGCGACGCCATGACTTCGACGGGGAGACACCCCTCGAACCAGGATGGAGAATCCTCGAAGTCGTGCGGAAGCGCCCGTTCCGCGGCGACGAGGGCGTTCCAGAACGCCTCGTACCGCTCGCGAGTGAACGGACAGTTGATATAGTCCTCCTCTTGCCCCCAGCGTCCCCGCCGGAAGGCGACGGACATGTCGATGGAATCCGCGACGACGACGGGCGCGACGGCGTCGAAGAAGGAGAGGTACTCCGTCCCCGCCTGTTGCTGCAACACCCCGGCGAGCGCCGTCGAAGTCAAAGGACCGGTGGCGACGATCGTCGGTCCTTCGGGCAGGGAGACGCACTCCTCCCTGAGAACGACGACCTGCGGAAGGGCTTCGAGCCGCTCCGTGACCTTGCGCGAAAAGATTTCCCTGTCCACGGCGAGCGCCTTGCCCGCCGGGACGCGCGATTCGTCGGCGCAGGAGAGAATAAGGCTGTCCAAACGGCGCAGCTCGTTCTTGAGGATTCCGGCGGGACTCGCGGCGCCGTCCGCGCCGAAGGAGTTGCTGCAGACAACTTCGGCGAGCATCTCCGTGGTGTGCGCCGGGGTCGTCCGAAGGGGGCGCATTTCGAGAAGCAGCACCTCGATACCGCGCCGTGCAAGCTGCCACGCGGCCTCCGAACCGGCGAGCCCGCCACCGACGACGGTGACGCGCCTATTCATCCGCGCCCGCCTCCCGCACACGCGAGAAACCGCATTTGGCGCACTCCTCCGCCCCCTTCGTCCCCTTGGCGAAAAGATCCGCGCCGCATTGCGGGCACTTCTCCCCGGAGGGGGGATTCCACGAGACGAAGTCGCACGCCGGGTACCGGGAACAGCCGTAGAAGGGCTTCCCCTTGCGGCTCTTACGCTTGACGACATCTCCCTCGCCGCACTTCGGACAGACCGCCCCGGTCTTCACAAGGACCGGCTTGGTGAATTTACAGTCGGGGTAGCCGCTGCATGCAATGAAATCGCCGAAACGACCGTTTTTGAGCACGAGGGGTTTGCCGCACTCGGGGCAGTCCTCGCCCGTAGGTTCCGGGGGCGGAAGCTTTTCGGCCGGGGCCTTCTCCGCGTCCTGCATCGTGCGGGTAAAGGCGTCCCAGAACTCTCCGAGGACGGAGAGCCATGAAACATTGCTCTCCTCGACGTCGTCCAGACTCTCCTCCATGCGTGCGGTGAAGCCCGTGTCGACGATCGCGGAGAGGCTCTCCGCGTCGAAATATTTCCGGAGGAAGGAGTCCACCGTCTTCCCAAGTTCGGAGGGCTGAAGGCGGCGCTCTTCGTTGCGCGCGACGTACCCTCTGTCGTAGAGGGTCTCCACGATGGAAGCGTACGTCGAGGGACGGCCGACGCCTTCGTCTTCGAGCACCTTGATCAGGCTGGCCTCCGAGTAGCGTGCGGGCGGGCGCGTGAACTTCTGTTCGCGCTCCGTCTTCTCGGCGCGGAGCGTCTCCCCGGCGCGGGCGGGCGCGAGGCTCTCCCCCTTGAGGTCGAGGGGCCAGACCGCGCTCCACCCGGGGAAGACGAGCGTCTCGCCGAGCTGGCGCAGACCGACCTTGCCGGCGGTCGCGGAAAGCGTCGCGTTGGCGACCTTCGCCTTCGACATCTGCGAGGCCACGTACCGGTTCCAGATGAGCGAGTAGAGCTTCATCTGGTCGTTCGTGAGAATACCTTCGAGACTCTTCGGCACGATGGTCACATCGGTAGGCCGGATCGCCTCGTGGGCGTCCTGCGAACGTCCCTTGGAGGCATACTCGTTCGCCTTCTCCGGAAGGTACTCCGGATCGAAGGCCGAGGCGATGTACTGTCTGCACTTCTCGAGAGCCTCGGGAGCGATTCTGAGGCTGTCGGTGCGCATGTAGGTGATGAGGCCGGTCGGCCCCCTGTCGGGCAGAGAGACGCCCTCGAAAAGTTCCTGGGCGATACTCATCGTCCGGCGGGGCGACATGCTGTTCCTGCGGGCGGACTCCTGCTGGAGCGTGCTTGTTTTAAAAGGAGCCGGAGCGGCGCGGTAGCTTTCTCGAACCTTGAAGTCGGAAACCGTGAGGGGAGATTTCAGGATCTCGCCGACAAGAACGTCCACAAACTCCTCCGAGTCGATGAGCAGGGACTTTCCTTCCTTCCAGAGACTCTTCCCGTCGAAGCTGTCCACCTTGAGCGAATAGAGCCTTCCGTCCTCCGCAACGGCGAGCACCGTGACGATCCAGTACTCCTTGGGAACGAACCCGTCGATCTCCCGTTCACGCTCGCAGATGAGCGCGAGCGCAACAGACTGCACCCTCCCTGCGGAGAGCCCCCTGCGAATCTTCTTCCACAGAAGCGGGCTCAGCGTATACCCCACCAGCCGGTCGAGAATACGCCGCGCCTGCTGCGCCTCCACCTTGTGCATATTCACGCGCTCGGGGTGCGCAAGCGCCTCCTTCACCGCCGTGGGGGTGATTTCATAGAAACGGACGCGGCATTCCGTGTCGAGCGGAATGTCGAGCAATTCCGCGAGATGCCACGCGATCGCCTCGCCTTCGCGGTCGGGGTCGGATGCGAGCAGGACGCGGGGAGACTGCTTCGCAGCGGCGAGCAGTTCGTTCTTCAGCTTCGCCTTCCCCTTGACGAGAATGTACTCGGGGGCGAAGTCGTTCTCGATATCGATGGCCAGCCTGCTCTTCGGCAGGTCGCGAATGTGGCCGACGCTCGACTTCACCGTATACTTCGAGCCGAGGATCTTCGTGAGCGTCTTCGCCTTCGTCGGAGATTCCACGATAACGAGCGTCCTGTCCGAAGAGCCTGCCGCGGCCGGAAGCGCCGTCTTCGACTTTGGCCGGGATGCCGGACTCTTTTTCGCCGCTTGTTTTTTCACGGGTTTCTTCGGGAGCGTGTCCGCAGAAACCGTCTTCTCCGACGCGTTGCTCGCAACGGAGCTTTTCGTCGACGCGCGCTTCTTCGACTTCGCCCCCGCCCCGGACGACGAGGCGCTCTTCGATGGAGCGCTTTTCTTGATCGGGGCTTTCTTCGCCGGAGCCGACGAATCTTGTACAGTCTTCGATGTCGTCTTCGTACTCTTCTTCGGTGAAGCGGCGGCTTTTTCTACTACTCCCTCCGCTTCAGCGGCTGTTTTTTTGCGAACCATGCGAAAAAAACCGCCCTCAGCAAAGAGTGCAGCTCGAAGGATAGAGCCTCTCCGAGGCCGTCTCGGGGATCTCGAAGGAACAGTCGTCAAGCAGCGCGTCTACGAGGAAATCAAAAAGAGAAGCGTCCGCAGCGGCATTCTTGAGACGGCCGAGGGCGACCGCTTCGAGAATAGCCCGCTCCGTAACTTCCAGCGGTACTTCTTCGGTGGCAAGATAGCGGTAGATCTTCGCCTGAGCGTCAGGGGAGAGATACCGCCGTTCAAGATCGTGGAGCACTCTTTTGAACTCGAGGGACTCGGTCATGCGCCCCCGGGTTCCGCAAAATTTTTTTGTAATGGGCACCAGGTTTCTTCCTTTCCCGAATGGTTTGGAGTTACTTCGGGACGGCGCTCCAACGGCCCGGTCCCGCGACAAAAACACGCCCCGCGGCCATAAGCGCAGCGAGGCAGGAAAATACATCAGCGGGAGTCATTGTACCCTCAACAGCAAGGTTGTCAACAGTTCTCTCCCCGGATTTTTCCAAAAGGCAAAGAATTCTTTGCTCTTTTTCAGTGAAGGCAACGGAATTTTGCTCTCCTCGAATCGGCGTCTCTTCGAAGAGGGAGAGCTGGCGTCCAAGGGCGAGGGAAATGAAGTCGGGTATCGACACCAACGGCATGGCGCCGTCGTACAGAAGACGGTTGGAACCTTCGCACCCCGATTCGTTGATCCTTCCCGGAACCGCCCATACCTCCCGGCCCGCTTCGAGAGCGCAGCGAGCCGTAATCATCGCGCCGCTCTTCGAAGGCGCCTCGACGACGACCAGACGGTCGGCGACCGACGCGATGATGCGGTTGCGCTCCGGAAAGCGCCACTGCTTGGGCTGCGAACCGAGGGGGTATTCCGAGAGCAGCGCGCCTCCCTCTTCGACGAGGCGGGCAAAGAGCGGTTCGTGGCCGCGGGGATAGGCCACGTCGACGCCTGTTCCGAGGACGGCGGCGCTTGCTCCGCCAGCGGAAAGGCACCCTTCATGGGCAGCCTTGTCGATGCCCGCCGCTCCGCCGCTGATGACGACGCCACCTGCGCCGCCGACGGCGCGGCCTATCTCGAAGGCGGCGCGCATCCCGTACGCGGAACATCGCCTGGTCCCGACGACGGCAACGGAAGGACCTCGGAGCGGCCACTTGCCCCTGACGTAGAGCAAGCGAGGCGAGTCGGACAGTCCGCCGAGCGCGTCGGGCCACTCCTTGTCGCGGAAGGTAAGAAGACGGACGCCGGCCCGCTTCGCGCGCTGCTCCTCTTCGTCGGGCCAGCAAGAATCAACGAGGCTTCGCAACGTCCGGCACACCGCTTCGGAACACCCCAGGCGACTCCAGAGCGTTTCCCCCTCCTCCCAGAACGTCTCGGGGGAAAGCGCCTCGCGTTCAAATGCGTTCCAGATACGGACGGAGGGGCCGCCCGAACCCGCCAGCAGCAGGAGCGTTCGCAGCACCGGGTTCATCTCCAGACGCCTCCGTCCCTGTACGCGAGGGCTTCGGCGACGTGCGGGACGTCGACGCTGTCGCTCCGGGCAAGATCCGCGATCGTTCGCGCGACCTTCAGCACCCTCCCTATTCCTCTTCCGGAGAGGCGCAGGTTGCCCGCCATCGAGGAGAGGAAAGGACGCACGTCGGCCGATAGAGCGAGCGAGCGTTTGACCAGGCGTTCGGGGAGCTCGGCGTTGCAGGAAAATCCGTGGGACGCCCACCGCTCCCTCTGAATCTCCCGCGCGGCGCGTACCCGCTTGGCGACGTCCGCGCTGCATTCGCCGCCCGCGCTCTCCACCGCGACGAGCTCTTCGGGCAAGAGCCGCGGCACGGAGACGTGCAGGTCGATTCTGTCGAGGATAGGTCCGGATATCTTCCGGCGGTAACGCTCCCTCTCAAGGTGGGAGCAGACGCATCGTTCCACGGGATCGCCGTCCCAGCCGCATGCGCACGGATTCGCCGCGACGACGAGCAGCACGCGGCAGGGGTAGAGCGCGGATCCCGCGGCTCTGCTGACCGTAATCGCCCCGTCCTCCAGCGGCTGACGGAGGCCTTCGAGCAGATCGCGGCGGAACTCGGGAAACTCGTCGAGGAAGAGCACTCCTCTGTGGGCGAGGCTGATCTCTCCGGGACGAAGGGTCGCGCCGCCGCCGCAGATGGAGACGGTGCTCGCCGTGTGATGAACCGACCGGAACGGCGGCTGCACCCCCCGTTCGAAAGGGAGGCCGAGCGTGCTCCGTACCAGCGTCGTCTCCAGCAGTTCCTCGTGGGAGAGCGGCGGGAGGATGCCCCGAAGCGCCCGCGCGAGGAGCGTCTTGCCGCTTCCCGGCGAACCGATGAGCAAGATATTATGGTGCCCCGCGGCCGCGATCTCCAGTGCGCGGCGCGCCCCCGCCTGCCCCCTGATATCGGCGAAGTCGGGATCGGCGCGGACGTCGTCTTCCAGCGGCGCATACTCGGGTACCGGGGGGAGATCCCTCTCGCCGCGGAAGAAGGCGAAAAGGTCCGCCAGGTCCTCCACCGCGTACGCCTCGCACCCCTTGACGAGCGATATCTCCGAGGCGTTTTCGGCGGGCGCGAAGAGGGGAACTCCCGAGTCGCGCGCGAGGATCGCGGCGCCGACGGCGCCTCTGACTCCCCGAAGACGTCCGTCGAGAGCGAGCTCTCCGAGAAATATCCCCCTGGGTACGGAGGGGAGAGCGCCCATGGCCGAGGCGATGCCGATCGCTATCGGAAGATCGAGGACGGCCCCTTCCTTCGGAAGATCCGCCGGAGCAAGATTGACCGCGACACGCCCCCTGACGGCCATTCCCAAAAAACGGAGCGCAGCCCGGACCCGCTCTTTCGACTCGCGCACCGCAGCGTCGGGAAGACCGACGATGGCGATGGAAAACAGCCCGCCCGTGATCTCCGCTTCGACTTCGACGGCGACCGCTTCGATACCGCGGAGCGTGATTCCCTGAACGCCGTTCATGCGTAATCGCCCCCCGCCGTGATATCTTCGAATCGCTCGATATGCGCGTCTCCGTCCTCCGGCAGCGTCACGGCCAGGACGTCGATCCGCCACGGACCGTCCCATCGGCGGGAATTCATGTATTTCGTCCCGGTGCGGACGAGACGACGGATCTTTCTCGGCCCCACCGATTGTTCGCCGCTCTGCATCCACCCCGGCGCGCGCGTGCGCACTTCCACGACGACGAGCTCGTTCCCGTCGCGGGCGACGATGTCCAGCTCTCCCCCTCTGAAGGAGACGTTCCGTTCAAGGATCGTCCATCCGAGGGCGCGCAGATGCGCTTCGGCGAGTTCCTCCCCGCGGCGGCCCGTCAGAAGATGCTCCGCCGTCATAGTTTTTCTCCCTTGTCGAGTTTGTAGACGAAGGTAAGTATCCTGGCGACGGCCTCGTACAGCTCTCCGGGAATCTCCTCGCCCAGTTCAAGGACGAGCAGCGCGCTCACAAGGGCGGCGTCTTCGACGACCGGAACGTCGGCCTGGCGCGCAAGCTCCACGATCTTCTCCGCAACGTACCCCTCTCCCGAGGCGACGACTCGCGGCGCATCGTCGTGCTTCTGATCGTACTGCACCGCGGCCGCTTGGGCGCGCTTTTTTTTCGGGGGGCTCATACCGTGATGTCCAGTCCGCGCCCCGGCACGCGAGGCATTCGCCTTCCGTGGGTCACGGCGACGTTCTGCAGAGAAAGCGGAATCTCTTCGAGTTCATGGCGAAGAATATGGCGGCGGCGGCGGAGCTCCTCGAAGCTCGTTTCTTCTTCCGCCTTCAGCACCACGCTCAGGGACCGACCGTCCGTCTCCGCGTCTCCCGCCACAAGACCGAGCCGATCTCCCTCCATTTCAAAAGAGACGGACCAGAACGATTTGTCTCCTCTTTTAAAGGCGCTTGTGGCGATTCGGGCGTTCAGGGGCTGCGCATCGTCTCCGGCGGGGAGAAACGCTCCCGCGAGCAGCGACGGATCGACTCCTTCGCGCGACGGGCTGGAAAGAAGACCGTGCCCGCGCAGAAAGACGGCGACATCGTCGTCCCCGCCGAGCAGCGATCGCAGGGCTTTCCGCGGATCGTCGCCGCGCGCGAGGCGTTCGCGCAGTTCGTCCCGTGTCCTCTTCCAGAGGGAGGAGGTTTTTTGCTCATCGAGAGAGAGATACCATGAAAGCACCTGGACGTTGGCGCTGGTCATCGGAAGACCGCGGGCCCACAGCTCCGCCAGAGGAGCGAGCTGGCCCGGCTGCTGTCCCATACCGTTCCACGCCGTGCGGATGGAAGCGAGCGCCTTGGGGTCCAGCGAAAGCCCCCGGGCGATGAGGGCCGAGGCGACCTCCTTGTCTCCCGAGGAGAGCTTGCCGAGGAGCGCCTGCTCCGCGTCGGAGAGGCGGAGCACCGGTATGTCGCCGGAGGAGTCCCAGACGGCCCGGAAGTGCTGCCCGACCAGTAACGGCAGGTTGGCCTGCGCCGTGAGCGTCTGCCCCGCCACCCGAACGAGGTAAGCGCCCGCCTCGCGCGCTTCGAGGACGGTTCCGTTCACCACTGTTCCGTTCGGGATCGTCGAAAGGGGTTTGCCTTGCTGTTGCGGAGCGCCGTCGACCCTCGGCTGCTGAGCGTCGGGGAGTCCGGGGCGTATTTGCGGGCCGGTGATGCCGCCGATGTTCGGGGGGGTCATGTGGGAGTCCTCCACGAAAAGCTTTTTCTATGCACAGGGGAGGGACCCAGCGAAAGCAGCGCAGCTCTGTGCGCCGCCGTAGGGTACCCCTTGTGTTTCTTCAAACCGTATCCGGGGTAGAGCGCGTCGAGAGCATCCATCACGCGGTCTCGAAGCACCTTGGCCACGACGGAGGCCGCGGCGACGGCCGGAACGAGGGAATCGGCCTTCGGAAGCGCCAGCTGGCGGAACGGAAGATCGGGGAGAGTGAACGTGCCGTCGACGAAGACAGTATCGAAGAGAGGGGGAAGTTTCAACAGGCTCCGCCGCATCGCCCACAGAGAGGCGCGCAGGATGTTCATGCGGTCGATCCGTTCATGGGAGGCGGCCTGCGCGCGCCAGAGCACACCGAGAAGGCGCATCCTGTCGAAGAGCGATTCCCGTTTCCGGGACGTCAGTTTTTTCGAGTCGGCGAGGCCGAGCGCGAGCAGTTCGTCGCACTGCGATTCCGTCAGGATGACCGCGGCGGCGACGACCGGTCCGCAGAGAGGGCCTCTCCCCGCCTCGTCGGTTCCGGCGATACGTCCGAACTCCTTCAGCTCCATCAGATCTCCCCCGGAAACTCCAGCGTCACGCGGCCGAGACGCCCCGTCGAGAAGGCCTCGACAAACCGCCGTGCGGCGTTCGAAAGATCCACCGCTCCGCCGGAAACAAGACAACCAAGACGCCTCCCAAGCGCCTCCAGGACATCTTCGTCGGACGTTTCAGCAGGAGCGCCGACGCTCCATTTCGCCTCGACCATCCCCCACAGACTCTTTCGACGAAGGACGGCGATAAGGTCGAGAGCGACGTTCTCATACCCTCCGATAACCTCGGCCTTGCTGCTTCCGAGCCATGCAAGGCAGCGCTGCACGGCGTCGTCCGCCTTCGGGTCGAGGATTCCGGGCGAATCCACCGCCAAGATTCCTTTTCCTCTGTACCATGAAACCCCCCGCGTAATACCGGGAATGCCCCCCACCTGCGCGGACGATTTGCCTACAAGCGCGTTCAGAAACATCGATTTGCCGACGTTCGGAATGCCCACGACAGCCAGCCGCACCTCGCGGTGCGCCGGTCCGAAGACGGCAAGATCGCGCCTGACTTGATCCATTCTCGGCTTGAGCAGGTCGAGCGCCCATGCCTTCACACCCGACGCGGCGAAGTGAGCGAGCCACTTCGCGGTGGCCCTCTCGTCCGCAAGGTCGCGCTTCGAGAGAGCGACGGCTACGGGGCACACCGAGGAAAGCTCTCCGACGAGCGGAGAGGATGTCTGCGCCGGAGCCCGCGCGTCGCGCACCTCGATGATGATGTCCAGTTTCCCGGCGAGTTCGGAAAGCTTTCGCTTTCCCTTGGCCATATGGCCGGGATACCAGACGGTACGCCCCATCTAGTCCACCATCCCGATCCTGTTCAGAGGCCAGTAGCGGAAAAAGACCGGGCCGCGGATGTTCTGCTTCGGGACGAACCCCCAGAAACGGCTGTCCTGCGAGTTCGGCCTGTTGTCGCCCATTGCGAAGTAGGAGTTCGCCGGAATCTTCACCGGGACCTCCGGAAAGACCGGCCCCGAGGTGAGCGAAAAGCTGTCGTGATTCTTGACGTACTCTTCCTGAAGAGGCTGCCCGTTGATAAGGACAGCGCCGTTGCGCACTTCGAGCACGTCGCCCGGGAGACCGACGATTCGTTTGACGAAATCCCTCTTGGGGTCCACCGGGTATTTGAAGACGAAGAGCTGCCCTCTCTTCGGCTCCTGGAAGTGATACCAGAACTTGGCCACCAGCACCCTGTCTCCGACCTCGAGAGTGGGAATCATGGAACCGCTTGGAATCCAGAACGCCTGCACAACGAACGTCCGGAGAATGAGGGCCAGAACAAGAGCCCAGAGAATTGTTTCGATGGTCTCGCGCCACCAGGGTTTCGCCGCTGCCATACAATAACCTCCGTTTCAAAGTGAAGAACCGATGGGAAAAAAGGGTTCATATTTCCAGTATCGGCCTCTTTTATACCCCGAAAAAGCAAGAGTTTCAATCCCGCAGTAACATTCTCACACAAAAACGGCGCTTTCCGCATCACGGCGGCGTATCCCGCAACGAAACTCGTCCGTACGGAGAGACGACGATATACCACAGCGGCCTCGCCGTTTTGCGCGGCCCTTCTGAAGCGGACACACGTATCGTGAGAGCCGGCGTCAGGATGTTCCACTTCGGCACGTAGAAGCTGCGGGGCGACTCAAGCGCATTGTTGATGAAAAAGGCGCTTCCGTCTCCGCGGAAGACCTCGTCTTCGACGGGCGCGGTCCACTGGACGACGATATTCGGCCGCGAGCGCAACGAAGACGGGGAGAGCGTGAAAGCCCTTCCCGAGAGCAACGCCTTGTGAAAGACCCGCTGCAGCCATGACGCCGCACGTTCGCCCTCTCTCCGGACGCGCTCCGGCGAGGAGGCGTCGATATACGAGGATGTGAGCGCAGGAGCGATGCAGGCCGAGAGGATCGTCAGCACGAGAAGAACGACGATCAGCTCGGCAAGGGAAAACGCGCCGCGAGGGGAACCCCTGGAAAGAGTCCCCCTCGCGGCGCGGCGAACAGGTTCAGGAGCCTGTGATCGCCTCATACCCCAACTTGAGGACTTTCATATTGGCGTCCTCGAACTTGGCCGGCGAAAGCGCCTTGACAGCCGATGCCGTCTCGTCGAAGGAAGGAGCGCCTACGCCCGCGCCGCACATTCCGCCCATGAGGAGGACGTTCAGGAAAAGGAAATTCCCGCCCATGTGCTCTTTCAAAAGCCGATAGCCTTCGAGGGCGAAAACGGAAACATGGCGCTCTTTCAGAAATGCGTCGAGTTTCGGATGTGCGAAAGCCGACGCGTCGTGGACGTTCACCACGAAAGCGCCCCCTTCGCGGAGAAAATGCAGGTTGCGCACACCCTCGTTCTGGTCGAACGCGAGGAGCAGATCCGCATCCCCCGCTCTGACGAGCGGACTGACATATTCGCCGGTCTTGAAGTGGCTGACCACCGATCCGCCTCTCTGGGCCATGCCGTGCACTTCGCTCCCCATGACGTGGAGTCCGTTATTCAGAGCGATGGCGCCAAGCACCTTGCTGGCGAAGAGAATACCTTGACCGCCGATTCCGACTATGACGTACTGCATCTTACTCAGCCTCCTCCGAAGACGCGACGATCGCTCCGTGCGGACAGACCGACACGCAGACGCCGCACGACACGCAGAATCGTTCATCGATGTACGCCTTCCCCGTCTCCTCGGAGAAGACAAGCCCCGGGCAGTTGAAGAAGTTGATGCAGAACTTGCAACCGATGCACTTCTCCTGGTCGACCTTCACCGGGATCGACGGCTGCTCCGGACGGAGGAGCATGCACGGGTGACGGAAGATCAGCACGGCGGGCTCCCCTTTCGATTTCGCGTACTCCCACGCCTCCTTGACCGCGGCCTTGCCAAGCGCTACGTCGTAGGCGGCGATGGTCTTCACATACTCGACGCCGCAGCCTCGGCAGGCGCCCTCGATATCGACCTTTCGTCCCCCGTCGCCCTTGCGGAGCTTCGTTCCGACGGCGGGGTTCGCTTGCCCTCCCGTCATGGCGGTGATGCTGTTGTCAAGGATGGCCAGCACGAAGGCATGGCGGTTGTACACGGCGCTCGCCAGTCCCGGCAGTCCCATGTGGAAGAAGGTGGAGTCTCCGATGGTGGTGACGACGGGACGGTCGATCCAGGCGGCCTTGTGCGCAAGGTGGAAGCCCGAGGCCATTGTGACGGAAGCGCCCATATCGACGACCGCGTCCACCGCTTTCTGGTTGACTCCGAGCGTATAGCAGCCGATGTCCGAAGGGTTGATCGCGTTCGGAAGCGCCTGGCGGATGGAGAAGAAGCTCGCCCTGTGCGGGCAGCCGGGACAGAGCATCGGCTTGCGCGGCACGATGTTCAGATCCTCCGTCGCCTCTTTCAGAAGAGGATGCCGCTTTCCCGCAAGGGAATCGTCCTGGAGGAGCCCTCCGAGAATGTCGGCGATCACTTCCGGAAGCAGCTCGCCCGCGCTGGGAACGACGCCGTTCCAGCGGCCGAGAATGCCAGTGCGGTCGGGAAGCTGCATCTCCATGACGGGGTAGGTCTCTTCAAGGAAGAGCACCCTGTCGTGACGGTCGATGAAGTCCTGCACCATCTTTACGGGCAGGGGGTGCGGAGTGCCGATTTTCAGCACAGAGACGTCCTCCCGTCCGGACTGCCCGAGAAGATCGGTCGCAACGGAGAACGGGACGCCGGAGGCGACGATGCCGAGCACCGGTTTCGTCTTCGCCGGAACCTCGTAGTTGTATTTCGGGAACTCGGTTTCAAAAGCCTTCCGGATATCTTCGACCTTGCGGTTGAGCTTCGGATGGTTGATCTTCACTCCCGCGGGAAGACAGACCCAACGGGTTCCCTCTTTCTCGAACTTTACCGTACCGGTCGCAGGGCGAATCTCTCCGAGTTCGATATCCTGACGGCAGTGGTCCACTCGCACGCCGGGGCGGAGCATCGTGACGATGCCGAAGCGCTCCGAGAGGTCGAAGGCGTCGAAGACCATCTCCTTGGCCTCGGCGGCGGTCGCAGGGTCGAAGCACGGGATCTTGGCGAACATTGCGAAGTAGCGGCTGTCCTGCTCCGTCTGCGAGCTGTGCGGACCCGGATCGTCCGCGACGACCAGCAGGAAACCGCCCTTCAAATCGAAGTGCGCCACGCTCATGAACGGATCGGCCGCCACGTTGAGCCCGACCTGCTTCATCACCGCGCATGCCCTGGCGCCGGTAAACGAAGCCGCAGCAGCCACCTCGAACGCCACCTTCTCGTTGACGCTCCACTCCACCGACATCGGCGACTTCATCTCGTCGGCGAACTTCGCCACCGCCGGCAGAATCTCCGACGACGGCGTCCCCGGATAGGCGGACGCGACCAGGCATCCGGCCTCCACAATTCCTCTCGCTATCGCTTCGTTTCCAAGCAGTATGGCTTTCGTGCTCACTCTACGCGACACCTCCATCATCCCTCAGCGCCTCTATCCAGCGGCGCATGGGGTTGTCTCCCCGTATCAGTCTGCCGTCAGCGTCGACGAACGCATGGCGGGTCCACCCGGCGGCAAGAGGTTTCCCGTCGGACGCCCTTTCGATGCGGCATTCGAAGACGATGCTGCTCGCTCGTATTTCACCGATTTTCGTGTATATGACGATCTCATCCTCGTACCGTGCAGGATGCTTGTACCGGCAGTGCGACTCGACGACGGGCAGATAGACCCCCTCGGCCTCCCAGTCGGCGTACGACTTGCCAAGGGCGCGGCAGAATTCGGTACGCCCGACCTCGAACCAGTAGAGATAGTTGGCGTAGTACGCGACGCCCATCTGGTCGGTATCGCCGTAACGAACGCGCAGTGTGAAAGGAATTTCGGAGGACACGGGAACACCTCCCGGAAAAGGTGGAGTGAAAGAAACATCTTGAAAAACGCATGTGATGCGCGCGTTTTCAACAAGAACCCACTCCTTGTGGTGAATTATATACCAAATACTATTTTTTACGCAACAAAAAAATCATACGCCGCACTTATTCATATGCGCCGCCATCAGGCAGTCTTCTTCCACCACAGGATACCCCGCCTCGGCGAGCGACGATGCCAGCGCCTCGTTTTGCGCCCCCGGCTGGAACCACACCACGGGTTTGTAGGAGAGCTGTTTCAGGTCGTCCGCAATCGTACCCTGCATCTTCTCGGAGAGAAAGAGCGCGACGACATCCACCCCCTCCTTGAGGGAAGCGAGGGCGGCGACGCACGGAAGCCCAAGTATCTCGGCGCCCGCATACCCGGGATTCACCGGAAAGAGCGTAAAGCCTGCGCCGGAAAGGTAGTTCATCACCCGAAACACCGGCCGATCGGCCTTCGGAGACGCCCCGACGACCGCCACTTTGCAGGGTGCGCAGACGTACCGTTTTAAAATTTCTTCTTTATTCACTCGAATCACCTCTCCCGAAGAATCGTTGCCGCACGCACTCTCTTTGAGCACAATGCCATTATACCTTACTTCGGAACACGCAGAAAAAAACAACGCCTTTCCTGCTCCCGCACGTTGGCAAGAGAGAAAAAGATGTGTATAATGCTCTTCATGCCGGAGGGCTGTCCGAGCGGTCGATGGTGGTTGACTTGAAATCAACTGGGCGCAAGCCCCAGGGGTTCGAATCCTCTGCCCTCCGCCATTTATAGGAATGTTCGGGCGTTTCTACGCCCGCAGACGAAAAGGGGGAACGCGTGCGGAACGCGGTCCCCCTTTTTGCGCAGTATTCCGAGGCAAACTACTCGACCCGGTTCTCCAGCGCGCCCAGACGTTCGATCTCGACGCGCATCAGGTCGCCCTTCTTCACCGGCCCGATTCCCGCCGGAGTGCCCGTAATGATCACATCGCCGGGTTCCAGCGTCATCACGTTCGAGATATGGCTGACGAGCACCGGCACTGGGAAGATGAAGTTGCTCGTGCGGGAGTGCTGGACGACCTTCCCGTTCACCAGCATTGTAATTTCCAGGTCCGACGGGTCGACTCCGGAAACAACGAACGGCCCGAGCGGACAGAACGTATCGAAGGACTTCGAGCGCGTCCACTGCCCGTCCTTCGACTGGAGATCCCGCGCCGTCACGTCGTTCGCGCACGTGTACCCCAACACGTAGCCGAGCGCATCCGCCGGCGACACGCTCCTGCATCTCTTGCCGATGACGATACCGAGTTCGGCCTCGTAATCCACCCGCTTGGTCATCACTCCGGGATAGATCACCGGATCGCCGTGGCCAACGACGCTCGTCGAGGGTTTGAGGAAGATGAGCGGCTCTTCGGGTATCGGAAGCCCCACCTCCGTTGCATGATCCCTGTAGTTCAACCCGACCGCGACGACCTTCGTCGGCGAAGTCGGAGGGAGGTAACGCTCGACCTCGTCAAGGGTTCCGAGGCGCACCCCGGGCTCCGCTCCGTCCCCCATGGGAGCATTCAAGGCGTAGACCGCGCCGTCGGCCACCAGACCCTGCCGCTCCTCTCCGCGGATGATGCAGCGAACGAATGTTTTTTCCATAATCCTTCTCTCCTCCGGGAAAAAGTGTCGTACTTCCTGGAACGTATGATAGCAGATTCGCCCCGGGGAAAACGGTTTTTCGCGAAAAACCGTTGAACAGAAGCGCACGGTCGCTTCATCGGAATTGACTTTCGGGAAGGCATATCGTATCCTGTAACATTATCGTTACAATGAGGTTGCCCCTGTTGACACTTTCCATTCATTTCCTCGGCCGGAGGAGAGTGTTCCTATTCAACGGAAGATGCAACGGGATCGTCACTGTTTGTTAGAGGAGGGGTGGAGTGTGTTCGGAAAAAAGAACGGGAAGGTCGAATCCCTTCTCTATTCAGGAGACAGAGAGAAGATCCTCGCCATGGTCCGCGAGATGGGGAGCATGGCGAGCGAAGCCTTCAGACTCGCTGTCCAGTCGCTTGAGGAACGCGACGACGCGCTTGCGGAGAGAGTCATCGAGGAGGACGACGCCATAGACGACCTGGAGGCGACGATCGACCATGAATGTCTGTGCTCGATCGCTATGCGCCAGCCTGTCCGCGAAGACCTCCGCTTCGTCTTCGCGGTTTTGAAGATCATCACCGACCTGGAGCGCATCGGCGACCAAGGCGTCAATATCGCCAAGAAGGCGAAGGTGCTCAACCGGTACCCGCTGCTGAAACCGCTCGTTGACATACCGAAGATGAAAGTCATTGCGACGGAAATGGTGGCCGACTCGCTCAAGGCGTTCGAGGAGAACGATACGCTTCTCGCCGAGGCGATCTGCATGAGGGACGAGGAGCTGGACGCATTGTACGACTGCATCTTCGACGAACTCATCGACATCCTGGGGAAAAAACCGGAGGGTGACCAGGCGACCGCCCAGTGCGCCGCGGGGCTGCTCTGGGTCGCTCGTCACCTGGCCCGTATAGGCGACCACGCGACCAATGTTGCGGAAAGGGTCTTCTTCATGGTGAAGGGAGAGCGGTTGAAACCCCTCATCGAAGCGAAGAAAAAGGCTCTTCAGGCGAAGATCGAGGAGAACGGCTTCCCTCACTGAGATCTTCCGGATACGTGTCTTCGATTGAAAGGAGGTGGAGCGGTTTCCCCTCTGTTTCAAGCAGTACGGTTACAGCAGGTGCACCACATATTCGAAAGGAGACGAGAACATGAAAAGAGCTCTTCTGCTTGTCCTTGCGTTCTGCATCGTCCTTGGAGCGTCCGCGGCGGTCGCCGCGGAGTATCCTACCAAACCGGTGACCATCATCGTCGCTTCCAACGCCGGAGGCGGTACCGACACGATGGCCCGGCTCTTCGCCAAGTTCGCGGAGAAGTATTTCCCTCAGCCGTTCGTCATCAACAATATCGACGGAGCCGGCGGACAGAGAGGCTTTGAAGCACTGGCCCGCGCCCGCAAGGACGGCTACACCATCGGCACGCTGTATACTCCGCACCTTACCGCGCACATGTCCGCCAAACGGGCAAGCTACACCCTCGACGATTTCGCGATGCTGTACAACCTCGTCACCGACCCCGGCGTGCTGGTGGTTCCCTCCTCCAGCCCCTTGCAGAGCATCCAGGACATCATCGACGCGGAGAAAGCCGCGCCGGGAACTCTCACCGGCTCCACGTCGGGCCCGGGAAGCGACGATGCGTTCGCCCTCGCCCAGTTCAACGAGGCTACGGGCTGCACGGTAAAGAGCGTGCCTTCCACCGGCTCTTCCAACGCAAAGGCCACCGTCATGGGCGGGCACGTTTCGATGGGCTTCATGAACCTCTCCCAGGTCGAGTCCAACATGAAGGCCGGTGAAGTCCGCATCCTCGCCATGATGACGTCGAAGCGGCATCCGAACGTCCCCGAGATCCCGACCTTCGCGGAGCTGGGATTCAAAGTGATTTCCGACTCCTCCAGAGGCTTCGCCGCTCCCGCCGGCATCCCCGACGAGGCGTACAAGAAGCTGGTGGAGACGTTCGAGAAGGTGCTCGTCGACCCTGAATTCCTGGAGGCCGCCAAGGAGCAGCTTCAAATGAACTTCCTGACCCCCGAGGAGTACAAGGCGTACCTCGGAGAGCTGCTCGAAGTGACCGACAAGGCCTACGAAAAGGATCCCTGGTAGAGAGAGGCCTGTCATGACCCGATCTTCCATGAACCGGCTCTTCGCGGTTGGAGGATTGGGGCTCGCCGCCGCCCTCTTCTACGGGGCGAGTAGTTTTCCGGACCGGGCCGCGGATGCGGCCCGTTACGTCTTTTTTCTGGCCGGAATTTTCGCGGTGCTGTCCCTCGTCCTTCTGCTCCGGAAGACGCCCTCTCCTGATTCGCACGTCGTGTGGGTGCGGTCTCCGCGCAGCTTTTTCTTTGCCGTAGTCGCCATAGTCGCCTACGGGGCCGTCATTCCGCGTTTCGGATTCTTCCCCGCGAGCGCGCTTTTCATGCCGCTTCTCGCGCTGCTTCTGGGGTACAGGCGTCCGCTGTTCATCATCCTCGGCACGGGAGTCATTCTCTCGTTCGTCTATCTCGTCTTCGTCTACTTCCTCGGCGTCCCGGCGCCTCAAGGAATATGGGGTGAATAACGCATGACCGAATTCATTCTTCCCGCGCTCACATCACTTCTCGACCCGATGGTGCTGCTCGTCATCTCGGCGGGCTCCATCGTCGGCATCATCGTAGGGGCAATGCCCGGACTCACCGCCACGATGGCCGTAGCCCTGTTGATTCCCGTCACTTTCGGCATGTCGCCTCTTCTGGGCCTCGCGCTGATGGGAGGCGTCTACTGCGGCGGCATGTACGGAGGCGCGATCTCCTCCATTCTCCTCTCCACTCCGGGAACCCCCGCGGCGGCGGCAACGGCGTTCGACGGGTACCCCATGGCTCGGCAGGGCAAGGGCGGCACGGCGCTCACGGTCGCCACCTGGGCCAGCTTCTGGGGAGGCATCATCTCCACGATCGCCCTCCTTCTCATGGCGCCGGCGCTTGCGAAGTTCTCCCTGCGCTTCGGTCCCCCCGAGTACTTCGTCCTCGCCATCATGGGACTCTCCAGCATCGTCACCCTCACCAAGGGGAGCATGGTCAAAGGGCTCCTCTCGGGCTTCTTCGGACTGACCATCGCCACGATCGGCATGGACCCTCTCTCCGGCTTCATGCGGTTTACCTTCGGCCAGATCGACCTTTTCGACGGCGTTCCGTTCATGCCCGCGCTCATCGGGCTCTTCTCCGTCAGCCAGATTCTCGACCTGACCGCCGAGACCCGCATCACCGAGAACATCGACGCGGCGCTCTCGACCATCAAACGCAGCAAGCTCCCCAAGGGACTATCCGGGACGATCTGCAGAGGCGGCGTCATCGGCACCATCGTCGGCATGCTGCCGGGCGCCGGGGCGACCATCTCTTCCTTTATCTCGTACAACTTCGCGAAACAAAGCGCGAAAGACCCGGAGACGTTCGGCAAAGGAAACCCCAAGGGCGTGGCCGCCGCGGAAAGCGCGAACAACGGCTGCGTGGGAGGCTCCCTCATCCCGCTGCTCACCCTCGGCATCCCCGGAAACAGCGTCGCCGCGGCCCTGATGGGCGGACTGATGATCCAGGGACTCATCCCGGGCCCGGAACTTTTCTCCCGGTACGGCACGCTGACCTACGGATTCATTCTTTCGCTCTTCATCGCGAACATCGTCTTCCTCGTCCTCGGCCTCTACCTCGCGCCCTACTTCGCGCGCGTCACCTCGACGCCGAACGCGCTGCTCATTCCGGGAATCGCGATCCTCTCGGTCATCGGCAGCTACGCCATCAACAACAACATGTTCGACGTCTGGCTGATGATCGCGTTCGGCATCGCCGGATACTTCCTCGAAAAAGGAGGCTTTTCCACCGGCGCGCTCGTCCTGGGACTTATCCTCGGGCCGATCGCGGAACTCGGATTCGGCCAGTCGCTCATCATGTCGCAGGGATCTCCGATGATCTTCTTCGAGCGTCCGCTCTGCATCCTCCTCTGGGTCATCACGCTGCTTCTTATGATCCCCGCTTTTTCGAGCAACCTCAAAAAGACGAAGAACAGGGCCGAATAAGAAACCGACCCTTCGGGGTCGGTTTCTTATCACCCCGCTTCGCCCGCAGGGCACACGGACTCGACATTTTTCCCATTTTGTGGTACTTTTTTAGCATCATTATTTTCCGCTGCCTGAAAAAGGAGATGGTTCGGTGGATAGCGGAGCGCAACCTTTAAGTAGATCGTTTTTCGCGTAGTACGGCGCCGCAGCGGCCTTCCATTCTGGTAAGCCGAAGCCCGGCGCCCGCCGGGATTTTCGTTACCGGGGATCCCTAGCTCACTTTTTTCGGAACGAATACCGCATACTCCGCTTTTCGGACGTTTTTCTCCGGAAGGAGACTATGCTGGCGTCGTGACGTGCAGGGGACAAGGAGGCGTCGTCTATGGATTTGCAGAATAAATTCCTCGCCAGCGTGGACAAACTCTTCGAACGGAAGCAGTTCAAAAGTCTTAAGGAGCTCCTGAGCACGATGGAACCCGCCGATATCGCCGAGATCCTCGCGGAGAAGGCGGCCGCGGAGCGCGCGTTTCTCTTCCGGCTTCTGCCGAAGGACCTCGCGATCGAGGTCTTCGAGTTCATGGAGGGAACCGAGCGCGAGGAGCTGCTCGCGAACTTCACCGACTCGGAAGTGGCCTCCATCATCGAGGAGATGTCCGACGACGACCGCACCGCGCTCTTCGACGAACTCCCCGCCAAGACGGTGAAAAAGCTGCTCGCGCACCTCTCCCCGGAGGAACGGAAGCTGGCGAACGCACTGCTGAACTACCCCGCGGACTCCGCGGGGCGCATCATGACCCCCGAATTCATCGACCTGAAGGAGGGGATGACCGTCGCCAAGGCGCTGGAACGTATCCGCGCTACCGCCGCGAAGAAGGAGACCATCTACACGTCCTTCGTAGTCAGCCCCGAACGCCGCCTCAAGGGGACCGTCCATCTCGAGGATCTCATCCTCGCTGCTCCCGAGACGCCGCTGACCGACGTCATGGACGGCCAGCCCGTCTTCGTCACGACCTCTACCGACCAGGAAGAGGCGGCGAAGACCATGTCTCGCTACGACCTCCAGACGATCCCCGTGGTGGACAAGGAAGAACGCCTCGTGGGAATACTCACCTTCGACGACATCCTCGACGTCATCCAGGAGGAGGCCACGGAGGACTTCGAGAGGATGGCGGGCATCCAGCCCGTCGAGGAGAACTACCTCGAAGCCGGCGTCCTCACTCTCGCGCGCAAGCGGCTGACGTGGCTGCTCGTCTGCATCGTCACCCAGCTCTTTTCATCCTTTATCCTGCAAAGCTACACCTTCGCCCTCGAAAGCGCCGTGGCGCTCGCCTTCTTCATTCCGATGCTCATCGGCACGGGAGGGAATACCGGGACGCAGGCGGCGACGCTCGTCATCCGCGGCTTCACTCTCGGAGAAATCATCAAGACGGACATTCAAAAAGTGCTTTCGAAGGAGATACTCTCCGGCCTGCTCCTCGGCGGCTCGCTCGCCGTTCTCGCCTCGCTGCGGGCGTGGATGATGGGCACGGGGGCCGGCATCGCGATCACCGTGGCCATCTCCGTCGTCGGCGTCGTCATGCTGGGCAACCTCGTCGGCGCGCTCCTCCCCTTCGCGGCGAAGAAATTCAAAATCGACCCTGCGGTCATGTCGGGCCCCTTCATCACAACGGTCGTCGACATTCTCGGCCTTCTGCTCTACTTCGAGGTCGCGCGGCGCGTGCTCCACTTGGGATAAAAGAGGTCGTGTCATGACGAATCTCAGGGAAAAATTCCTCGAAAGCGTGGACAAGCTCTTCGAGCGGAGGCAGTTTCAGAGCCTCAAGGAGCTGTTCGACACCATGGAACCGGTCGATATCGCGGAAATCCTGGCGGAGAAGGCAGCTCCGGAGCGCGCCTTCCTCTTTCGCCTTCTGCCGAAGGATCCGGCGGTCGATGTCTTCGAATTCATGGGGGGATCTGAACGGGAGGAGATGCTTGCCGGTTTCACCGATACGGAGGTGGCCTCCATCATCGAGGCGATGTCCGACGACGACCGCACCGCGCTCTTCGACGAACTCCCCGCACACACGGTGACCACACTCCTTTCGCACCTCTCCGCCGAGGAGCGAAAGCTTGCCAACACCCTGCTGAACTACCCCGCCGACTCGGCCGGCCATATCATGACCCCCGAGTTCATCGACCTGAAGGAGGGCATGACCGTCGCGCAGGCCATTGAGAGAATCCGGGCCACGGCAGCGAAGAAGGAGACGATCTACACTTCCTTCGTCGTCGCTCCCGACCGGCGCTTGAAGGGAACCGTAAGCCTGGAAGACCTCATCCTCTCCGCCCCCGAGACGCCGCTGACGGAGCTCATGGACGGCAGCCCCGTCTTCGTCGCCACCTCGACGGATCAGGAGGAAGCGGCCAAGACCATGTCCCGCTACGACCTCCAGACGCTCCCCGTCGTAGACATGGAGGAGCGTCTGGTCGGCATACTCACCTTCGACGACATCCTCGACATCGTCCAGGAGGAGGCGACGGAGGACTTCGAGCGGATGGCCGGTATCCGTCCCGTCGACGAGAGCTACCTCGACGCGGGAGTGGTCATGCTCGCGCGCAAACGGCTGACATGGCTGCTCGTCTGCATCGTCACGCAGCTCTTCTCGTCGACGATCCTCGAACGCTACACCTTCGCGCTCGAAAGCATGGTTGCGCTCGCCTTCTTCATTCCTCTGCTTATCGATACGGGGGGAAACACGGGGACGCAGGCGGCGACGCTCGTCATCCGCGGGCTCACCGTGGGCGAGATCGGCATGGGCGACCTTCGCGGCGTCCTCTTGAAGGAGAGTCTCTCCGGTCTGCTGCTCGGAAGCGTTCTCGCCGCCCTTGCCTCGTTCCGGGCGTGGACGATGGGCACGGGCTTCGGCGTAGCGCTCGTCGTGGCCATCTCCGTCGTCGGGGTCGTGATGCTGGGCAATCTCGTCGGCGCACTGCTCCCCTTCATCGCGAAGAAGTTCAGGATCGACCCCGCCGTCATGTCCGGCCCCTTCATCACCACCGTCGTCGACATCCTCGGCCTCCTGCTCTACTTCGAGGTCGCCCGGCGCGTGCTCGGCCTGGGGTAGCGCCGCTACTTCTCCAGCTTCATATCCCCGGGGCGGATGCGTCCCGTCTTCCGCAGGATTTCCGCGAAGAGCAGCGAAAGAGCCGCGGGAAGGAGAAAGTGGAGCAGCAGAATACCCGGCCATGCGGCGGCGCCCATGGTTTCAAGCGTCGAGACCTGCCCGACGAGGCCGCTTGTTCCCATTCCGGCGCCGACACGGCTGTTCTCCATCCTGAAGAACACCGTAGAGGCAGGCCCCAGAAGTGCGGAGGCAAGGGTGGGAGGAATCCATATCCACGGATTCCGTATGATGTTGGGGATCTGGATCATCGAGGTTCCAAGCCCCTGCGAGAAAAGCCCGCCGATACCGTTGTCCCTGTAGCTCGCTACGGCGAACCCGATCATCTGGCAGCAGCACCCCGTAGTCGACGCGCCGGCCGCCAACCCCGAAAGACCGAGCGAGATGGAGAGCGCCGCGCTGCTTATCGGCAGCGTGAGGGCGACGCCCATCATTACGGAGACGAGAATGCCCATCGGGATCGGATGCAGCGTCGTGGCCACGTTGA
>Ga0334888_1001815_pt1 | contig 25659 bp, 25 predicted proteins | sample GraSluR1_MG_FD_207227 | JGI IMG/M metagenome (GOLD analysis project Ga0334888, IMG submission 207227) | Sludge microbial communities from methane-producing bioreactor in Wageningen University, Netherlands - Granular Sludge_3_08-R1 | ecosystem: Engineered > Bioreactor > Anaerobic > Unclassified ...
TACTGCTTGAATAAATATTGAATTTGATAATATATTTGAATATAATTGAGGACAATTTGAATTATCTGGAATTGAAACTTCACAAATAATTGTGTCTCCTGGAGAATAATACAAATCAGATAAGGTATTTCCTATTTCTTCAGTTTGTAAAACACCATTTACATACCAAGTATATCTTATTGGAGTTCCTGGTGAATCTCCATCAGGATCATAAAATAATGCTCGTGTTCGTGTTATATCGCAAAATAAACTAGTGCCCATATCTGTTATTGTTGGTGCAACTGAAATTGTTGGTTCTCTGTTTTCAACAAAGAAAAATAATTCTTCCCAATCATTTGTACATGGTGGAGGGGGAGCAGTTTGTGGATCCCAATAAGCAAAACATTGATAATAATCACAAGATGAAATAAAAGTATTTGATATACTTCTATCATATGTTAAATCATTTCCTGCAAATACATTGACAAAATCTGCGTGTCCTCCCATAGGAACTGGAATATATGATGGATCAAAAAGTGCCATTCCAGGATCTAATATTCGTGTTGGGGTTGTTCCTAAATTATAACAAGTCATGTATGCAGTTAAATCTGTTATATATGGATTGGTAAAAAATGCAGTTAAACAAATTGTATCGTCTGAATATACAGTTGGGATGTCTAAGCCCCATATACTTTGTGTTCCTGCAAAATTAGGATCATCAAAATCAGGACAATTTGCAGTCATATCAAAATTATCGATTGATGGGCAGTCAAAACATTGCAATAAACAATTCCCTGATCCACCAAATAGAAAACTATAATCAGTACATGTTGTTGTATCAAAATCTAATGATGGAAAATTACTAATATAAAGTCCATATATATCATAATGAACATAACTATAAAATCCATTATTACAAATATAATTGTTTGAAAATCCGTAAATAGAATTTGAATCGAAATTTTCTAATCCATTTAAAGGACAATCGGTTATTCTGTTGTTTCTAAAATCAAAAATATTATAGTTGGAACCTTCATAAAATACAACCCCTATTAATGAAGAAGTAAAATTATTTGAATCAATAGTTAAAGTTCTTAAAGACATTGATATATCTCCAATAAACGTTGCTGAAGAAGAAACACTTGAAGAAATTGGTTCTCCACCATAAACATCTAAACTTCTAACTATATTATTGTCTTTAATTTGGCCATAAACATTCTCTGACCCTAGTGCAACACAATATTCTGATAATACCTCATTACTCTCAAATACAGTTTGATATGTATTACTAAGCTTCACTGCAAAACTATTATATGTACTCCAATCTCCTCCTCCTCCTCCAATAGATCCACCAGTCAATTCAAAACATTTTGAATAAAATTCACTATTTCTAATATTTGAAATGTCTGTGTCTTTTGATAATAAAGCATAAATCCAATTATATTTTAAGGGAATATCAACAAGTAAAGCAGATTTAACAAAATTATTTTGGGGGTCAAAACTTGGGGTATCATCAATACTTACTTCTCCTTCTGCATTTGATCCTATATTAATTACTTCAAAATCATAAATATCTGTTAAATGTACTCCAATTACTCCTCTTCCTTTTACATAATAATTACTATTTGATATTAATATATCATTTGAATCTCCATACATAGCAATACCTGTTGCACCTTTTCCAAGTAAATTCGCATTTATATTATTTATATTCAACTTGGTAATCGTATCTAATGAATAACCAACTACTTGTTCGGATGATTCACCAACTGAATTTACATCACATGCATTTAAAGAAACATCTTTAGAATTTTTTATTGCAATTCCTGCAGTATCAACAACTTCATCAAATTGAATATTTACTTCGGTTATACTTATTGAATTCCTCATATTTTCTAATTGAACTGCATTTGAATGAATTGTATTACTCATAATTATGTCTAAATCAGAAAAAGTAATTTTTCCATTTAATAATGGATTTATTATATTTGATTTTATTGCATATGAATATTCACCATTTGAAACTGAAAAAGCACAATTTTCAGATATAATTTCTCTTACATCTAAAGTATTAACCCCAATACTATTTGAGTTTTCAATTATAAAATTACAATTTTTTACATCTAATAAATTTGCAAAATAAACTCTAATTGCTTCTGCATTGTCTCCTATTGCAGTAATTGTGTGTCCTTGACAATCTAAAATAAATGAGGACGAAGAGATTTCCTCAAAATTTAAACAAACATTATTGTTCACTGTTAAATCTGATGTTAAAATATAAGATCCTTCTCCATATGTTCCACAAGAGGATATTGAAGACGCATCCATAATACTAAATAATCCTTCTGGTAATTCAGCACCAAAATAAATTTGATCTAAATTATCTAATGCAGCATATTCTCCATTATCTAGAATTACAAATGATTGAAAACTATTTGAAATCTCATATTTATCATTTGTGTCTGCAATATTTCCTTGGTCCATTGGACCTACTTTATACAAACCAGATGGAGATAACACGAATAAATTATTAGAATACTCCAAAAGTGAACTACCATACTTTTCTTTTTCATATGTCATAGGATAATTTTCAACTTCTAAATTTCCCCTTAAGTTTTTGATATTGCTAATATAGTAAACCTCATTTTGAGCAGAAATAACTAATGAATCTTCTATTAAGTTTACTTGTTTTCCCAACTCTTGACTTCTCCCAGTTAATGTAACAAATGCAATATCTGAATATCTAAATAAACTATTATCAAATTTTAAATCTTGTTTATCTATACAATAAACTTTTGACTCATAAGAAATTCCAAAACAGCATATATCTTTATCACAGGTTATTTTTGGAGAAGAAGTTCTTAATTCATAATCCGTATATAAAACTGCATAATTTTCAAAATCTAATGTTATATATGAAATTCCCCCCAGTTGAGCGTAATTTGGAACTGTTGAAAAGTATAATCTTTCTTCAATATAGCCTCCATAAAAATTAGCTCCTGCTTTATTTATCCTCTTTTGACCTTCTGAATTAATAAAATATGTTCCTTCTGGAAAAACTCCCACTGCTAATTCAGTATTATGTGTACTTAAAGATAAAATCTGATTTAAATAACCATCAAATACTATTACTTCATCTGGATTTTCAAAATCTTTTCTGTTTAAATAATCATAAAAAATATATATTTGATTATTTGATGACAAAACTAGGTCATTTTTTTTATCTTTATTAAAATCTAAAATTTCTAAAAATTTAATATTTTCTTTTTGAATTGTATTTGATAATTCAGTATAATCTGAAGGAACATAAATTAAATAAGGATCAATTACATACTCTGTATTTGAATTTACAAAAACACTAACTTGTAATTTTATTAATGCCTTTTTTCCATCATACGTAACTATTGCCCTATGTTTTTCAAACATAATATCTGAAAAATCTATGATTGATTTACTTCCATCTTCTAATTTTGCTTCTATTTCTGCAATAGGTATTGAATATGTTGCTGAAAAACCATCTGAATATTCAATTTCTTTTTCAAAGGCAGTAAACTCTAATACTTTGCTCTCTTCTAGGTAATATATTTCATTATTCCAAATTATTTCTTTTGCGTCTGGTAGTTCATAAATTAATTCAATAATAATATTTTCAGGAGTATTTTTATTATTCTTAATTTTAACTGTGTGTTTTAAACTATCTTTAGGTCTTATATTATCTAGTTTCACTATGGGCGTTGTTGTTTTTTTAAATTCACTTATGATTGTTATATCCTCTAATAAATATCCTGTTGCATATTCTTCATAAGTTGCACTTTCTAATCCTCCCAAATAACGAACATCTGATAACCCTTGTATTGATAAGCCAATGTATTCAAATGCATTCTTCATAGAAGGATAAGAGGCATCTACTTTTAATTCTGCTTTAAAAACATTATTTAAAATATTTACTGAGCTACTTTCTACAGGTTTTATAGATTCTTCCAAAGGCATATTTAGTTTAGTAGATAAATCTTCTGTTGTCGTTACTTTAAAAGAAGAATCTTCTTTTAGTCCAGATTGAACACAACCAAAGAATAATGAAATTAAAACTAAACATAAAGCAACTGCAACAAAATAATTTTTCATATAAATATAAGAGAAGTTATACTTTTTAAATCTATTCCGTCTGTAATACACTTAGATTTTATAGTATAAAAAAGCAGCAAATCCTCCAAATCCTTTCAATTCATGCCCTGGGTCGCTTTCAGAAGAAAATATCTCTATTTCTACCTTGTTTTGTTCTGCTTTTTCTAATATTTGTTTTATTTCTGGTTTTTGTCTTATTAAATCATCAATAACTAATACTTGAGAAACAGCTTTACATTCTAATGCTGTTTCAATTTCTTTAAATCCATAAATAGCTAATCCTGTCCCTTTACCTAAATGTTCCTTTAATTTTTCAACTAATAAACTTTCTTTTTCTATTTGATGCTCCCCTATGGCTTGTGAAATAGCACCAGAAGTCATTAATTCTTTTATTGCACTTCTTTCTGCACTTGATGCTTTTTCAAATATTAATTTTTTTAATAAATTAGGATATTTTTGTTGGATATGTTCTTTTAACTCTTCTTTTGCAAAACCTGGTCCAGCGATAATAATTTTTTCAGCATCTATATGTTCTATTTGTTTCATTAACTCTGCATAAAATTGATTTAGTTTTTCTTCTGGATTTTTATCTCTCTTAGATCTTCCAGAATATATTTCATGTGAATGTTCTACTCCATATCCTTTCAAATAAGATACTAATGCTTTTTCATTATCTAATAAAATTATTCCTAATTTGGGCCTTTTTGTTTCAGAAACAGCTTTTTGCAGCCTATCTATTTGATATTTTTGCCATTTTTCTTTTATTATTTTAAGTGGGTTTTCTATCTCTACATTTATTGTATGATAACTACCTATTTGAACAAATTCTTCTGGGCTACCATTTACTATTTTTCCAGTAACTCTTAAAGAATTACCATATTTTGAAAATTCAATTTTTTCACCTTTTATTTTAACAGTAATTGGCTTGCGCTCACCTTTAGAATCTTCTGTGGGCTTATAAACACGATATGACCGCGCTTCTAATATATCTCCATCTTCAATAATCTTATCTAAATGCCACAGATCATCTAAATTTTCAGGCATAAGTTTAATTTCTCCTGTTTTTCTGTCTTGGTGAATAATTCTCATATAATTTATTTAGACAACGCGCCTTTAAAAATAATGTGTTTTTAATAATCAGATAGTTCTTATTAACATGATAAAGTTTGCCTTATGTATCGTCAAAGTATAGTTATATCTTGACGATAGGAATATAAATCTTTTTAGATAATATAAGTCATGAAGTAAAATAATTCGGTGTTAAAATGAAAGAAAATAAAATTTTAGAAATACTATATGAATGGAACCCTTGGAAAAATAAGATAGACAGTGGAGTCCCAAGACTAAAATATTTAAAAAAACTTAAAAAATTATCAAAAACAGGGCAGATAGTAACAATTACGGGGCCAAGAAGATCAGGTAAAAGCACATTAATAAAACAGTTCATTAATTCTTTATCAAAAAAAGAGACAAAAAAAATTTTGTATATAAATTTTGAAGAATCAAGATTTTTAAATTTAAATCTTGAATTTTTACACAAAATATATGAAACATATAAAATAAATATAAATCCAAAAAATAAAACTTATCTTTTTTTAGATGAAGTACAAAAAATTTCGGGTTGGGAAAAATTTGTGCGTTCTATTCATGAAAAAGGAGATTATGAAACAATTATAATCACTGCTTCAGTTTCTAATTTTATAAGTAAAGAATATGGAACACTGCTCACAGGGAGACATATTAATATGACTGTTTATCCTTTAGACTTAAAGGAATTTCTTAATTTTAAGGGAATTTTAACAGGAGAAAAAAATGAATTAATCTTTAAGAAAAATGAAATTTTAAATGAAACAAAAGAATATTTAAAATGGGGAGGATTTCCAAAAATTGTATTATCTAATGAAAAAAAAATAATTCTTGAAACTTATTTTTTAGATTTAATAAATAGAGATATAATTTCAAGGTACAAAATAAAAGAATTTGATAAATTAAATGAACTTGCCATATATTATTTAAGTAATACTGCAAACCTTCATGTATTTAATAGAATCTCAAAATTTATGAAAGTATCCCACGATACAATCGAAAGATTTTCTTCATATTTTCAAGAAACATATTTGTTTTTATTTGTTAAAATGTTTGCTTTTTCATTAAAACAACAAAGTGTGAATCCGAAAAAAGTGTATTGTATAGATAATGGTCTAATAGAAGCGAAGGGATTTTTATTTATGAAGGATGTGGATAAAAGATTAGAAAACGCAGTTTTTCTTCATTTATTATTTAATGGAATAACTCCATATTATCAAAAAAATGGTTATGAAATTGATTTTTATTATAAAAACACTGCAGTTCAGGTTTGTTATGAACTTAATGGAGCTACTGAAAGAGAGGTTAATGCATTAAATAAAATAAAGGCAAAAAATAAATATATAATAACATGGAATGAAGAAAAAAAGATAAATGGAATTAATGTTATTCCATTTTATAAATGGGCAATTAATTTATAATTAAAGTTTACTTTGTGTATCGTCAAAATAATAGTAAAGTTTGACGATGGAATTCAAACCAATAGGTAATTTAATGTCTGAAGTATATTATTTTGATACATTATTAGCAGAAGGTGCAAATGCTGCATATTCTAATTTTAAAAAATCCTATTGTATTTCATATGTTAAAAATATTACTAAAAAATGTGATTGTGAAGACAATCCTGGAGATATAATAGCACAAAATATTGGCATATTATTAAGTTCAGACATAGTATCAATAGGCCATGCTGCGCATAAATTGATTATAGAAAACTCAGGAGAGGACGTTTTTCTTAAATACAATAAAAAAACAGGTTTAAAACAAGTAGAAGAAGCTGAAAAATTAGGCATGGATTCTACTGATTATAAAATTATTGAGGAATAAGTGAGATTATGAAAAACTATAAAAAAATAATATATTGTGGATTTGTTTTACTATTTTTATTTGGGTGTATATTCTATGATAGAACAGCAGATGATAAATACAGGTTATCTAAAAATTTTCCGATAAAAGAGATTAGTAATGAAACATATAATTTAAGCGCGCAAAAAACATTAGATAATTATTTTAAAAACAACACGCAAATTAAAATCCAGGAAACAACTTTAGAAAATATCTCTTATTCACCATATTACGATTTTATCCCCGGAGGAATACAAGTTTGTTGGGGAACGGTTAGCAGTTCAAATTATTCATTAATTATACATTATAATAATAATTCTTTTGAATTAGGTACGATTGTAAGATGTGTTCACACAAATGGATCAGAATGTAAAAATAATGATTTAGAAGAAAAATATAAAACACAAGAAATGCCTTGTCATATAACTTTTGATTATAAAACAGTTAAAAATCCAAAATATTGCCATCTTTTAGAAAATGAAGAATACTGCATAATACAAAATGTTTTCAAAAAGGAACATATTGTATATTGCCATAATTTAAGTAACTATAGAAAAAAAGATTGTTATGCTACTCTTGCTTTAAATAATAAAAATATTAGTTTTTGTAATTATTTGAAAGGCGAAGAATATGAATATTGTATAAGTAATTCGATATATTTACCAGAACATATTGTTTATTGTCAAAATTTAAATTTAACAACTAATAGATTAGATATTGAAAAATGTTATTTAAATTTGGCGGTAAATTCAGGAAACGATAGTATTTGTGAAGAAATTGAGTTTTATAAAAACGTATGTTATTCAAGAGTTGCAGAAAAACAACAAAATGTAAGTATTTGTAATAAAATAACAGATTATAGTAAAGATAGTTGTTATAATTCTCTTGCAAAAATAATGAATAATGTATCTATTTGTGATTATGGATCAGCAAGAAATGCATGTATATACACTTTAGCAAGAAATAAAAATAATCTAACAATTTGTAAAAATATTGATAAAGAAAGTCATTGGTATAATACATGTTTTAAACATTTTGGAGAAGAACAATATGAAAAAACATGAAAAAATAATAAAAATCTTAAAAAAAGAATATCCAGAAGCAAAAACAGCGCTTAAGCATAAAAACGCTTATCAATTATTAGTCGCAACTATGTTATCTGCGCAAGCTACCGATGTTCAAATTAATAAAATAACTCCTGCGCTTTTTAAAAAATATCCAAATGTTAAAAAATTAGCAAATACAAAATTAGATGAATTAGAAAAATTAATTTATTCCTCTGGATATTATAAAACAAAAGCTAAACGACTAAAATCAATGGCTCAAACAGTGGTTAAAGAATTTAATGGAAAAATACCAAACAATATGATAAATTTAACTAAATTACCAGGAGTTGGAAGAAAAACAGCAAATGTTGTTTTACAATCTTTTTTTAATAAAACTCAAGGTATAGTTGTAGATACACACGTAACTCGTTTATCTAATCTACTAGGTTTTACTAAAAATAAAAATCCTGAAAAAATTGAAAAAGATTTAATAAACGTATTTGATAAAAAAGATTGGAGTTTTATTTCAATTGCACTTATTTTACATGGAAGAAAAATTTGTATTGCAAGAAGACCAAAATGTAAAGAATGTAAATTAAATAACCTCTGTCCCTCTAGTAGGGTTTAATTTAAAAAAACATAGCTAGAAAAGAATTGTATGAGACTTGCAATTATTGATAAAACTAAATGTACCAAAAAAGTGTGCGGGTACATATGCCAGAAATTCTGCCCAGGAGTTAGAATGGGTGAAGAAACAGTTACAATAGGAGAAGACGAATATCCAGAAATATCAGAAGAACTATGTACTGGCTGTGGAATATGCGCGAATAAATGCCCAGAAGGTGCAATAGAAATCATTAATTTAGCAGAAGAAATAGGAGAACCAATCTATCAATATGGTGCTAACTCATTTAGATTATATAAATTACCCTTACCTAGAGAAGGAGTATTAGGATTAATTGGAAAAAATGGGATAGGAAAATCAACTGCATTAAAGATTTTATCAAAACAAATAATCCCGAATTTTGGAGAATATGAAAAAGAGTATACATTAGATCTAGCAATAGAAAAAATGTCTATTATTCAACAAGCATATTTCAAATCTTTAAAAATAGGAGAAATAGAAGTATCTCATAAACCACAACATGTTGATAAAATATCTGATGTTTTCAAAGGAACTGTAAAAGAACTTTTAAGTAAAGTAGATGGAGAAAATTTAAAAGAAGCAATTAAAGAATTTCAATTAGATAAAATAATTAATAGGGAAGTAAGTAAATTAAGCGGAGGAGAGTTGCAAAGAATAGCAATTGCTGCTGCATATATGAAAAAAGCAGATATATATTATTTTGATGAACCTGCTTCTTATCTTGATATAGAACAAAGAATGTCAATATCTACAAAAATAAAAGAATTAAGCAAAACAAAAAAAGTAGTTGTAATTGAGCATGATATGGCATTATTAGATTATATGTGTGACCACGTAAATGTATTTTACGGAACAGAAAATGCATATGGTATCATATCTAATATAAAAGCTGCAAGATTAGGAGTAAATGAATATTTACAAGGATATTTAAAAGATGAAAATGTTAGATTTAGAAATTATGAAATTACATTTGAAAAACGATCTGCTTCAGATACTAAAAAATCAGTAGTAGGAATTGAATATCCTGAATTTGAAAAATCTTTTGAAAATTTTAATTTTAAAAGTGAAAAAGGACAAATATATTTAGGAGAAACAGTCGGAATTTTAGGTAGGAATGCTATTGGAAAAACTTTATTTATTAAAATGCTAGCAGGAGTAGAAAAACCAGAAAATACTGAATATGATATGGATTTGAAAATTGCATATAAACCTCAATATGTAAGAGTAGAAGAAGATATGCAAGTAAGAGAATTATTTGAATCTAAAAAATTAGATAATTTTATTTTCAAAGAAGCTCAAAGAAGATTAGGAATTGAAAAATTAATGGATAGATTTTTATCTCAATTAAGCGGAGGAGAGTTGCAAAGAGTTGCAATTACGTTAACTTTATCACAAGAAGCAGATATCTATTTATTTGACGAACCTTCTGCATTTTTAGATATTGAGCAAAGATTACATTTTGTTCATTTAATAAGAAGTGTTATTGGAAATTCAGAAACAAAAAGCGCTTTTGTTGTTGACCATGATATTGTTTTGATTGATCTAATTTCAGATAGATTAATGATTTTTGACGGTGAAAGCAGTACACAAGGAAATGCAAGCGCACCTTTAAAGAAAAAACAAGGTATGAATCAATTCTTAAAAAGCATGAATATAACTATGCGCAGAGACAAAGATACTTTAAGACCAAGAATAAATAAACAAGACAGCGCTTTAGACAGAGAACAAAAACAAAAAGGAGATTATTATTATTCTTTTTAAATTTTTGATTTATATTTAGCAATTCCAAAACCCAATGTTGACCAGATTAATGCCAATATTATTGCGCCAATCATAGGAACAATATATCCATCTAATAATACATTAAAATGCCAATTACATTGTTCAACACAATATTTCATTGGATAATATGTTTCCATATTTACCAAAACATTTTCAAAATTTATCATGTATATAGAAATCAATATAACTGCAATAATTGCTCCTAAACCTGCATACTTTAAAGTTGTTTTATAATCTAATTTTTCTCTAAAGCAGGAATATCCTAAAACCATAAATAAAATATAAAATAAAAACGTATTAGTTAACGCAAGACCAGAATAAGAAGAATTATAATAAAAATTAACTGCTGCACCTAAGGATAAAGTTTCACAATTACAAGTATATTCTTTAGATCCTTCAATAAGTTCACTTTCTACTATTTCTGTTTTTACATTGTCAATAAACGATAAATATGATAAAAATACGAAGACTGAAAAGAAAACACATATTAAAATCATGAATGAGTTTGAAACTTTTTTATTTTTCTTTGCCATTTAACAACCTCTTTTTAATGATCTAATTTTTCGCATCGTAATTTAACACTTTTATTTGAATGGGTTTGAATCTTTCCTTCCTGATCAAAACCATATGCAGTTAATTTTATGGTATAAAGATCTGGATAAGAACTTTCTCTACCATATATCTTTATGCGCTTTGTTACACTAGCATCAGGACCAACTATTCCTACTCTGCTTCTTCCTTTTATTAATTTTTTATCTTTTGATAATGAAATAGCCTCTGGAAGTTCTACGTCACATTCTGTCCAATAAATATCTTCGGTATTATTTTGAATTGTTACTTCAATTTCAACATCATTTTGTGTATATGCAATAAGTCTAATCGGAAAAAAAGATGCTTTGATTGATAATAATTTATTAGTCATTAATTGTAATTATTCACAATAAGTTTAAATATCTTAAGGGAAAAAGATTTTTGGTTTTTATGGGATTTCCAGAAGCAGAATTAATAAAAGATGAAATTGTTTTGAGAGATATTAAAATTTCTCAAGATGTTTTACTAACTAGAAAAGCGATGGTTAGATGGTTAGCATTATCTTTAGGATTAATCTCCCCAAATGAAACAAGAACTTTAATGTTAGATATATTAGAAGTTCTGTTGCATTTCCACTTTAAAAATAAAAATCCAGATATCCATAACATACTAGATGAACTTGAAAAAAATAAAAAAGAAGAACCAAATCCAAAAGCAGTTAGATATCATTTATTACAATTAAAAAATAAAGGTCTAATTGATTCAAAACAAAGAAAATATTATTTTATAACCGGGTCCTTACCTGAAAATAATGAATTAAATATTTCACTTGAAGAAATGTATACCAAAAAAGTTGAATCCTCTTTTAAACAAATAACAAAAGTCATGAAAGCATTAAAACGTACTTATTAAATATTGTGTTCTTTTTGACCTATAATTTTATTTTTACCTGTTTTTTTAGCATAATATACTCGTGCATCAATTGTATTTTTAAAATCTTGAGAAGTATATCTATCTTCAAACATACCACAACCCATACTTATACTTATAGGAATGGTTAATGTTTCTTTTTCTCTTTTTATACTCATATTCCTTGTTAAATTTTTAAATAACTCTGATATAATATCTCTGCATTCATTTCTATTTTTAGCCCATATTAGTATAGCAAATTCGTCTCCTCCTCTCCTATATGCATGCATAAATTCAGAAAGATTATTATCATCAATAAATTTTGTTATTCTTTTCCCTAATCTTTCTAAAACTATATCTCCCACAACATGACTTTCATAATTATCATTTATTTGTTTAAAATCATCAATATCAAATTCAGCTAAAAATAATGGACTTTTATCTTTTCCTTTTTTTCTTTTATTTATCTCACTATCTAATTGTGTTCTATATTCTCTAACATTATATATTCTTGTTAATTCATCCATTTTGGATAATTTTTCTAAATTCGTCAACCAATTCTCATTTGTAAATAATAAACCAATTAAAGTAGTTGAAGTTTCTAATGCTTCTTTTGCATGTACCAACTCTTGTTTAGAAACTTGTTTTTCTCCAAAATCAATTGCTATTAATCCAGTATTATGTTTTCCTCCTAATTCAATACCACATACTAAATTTACTCCTTTTTGTTCTGTTACTTTAGCATAACTATCTTTTGTTTTTGAATTTCCATTGATCAATTTTTCATAAACCTTTGCTGGATTTTTCAAAGAATCACTCACAATTTTTAAAGATTTTCTTACTCGTAATTCTTTAATTTTTTTCCATTTTTCATAATCAATTGGAACACTTGCTACACATTTAACATAATCTCTTTTTTCAGGGTCTTCAATCCATAATCTAGCTGTGTCTGCATTTGTAGTTTTTATAACCATTTCTAATAATTCAACCACTACATCTTCTGGACTTGTTTCTAAAGCTTTTTTTAAAGCTTGTAAGGTTGAAAGTATTTCTTTTTGCATGTATCAGTTGCTGTGTTTTTCATTTTTAAACCTTTCTGTTGAGTATTCAATAAAAACATTTATAAAGACAGAAAAACACAAAATAAACATGCCAACACCAAAAGTATTACCTGTAAAATTAACAGAAAAGGGAATTAAAAGAACCATTGAATTTCCTGTCTCTAAAACAAATACTAGAGATCCTGAAAAACAAGAGATATTCAAGACAATTCAAGACTTTTGTTTTAAAGGTTTAGAAAATTTAGAAGAAATTGATAGAATAATAGAAAAAACAGAAGGATTAGAATATAAAAAACAATTATTAGAGTATTTAGCTTATGAAGTTTTTCCTTGTTTTGCAGAAAATTCAAATTTATGGCCTGAAAATATACAAGTAAAAAGAGACACATTAGCACATTTTATCTATTTTAATATTAGAAGATTAATTGATAGGTATTTTGAAAAAGAAGAAAAAGAAAGATTATTTACTAAAATAAATGCAGACCTACATGAATTTGACCAACTAATATAAATTGTGTGTTTCTTATTTTAATTATGAAATATCATATAATCACTTATGGATGTACGTTAAATAAAACAGATTCAAATAAAATGCGAGCAATCCTAAATTCTAAAAATTGTAAAGAAACTAATGAGAAAAATGCAAACGTAATAATACTTAATTCTTGCACTGTTAAACATCAAACTGAAAATAGAATTTTAAAAAAAATACAAGATTTATACAAAGAAAAAAAACCTGCTGTTTTAACAGGATGTTTATATTTAAGAGAACCTTTAATTAGAGAAAAATATCCAAATATCCCTATATTATCAACAAGTTCTATTTCTAAAATATATACTGCATGCACTAATGCATTAAAAGGAAAAAAATATACCAATATCAAAAAATATGATAAATCTGAATTACCAACTATTTATTCGGGGATTATTGCATCAGTTCCTCTTGCAGAAGGATGTTTAGGAAATTGTACATATTGTGAAACACATTTAGCAAGAGGAAAATTAAAAAGTTATACAATAAGAAAAATAAAATTAGAAGTTGAAAAAGCAGTAAAACACGGGGCAAAAGAAATTCAATTAACAGCACAAGATACTGGTGCTTATGGTATTGATATTAACACAAATCTAATTGAACTATTGAATGAAATTTTAAAGATTAAAGGAGATTATTATATTAGATTAGGAATGATTAATCCAAATCATGTTTATACTTTTTTAGATGAACTTATTGAAATTTATAAAAATAAAAAAATGTATAAATTTTTACACATTCCTTTACAATCTGGGAGTAATAAAATACTAAAGAGTATGAATAGATATTATACCCTTCAGGAATATAAAAAAATATGGAAAAAATTTAAAAAAAAAATTCCCAATATGACAATTGCAACAGATGTAATTATCGGTTTTCCTACTGAAACAGAAAAAGATTTTCAAGAAACATTAAATTTAATTAAAGAATTTAAATTTGAAGTATTAAATATTTCAAGATTTACTCCTAGACCAGGAACTCCTGCTAAAAATATGAAACAGTTGGATAATCATATAATTAAAAAAAGAACTAAAAAAACCAGCGAATTATTTAGTAATATATCTTTAGAAAAAAACAAACAACAAAAAAATAAAATTTGTGAAATTTTAATAACAGAAAAACAAAAAACATGGACAGGCAGAGATATTAATTACAAACAAATCGCAGTTAAAACTAAAAATTTAAACATAGGTAAAATTCTTAAAATAAAAATTACTGATTATACTCAAAGTTGTTTAATAGGAGAAAGTGTTTAAAGCTTATTTTATGTAATTTTAATATGGGTTGTGAAACTACTAAAGATATTTTGATTCCTAAAAATCCAATAGATACAGTTATTGGACAAGAAAGAGCTGTAAATTATGCAAAAATTTGTGTAAAGCAAAAAAGACATTTATTACTAATTGGCCCCCCCGGAACAGGTAAATCAATGATAGCACAATCTATTTCTAACCTAATACCAAAACCAAAAGAAGAGATAGTAGTTACACATAATGAAAAAAACGAAAACAAACCATTAATAAAAATTAAAACTATAACAGAAATCAAAAAAAATAAGAAAAAAGAAAAAGTGGGAACTTACATTGATCCTATTTATGTTCCTTATTTTGTATCTGAAGCGCTTGGATTTAAATGTAAAAGATGTTCAAAATTAAGTAACGCAGAAGAATGGGTTTGTCCATATTGTGGTGCTCAAAAATACCAACTAGCTCATGACATCCTAGGGTTAAAAACAACAAGAAAAGACAGTATTGATTCAACACGAATAACAAATGGAAAGGAGGAAAGAATTATATTCAAAAGAGAAGGAAATAGAATTTTAAGCTTGACGGAAAAAGAAGAAAAAAAAGTAAAGGAAATAGAATTAAAGTTAAAAGAAAAAACACTTATTCCATTAGATAGAAATCCGTTTGTACAAGCAATTGGAGCAAGCGAAACTGAACTTTTAGGAGATATACAACATGATCCCTATGGAAATCATAAAAAAATTGGTACTCCTTCTTATTTAAGAGTTCTACCAGGCGCGGTGCATGAAGCACATGAAGGAGTATTATATTTAGATGAATTATCATCCTTAGGAGAAATCCAAAGATATTTGTTGACTGCTATGCAGGATAAAAAATTTTCAATTACAAGTAAAAACCCAACAAGTTCAGGAGCATCAATAAAGGTGGAAAATGTGCCTTGTGATTTTATTTTAATTGCATCCGCAAATATTAATGATTTACCTAACATTCTTCCTGCATTAAGAAACAGAATTCGAGGCCAAGGGTATGAAATTCTTTTTGATACAGTTATGGAAGAAAACGAAGAAAATAAGAAAAAACTATTTCAATTCATTGCTCAAGAAATAAAAAAAGATGGAAAAATACCAGATATGAATTTAGACGCAGCAGAAATTATAATTGAAAAATCAAAAGAATTAGCTAAAAAAATTGATAATGAAAATGGATATTCACTTAGATTTAGGATACTTAATGGGATAATTAGAATGGCAGGAGATATTGCAGTTTCTGAAGATGCAGAACTAATAGATAAAACACATGTTAAAAAAGCTATAGAAGAAAATAAAACAATTGAAGAACAACTAAGCATCAAACATTCTAATTGGTATTCAACAGAAATGAGCGATTTTGCTTTTAAAAAGAACCAAACAGGCAGAGAAATATTATAAACAACTCTTAAAAAGGTAATGCAACTTAAATATTTCTATAAAGGGCCCGTGGTCCAGAACTTTTTAATATCAAAGTATTAGAAAGTGGATAATGGTTAAGACGTCTGCTTGACGCACCTTTTTTGGTCATCCTAAAAAGCTGCACCAAAAAAAGTTCAAAATGCAGAAGGTCCCCGGTTCAAAAGAATTGCAGAAACAAAATTTACCAGCAAGCTGACAATCCGGGCGGGCCCATTTATCTTGAAACAGTCAATGTCCCATCTTGATCTACATAATAAAAATTAGTAAATTCAGAATTATCTATCTTAACTGGAACATACCCTTTTAAAGACATTAAAACATCTATTTTTTCATCTAATAAGTTTATTGTTTCTTTATCTAATTTCCCGTCAATTTTTGAGATGTTATTATCCACTTTAAATTTATTTATAGCTAATTCTGTTTCTTCATCTAACATCCCATTTGGTTCTCCTTTAAAATAATTTAAAGTTTTTAATTGACTTTGTGCTTTAATTATTTTACCTGCTTCTATAATCTTACTTAAAACAAAATCAGTTAAATTTCCACTTTGATCTTTAATATCAAAATCTCTATTAAATTGTTGTATCATCTCTTTTATCCCTTCTCCTAAAATTATGCCTGCTTTTTCATCTCTTGATAACTTATCACTAGTATATCCTAATGAGTTTAACATATTAATTACTTGAGTTAATGTATATGAATCACTTTTATGTTTAAATTGGATCTCATTTTTAAATGCCATATTTATCACTTAAATATCATAATATGTCATCGCGACTTCTTTAATATCCCTTAAACTACTCTTTTTTATTTTCGTTTCATCAAACGAATCTATATGCAACCTTACTTCAGTAGTAAATATTAATTTTTTAATTTTATCCATTTTATAATGATCTTTTATATTGTCTCTAAATCCTTGTAAAATAAATGCTTCTTCAAGTAATTTTTTGAGATTCATCTTACCTTCAAATATGATTTCAAAAGTTGCACCATCTTCTGCATATTCTAATGGATTAACTATTAATATTAATTTATCAACCTTATATTTTTTAGAAGATTTTAACATTCCTTTATTATATTTTTCTAATATTAATTCGAGTTTATGTTTTTCAAGCGATTTTCCAAAATATGCTCGCAATAATTTGAATACTATATCCGATTTATTTGAACGTATTTTAGGTCCTTTACCCTCAACAAGGATTACCAACATAGATTAATTAAGGTAGTCACCCTTTAAAAAGCTTCTGAAACTCAGAAAAACAATTGAAATAAACCTAATAATACAACAACTAAACCTAAAATAAATGTTGCTTTATAAAAATTAACTTTTTCAGCAAAAGTCATCAACATTCTTATAGTTAACAACCCAGTTATAAATGCAACAATTCCTCCTAAAACTAAAGGCCCAGTTATAACAAAATCTTGTTTTAGTAATGGAAGAAAAATAGATGCACCTAATGTTGCAGGGATACTCATTAAAAAACTTAATTTAAATGAACTTTTCAAAGAAAAATTTTGAATTAATAACACAGAAACTGTAACTCCAGATCTACTTATCCCAGGTAAAACTGATACTCCTTGCAATACCCCCACCACTGTTGCTTTTGTTTTTGTTAGTGCTTCTTCTATTTTAGATTCTTTTCTATTTTTATGTAAAAACGCAATTATTAATAAAAAAAATCCAATAAATAATGTAAAAATTACTTCAGGAATATGAATTGAAAATAAAAATAAACTTAATATCCCTGCGATTATAAAACTAAAAAGTGTTGTTATACTTAAAAAAACCAATAAATCTTTGCTTCTATCTTTTTTATAAATGCTTTTGAAAAGATTGATTATTTCATTTCTAAAATAAATTATGGCTGCTAATGAAGTACCCCCATGCAGCCAAATCGCATTACCTAATGCTTCTGAATAATTAAAATTAAAAATTAATTTTCCAGCTAAAGTAACCATCGCAGAAGAACTTATAGGTAGCCATTCAGTTATTCCTTGAATTATACCTAGAATTATCGCAGTTAAGAAATCCATTTGATAATATAGAATACGAATATTTAAAAAATAAAAGGAAAGGAAACTAATCCTTTGTAATTATTACTAAATTCTCTGGTTTTTTAAATATATTTCCTGCTTTTATCCCTATTAAATATTTAACTCCTTGAGATTCTGCTAAATCAACTAATCTTTGTGTTACAATCCCATCAAAAACTACTGCTTCTACTTCTTTTTCGTTTTCTAATGTTTTAATAACATCTCTTACAGGTAATTCTTTTATCTGAGCATATGTTTTGTCATAGAATTTAGCTTTCAAAGTATTTTCAAGATGCTTTAAACTATCCTCTAATTCCTTTGGGGGTTTATCACTGTAATCTGGTTTTTCAAATTTTTTAACTGGAGTTGTTGTAATCTTTGAAGACCTTGATTGGGAAGACGTTGAGGACCGCATAGGTTTTTTAATTTCTTCTTCTGTTCTTTCATAATTCATTTTAGTATCGTTTGGTTTGTGTGCATCTACTTGTTCTACTGGAAGTTTATTTCTTAATGCTTTAATTATCTCTTTTCTTGTTAATTCTTCTACTTCTTTCCCAGTTGGAGCTCTTGCGACAAAATCTATCTCAAGTACTTCTTTTAATTGAGTTAATATTATGTCTCCTCCTCTGTCTCCATCTAAAAATACAGTTAATTCTTTTTCTCTTCCTAATTTTATAATGGTGTCATTTATTTTTGCGCCACCAACAGCAACAACATTTGGTATATCACTTCTCAATAAATTTAATACATCTGCTCTGCCTTCTACAAGAATTATTGAATCAAATTTATCAATATTTGGTCCTGCTGCTAATCTGTCTTTCCCATATTCAATTATCTCTGCGGTTTTAACTTCATTTCTAACTGTATCAGAAATAACTTTACTTTCAGGAATCTCAGTATTGAGTAAATTCCTAAGTAAATTCTTTGCCCTATCAATAATTGTTTTTCTTTTAAGATTTCTTGTATCTTCAACTTTTTCAACTTTAATAAATGCTTCGCATGGTCCTACCCTATCAACTGTTTCTAAAGCTGCAGCTAAGATACAAGTTTCAACCATATCTAAGCTTGATGGTAATTTTATGTTTCCTGTAGTCTTACCTGATTTTGCATTTAATTCTACTTCAATTCTTCCAATTCTTCCATTTTTTTGAAGGTCTCTTAAATCTAATTCATCACCAAGTAATCCTTCTGTTTGACCAAAAATAGCACCAACAACATCCGGCTTTTCAACAAGCCCGCGTATTTCTAAATCTGCATAAACTACATATTTCAAAGTATCAATGTATGTTTTTCCCATTTATATCACCTATTTTGTTCACTAACTCCTGCTCACTGCAATCTATTTGCAATACTTTATTGCGATCTTTTGTCCCGGAAATAATTTGCACAGTAAACCCTATTTCTTGTTTTATCAATTTCTCAATTGCTTTATTTGCTTTTCCTTTTAATGGCTGTTCACCTATTCGTATTTTAAGTTTGCCATTTTCCATTTGTATATTATCTTTCTTTGCATTGGTTATTACTTTTGCTTCTATTTCCATTGACATTCACTATTTTCTGCTGCTTTTGATATAAATGAGCAGTAAGTTGTGATTTTATTAATTTTTTGATGTTTTAACATCTATCTTGTGGTTTTTTGTATTTATAAATGTATCTTTATACAATTTCATCCTTTTCTCTGCATTCACTGCAAAGAAGAAAACCACCAACTCTTTTTAAATGTTCAGAATACGCACCGCAGTGTTCACAAACTCCACTAAATCTTTCACCGCCAGTAAATCTATTTTGTAAAGCAACTTCAATTAATACATCTACTAATCCTGGATAAGCACTAATAATATCTGTTTCAGTAATCATTCCTATGACCATTGCTTTTTTATCAATAACAGGAAGTTTTTTTATTCTATATTTTCTCATTGCTAATGCAGCATCACCAATTGAAGTATCTGCTTTGATTACTCTTAAAGGTTGGCCCATTATTTTGTTTAATTTTATTTTAGCAGGATCTTTATTTGTTCCTACTACTTTTCTAACAATATCTCTTTCAGTTACTATACCCACTGCCTTTCCTTTATCCATAACTATAACACTACCAACATTAGCATTTGTCATAACTTCTGCTGCTTCTTTAGCATTACTGGAAGTTGATAAAACTAAGATTCCCTTAGTCATACAGTCTCCCACTTTGATTTGCGTTTCCATGTTAAATACTATAAATGATAATATTTAAAAGCGCTCTTCTTTTGTCCTTTAAGTCTTTTTGTGGAATAGATAATATTAAAAATTACATAATTTAAATCAAATTATGGTTAGCAAATATAGAAAAGGCGCAAGAGCTGAAAGAGAATTAATTAAATGGTTTTCAGAACAAGGTTTTGAAGTAATACGCGCAGCCGGATCCGGAGGGAATTCATTATCTCCAGATATTCTAGTTTTTAGAAAAGGAAAACAATATGCACTTGAATGTAAAGCTTGGGATACTACTTCTTTATCTTTAAAACCAGATCAAATAAATGGATTAAAAAAATGGGAAGAAATAACTGGAATTACTACGATGGTAGCATGGAGAGTTTCAAGAAAAGGCTGGAGATTTATACCCTTACATTTACTAAATAAAACTCCAAAAGGATATAGTGTCTCTTGGAAAATTGCTGAAAATACAATGCTTTTTGAAAATCTAATAAGATGATTAAATGGATAATAAAAAAATTATATTATTAGCACTTTCAATTGCTGTTTTATCAATTGTATTATTATTTATATTTATAAATACTACAATTGCAACTCAAATTTCTTTATATTCTACACCTACTAACAAAATTCCTAGAGATACATTAATTGAATTTCAAGGAACAATAGAAAAAATAACATTTAATGAAAAAACTGTTTCATTAAGAATATGTGATGGTAATTGTTTAACTGTTATATGTCAAAATGATTTAGAAATTTTAAAAATTTTATCTGAAAAAGATTTTGTAAAGGTTATAGGAGTAACAAAATCCTATTATCAAGGAATTACTGTTTATGCAAATGAGATAACTTATCCATAAAGATACGTGGTATTTAATTAAACAATAGGTTTTTAAACTAAGAAAAAATAAATATATCATGTCAATTGATCAAATATATAAATTAAAACAGGGGATATATTCAACAACAGACTACGATAAACTAATTTCTGAAAAAAGAGGAGTAACTGTAGCAGTTCATCCTTTCTTTTTTAAAAAAAATGATGAAAAAAATCGTAGCTATGAATTAGGATTACAAGAAACATTAAGAAAATTAAAAAATTATCTGATTATTCTTGAAGAGGAAGACAGTGTTCTAAATACACTTGAAGAAATATCTAGATTTTATATTTCTAATCCCATTGTCATTCCAACTATAGAATATGATCCCCAACCTTCTAGAACTGGGTGGTTAAATGTTGCCCAATTTATTAGAGAACTTTGGGATGAAAAAAACAGCATACAATTAATAGGAGGACTCTTTTCAAAAACAGATGAGTTTGGATGTGGGTGTTTAGGTTTTACCAAATACAAATTAGAGATAGAATTTAGATTACCAGTTAAAATTATTGAAGAATTAACTTTCTCATAATTACTGTGATTAACATGATTGAAAAATTATTCTCAATTATTATTGGGTTTTTATTAGGAGCTTTTTCAGGATTTATTCCAGGAATCCATTCAAATACAATAAGCGCAATATTAATGGAAACTAATTTAGATCCTAGTTTTTTAAGTTTTGTGATTATGGCAGGATTAGGATCCCATACTTTAATCTCTTTTGTCCCTGCAATATTTTTTGGAGTTCCTGAGGATTCCACATATATATCCGTATTGCCTGGACAAAAATTAGTACTAGAGGGCAATGGATTGAGTGCAATAAAATTAGTAATTATTTCATCATTAATAAGTATATTTTTATCTTTATGTTTATTCCCAATTGTGTTAATTCTGTTTCCTATTTCTTTTAATATTATCTCTCCGTATCTTATTTTTATTTTACTATTTGCTTCTGTATTTATGATATTATCAGAAAAAGAAATAAAAAAAATAATATTTGCAAGTGCAATCTTTATTTTAGCAGGAATCCTTGGAATTTTAACAATAAATGCACCTATAAGAGAGCCTTTATTTCCAATTTTTACAGGGTTGTTTGCATTTAGTACGTTAATTGCAACTTTATGGTCAAAACCAAAAATACCAAAACAAAAAGATGAAGAAATTGAATTTAATTTCTGGGTTCCCTTATTAGCAGGAATTGTTTTAGGGTTCATTGCAGATTTATTCCCAGGTATAGCTACACCTGCACAATTAGCTGTTTTTGCATCTCCACTTTTATTAGCGTGCCCAAAAAAATATTTAGTGTTCACTTCTTCAATCGCAGTAAGCCACATCATTTTTGCTTTTGCATCTTTAGAAACAATTGGAAAGGCAAGAGTTGGTGCTTTATCTTATGTCTCACAATTAATTGAACCTTCATTAAATAACCTATTTCCTTTAATGTTTGGATTTGTAATATCTATAAGTTTGTCCGCAATTTTTCTTTTGTTCATTTATAAAAAATTAGGAAAATTATTTGAAATTAATACCCAACATTTGTATATTGCATTGATATTATATTTAAGTATATTAATAATCGTGATTTCTGGCCCCTTAGGAATTGCAACTTTAGTTGCAGGTACAGCTATTGGTTCTTTACCTTTGTTTTTAGGAACAAAAAGAGTTCATGTAATGGGGGTTATAATTATTCCTTCTATTCTACTACTAATTTAAAAATATTTTGAATATATATTTTTTTATGGATGAAACAGAAATAAAGATATTAAACATTAATATTAACACAATTAAATCTAAACTTAAAACATTAGGTGCAAAACAAACATATAAAGGGTTAGTAACTATTAATTTCTTTGATTTTGAAGATCAAAAAATATCAAAAAGTAAATCTATTTTACGACTAAGAAAATATGGAAACACTGTAGAAATAACACATAAAACTAAACGAAAGAACAAAGGTAAATTCAAAGTTAGGGAAGAAACAGAAACCAAAGTAAGTGATTTTGGAAGTACAAAAAAAATATTCAAAAAAATAGGTTTAAAATGTATTAATGAATGTGAAAAAATAAGAACTTCATATGTTCTTGGAAAAGTTAAAATTGAATTAGACCAACACCCTAAAATACCTGCATATATGGAAATTGAAGGAAAACCTAAAGATATAGAAAAATTAGTAAAAAAATTAGGATTTGAAATGGATGATACATGTAATTTAACAAGCAGTATGGTTCTTAAAAAATATGGAGCCAATCAAAAAAACTTGAAATTTAAACATAGATAAGAATTTAAATTCTTTCTTCATAATGAGATACTATGAATACAATTGGGTGGATAGTATCATTATTAATAATAATTTCTGTTTGCTTATTATTTTTATATAATTGGACTTCACCACTTACTGAAAAAGATGCAGAAACATCCGTATTAGAAGATTTAAAAGCAAAATATGGAAATACTGCTGAATTTGAGATTATTTCTATTGCTGAAAATCAACCGATAGAAGAAGGAAAGGGCAAATATTATACTTTAAAAGCAAGAGTTACTGTTAATCCTACCTCTCCTTGTCCTGAAAGAATTCATTTATATTATAACTATCCTGAACAAGGTTTTGTAACTCAGCCTCCAGATTATATTACTAAAAATTGCGAAATTTGTGTTGGACAATCAATTTGTTATTTAATATTTAATGAAGAGGCAATTATAGCTTCGCACACAATTGAGGGAACAGAAAATGTTAAACAATATTTAGACCAGTATCTCAACGCAAAATCTAATGTTAAATCACCTACAAATAGTCAAGATAATTGGATCGTTGAATGGAATTCAGAAACTGCTGATTTTTATTATATTGTAGAATTAACAAGAAATGCAGAATTAATAAACGTTTCAACTAATTTTAAAGAATAAGCCTTTCTTTCTTTTGATAGAAACCCTTGGGAAAGAAAGAAAATCAGAATAATAAATTACGTTCACGTTTTATGAACACTTTTTAAGAAACTATTCTGTTTAGAATTATTCAATCTAGAATAGTTTTTGAAAATTCTCCGTTTTCCTAAGGCCTTTTCTTTGTTCTTTTTGTCTTGTTTTCTTTTTCTTTCTTTTTCCCAGGAGTTTTTCTTTCTTTTTTTAAAAGAAAGAAAAAGGCCTACATGCGCCAGTATTTTTTATTCTTTATAAAATTCTTTTGCGCTTCTAATAAATCATAGAAAAAATGATCTTCTTCTTTATGTATTTTTTGTAATATTCTTCTTGCTGTTTCTGGTCCTATCCCATAAACACTTAAAGCAATTAATGCACGTTTACCATATGCTTGTATAAGGGGTGCACTTTCATCTATAAACTTTTTGTTTTTTTCTACTAATTTTCCGTCTTTAAAAAATCCTGCATATCCAATAACAGACCCTTTACAATTTAAACATTTTATCTTTTCATCTGCATCATCTATTTTAATGTAGAACGGTCTGTTACAATTTGAACATATTAATTTAATGCGTTTTTCTAAAAGGTGTTTTGCAAACGCTTTCATTATTTCACTGTGTGGCTCTATAGGTGCCATTAATTCTCCTGCATGCACTTTTGTCAAAACTTGCCTGCTCCATTCACTTAATTCCTTTGGATTTTTGCATTTTATTATTATTTTATTTGCTTTTACCAATTCAATAATTTTGATTGCATTTGGAACATCAAAATAATCAGAAAGTAAAACCCGCATTGTTTCTTTATAAATCGGTGTTTGAGTTAAATATTTGACTGCTCTTTTTGAAACTCCTTGTTTTTGATTTACTAATCCAAAATTATATGCAATATGATTAAACTTAAATAAAAATAACTTTGAGTCAGCTAAAGAATTTTCTATTAATGCTCTTATATCTTCCAAATTTTCAATCAAATCTTTGATCTCTTGTGATTTAACAACCTTGGAAGTATTAATAATAATACTATAAGGGTCTACTATTAACTGATTGCTTGTGCCTTGTTTTATTGTTAATAAATATGATAAACATCTGCCAATTGTTTCATTTGTTTTTGTACCAAATAATGAATGTATAACTATTAAATCTGCAAAACATTCTATAATCAATTCATCTTTTTTTGGATACCATTTTTCATCTGGTAAGTCCAGAGTTCCAACAAAATTTATATATTTATTTATTTCTAAAATCTTTTTATTATAATATAAATCCATTAACTCTCCTACTTTTTGAGAAACTATAAATGGTACTGGGATTTGTTCTCCTTCCCAATCTGGTAACGATAGTGAAAAATCATCGCCTGCTTCTACTAATACTTCTTCTTCTGTTAATTCAACTATTCTCCAAGGAA